>Ga0247737_1000231_pt1 | contig 20190 bp, 14 predicted proteins | sample UWRJL028104C2_FD_180937 | JGI IMG/M metagenome (GOLD analysis project Ga0247737, IMG submission 180937) | Plant litter microbial communities from Arlington Agricultural Research Station in Wisconsin, United States - UWRJ-L028-104C-2 | ecosystem: Environmental > Terrestrial > Plant litter >...
CCTCGGGGCGATCACGTTGGTGGAGCGGCGCATCACCGACCCTGACCGTGGGCTCGTGCGGGCCGCCCTGCTCGACGGGCTGCGGCGCTCGGGCCTGAGCCTGCTGACCTGGTCGCGGGGCGCGGTGGAACTGCGCGAACGGCTGGCCTTCGCCCACGCCGCACTCGGCGACCCGTGGCCCGACATGTCCGACGAGTCCCTGCTCGACCGGATCGACGATTGGCTCGCACTCGGCTCGGCCCGGCGCCGTGCCGACCTTGCCAAGATCGACGTCGCCACGAGTCTGCGGCGGCTGTTGCCCTGGTCGATCGCGGGGCGGCTGGACGACGTCGCCCCCGAACGGCTGCCGGTGCCGAGCGGCTCACGGGTGAGGGTCGACTACTCCGATCCGGTTTCGCCCGTGCTGGCCGTCAAAGTTCAGGAGGCGTTCGGCTGGCGGGACGCCCCACGCCTGGCCGACGGCCGCATCCCGGTCCTGCTGCACCTGCTCTCCCCCGCCGGTCGTCCGGTCGCCGTCACCCGGGACCTCGCGTCCTTCTGGGCGCAGGGCTATCCGCAGGTGCGGTCCGAGCTGCGCGGCCGCTATCCGCGTCACCCCTGGCCCGAGGACCCCACGACGGCCGAACCCACTCGCCGCACCAAGCCACGAGCCTGATGATCCGGTCACCGGACGGCCCGGCGATCGGGCGAAGCCCTCGATCCGCCGGCCAGATCACCGTTCCTTGAACCGGCCCGACCCGGACCTACAGCTCGGGAGCTCCCCAGACCTCGGGAGCTTCCCCAGACCTCGGGAGCTCTCTAGTTGGCGTGGGCGGCCGACGATGAGGGCGGCGTGTGCTGGGACGGGATGGTGGGGTGCCGCAGGCGGTGGAGCGGGCCCGGCTGTCCGAACAGATAGCCCTGGCCGAGCTCGCAGCCCAGCTCGGCCAGGGCCAGGGCGCGTGACGGGGTCTCGATGCCCTCGGCGACGACGGCAATGTTCAGGTCGGTGCAGATGGCCAGCACCGAGCGACAGAGGGCGCCCGCGCGGTCGGGGGCGATGTCGACGTCTGTCAGCGTCGAGTCGAGTTTGACGATGTCGACGGGCAGGGAGTGGAGCTGGGCCAGCGCGTTGAAACCGCTCCCGAAGTCGTCCAGGGCGATCCGGATGCCGTGGGCGCGCAGGCCGTCCACCACCTTGGCCGCCGTGGCCAGGTCCTGGATGCGGCGGGTCTCGGTGATCTCCAGGATCAGGCGGGACGCCGGCATCCCGCTGCGGGCCAAGGCGCCCACCACCGACTCCTCGAGACCGGTCTGGCCCAGGCGGGCCGCCGACACGTTCACGTGCATGTCGATCGGGCGGCCGTAGACGACCGCCAGCGCCGCCGCGTCCGCGCAGGCCTGGTTCAGCACGAAGTCGTCGATCGCGCCGACCAGGCCGGTGCGCTCGGCCACCGACACGAAGACGTCGGGGTGTACGGGGCCGGCCACCGGGGACGTCCACCGGGCCAGCGCCTCGACCGCCACCGTCGCGCCGTCCCGGAGGCGGACGATGGGCTGGTAGAAGACCTCGAAGCCGGCTGCCGCGGGGTGCCCGGCGGACAATGCCTCGGCCAGCAGGTGCGGCAGGTCGACGTTCGGGCCGCCGTCATTCGTCCCGGTGTAGCGGGCCAGCGCGCCCTTGCCTCGGCGCTTGCTCGAATACATCGCGGCGTCCGCCCGGCGCAGCAGCGCGTCCGCCGTCAGCGGTTCCCCGGGCTCGGAGACCACCAGGCCGATGCTGGCGCCCACTCCGACCGTGTGGCCGTCGATCACGAACGGTTCGCGCAGTGCCGCGAGGATGCGGTGCCCGACGGGCTCCGCGTCGGCGGGGGTGTGGTCGAGCAGCACTGCGAACTCGTCGCCGCCGAGACGGGCCACCAGGTCGTCGGGGGCCACGCAACGGCGCATGCGGTCGGCGATCGCGTGCAGCACCCGGTCACCCATCGCGTGGCCGAAGCTGTCGTTGATGAGTTTGAAGTCGTCCAGGTCGACGAAGAGCACCGCCACCGGCCGGCCGCCGAGCGACGCGGTGAGCCGCTCCCGGAACAAGGCCCGGTTGGCCAGGCCGGTCAGCGGGTCGTGGTAGGCCTGGTGGTGCAGCCGTCGCTGCCCCTCGGAGACGCGGTCGAGCAGCACGGTGTTGTCGACGATCGTGAACATCTGGCGGGCCACGACCAGGCCCAGGCCGAGCCAGCCGAGGTACGCCTCGAAGGGGGAGAGCGGTTTGCCCGCCCCGCTGTTGATCGCGATCATCACGCCGGTCGCCGTCACCGGGACGTACGGGAGGACGAGGTGCAGCCACTCGCGTTCGCTGGAGTTCTCCGGCGTCTGCGCGTGAGCGGGCGGCGAGGTCAGCGCGGCCACCGCGAGCAGCCCCGGCCCGAGCAGGTGCCCGGCGGACTGCCAGGGCGGGAGCGGCCCGTCGGCCAGGTGGACCAGCCGGAGCGTGTCGCTGATCCCGAACGCGACGAAGGCCAGACCGCCCAGCGCGAGCGGCTTGCGGGCGGCGCGGGAGCCGGGCCGGGTGAGCAGTAACAACACGATCATCGTGACCAGCACGAGGTCGGCCACGGCGTAGCCGGCGGCCCCCACGATCAGCGCGGTGGGTTGCGCGGCCCAGTGGAACCAGTCGCGGGGGATCACCGACCAGACCAGCGCGAGCAGCGAACCCGCGATCAGCACGCTGTCGATCATCAGGGCGAACTGGTCGCGGCGGGCCGAGGTGGGATAGGGGCGCGCACGCGGGTAAGGGGCGTAGAGCACCACCGCGAGCAGGCACGCGGGCAGCACGAAGAACGCGACGTCGAACACGGTCGTGTCGGGCCGGTCGGGCAGCAGCACGTCCTGGACGAGCCACCAGAGCCGGGTCAGCGCCCAGCCGGCGAGACCGATCCCGACAAGCACCCGCCACCGCCGGTGCAAGCCGGCCCGGCTGCGGGCCGCCGCGAAGCAGATCGACGCCGCGGTCGCCCCCGCGACGAGCTGCGCGGCGTCGAAATAGATCAGCCACCCCTGCGGCTCGATCAGCTCTCCGTGCGCGACCACTCCCAGGACGACCGCCAGCGGGACGAACAGTCGCGCCGTCATCATCACCACCCAGTTGAGCCGCGGGCCCCCCGGTCCGCGACCGGAGTAACGTACCGCAGCTCTGAGCAGGTGCAAGTGCCTCGGGGTTACGCTCCGTCGGTCGCTGTCAGATCGGCGACAATGACGGTGACGTTGTCGGGGCCGCCGCCGCGCAGCGCCAGGTCGATCAGCCGCTCGCAGCACGACTTCGGATCGTCGGCGGCCAGCATCTCCTGCTCGATGGTCTCGTTGGTGACCACGGCGGTCAGGCCGTCGCTGCACAGCATCCATCGGTCGCCCGGCTCGGGCTCGACAATCACGTAGGACGGGCTGACCGGCTCGCCCTGGAGCACGCGCGTGACGACCGAGCGGCGCGGGTGCCCGGCGGCCTCGTCGGGGCGGATCAGACCCTGGTCGACGAGCATCTGGACGTACGTGTCGTCCTTGGTCAGCTGGTTGAGGCGGCCCTCGCGCAGCAGGTAGGCGCGGGAGTCGCCGACGTGCGCCATCGCCGCGCGGCTGCCCGAGAAGATCACGGCGGTCAGCGTGGTGCCCATGCCCTGCAGGGTGTTGTCGGCCTCGACCGTCTCGGCGATCCGGCCGTTGGCGGTCTCGAGCGCCTTGTGCAGCGCGTCCATCTGGTTGTCGTTGTCGATCGGAACGTCCAGCGGCGTCATCGCGTCGATCGCGAGGCGGCTGGCGAGGTCACCGGCGGCCATCCCGCCCATGCCGTCAGCGACGACGAGGACGTGATCACCGGCGTAGTAACAGTCCTCGTTATTGCTCCGGACATGTCCTTGATCGGTGCCGGCCGCCCACCGCAGGTGCAAGGTCATGGCGTGCAGCTTCCCAGATCATCGGAACGGTGTCTGCAAGTGGTCGGCGGCGTTTCGCCGGAAAACCGGCCTAGCTGGGCTTCAGCGGTCGCCCGAGGCATCGTGGATCGACCTCCGTCACGCGGCGTGTCGGCGCGATCCACGACAGGGCCGAATCTGTCACCGCCCACCCGCGCACCGAGACGGCGCTGTCGGGCGGTCGGGTCAGCTCCGGGCAGAGCGTCTTGGAGCGCACCTGATCATTGGGGATGAACGACACCAGTCCACCATCTTCGAGCAGTGTCGTCGAGGTGTCGTCGACGGCGATCAGCTGTCCGCGTAACACGTGCGCGGGTTGACCGACCTCGACGACCTCGACGGCGCTGCTGGGCAGAACCGGGGCGCGCAGAAAGACTACGCCGATCGCCAGGGGCGCGACCACTGCGGCAGCGACGGCCGGCCAGTGGGTGACGAGACGGGCCGCCCGCGGCGGTACCGGCCCGGTGAGCAACGGACCCAGCAGCGGGGGGACGCCGAGCAGGAGCGCCGTCGACGTCTCGCCACGCTGCCACGCCTGGGCGATGCCCGGCTGGACGAAGATCAGGACGAGCGCGCCGAGCAGCACCGGGACGCCGATCGTGATCCAGATCATCAGCCACCGCTCGGTGTGGAAACGTTGGACCGCGGTGAGCCCGAGGATCGCGACGATCAGCATGCTGAGCAGCGGGAGCAGCCGCAGCTGCCAGGTGAACGCGGCCAGCGTGGCGGCGAGCAGCACCACCCAGTCCGGCATCCGCAGAGCGGTCACGGCGAGCAGCGACCGGCCGGCGTCCTCGGGGGCGCTGACCAGCAGGACGCTGCCGAGCAGGCGCAGCACCAGCACGACCGCCGGGACGCTCCAGATCAGGGTGATGAAGAGCGCGCTGACCATGCCTAGCGGCGAGATGTACTGCACGAGCAGCAGCATCGTCGGCAGATCCTGCAGGCTCAGGTACCAGAGCCGCAGCACGAGCAGCACGAGCGGGAACGCGGGCAGGACGGTGAACAGGTAGTTGAGCTGCGCCCGGCGTCGCCGCGCCGGGATCGGGCCGCCCTTGACGTAGATGCTGTTCTCACTCACCGAAGACGTCCTCCCACGGCTGCTCCCGGATGTCGGGACGGGCGACCCACGGCTGTTCGGCCTCGGCGATCGGGGTCCCCTTGTTGGTGTCCACCTCAGACTGGAAGTTGCGGTCGTAGGCCTCTTCCCACCGGGAGTCCTTCGGGTCGGTGTACGAGCGGTAGAGCGTGAGGTTGACCAGCTTCTGCAACGCCGGGTTCTCGCCGACATTCACCCCGTACGCCTCGGTGGGGTCAAAACCGACGTCCCAGTGATCGAAGTCGTCCTCGAAGCGGTCCTTGTAACCGGCCAGGATCGTGGCGTCGGTCGTGATCGCGTCGACCCGACCGGCCCGCAGGTCGTCGATGCACTGACTGATCTTGTTGCGGGGCACGACGATGATCGTCTTGACGGTGCTGGGGGCTTCGAGGCTGGTCGACGCGGCGATCGAGCAGACCCGTTTGCCCCGCAGGTCGGTGATGGTCAGGAGGCGTGGGATCTTGCCACGCTTCGTCAGCACCGACTGCTCGGTGTAGAGGTAGGGTGCCGAGAACCGCACGCCGTCCTGGACGCGCTTCGTGGTGATGCTGAAGCTGGCGACCACCAGCTTGACCGGCACCCTGTTGCCGTCCAGGTCGGTGGCCTGCATGCGGGGCCGGTCCTCGCTCTCGATCGCGTAGAACTTCACCTCGGACCGGCGGAACCCCAGATCCTCGGCGATCATGTAGGCGATGTCGATGTCGAAGCCGCTCCACCGGCCGTCCTTCGGATCGCGGAACGCCGTACCCGGCTGATCGTCCTTGACCCCGATCGGCAGCTCGGTCCACGTGTCCACCCCCGCCTGTTCGCGCAGGTCTGCGACCGACGGCGGCCCACCCACGAAGAGTCGCGCCAACGCCAGCGACACCGCCAGGACCAGGGCCAGCCCGAGCGCGGCCAGCCGGAACGCGGCCAGGTTGAACCGCGGCGGCACGACCATCGGCTCCGGCTCGGGCGGGGGCAGCTGGTTTTCGGTGGCCTCCCGCTCGGCGAGACCCTGCACGGCGATGTCCTCGGCGGTTCCGTCCGGCCCCGGAGGCGTACGCCGTGGGTCCGGCCAGGGGGAACGGCCGCGATCGGAACTCATGGACGCCAATCGTGCCGCATGGATGTCACATCCGGACGTCCCCCTTTCGGGCGCCGACGGGAATTCACCCGGGAATCGGGTGGTCCACCGCCGGGCCGGTCGGCCGGGGATCCGCCTCCGAACCGAGCCTCAGCGATACGCGACGACGACCGCACTCTCGCCCGGCAGCTCCACCCGATCCCGCTGGAGCACCACTCCCTCGGCCGTGGCGAGCAGCACCTTGGACGGCGCGTCGCGCAGCGAGACCGTCTGCGGTGCGGGAGCCAGGTTGACCGCGACCGCCGTCTGGCCGCGACGCGTCACCAGGTGCTGATCTCCGTGCCACACCTCGACTTTGTCGAGCCAGGGGTCGGTCAGCTCCGGACGGCCCCGCCGCAGCGCGATCAGCTTTTTGTACAGGTCCAGGATCTCCGCGTGCCCAGGCTTCGCTATTTCGTCCCAGTCCAGTTTGGACCTCTGGAACGTCTCCGGGTCCTGGGGATCCGGCACCGCCGCTTCGGCCCAGCCGTGCGACGCGAACTCGCGTCTGCGTCCGTTGCGCACCGCCTCGGCCAGTTCGGGTTCCGGGTGGCTGGTGAAGAACTGCCAGGGGCTGCTGGCCGCCCACTCCTCGCCCATGAACAGCATCGGCGTGAACGGGGACGTCAGCAGCAGCGTCGCGCCTACCTTGAGCAGCCCGGGTGACAGCGTCGCCGAGATGCGGTCACCGATCGCGCGGTTGCCGATCTGGTCGTGGTCCTGCAAGAAGGCCACGAAACGGTAGCCGGGCGTACGGGCTCGGTCGACCGGTCGTCCGTGCCTTCGGCCGCGGAAGCTCGACCACGTGTTCGCGTGGAAGAACGCCCCGGTCAGCACCGTCTCCAAGCCCTCCAGCGAGCCGAAGTCGCCGTAGTAGCCCTGGCGTTCCCCGGTGAGCAACGCGTGCAGCATGTGGTGCACGTCGTCGTCCCACTGGGCGGTCAGGCCGTACCCGCCGGCCTCGCGCGGCGTGATCAGCCGGGGGTCGTTGAGGTCGGACTCGGCGATCAGGGCCAGCGGACGGTTCAGGTGAACCGAGAGCGACTCGACCTCGACCGCCATCTGTTCGAGCAGGTTGATCGCCGAGTGGTCGGTGAGCGCGTGCACGGCGTCGAGGCGCAGGCCGTCGGCGTGGTAGTCGCGCAGCCACATCAGCACGTTGTCGATGATGTAGCGGCGTACCTCGTCGGAGCCCGGACCGTCCAGGTTGACCGAGGAGCCCCACGGGTTGGTGCCGGCCCGGCTGAGATAGGGGGCGAACATGGGGGCGTACGCGCCGCTGGGTCCGAAGTGGTTGTAGACGACGTCGAGGACCACGCCGAGCCCGCGCCGGTGGGCCGCGTCGACGAAGCGCTTGAGACCGTCGGGGCCGCCGTAGGCCTCGTGCGGCGCGAACCACGCGACGCCGTCGTAGCCCCAGTTGTACTCGCCGTTGAAGGAGTTGACCGGAAGCAGTTCGACCAGGTCGACGCCGAGGTCGACCAGGTGGTCGAGCCGCTCGATCGCGGCGTCGAACGTGCCCTCGGGGGTGAACGTGCCGACGTGCATCTCGTAGAGCACCGAGCCGGGCAGCTGACGGCCCGTCCAGGCCTGGTCGGTCCAGGGGAACGCGGCCTGGTCGTACACCCGGCTCGGGCCGTGCACGCCCTGCGGCAGCCACGGCGCTCGGGGATCGGGAACTGGCCGCGGCGCCTCGGGCAGCGCGTACGCGTAGTCGGTGCCGGGCCCGGCGGCGGGCACGTCGAGCCGCCACCAGCCGTCCTCGCCGCGGGTCATCGCGTGCACCTCCCCCGCGAGGGAGAGCTGGACCGTCTGCTCCGGAGCCCACACCTCGAAAAGCGTCATTTCTCTTTCACCAGGAGTGCGACGGGATACGTACGCAGCAACTCGGCCACCGAGAGCCGGTTCCCGCCGTAGGTGGTGTTCGTCAAGACTTCCGTCCAGCTGTGGCCGTCGAGTGTCACCGCGGTGTCGTCCCAGCCGCCGTGGCGTGACAATCCGACGGGGAGCCTGGTCGTGATCGTGACCGCGCCGCCGCGGTCGAAGCCCAGCACGTGCTCCCCGACGTGTCCCTCGCCGAAGACCGGCCGGTAGCCGCCGAAGAGCTCGGGACGCTGCCGGCGCAGCCGCAGGGCGCGGCTGGTGACGAGCAGTTTGGCCGCGCCGGTCTCGTCGACCGGGGGCAGCCAGCCGTCGTCGAGGCGGGCCAGCAGTTCGCGGCGGGCGGCGAAGTCGACCGGGCGGCGGTTGTCCGGGTCGACCAGGGAGAAGTCCCAGAGCTCGGTGCCCTGGTAGACGTCGGGCACGCCGGGCATGGTGAGCTGCACCGCCTTCTGCCCGAGCGAGTTGACCCAGCCCGGCGGCGTGATCGACGCGGCGAAGTCGGCCACCTCGCGGTGCAGGGCCGGGTCGTCGTAGATCCGGTCGACCATCGCGCGCAGCGCCGCCTCGAACTCCTCGTCGGGGTGCTGCCAGGTGGTCGCGGTGGCGGCCTCCTTGGCCGACTTCAGGGCGTACGCCTGAAGCCTCTCCCGCGAGATCGGCCAGGCACCCACGGCCGCCTGCCAGATCAGGTGCGCGAGCGTCGGGTCGCCGAGGGGGGCGGTCCGCACCCAGCGGCGCACGACGTCGGTCCAGTCCCCGGGCACTTCGGCCAGGACCGCGAGGCGTGCCCGGACGTCCTCGCTGCGCTTGGTGTCGTGGGTGGAGAGCGTCGTCATCCCGTCGGGCCACTTCCGGCGGCGCTCGTCGAGGGCGTCGTGGAAGCTGTCGGGGGAGATGCCGAAGTCGACCGGGTCGTTGCCCACCTCGTTGCGGGCGGTGAACCTGGTCCAGCGGTAGAACGCCGTGTCCTCGACGCCCTTGGCCATCACCGCGCCGGTGAACTGCTGGAACCGTGCGGCCAGCTCGTCGGCCGGGTTGCGCAGCCGGGAGGTGAGCTGGTCGAGCACCGGGATGAGCTGCGGGCGGCGCCGGCCGGCCTCGGAGCGGGCCTTGGCCAGGTGGCGGGAGCCGAACGGCAGGTAGGAGCGGTAGACCGGGAAGCAGGCGGCCAGCTCGGCCAGGGCGCGCGAGGCGGCCTCGACGTCGGGCGCGAGCTTGGCCATGCGGGCCAGCTCGGCGGCGAGCGAGGTGGTCGCCATCGTGTATTTGGTCTCGTGCACCAGATCCTGCCAGGAGGTGTCGAAACCGGTCAGGTGGTGCTGCAGGGTGTCGAAGAAGGCCTCGGTGCCGGGGTCGACGAAGACACCGCAGACCTCGGCCAGCGCGTCGTATCCGGTGGTGCCGGCGACCGGCCACTCCGGCATCTCCTCGCCGGGCTCGAGGATCTTTTCGACGACGAGCCAGGCGTCCGGGGCGGCTGCCCGCAGGCGTTCGAAGTAGGCGCCCGGGTCGCGCAGCCCGTCCGGGTGGTCGACGCGGATGCCCTGGACGAGCCCCTCGTTGTACCACCGAAGGATCTCGGCGTGGGTGGCGTCGAAGACCTTGGGGTCCTCGACGCGCAGCCCGGCCAGGTCGACGATCGCGAAGAACCGGCGGTAGTTGAGCTCCCGGTCGCCGCGGGTCCAGTTGACCAGCTCGTAGTGCTGCCGGTCGTGCACCTCGCGCGCCGTGCCCTCGCCCGTCCCGTCCGCGATCGGGAAGCGCTTGTCGTAGTAGCGCAGCTCGCCGTCCTCGATCCGCAGATCGTCGAGGGCGTCGGGCGAATCGGCCAGTACGGGGATCAGCAGCCGCCCCCGGGACCAGTCGATGTCGTAGAAGTCGGCGAACTCGGACGCCTGCCCGCGCCGCAGCACGTCCCACCAGGTCGGGTTGGCCGACGGCACCGCCACCCCGGCGTGGTTGGGCACGATGTCCACCACCAGGCCGAGCCCCGCCGCCGTCAGGGCGGCCGACAGATCGCGCAGCCCGTCGGCCCCGCCCAGCGCCGGGTTGACCTGGGAGTGGTCCACGACGTCGTAGCCGTGCTCGGAGCCGGGAGTCGCGGTGAGCAGCGGCGCCGTGTAGAGGTGACTCACGCCGAGATCGGCCAGGTAGTCGGCCAGCTCGGCGGTGGTCTTCAACGGAAATTCGGGGCGGACCTGGACGCGATAGGTTCCGGACGGCGGGCCTTCGGTCCGGTCCGGGGCGGCGGTGGGGTGGTTGGATGGGGGCATTCAGACCGTCCTGTCCAGCACGATGAGCGAGCGGTCCGGCACCCAGATCTTGTTGCCCGCCTCGACGACGTACGGGCGATCGGGCGACGGTTCGGCCGTCTCGATGACCTTCTCCCACTTCTCCCCGTACTCGGCCGGGGGTGTGGCGAACTCGATGGGCGCGTCGTGCGCGTTGAAGAAGAGCAGGAACGAGCTGTCCACGTGCCGCTGACCGTACTGGCCGCGCTCGCGGATGCCCTCGCCGTTGACGAAGAGCGCGACCGCGCGCCCGAAGTCGTTGCCCCAGTCGTCGCCGGCCATCTGGCGGCCGTCGGGGGTGAACCACTCCAGGTCGGGCAGCGGGTCGCCGCCGCCGCGGGCGGTCACCGGCAGACCGGTGAAGAACCGCCGGCGCTGGAACACCTGGTGGCGGTGGCGGAACGCGGTGAGCTTGCGGGTGAACTCGAGCAGCGTCTCGTCGGCCCGCTCCCAGTCGATCCAGGATATCTCGTCGTCCTGGCAGTACGCGTTGTTGTTGCCCTGCTGGGTGCGGCCCATCTCGTCGCCGTGCGAGATCATCGGTACGCCCTGCGAGAGCATCAGCGTGGCCAGGAAGTTGCGCCGTTGCTTGCCGCGCAGCTCGAGCACCTTCTGGTCGGTGGTCGGGCCCTCGATGCCGCAGTTCCACGACCGGTTGTGGCTCTCGCCGTCCCGGTTCTCCTCGCCGTTGGCCTCGTTGTGCTTGTCGTTGTAGGAGACCAGGTCGTTGAGGGTGAACCCGTCGTGCGCGGTCACGAAGTTGATCGAGTGGAAGGGCTTGCGGCCGTCGTCCTGGTAGAGGTCGGCCGAGCCGGTGATGCGGGAGGCGAACTCCGCGAGCGTGGCCGGCTCGCCGCGCCAGAAGTCCCGTACGGTGTCCCGGTATTTGCCGTTCCACTCGGTCCAGTTCGGCGGGAAGTTGCCCACCTGGTAACCACCCGGGCCGACGTCCCACGGCTCGGCGATCAGCTTCACCTGGCCGACCACCGGGTCCTGCTGCACGACCTCGAAGAACGTGGACAGGCGGTCGACGTCGTAGAACTCGCGGGCCAGCGTCGAGGCGAGGTCGAAACGGAAGCCGTCGACGTGCATCTCGGTGACCCAGTAACGCAATGAGTCCATGATCAACTGCAGGCTCTGCGGGCTACGCACGTTCAGACTGTTACCCGTGCCGGTGTAATCCATGTAGAACTGCGGCTGGTCGTCCACCAGCCGGTAATACGTGCGGTTGTCGATGCCCTTCAGGGAGAGCGTCGGGCCCAGGTGGTTGCCCTCGGCGGTGTGGTTGTAGACGACGTCGAGGATCACCTCCATCCCCGCCTTGTGCAGGGCCTTGACCATGCCGCGGAACTCCTGGGTCTGCTGCCCGAGGGTGCCGGTCGAGGAGTATCCCTGGTACGGCGCGAAGAAGCCGAGCGTGTTGTAGCCCCAGTAGTTGCGCAGGCCCAGGTCGACCAGCCGGTTGTCGTGCACGAACTGGTGCACCGGCATCAGCTCGACCGCGGTCACGCCCAGGCTCTTGAGGTGCTCGATGACCGCCGGATGGCCGATCGCGGAGTAGCTGCCCCGCATGTCCTTGGGCACCTCAGGATGCCGTTCGGTCAGGCCCTTGACGTGGGTCTCGTAGATCACCGAGTGGTGGTAGGGGATGTCCGGCCGGCGATCGTTGCCCCAGTCGAAGTACGGGTTCACGACCACGCCCTTGGCCATGTACGGCGCCGAGTCCAGGTCCGACATCTGGTCCGGGTTCTCGAAGTCGTAGGCGTAGAGCGACTGGTTCCACTCGATGTCGGCGTCGACCGCCCGAGCGTACGGGTCGAGCAGCAGCTTGTGCGGGTTGTAGCGCAGGCCGCGGGACGGGTCGTACGGCCCGTACATGCGGTAGCCGTAGCGCTGGCCCGGCTCGATCCCGGGGAGGTAGGCGTGCCACACGAACGCGTCCTGCTCGTGCAACTGGACCTTGCGCTCGTTGCCGGCGGGGTCGAACAGGCAGAGCTCGACCGCCTCGGCGCCCTCGGAGAAGATCGCGAAGTTCGTGCCCGTGCCGTCGTACGTGGCCCCCAACGGATACCGGTGACCAGGCCAAACCTGCATGTCGTGCTCCCACCCCTAGTCCGTCGGTGCGCTGCGGGTCACACAGCTGGCGGCACCCGGGCGATGCCATGCATGCCCGGGGAGCCGCCAGCTCAATCCTGCGTGTCCCGCGTGCGGGTCATTCTTTCCGATCGTCCGGGCACCGTCCGCGCGGCTGTCCGGTTTCCCGGCGGACGGGGCAGTGGCCCGGATGTCCGGTTTCCCAGCGGGAAGGGTAGTGGCAGGACGGCGACGGCTGGCAGTACTACTACGAGGACCGGACGCTGGTGCGGGAGCCGGCCGGGTCGGGGCGAGGCTAGGCACCCCCACTCATGTGCGGCCCGTCGCGGCAGGGCAGGCTGACCCGCATGAATGTTGGGATCACCGGGATCGCGTACGCCCTGCCGGCCCGGACGGAACTCACCGACGACCTGCAGCGGCGGGTGGCCGGCGACCTGGCGGTGCCGGACGGGCTGTTCCGCCGCACGACCGGCATCGTGCGGCGCCGGGTGGCCGAGGACGACGAGTACGCCTCGGACCTGGCGATCGATGCCGCCACCAAGGTGCTCGCCGAGACCGGCACTCGCGGGGTCAGTTGGTGCTCTCGGGGCCGACGGCGGCTGACCGCTATCTCGGGGACGAGCCGTGGGAGTGGGTGGAGACCGGGGACGTCGGGCGGGTCGAGGGACGCACGGTGGTGCTGGGTGGGCGGGCCAAGGACATGATTCTGCGCGGGGCCGAGAACATCTATCCGGGCTTGTACGAGCCGGCCCTGCACGTGCCGGGGGTCTCGCTCGCGCTGCTGGTGGGGGTGCCGGCCGGGGACGGGGACGAGCGGGTGGTCGCCGTGGTGCAGCTGACGCCCGGTCACGCCGAGCGGGACGTGCGGGACGCGCTGCGGGAGCCGCTGGCGCGGCGGCGGAGCTGCTGAATCTCGACGCCGACCCGGTCGCCCTGGCGCGAGCGGCCCGGGTGTCGGCGGCCACGGCGGCCCGCGCCCACCGGCCCGGCCCGGCTCGGCGAATGGCCGGACGGGCCGCCGCCACCGCCGCCGCGCGGCTCGTCACCCTGATCGCACCGGCCCAGCCGGCCGACGCGGGCCGGGCCGTCATGCTGGCCGTGGCGGCGATCAACACCACGGTCGCCGCGCTGCCCCGGGCCGCGGCCTGGGCCTGCGACGATGACCTCTGGGCATACGCGGACGACCCGGCGCTCACCGACGAGTTGCTGCGCGTCACCGCGCCGACCCCGCTGCTCCCCCGAGTGGCGGCCGGGGACGCGGAAGTCGGCGGCTGTCCGGTCCGTGCCGGCGACCGTTTGCTGCTGATCGCACGGCATGCCGTCGAGGCCCACCGTCGGGACCCGAATCCGGCCCGTCCGGCCCCGGCCCGTACCGCTCAGTTGGTCTTCGGGGCCGGATCCCACGCCTGCCCGGGCGCGGCGCTGGCCCGCGTCCAGCTCGCCGACCTCCTGGCCGCCCTCGCGCCCTATCGCCCGGTCGTCGTGCGTGCCCGGGCCGACCGCCTGGCCGCCCTGCCCGGTTGGCGCTCCCTCGTCGTCCGCAGCACGACGTGAGAATCGCGATCACCGGTGCGAGCGGTTTCTGCGGCGGGGTCGTGGCCCGGCTCGCGGCCGCCGAGGGTGCCGACGTGATCTGCTGGGGCCGACGCCCCGGCCCGGTGGGCCGACACGTCTTCTGGGACGCCACCCGAACCGTCCCGGACCTGGCCGGCGCCGACGTCGTGGTGCATCTGGCGGCCGTGGTCGGGGATTCACCGGGGGACGAGAGCCGTTTCGCCGCGGTCAACGTGGCCGGGGCCCGGCGGCTCCTCGACGCGGCAAACGGGCGGCCCGTCGTGTGGGTGAGCAGCGCGAGCGTCTACCGGCCAGGCCCCTACGAAGCGCCGGTGACCGAGGACCGTCCGACCGGCGGGCAACGAACCGCGTACGGACGGACAAAGGCCGCCGGGGAGCGACTGGCACTCGACGCCGGAGCGGTGGTGCTGCGGCCACGCGCCGTCTACGGCGACGGGGACCCGCACCTGCTGCCCCGGCTGAGGCGCGCGGTGCGTGGCGGCCGTGCCTGGCTGCCCGGCCCGGACGTGCGGCTGAGCCTCACAGCCGTGGAGAATCTGGCCTCCGCGTGCCTGGCCGCGCACCGCTGGCCGCCCGGTGCCTACAACATCGCCGACGCGACCCCGTACTCACGCGACGCGGCGGTGTCCGCGGTTCTCGGCGTCCCTGTCCGGCATGTTCCGGTCCGGCTGGTACGCACGGTGGCCGCGATGACGCGCACTCTCACCCCGTACGCCATCGATCAGGTCACCGACGGCCTGGTGCTGGACATCTCGCGTGCCCGGGCGCGGGGCTGGACGCCGTCCGCCGCCCTCACGACGTCTTGACCACCGAGGAACGCGCCACAGTCTTCGCGACGGTGCCCTCGCCGCCTCGCCGCTTGGTCACCGCGTCGACCGAGAAGACGTACCGGGTGGCCCGGTCGAGGCCGCTCACCGTCGCGGTCATGAAGCCGCAGGTCGCGCCGGGCGTGACCACCGTCCAGCCGATGTCGCGCTGCTCCCCCTTCAGGACGTCCTGGCTGATCGCCGTGATCCGGTACTCGACCAGATCGGTCGTAGCCGCGTTGTACCAAGTCACCGTCCCGCTGGTGGCGCCTGCCTTGGCGTCCGCGCCGTTGATGATCTGGTTCTTCACCGGCGGGCAAGTGGCGGTGCCGGTCGGTGCGGCCGTGGGCGTGTTCGTCGGCAGGGGCAGGAAACCGCTGGGATACGGACTGCGCGTGCCGGTACCGCGGATCCGCGTCGGTGACGGGGTGGCGTTGCCGGTGGCCGTGACGATCCACGGTGCGCCACCCGGCGTGGTGGGCGCGGCGGCCGGCGTGGTGCTGCTGCCGCAACCGCCTAGCACCAGCGGCGCCAGGACGAGACTCACCAACCGACGACGACGCACATCGGTTTGATCGGCGGGCCGGCCGAACTTCTTAACTCTGGGTGCTGACGACCCGGGTCGGCCTGTTAACTCTGGGTGCTGGCGACCCGGGTCGGCCTGATCAGCTCCCCGAGCTCGGCCAGTGCTATCCGCATGCCGGGACCCTAGCGGGCTCACGGCGGTAGCGGTCACGGGAGCGGCCCGCCAGATCTTTGGTGGCGGCCGAGTTGACCCAGGTGCCGAGCACGATCGAGGCGCCGGGGATCATCTTGGCGACCAGGCGTCGGGCGGCCCGGATGCCCGCCATCCCGGCGAGTTTGGCGCCCAGCCGCACGATGACGCTGGTCAGCGGACGTGCGGCGACCCCGACGAAGAGCCGGGCGGCACGTTCGCGGCCGGCCGCGACACCCAGCGCCAGGCGGGCCGTCTGGGCGGCCTTGTGCACGCGCTGGAGCACGAGCAGGTCGGTCGCGCGCTCGGCCGAGGACGGGTCGTGGCCGTAGGCGGCGGCGACGTGCAGCACCAGACGCGCCTGGGTCCAGGCGAGGACGCCGACGTCGAGCACCGCGCCGGGCAGACCGGTGGCGCCGGAGACCGCGCCCGAGATGCGGGCGAGCGTGGTGAATCGCCGGACGGCCAGGTCGGCCAGCTGGTCGGGGGTGCGCTCGGGGTGTTCGTCCCGCTGGCGCTCGGCCCAGGCGGCGGCCTCGGGGCCGAGGCGGCGGACCGCTTCGAGCGCGAGGTGCTCCGGTGCGTACTGCGGATCGGCCTTCATCCGCGACCAGAGGGTGCCGGGAGGCGCTTCGGTTTCGGCGATCACATCGGGAAGGTTCGAGGACTTGGTCACCAGATCGCTCCGAGAGGGTAGGGAACGTTCCTTTGCCATTGTGCCGTGCGAATGCACGTGCACGCGAGCCCCGCGGTCCGTTGTGTCTAAGCAGAGATCTGTCGGGACCGGAACCCGGAGCGTGACGGGCGCTTGGGTCATTGGGCTACCGTTCCCTCAGGGGCACCGAGTCTTGAGAAGATCAATACGGCCGGAATGAATCGCCGAACCCGGTTGTTCGCACGGTTTGCCCCTCATCGGAAACACAGGAGGTCCTCGACGTGCTCGATCCCACCGAGCTCTACGAGCTGGCGGACGACCTGCCGGAGCTGGACGACGAGCCCGTGCTGGTCCAGGCCCTCACCGGCTTCGTCGACGCGGGCAGCGCCATCCAGCTCGCGCGCGAGAACCTGCTCGACCGGCTCGACAGCCGCGTGGTCGCGACCTTCGACCTCGACCAGCTTCTCGACTACCGCTCGCGCCGCCCTCCGATGATCTTCGACGAGGATCACTTCGCGAGCTACGAGCAGCCCAGCCTCGCCCTGCACCTCGTGCGCGACCAGCTCGGCACCGAGTTCCTGCTGCTCGCCGGGCCCGAGCCCGACCTGCAGTGGGAGCGTTTCATCGCCGCCGTCACCGGTCTCATCGAGCGGTTCGACGTGCGCCTGACGGTCGGCCTCAACGCGATCCCGATGGCGGTGCCGCACACCCGCCCGGGCGGCGTCACCGCCCACGCCACCGACAAGTCGCTGCTCGGCGACCGCGAGCCCTGGCTGCAGAAGGTGCAGGTGCCGGCGAGCATCGGCAACCTGCTCGAGTTCCGGCTCGGCGAGAACGGCCACGACGCGATGGGCTACGCCGCCCACGTGCCGCACTATCTGGCTCAGACGACCTACCCGGCCGCCGCCGAGCTGCTGCTCGACTCGGTCTCGGGCACCACCGGCCTGGCGCTGCCGACCGGTGATCTGCGCGAGGCGGCCGACGTCGTGCGGGCCGACGTCGACAAGCAGGTGGCCGACGACGAGCAGGCGAGCCGGCTGGTGTCGTCGCTCGAGGCGCAGTACGACGCGTTCCTGCGCGGCCGCGAGGGCAACCTGCTGGCCGACTCCGACCGCCCGCTGCCCACCGCCGAGGAGCTCGGCGCCGAGCTGGAGCGTTTCCTGGCCGAGCAGCAGAACCGCGAGAGCGACTGAGTGTCAGCGTTCACGACATTGTCATGAAGTCGAGCGCGCGCGGGAGCTTCGTGTGGGGCCCTCCTGCGGCATGACGACGGTCATGGACGTGGCGAGCTCGAGAGACTCGGCGTAGAAGTCAACCTGGATCAAGGCCGTCGGCCCAGGATGGCTGCCGCCGTCACAGCAGCGCGCGCAGCCGGGACGCGAAGCCCTCCGGGTCGGTCAGGTGGGTGAAGGCCCTCTCCGGCGCCGGGCCCGGGGGCCCCGGGCCGGTTCCCGCGACGGCCAGCCGGCGGGTGGGTGGTTGCGCTTTCCAGCTCGCGTACGCCCTCAGGAGCGCGGCGTCCCGGCGAGGCTCGGCGAACTGGCGGTACTGCGCGGGCACCGCGGCCAGCCCGGCCGCCCGGACCAGGTCGTCGACCGTGCCCGGCAGCTCGCCGGTGGGCTCGTCGAGGGTGAGCAGGCAGTGCGTGGCATAGACGTCGGCGAACGCGATCACCAGCCACGCCGAGGTGCCGTGGCCGACGACGATCGGCGCCCGGTGCAGTCGCAGGTCGTCGACGAGGGTGGCCAGGTCGGCGGCGATCCGTTCGAGGCTGCAGTCGGTGCGGGGCGGGCACTCGCCGTGGCCGGGCAGGTCGGGCGCGATCACCGTGCAGTCGGCGGCGAGCTCGGCCGCGACCGGCCACCACATCGTGCGGTCGAAGAGCAGCCCGTGCAGCAGCACCACCGGCCGCCCGAACTCGCCCCACCGGTCGTAGACGAGCCGGTTCAACGGGCTGTTCGTGGCATGGGTGGAGCGGCGTGGGGGCTGCGGCTGCATGGGCCCTCTTCTCTGGAGCGCGGGACCAAGGCGTACCCACTAATTGTGGGTTGAAGCATCAATTGGCCGTCAACGCGATCGTCAACGCGCCCGCGTGACGCCAGTTATTGGTCCCAGGTGTCCACCGGGTCGTTCCTGCATCCTCACCCCGATGACCAGGGCAGGACCAGGACGTGACCAGGGTCACATTAGTCACCAGATGGTTCAAACGGCGGCCAGCGGCAGCCGCACGAGCACGGTCGTGCCCTTGCCGTCGAGCTCGATCAGCTCGATGCTGCCGTGGTGCCGGCTGACCACCGCGCGGCTCAGCGTCATGCCCAGTCCGGTGCCGGGGATCGCCGAGTCGCGGGCCCGGCTCGTCCGGTAGAAGCCGGTGAACAGCTTCTCCCGTTCGTCGGTCGAGACGCCCAGGCCGGTGTCCGAGACGGCCAGCTCGGCCACCCGCCCCGAGGCCTTGAGAGTGACGCCGATGCGCCCGCCGTCCGGGCTGTACTTGACCGCGTTGCCGAGCAGGTTGTCCACCACCTGGCGCAGCCGCTTGCGGTCCCCGGGCAGCACAAGCGTCTCGGGCAGCTCGTCCTCGATGACCAGTGGCACGCCGACCACCGCCGCCCGCGCCTTGGTCAGCGAGGCCCGCACCACCTCGGCCAGGTCGATCGGCGTGAGCTGCACGTCGGCGTGGCCGGTGTCGAGCGCGGACAGCTCCATCAGCTCGTTGATGATATCGCGGAGTTGGTTGCTGTTGCGCTCGATGACCTCGATCAACCGCGGCCCGTCCTTGACCAGGCTCGCCTCGTCTGCCTCGCGGAGCAGTTCGGTGTACGCGCTGATCGAGGTGAGCGGCGTGCGCAGCTCGTGCCCGACCAGTGCCAAGTACTCGTTCTTGCTGCGGATCAGTTGCCGCTGCAGGTCGTCGACCAGACGCTTCTCGACGAACTGGCCGATGTGCGCGGCGATCCCGGCCATCAGCGCGAGCAGTTCGTCCTCGGGCTCCTCGACCGTGTCGGCGAAGACCGTCAACACCCCCAAGGTCTCGAAGCCTTCCCGTACGGGCACCGCGAGCGCCGAGTGCAGGGCGCCCGAGGCCGCCGTCTCGGGCGAGATCAGGCTCTGCGGGCGGCCCACGTCCCGGATCCACAGCGGCTTGCCCACCTGCCAGGCCCGACCGGCCAGGCCCACACCGTACGCCAGGTCGACCGGCACCTCGATGTCGCACAGCCAGCCGGGGGCGCTCCACCGCGCGGCCGACCGTACGGTCTTCGCCGCCTCGTCGACCAGCCACAGCTCGGCGTGCACCCAGTCGAGCGTGCTGACTACGGCCTCCAGCACCTTGGGCCCGGCCGCTTCCATGCTCGGCGCGTCGGCCAGGGCGGTGGTGACCGCCAGCTCGCACATGCGGAACCGCTCCACGCGCTTGCGGCGGGTCACGTCCTGCACGGCCTGGACGGCGCCGGCCAGGTGCCCGCCCGCCCCGGTGATCGGGTGCGCGTCGACCAGGTAGTGCCGGGCACGCCCGTTCTGCCCCCGCAGCACCACCTCACTGTCCCGCAGGTGCTCGCCGCGCAGGGCGCTGAGCAAGCCCAGGTCGTCGGTGGCGTGCCCGGTGTCGGCCCAGATCCGCCGCATGCGCTCGTTGACGAAGACGATGCGGCCCTGCTCGTCGCAGGCGGTCACGCCGTCGTGCAGGCTGTCCAGCACCGCGTCGAGGAACCGGCGCTGGCGGTCGATCTCGTAGCGGGAGAGCTGCTCGGTGATGAGCAGCGTGCCGACCAGCGCGGCCTCGGCGACCGACGCGATCTCCTCCTCGGTCCACTGCCGCGGTTCGCGGTCGGCGGCGCAACAGACAGCGAGGACGGTCCCGTTCGCGTCGCACATCGGGTGCCCGACGAACGCGCCGGCCAGGCCACGCTCGGCCAGGTCCTCGACGACGAGCGTCTCGCCGGACCCGGCCACCGTCGCGGCGAGCTCGTTCCAGGTGTCGGTGCGGCCGTGCGCCCCATACAGCCGCAGGGTCTCCCCCCGCACCA
>Ga0247737_1000232_pt1 | contig 20175 bp, 18 predicted proteins | sample UWRJL028104C2_FD_180937 | JGI IMG/M metagenome (GOLD analysis project Ga0247737, IMG submission 180937) | Plant litter microbial communities from Arlington Agricultural Research Station in Wisconsin, United States - UWRJ-L028-104C-2 | ecosystem: Environmental > Terrestrial > Plant litter >...
ATATGCCAGGTTCTGAAGTTTATGATTTCGTCGAGGCAGCTGATGGTTTCGCTGAAGTCTTCCCCCAACATAAGTACAACGTTGTCGAGATTCTCCAACAACGTGGCTATCTTGTTGCTATGACTGGCGATGGTGTCAATGACGCTCCATCGCTCAAGAAGGCCGATACCGGCATAGCTGTTGAAGGTGCTTCTGATGCTGCTCGTTCTGCCGCTGATATTGTGTTCTTAGCCCCGGGACTTGGTGCGATTATTGATGCGCTCAAAACTTCTCGCCAGATCTTCCACCGCATGTATGCATATGTTGTCTATCGCATTGCATTGTCTATTCATCTGGAAATATTCCTGGGTTTGTGGATTGCCATCCTCAATCAATCTCTCAATATCGAGCTTGTTGTATTTATCGCTATCTTTGCCGACGTCGCAACTCTGGCTATTGCATACGATAATGCACCATTCTCTAAAACCCCAGTGAAGTGGAACCTACCTAAACTTTGGGGCATGTCCGTTCTCCTTGGTGTCGTACTTGCTGTCGGTACGTGGATCACGCTCACAACTATGATTGCTCGTGGGCCCAATGGCGGTATCGTTCAGAATTTTGGTGTCCTTGATGAGGTATTGTTTTTAGAGATCTCTCTCACCGAGAACTGGCTCATTTTCATCACCCGTGCCAACGGACCTTTCTGGTCATCTTTACCATCATGGCAACTCGCTGGCGCTATCCTGCTTGTTGATGTTGTCGCAACTCTGTTCACTCTCTTTGGCTGGTTCGTCGGCGGTCAGACTTCCATTGTTGCTGTGGTTCGCATCTGGATTTTTTCATTCGGGGTTTTCTGCATTATGGGTGGTGTTTACTACCTTCTTCAAGATAGCAGAGGCTTCGACAACCTCATGCACGGCAAATCTCCAAAGAAGAACCAAAAACAACGGTCTCTTGAAGATTTTGGTAAGTCTTGATACCTTGGTATCCCTTGAAATTTTTACTAACTTTGTTTCATAGTTGTCTCACTTCAACGCGTGTCCACACAACACGAGAAATCAGCGTAACTGATCTCAGCACGAAACAAATATCCAGCACTTTCGTTCGGCATGCTTACTTGCTGCTCCGGCAGACTTCTCAATTACACATAGCATCGCGCGTTCTAAACAGCACTCTCATAGGGGTTGCACCCGAGCTTGGCAATGTTATACTCCTTTCTGCGTGTTTTTGGCAACACGACATGCCTGTATTGTACATATCAATTTGCTCTCTTAGGGTTTCGGGTTTAGCTTTATTTTAGCCATACCATAAAAAATGGGGCGTGCGGGATGGGCATTGATTTTGAGCGGAGGAGTTAACATCGATTTGCTTTATACTACATACCCAGAGCCCGGATGGTTCCATAGACAGTAATCATAAATCATATTTCGCTATTAGGTCATTGTCTCTTGCTGTCTACTTGTGCTTGTATTAGATGTTTAGTTGAAGATTAAATTAACCTAATCTTCTGAATATTGGGGCTTCCTATGTTCTCAATGTTTGCAGGTATCGCCTTGGACGATAACGCATCGAATATGATGCGTAAACTACGGAACAATTCTCAATTTCTATTTATCCTAGAGTTGATATATGAGCTCATCACTCTTGGATCTCAAAATATGAGAGCCAGTTGAAGAGGCTTGTCTCTATTGAACAAGGTTATCAATTCATACGCGAGATATAAAATAATGAAATTCCAACCATGTACAAAAGTGAGCATCTAGCTATGTTATCGTGTCACTAGCTAGGTAGTAAGTAGCTACCATCACAGACAGAAAGCACTTTTGTGAAGTTCAATGATTTTTGCACCAGCAAGTGATTTGGGTGAAACTACTCTACTCCATTTACTCTACTTCTACATTAAGCTTCTAGACCCGCGTACGGTGAGTCGCAACATCACATAAATATTCTACAACTTGGCCAGCGGCTTCTCCTGGGCCAACGCCTCCTCGTACAGACGATCCAAGACACTTCTGAACTTCTTCGCGGCTTGGGGACGCTTGAGTTTCAACCTTGCAGGGTGTTAGCTTGTGGGTATTGTCTCGGGGACAGAGTTGGTAAACTTACGTAGGGGTTAGAAGCTCATTGTCAATGGTGAAAGGCTCAAGCTCCAGATGAACAGCCCGAACGCGCTCATAGCTGTTGAATTTGTTCTTGGCCGCAATGCGATCTAGCTCCTTGACCAACGCCTTACGAACCTTGTCGTCGTTTGCTGCGACCTTGAGGGCCGCAAGATCCGTTGGCTCGATGGTTCTCTTCAACACGGAGCTGCAGAATGGAGCGAAAGTGACAGGATCAATGCCGAATATGGAGACGAGGAAAGCCTGAGTGGAGTCACCGTGAACAAATGCTTGAGTCAGGAGGTTTGTGTTGGCGAGGTATACGTTCTCGATACGTTCTGGTGAGATGTACTCTCCTTGCGCGAGTTTGAGAAGACTCTTTAGACGATCAACGATCTTAAAGCGACCCAAGCTATCGACCTCAGCAATATCACCAGTGTGGAACCAGCCATTAGCATCAATAGCTTTCGCAGTTGCTTCGGGATCTTTGTAGTATTCCTTGAATCTGCAAGGCCCACGAAGTAGAAGTTCTCCGCGGGGATTAGCATCGGTGACCAAATAGTCCATAGAGGGCACAGATTCGAGACAAGCTTCCATGCTAGCTTGCATACCACCACAGTTTCCTGTAGAGAAGTCACCTTCCATCTGGACCGTGGCTACAGCGTAGGTTTCTGTTAGACCGTAGCCTTGGACAAAGTCGTTTGCAAAAGCAGCACGGAGGAATTGGTGCAGACTAGGGTCAATAGGCGAAGCTCCAGTAACCATCCCTCGTACACGTTCCAAACCGAACGCACTAGTGATTTTGGGCGTGTAGATACGGTCATAAATTGCATGTTTGTTGCTTGCTTGACCTGGTGGGAGCTTCATCGCTGCAAGCTTACCGTTGATGACATGTCTACCAATTGCGCCCTTCGCACCAGGGGCATCGACTGTGGCAGCTCTAATGGCGGCTCCGAAGCGATTAAAAAGACGTGGAACAGATGTGAATTGCGTTGGACGTAACACTTTCATATCATCAACGAGGCCCAGGATATCGCCATGGAAATATCCGATAGATCCACCTGCAGCAAGTGTTCCATGCTCTGCTACTCTCTGGAAGATGTGGGCAAGGGGTAAGTAAGAGGCCAAAACATCGTGCGGCTTATTAGTTGAAGTAACCAGGGCTGACGACAAAGCTGCTACACTATTTGCATGTGTCAACACCACGCCCTTGGGGTTGCCGGTTGTACCACTAGTGTAGTTGATGGTGTTGGTGTCTTCTGGTCGTGGAGGGTTCATTGGTATGGAAGAGGCAGCTCCCAGCGCCTCGACATCTCCCAAATAATGAATTGTAATGCCAACATCTGCAGCCAGAGCATTGAGGATAGCCAACTTTGAGTTCCCTGGTTCTTCCCCAGCGTCAAGTGGGTCCAAGCAAATTATGATCTTCAGTGAAGGTGTTCTGGGTGCAATTTTCAGGAGAACGGGAATATGTGTGATGCTTGTAGCCACACATTTGAGGGAGCCATGGTTGATAATGTATTCCGTGGTATCAGGACCGAGAGTGTCGTAAATGGAAACGGTGTACAGAGACTGAGAGACACATGCCAAATCGACTATCTGCCATTCTGGACGATTCTGGCACCATAGTCCTACACCGTATTGTCTCGTCTCTGTTACGCCTGCTTTTCTATGCAGCTCTACCAGTCCAGCTCCAAAATTCTTTCTGCGCTCGGCAACCTCCTTGTATGTCTGCCAAGTGTAGTTACCCCAGGTCTTGGTAACTGGATCCCACGGTCTTTTCCCCAGACAGTTGGCATTGGGTTTCCGCTTCACTGATGCTTCGAAGGCATCGAAATATGTAAGGATCGTCGGGTCGAGAGTCTGGAGCAACTTTTCTGGGAATCGAAAGTGTCTGTAGACGGCAGAACGGTTCTCACTTTCACTGCCAGGAACCGCTACGGAGTAAGGCGACCCTGTAGGAGGTGGAACATGGAACTGGTCGGCAGCGGCGTGAATTGTTTGCGGAGCCATGGTTCTGAGTAGCTCTCAAAGGCCAAAGACTGGTGCACTTCTTACTCTGTTCCAACGTTAGTTTCGAAGCGTACAATGCCAAAGATCTAAGAAGCTTTAGCTGACTTACATCTGCTATGAATTGTCAGTGTTGTTGGCTTGTTGGCTTGTTGGCTTATTGGTTTGTTGGCTTAAGGGAACTGGATCGGTTGTGAGATGCAGTTTTGGTTGAGCACTCGGGAAATGGATAGCGAAGCTTGACGGTTGGTCGGTCAATGTCTCCCTTTTGTGTCTTACTAGAGTTGGTGCCGGGCATGTGAGAGGGGACCAAAGTTCTCGCGCACTTGAGACAAGCACTGTTCTGGGAGCAGCGCAGCGTCGCCAAGCTGTGGACATGCCTCGGCTCGACCGAGGCAATCACAAGGGGGCTCGTGGGGCTTTTCGCGTGTATCTAGTGATTTTGGGAACGACATCCAGTAGACACGACTTCATAGCTCCCAGCCATACTTGCTGAGGTTGAATGAAAGTAGTCGTGCTCATGGCAATTGCTCGTCCTGTAACCTTACCCAGGAAGAGAAGCAGAGTGCAAGGGGATGATAGTATCTGTGGGGAATTTGCAGGGCAAACCCCACATTCTTCTAGTCAACAAGTGATAAAATGCTTGTACGATGTGGAAAGCTAATGGCCAAAAAATAAAATGAAACTACTAAGTATGTCCATATCATGCCCTTCCGCCAGTGGAATGAATTTGTGATTAGAATTCGGAAGAGGCCAATGATTAAGAGGCTCTCCAAATCTCCCAGTTGTAGTACAGCTCCTCCATTTCAGAAGGCTTCAGCTTGATATCACAGTTTCCCGCCATGCGTGAGGCGCAAATTTAATACCAAAGACCACAAAAATTTAATCCTACATGCGCAAGGAATAGGACAGAAACATGTAAGATTAGCAATCCACAAGGCCACACTTACTAATATTCAGCCAGCTCGCTTATTACAATCAATATTGTCCCGTTTTAGACTTGATGTAAGAGTCAGACACGAAGAGTGGTTTTTGGTTGGTAGAGACCTCAAATTTGTCGACGCTCTGTATCGTTTCCTGCTCATGTACATACAATGGCTTATGCGAATCAAATAACTCCTTTCCAACCCATCCGGAATATTCCCATCCAACGCCTATGCAATGCAACATCAGATCATATCCCCCGGATGTGCAATAAGTCCCATAACGCCCCATAACATTTAACCCTGCAATATCATAGCACTCTAACGCCTTGCTGTCGCTTTAAAAGATTCGTAAAAGGTTCGCTAGACCTTTCTTTCTAGGCTCGGATTGCAAGCTTCGAGGAATATGAGGTTCGCTATTGACAGCCTGTTGGTTCTCGGGCCTGAGCCATTCCTTTCTGGAGGGATTCCATTGGTGCCTGGTCTGATCAGTTTACTACTCACATTAGAATGGGAAAGAGAACAAACCCTTCATGGTCTGTACCAGTTAGTACCTTAGGTCCATACTCTTTTGTGAGGATGGACACATAGGAATAGGGTATCAAAGCAGGAACTCCCTCGAAAGTCGCATTCCGCAATGGCAATAGTTCTCCTATGCTATAATAATGACCGTTCTTATCATTCCAAATACCGGGGCTCAATTTAGGTTGTGTTTCCCGCACGGCAGTTATGTCGATGAATAATCCATTCGTTACATCAATCCAGCGAGCGTCGATGATATTCAATCCATTTCCTCGAGATTCATTAGCTGACTGGGGATTGACGTCTAGAAGATACTGTCTGGAGATTGGGATTCCGTCTTTAGTTTCGCTAGTGTAGTTGTGAAAGGTCATACTGAGATTCTCCCGGAGGTAGGTCATTGTATTCTCAGTAACCTGAACGTCGATATCCCAGTCCCAAGGTAGCAGCTTTCCATTCCAATACCATCCAATGAGTGTTCCATGTGCAATCCAAGTATCGATGTTCTTCTGCTGAAAAGTGGCAAGATAGGCTCGGATCATGTGCTGTAAAGTATCGCCTTTCACTTCGTATGAGACTGGCGCACCTGCAAAATACCGATGATCATAATGCCCCAACTCGTAAGTATATCCAGCTTCGTAAAAGTATTTTGCTTGATCTAATTGAGGAACCGTATCAGCGTGCTGCGTGTTGGAGTCTGTTGGGATCGTAGAAACCATGGTGATGAGCGTAAGGAAGAGAAGGACGACAACGAAAATCCCCGCACGCCGAGAGAACATCATCATGGAAGAAGGTGGTCAGCCTGAAGGCGTAGTTGAAATTAGGATGGCAGTATGAAGTTGAGTTTGTCAAAGTAACGGTGTGTTCGTGGTGGTTGACGTTATCAAGGTTGTTTGAAATGATAGCAAATAGAAAGAATTTGCAATTATTGTAGGAGAATGAGGAATGTAAATAACCAAGAGAGTGTGTGCAAGTGGTTTCCAAGAAATGGATTAAACCGTCTGGTGTTGATTGGCGTGGAATTTGACAATATGGTTGTTCTCTGTTATAAATGAAGGTGGACACAGAGGCAGCGAACTTCAACAAAGTAAGGACAAGCAATGAAGGTCTCAAGATCCTATAAAGTTGAATCAAAAGCTAGATACTCGTACCTTGGGATGCTTTTGACTTTAGCCCGAGAGAGAATGCAAGTGAAAACGCAGGCAAAGACTGACCCTCAAAAGAAAGACCTCCCTTGTACTCACCCATACCTTTACCTTACTCTTGTTGTGAACGTATAGATACGTCACATACCTAGTATACGTACCTAGTAAGTATCACTAGTTGGAACATGATTATTAATTTGAGCTGATCTGATCAGTGCTCAGATTGGAGGGGTTGTTCAATCTTGATAACTTGGTGGTGTTTAGATGTGGAACATATACGCAACCAAGCTGTCGTGTGGCAAGGTCCAAGCTTCATCGTGGTGGATCCTTTCATATATACAAGAAAATTCTACTGTATAACTTTCACTCATCCTTTCTACTTGCATACTAAGTCCGCTAAATCCTACCAAGCTGTTTCGATCCATCCATGTTGCAAGCTTGTCTGATTCATATCTTCGATAAAAACCTGAAGAATAGTACGGCAATCACCAACGAGCAGCACCCTCCAAGAAAATGACATATGATTCCAAGCCGATACATATATATACCCATTCCCGAATATCCGGATTGGCACTCAACGATCCCCTTAACTGATAGCCGACTTAGCCATTAGTGCCCATACGCGTGTCTTTGCGGGTATGGCTGTGGGTAAAACACTCGTTTTGTGCGTAGTCTCTGGTAGCATTGGGAAATTGATCGCAAGACCACGATACAGAAGTATTGGACCGGGAATGACGCCAAGGACGCGTGTTCCGGTTGATATAGACTTTCTGCTTCAGAGTAGCCAATGTTGAGCCCCTAGGACCTTTAGTAGTGTGCGCTATGGATCAAGATCATTTCAATAAAGATGGAACGAAAGAAGGTGTGGCTTGATGCTCCATATCTCTGATGTGGCTGTTTTGAATCCAGATCTACCTATACCGTAGACTTGCAATGTCCATAAATCAGTGGTCAGTTCAGTTCCGAGTTGAATTTGGGCAGTATTTCTCTGTGCAGCCATAATCGAATAAATTGCCACCAAGTATTTTTAAATTATTCAGGACAAAAAAATGTGTATGCTGCTGCTGCTTATTTCTAATCGACATATAAGCTCAACACAGGATCTGTACTTGGGTTTTGGAAACAGATATATTATCCAACTTCTTTCCTAATGCGCTAATAACTAATTGATCAAACAATGGCTTTTCATCGGAATTAGAGAATGCATCATGAAAAATATGTTGTTTTGGAGTTGCATTCATTTGTTGTCGATCAAAAAGCATAAACTTTGGGGTTCATGAAGGTTTTCATGTTGTTCTAAGTAGTCGGGTATCGAAAACAAGAGGGGTGGATGATGCCAATGAGACCTCGGCACCTGCGCTGTAAGCTGTAAGTTGCATGCCGATATCATCAATCAGAGGTCTATCTTGAGGAGCATACTCACCTATTTTCAAAACTTCAGTCTGCTTTAATTTGTACATCTAATGCTGTTATAACCGTAGGATAACTAAGGGATTGAGTTGAAATTTCGCGCGAGTCCTTCCTTTGACAAGTTGCGACAAAGGCCACGAGCAACATAACATGGCTTCAGCTTCACGTGCCAGAGCTATCAAAGGTGTAGAGGCTATCTTCGAAAGGTAAATTGATTGTCAAGAGCTTTCATCTGATATCCAGGGCTCTCTCCCTAGTTCATTGTTGTGTTCAAGACTTTAATGATAATATCCACACTTTGGTTCTGTTTACTTTTGTCTCTGGAAGTCATCGCCTAGTATGAGACTGTATTTTTGTGCTAACGGTGACAGATATCATGCTATAGTAAAGAGTAAAAACTTCAACGGTTTCGACCGTCATCTCATGGAATTGCTCAAGATCGTCGATGCGTCTGAAACAGGCACCGTGGATTTTGAGATGCTCATGGATGAGCACTATACGAATTTAAACGGAGTCATGCATGGAGGAGCTGCTGCATTGATATTTGATATGTGTACTACGAGTGCACTGGGACCGCTTGCTAGGCCTGGTTTCTGGGAGTACATCCACGACTTCTCGTTTCTGCATTGCCACAGGCTAATCTTGTGTAGTTTCCTGGGAGGCGTGACAAGGACTCTTAATATCAGCTACTTGAGAGCTATTCCCATCGGTATGTGGAGGTAGACATCCTTTTTGTCGGAATCCAACTCAACAGAGTTAACAGGAACCACGATTGTGATCAGAGCGGAAGTCATGCAAGCGGGGAAAACGATGGCTATGCTTCGCGGCACGATGAAAAGTCTTGATGGCAAAACTACCTATTGTACTTGCGAGCATCATAAAGTCAGTGTACCATCGCAGCCAGATCATTTGAAACACAAGGTATCCTGGGATAGTTTATGGGAGGCGGAAAAGGCAAATCTCTAGACTGTAAAATACCCTTTACCTGCAAAAGTTAGCGTGAACTGGTACCTTCCAGCATGTCCAAATGCTCCATTAGAACACAGTTGTGAGAAGGTCCCTGGCATACCCAAGTTCGGCAGGCATTAAAAAGGAAGAAACTGTAAGCTTCGGTCTCATCACTATATGAAAAATAATTGGGTTCATGGTAAAAGGCATAGCTTATGTGCGATATCGTCATCGATTCATACTCTGTGTAATGGTTCACTCTTCACCATCATCTGTTGGATATATATCCGTGCCATATGTCTCGTTCAGGCTTACTCGCTGAATCACATCACCGCTCTCTAGTCTCACCCAGGTGTCAACCTCCATATCTTTCCTCGGCTTTCCATGCTCTACTATGTCTTCTTCTTCTCCGAAGCTTAGCTTGACAACTCTACTTCCCCTCTTCCAGTCTCCATACCCGCCATAGCCTGTATGTTTGACGAAACACAGTAACGGCTCCTTCTTCGTTAATTCCGAGTTGTTATGTCCTCCCCAAGTGCCGCACCAACTATTGCCATGGTCATGCCCGGAGTAAACACTATTTAGTCCCTCAGTCTCCAACAAAGCTTTCACAAAATTCTTGTCTTTCTGTCCCCATCTCCCCTCCCCTTGATTCGCAACCGGGACGTCATCATTTAGTCCTGGAAAGTGCAAATCCTTCTCCCCCTTCTTGGGGAATCTCTTCTTTTGTAATTCTAAGAATGGTGTTGGGGGGATATGCACAAATGCCAAACTAGGGACGGTGCCCCATCTCTCTTCAATTGCGTCTCGTTCCTTTCGAAACCAAGACACAGCTGAATCTTCTACCCAGTTGGGCATCCATCTCTTGAAACCTAAACGCTGGTAAATTTCTCCGCCCTGAGAATCAAAGAAGTAGAGGATAACCACTGGAGTAGATGAGTCGCCTGAGGCGTAAATTGGCAGCCAGTAGTTAGAAACTCCGCCTACGCCTTTGGGCGAATGTTGGGTGTATGAAAGATCATACTTGGAATCTTCTAAGAACAACAGCTCCCGAGAAAGGTTGAATTGGGTGTCGTGGTTCCCATAAGTGCTCGCCCACCTGTAGTCCTTCTCAACCATAGGCGAGACGATCTGTTCTACATATTTGGTACTGTTTTCCTGGTACGTATTTTCGCCCGTAATTAAATCCCCATCTATAAAGAGAATCAAAATGATTACTTTGCGAATAGGAGAAACACTTGTGGAGGAGACATTGTTGGAGTGGCTTACTGATAACGACGAAATCGGGCTCCTCGAAATCGAGAATTTTGCCAATAACCTTGGTTGATTTTCGATCTTGTTCTGGGCCAAATGTAGCCTCGTCCTCGCCATAGTGAAGATCTGAAAAGATAACGATGTTGAATGAATTTTTTCCCTTACTTAGAGAGAGACGCGGACGAGGTTTCAACTTCGCAGATAGATCGATCCGGTAGTCGATGGAACCTGAGTAAAACTGCTGGTAAAGACTTATGACAATTACGACCCCCAAGATTGCAACCACGGCATGGTGAAGAAGAAACATCTTGAGGAAGGTTCTGAAGAATCAACCATAGTCAGGGACCAAAACTCGTTCTTAAGCAGGTTCATTTGCGAAACATGAAGAGGATAATACTTATCAACGTTTCAACGCGACATAGTAGCGTCATGCGCTTGGCAAGATCGTTAACTGTCGTGATAAACTCTTCGCTTGCTAACATAACATATCCATCCGTACCGTCGCTTGAACCCGCGTGGAGTATAGCTTCTCGTTCATTTGTTTACGTGGTACTTGGCGTCCATGAAGGCTTACTCCGCAATACTAAGATCCTTTTCATTCGTTATGCATACCGGCCTCTATTGACGGTACATCAGCACAGGTTTGAATCGCGACTTGATACGCCTCAAAACAAGGATGATCATAGAGTCGCAAGTCTTTCTCTTAATTGTAGCACGTAAGAAACGTAACTCTTACAAGAGGAATGTAAGCAACATTCGCGTACTTCGAGGCGAAAGTTACGTTTTACAAATACAACGGCAAGCTAGAAGGTCCTACGGTTTTGGTGAACTAGGAATACGAGTACAGGTGAGCTTGCTTTTCATGACATGAAAAACACCTTAAAATTAGTATTCCCTAAAAGCTGAGGTAGGCTCGAGACCCAGGCTACTATGGTCATAAGTGAAAGAATTAGAATGCATTAGGTAGATCTTTTCACCAGACATCATACAGTCGGGCAGGACATATGTCAGGCAGTGTAAAAAGAGCTGCTACCGTTGATATCTATGCTAGGATACCATCAAGCAAATCAATATTTCTGTTTTTAGGTAATAACGGCAAGACTGCATCTTTCTATACGAAACAAGATGATGTACCCAGAATGACATGCAGCATTTTTCAAAAACGATTCCTACCTGAGCGATATAAGAGCCTTCCATTACTTGTTGCAAAGATCTTGGTAGGAACCAAGACCGACTATTTTGATGCTGAGAGGAGTGAGAAGTTGGCTAACTCTAGTGGGACATTTTCTACAACAGTGTACTAAGGACGAGTAATACACATGCATAATCTTGCGGTAGACAATACAAGACATTCTGGAAGAAGATATTCGAATATGGATGTTATTCATTTTTTGAAAACATTCAACATTAAGCCCCAGCTCTGGCTGGGTATAGAGCAGGGTATTAAAATACATAAATTGTCTTCAAGCACTCTTCTTCCCAAAGACGCTACGCCAGGTAACAAGACACATTTTCGGCATCAACCATATGAAAATAAAGAATGTGAAAGTCTCCAATTCCGTAATTCCAGTGAGAGTTTCAATAACAGTACTCTACATTCCCGACCCGGTATTTGTGCATTTGTCATCTTGTTCCTTTAACCCTATATTTACAACGCCTGCCCGTATTTGTTGAGTTCATCGATGATTGCATTATTCGTAAAGCTCGGCCGCCTACCCAATTATTCAAAGCCTAACATTAACCTCTACGCAAGGCAATTTCCATTCGCGTTTACCCAATAAACTTCTCAGCCATTCGACACCTAGTCCAGTCCATTCAGCTCGCATCGCCATCCGCCGCTTCGCCTCTTCGATAGCTGTACCTGCGAGTGCCTTTGCCGTACTATTCAGAGCAGAAGCATAGATTGAGGCTTCTTCTAGCGTTTGATTCGATACGGTGGTGGAGTTAACCATCTCAGGGCTCAAGTTCAACATCTGTTGTCTCGGCTCAAACCAGTTGCTGCTGAAATCGAAGAAACAGTGGTCCGACCAGTGACAGGACGATGCAAATAATATCAAGAGGAGGAAGGAGCAGTATACGCATGGTCGGTTGAGGAAGTATGTGCATACGAAGAAGAGGAAGATGAAGATGGGCGAAGCATTGGTAGGTATGAAAAGCAGCGGAAGCCAACTATAATTCAAATTAGCACGCCGTAAGAGAGCCTCAAATAGACAACTTACCTCCGCAAGCAAAACATTATGTGATCTCTTAGTGTTCAAGAGTCGGTTGACGTTTGTTGCAGCTCTCTATACTATTATCGATACCGAATTCAATGAAAATCACACCAAGCAATAGGTGGCAAGTAGAGAAGAAACCAGCCTAGAATTCAATGAGTGTGGTATCGACGGTGATATAGCCTGGCAGGGCGAATCGGTCGTTTCCCGCAAAAGCAGTATTCGTGGTAGAATTAAAGTCTGGTGCGTAATAAACTACCTGTACACCAACATAACATGAGGAGAAGTTGAGTCAAAAGCGGGTTATTAACGCCGATACGTTAACACCGAACAAACAAACCAATAATGTTACTCAGAAATAAACGAGTGCAGCCCGATTCCTGTCAAGCTACTCGTCTCCTCACCAGCTTCACTTTGTCCTCATCTAATATCACCCACATTCAATCCTTCTTACATATTCAACATCGACAGTCCTACCTGCTTCTGAAAGCTGGGACTGTCCTCCAACCAAATTCACCTTCTTTGCAACAAGCCTCCATTTACTTTTCATCTGCTTTTTGATAATTAAAATTTACCCATTTTTTATTTGCGCTTTGCGCTTTCACCTCCGCCATGTCTGGATATCCTCCTGGCGAAGGCAATAAAGGATTGGATTCATTACTTGCTCAGCTTCGAAGTACGCAGGCGAGCAATCCAGTCAACCTGCAGTCTAGCGCTTCTTATGGCTATGCAAGCCCACCAGGTAGCTACTTTGGTCAACCTCAACACCAGACCTACCAACCACCATCAGTTTCGTCGTCTGTCCCAACCCCTGCCGGATACAATACCCAACCTCAACATAGCTCTGCAATCATGAGTCCAATCGAAACTCCACGGATTCCGGCTGCTAATGGTGGTGTGCCAAATGCCGACAGAACTTCGAGCCTCCTCAATCTTCTCAAGTTCCAGCCAGCTGGAGGTTCTCCAAGATCCCAGCCTGCGCCTACTGGCACCCATCTTCCACTTTCTCGCGAACCTTCCAAAGGGTATGGTAATGCTGATACTATTGAACATATTAGCCCGCCGCCAAATGCCCGGGGAAATTCAGATCTTCTGGCATCTTTCATGAACCCAAAACCAGCGCAGCAAGGAAGTCCACAGTTGGGCTCGAGTTTCAATGCTACAGCTATATCACCACCTGCCGAGACCCAGAACTACCTCCTGCAGTTGTTGAACCGACCGAAGCCCGTACAGGCAGATAATACTCCTCAGCTCACACCCTCTGTTAGTAAGGTCTACACACCCCCCAGCAAATCCAGCTCACAATACGATGTTGGCGAAATCACACAAGCATTGGAGGATACTTCTATAGATCTGAACACGGTAGGCTCAACTTCGTTCGAGGCCAAAGTAGGCCATCCAGCTGCCAAAGAGAATGACTTGGAGAGTCCCCCAAAGCTACAAGGTCTATTTACATACGTAAATCCATTCGACCAACTGGCTGCATCTTCTCCGCGGGTGCGTACGCCGAAAAGTTCGACTCATGGTCCTGTAGCGGGACCCGCAATACAGATTTTAAAGCGACAAGGCGAGAACACGGACAACAAACGAAAGATTGATGAACGTAGCTCAGCCTCTAGTCCTGCTCACAGTAAACGCAAGTTACAAGCTCCATCTCAGGTATCTTCTGGACCCCCAACTCCACTTGCAGATGGCCGCAGCAAGCTTGAAGCCCTGATTGGAATTGGAGCAGCCCCGAGAGAAACTGTTGCCCAAGCATTGAGCGAAGTTGGTGATCAGGCTAATAAAGAAGTCCAAGAAGCACTTGCTCACGCCGAGGAAGATTCTGAAAACTTGATTCAAGATGGCAGTGACAGTGCTGACCATCGGTCAAATCAAGCAGTCATTGAAAAAACTATGAAGGATATGTTGGCTGCTAAGACTGATGAGGAGTTTGAAGAATCTGCTCAAGTCGCTGCTCAGTCAATCAAGAGAGAGCTTGAGAAGGAGGAGAATAGTCATGCTCTAGACACTTATCCTGCAGGGGTAGCAGATGCCGTGAAGAGTATAATTGTTGATACTGCTAGCGGACATCTCAATGAAGCAGCTCAGAATGATGCACCCGATAGTTGGGAGAGTGCAGATGCAGAAGAAGCTACTCTTAAGGAGCCAGAAGTCAAACCTGTCAAGGTGTACAACTTCCCGATGCGCCCATTCTCTTCCGTCACCGTCAAGGAACTCAAGGAGCCTCGATCCATCTTCCGTGAGGAGATCATTATGGACATTGCCCGTCTCAAGAAGGAGTTCGACCAAGTTGACCGTGTTTTGGTGACTGCATCCAATAATTTTATTGTTTACGGTATGTCCAAAAATGGCGGTATCCGTGTCATTCGACAGGATGATGGCAAGGATGGTAGGCTCTTTACAGAGACACGAGATCGAATCTTTACTGTTGTCACCTGCACATCTTCGGCAGATCTCAAAGAATCAATCCTTGGGACTGGAATCAGTGGTACTGTTTACTGGGCCCTCGTAAAAGACGGCGAGGGGGATCATCTTGATGAGGACCATCGGGATCATTTGGAAATGCATGGATTTGCATTAACTCCCATTCAGTCTATGGATAACGAGTCACCAGGTGGGGTTCTGAAGACCAGAGCAAGAAAGAGTTCCACTCATCCGGATTTCTTCGCCGTGGGACGTGGGAAGTTCATTCATATCATCTGGCCAACGGTTATTATGAAATCCTTCCTGAAAAATGGAAAGGATCGTTCAGTTGATACCGAAAGATACCTCGCCCAACATACGCTGAAAGTTAACACTGGCAAGGCCGGTAAAGACTTCAGCTTCAGTGAAGATGATACGACTATTGTCTCTCTCGACAAAGCTGGTCGTGTTAAGTTTTGGGATATTCGCCCCCTCACCAAGAATGACGGTCGTGGTAATCCTCTCCCACATGCTGGCCCAACTGAGATCAAGGAACCTATTATTACTTTGACTACTACGGCTGCAACGGAGAAGTCATGGCCGACATCGGTGCTACTTGTGGACAAAATCCGTCCCTATCAGAGAGGAGGCCCTCTACGATATCTTATTGTTGGAATGAAGCAAAATCATTCTCTTCAATTGTGGGATCTTGCACTGGGTAAACCAGTTCAGGAAATCCATCTTCCACACGGCAAAGAATCAGACGCGGTGTGCAGTGTACTGTATCATGCACAAACTGGAATGATTGTGGTTGGTCATCCAACCCGCAATTCCATATACTTCTTACATTTGTCTGCTCCAAAGTACAACTTGTCCAAGTCCATGACCCAAGCAGACTTTATGCAAGGCATCGTTGAAAAAAGCGATGCAATTCCAGTACCTGATTCAACTGCTGTAATCAGCGGTATGCGTGAATACTCATTCGAGAACAAAGGCTCTCTGAGAAGCTTAGACATATTACAAACTCCGAACTCTACGACAGATGCTGATGAGCAGCCAACTGTATTCGAACTTTATGCAATGCATTCAAAGGGTGTCACCTATCTTGCTATTAAACAGTCGGATCTTGGTTGGAGCCGAGATAATAAAGTCATAAATAGCGTCGCCGCCGAAAAGGAAGGAGCAATCTCTATGGACACTCTCAAGGAAATACCAATTACGCCTACACCTGAAATTATTGAATCTACTCCGCAAGCATCAATTCCTACACGTATCGCTTCACGAAATGTAGCAAAGGAATCGAACTCAAAGGAGCCTAATAAGAAGTTGCACTCCACCGAATCTGCAGCAAACGCCGCAAACATCTTGAAGGCAGAGCATAAGGCTGAAAAGAAAGAGTCAACCTCCAATGGTGCAGTGGCCAGTAATGGCGAGAAGTCTGGTAAGGGAAAGAGACGTAAAGCAGCTTCGGCAGCAGAGTCACCTGCTCCAACTGCTCCTCAAAGCACTTCAACATTCAAGCCAGTTGTTCTCGACCCTTCCAGCAACTCCAGAAATATAACTGCGCCAAAATCAAACGTTGGCACTATTCCTGAGGCTAGTACCGTTCCGTCATATGGTTTCAACGACACTGTTCTCAAAGACATCGAGTTTCGAGTTGCCGAGGAGGTAAAGAGGGTATTTGATGGCTCTCTCGGTATATTCACCCAAGACATCAAATCAGATAGACGAGTTCAGACCGCAGTGGCCGAAGGACATCAAGAAGCTATGCTTCGTATGGTTTCTGCCACACTGGCTGATAATATCGAAGTTACCCTTACACGCATAGTCAATGCTAGCATCCAAGCTACTGTTGTTCCATCAATTTCGGAAATTACTCTCAAGACCGTTCATGCACAGCTCAGTGATCAACTAGGTCCAAAGATTTCTGCGACTATCACAAGCTTGCTGCCAAAGGAGCTTCAGAAGGTGCTTCCAGACATAATCGGGCGAGCCTTGCAACAGCCACAGCTTCTGAAGCTTATGTCTGAAACTTTAGCAAGAACCGTCGCATACAACGTTGAAGAACATTTTGCAACTCTCATGCACAACTCTGTCACTCCCGCTTTTACTGCGCTTGCGATTCAGACTTCCCAAAAAGTCGCGGCTGACATACAACGCCAAGCTGCTGAGCAGATAGGAGCCATCGAGCGACAGCGCCAAGCTGATAGTATAAAGATTGATCAATTACTGCAGGTTGTGGCTGGCTTGACTGAAACCATATCCACGATGGCTGCCGCTCAGGGAGAATTTCAGGAACGAACACTGCGACAGCTCTCTCGGGAAAACACTCGTCCAACTCAGAGCAGCGACTCCGTTGCCCTAGCGCCTGTCAAGGAGAAGTCAGAAGCACAGAAGCAGTATGAAGATCAACTGGCCGAAGTGGCTTCGCTCATGGAGCAACAGAACTTCGATGGTGCTACCATGGCTTGGCTTCATAGCCCACGTGCTAAGGATATGTTTGTCGACTTCTTCGTCCAATTTCGCCCAGAATTTCTTCGCAATCTCAACACGATTGTTTTGCTCTCGATTGGAAGCATCATATCAGATGGAATTGATGATCCCCACATGATGCGCCGTATGGACTATTTAGACATAATCCTTACAGTTTTAATTGGCCAAATCAATGATGGCTCCTTGGTAAGTATCAGTTCATTCTCATAAAATTGAGCTTACGTAAATACTAACTGTCCTGTAGTTGGAGGATGCTCGTAGTCACATTCCGGTTATAGTAGCAACTTTTATCCAACGACTCGAACATCTCTTCATGATCATTAGTAATGTAGACGCTCACGATAGTAGCCTTAAAGAAATTCAACGCATGGTCACGGCTTCGAAACGTATCATAGAATCTACCCGAATTCCAGCTTATGGCAACCGAGGGCGTCTCTACTAATCTTCTCATTCGGCGTAAGACGATTTGCAAAGTTTCGTGCGCTACGTTGAAAAGAATACTCTTCCGAAAATTAATTTGTTTATGGCGGATAATTTCTTGGCAGCTCCTTGCTTATCTGGTACTATTGCGTCACGTAACTAGCTCTTGAGTCGGCGGAACTCTTTCTGCTTGTCACTGACCTACTATCGTCTAAGAATTTGGAGTTTTGCGGGATTTTATTTCTTTTGTGACATGGGAAGTGCGGTGTATTTGTTCACATTGCCGGCGTTTGAGCCTAAAATATTTACACTGTTTCAGCCTTTTGCTGAACAGGATAACGAATGTACCCTTTCACGAACTTCATTGCTTGCGGGTGGAATGACTCATTTTCGACGTGTAAGGAGGGAGGCATTTGGCTGGGTGCCATATGACTTCAGCCTTATTCATCCTGTGCTTAGCTGAGGTCTAGCAAGGATTTGTACTCATAGAACATCAATAATGCAATTTTTTTCAACCTGTCCAGCATTTTCCTTTTTACTACTGAATTGAGGATGCCTATTAAGTCCTCACCCTTACCAGCTCCTCTCCGAGATGCCCAGCTTAACCATGTGGGAAGCATTTAGCTCATCATCAGGCAGAGGGAATGCTTGTGATTATTAGCCAGTAGTCATTATTGGTACGATTGGGCCTTGTCTTTGGCTTCATTCCAAAATTGACGGCTCCATGAATATATACTAGCGTATTATAATGAAGATGTCCTAAACTGTTGCCGTACTTGTGATAATACATGATTTGTGGTATGGAAGACCAGGGGAAAGTCTTCGCAACTTATCCACAAGATTTTAGAAAAGCTTCACTTGCAATACCCCATGTGACTGGCGCACTTCTCTGCAAATATACGGAGTCTGGATATGACTAAATTTTAGAAGTAACTGAAGCAGTTTCTCTATTTTAAACTACTGCCAGGTATTGCTAACTGTTGCTGTTGCTGCACAACTAGGTACTGTATAACTCCGATTGGGATCCGACTCCCAGGTAATCGTTCCCGAAGACTCGACCTTGATGTACTTATATTGCACTACCAAGCCAGGAGCCAAGTTCAACGTCACATACCATAATGGGTTCGAAGTTGTGTACTTCGAAGCCGAGAGAGTGACCGCACTCGTTCCTGCCCAATTACCTAGCTGCGCATTGTTCCCGACAATTTTAATTGTTTGCCCATTTGTCGTCGTTACAACTTCATTGAAAGTTACTGCCACTGAAGTAGGACAAGACCCTGAGGCTTTGGTAGTAGTAGTTCCTGGCACTGGTAATTGTGAAAAGTATTAGTAAATACAGAAATACCGTTTGACGACAATACACTATAGGATTTAAAAAATCCTAACCTGGAGTATTCGAACAAATCTCACTTCCCACAAGTGCAGCGGCAGAGTAGAAAACCCTAGGGAGCCCATTGGCCATTGCAACATTGAGATTTCCGCTAGAATCGGTTGTGTAGGCTGTGCAGCTGAGGACTTCGATTAGGGACTGGCTAGCAGTAAATCCCGTCGCACTCGAGGAGAGCTTGAGGGTGTATGATCCACCATTGGCCCCTTGATTTGTGTATACACTAATTATCTGGGCACTAATGTAATGATGTTAGTTTTGATCGCTCTGGTGTGAGTATAGGGTCTTGGGTAATGAAAGCATATTTGTAAACTCAACAATAACAACATACCCTGTGTCGCCCTTTCTCATAGCAATAACAGAACTATCGGAGTAAATAGGATACGCCTTATAAGTGACATATGTAGCACTCCTGTACACAGCTTGGTTCCGAATCTGATTCAAAGAAGCAATGAACTTGTAAAATGTTGAAGTTGTTGAGTAAGTAGAGTACCATAAAGCCTCTCGGTCATAAGGAACTTCACCGCCATCATATCTCTGCTCCTGCCCGTAATAGGCTGAACAGTCAGCAGGGTACCAAGTAATGATCTTGAATTATACATACTAATGGGAATTCCATCTTGCAGCATTGTGAAAGCAATTGCATTCTTAGTCAACGATACGTCGTTTGTCAAGGAAGCAAAGCGGCGAACATCGTGATTCTCTAAGAAGGACCCTAAAAGGGTTGTGTCGGTACAAGTAGTCTTGATTTCGTTAACGCCATTGACGAGGTTGCTGATACTTCCACTCGTAGACTGGAATGCTTGTGTAATCCAGTAGTACCTGTAGCACGACTAAGTAAAATGAATCAATTTCAGAGGATGTGGAACATACGTTGGGAAGTTGAGCACTCCACTCATAGATTTCTGGTACGGACAAACATATGATGGAGCTCCGTTAAAGATCTCTCCAACTATGTATACACCAGCT
>Ga0247737_1000233_pt1 | contig 20168 bp, 18 predicted proteins | sample UWRJL028104C2_FD_180937 | JGI IMG/M metagenome (GOLD analysis project Ga0247737, IMG submission 180937) | Plant litter microbial communities from Arlington Agricultural Research Station in Wisconsin, United States - UWRJ-L028-104C-2 | ecosystem: Environmental > Terrestrial > Plant litter >...
GCTACCTCCCCCGCCCCCAGATCCGTGACATGCCGGACGAGCCGCGGCAGTACCGGCGGCTGATCGGTCCGGGCATCATCGCCGCCGGGGTGGGCCTGGCTTCCGGCGAGTTCGTGCTCTTCCCCTACATCGCCTCCCAGGTGGGGTTGGTCTTCGTCTGGGCCGCGCTGGTCGGCCTGGTCACGCAGTACTTCCTCAACATGGAGATCGAGCGGTACACGCTGGCCACCGGCGAGACCGCCCTCACCGGGTTCAGCCGGTACTGGCGGCACTGGGGGCTCTTCTTCGCGCTCCTCACCTATTTCGCGAACCTGTGGCCGGGCTGGGCGACCAGCTCGGCGACCCTCACGACGTACATCTTCGGCGGCAACCGGACCGTGATCGCGGTCTGCATGCTGGTGGTCATCGGGTTGATCCTGACCCTCGCGCCGGTGGTCTACGTGGCCCTCGAGAAGGCACAGATGCTCAAGGTCGCGGCGGTGCTGACCTTCTTCGTGATCGCGGCGATCTTCGCGGTCGGCGCGTCGGCCTGGAGCGACCTGCCGCAGGTGGTGACGAAGCCGCGACTGCCGATCGACGAGCTCGGCTTCGCGCTGCTGCTCGGCGCGCTGGCCTTCGCGGGCGCCGGCGGCGGGCAGAACCTGGTGCAGTCGAACTGGATCCGCGACAAGGGCTTCGGCATGGGCAAGTACGTGCCGAGGCTGATGAGCCCGGTCACCGGCGAGCCCGAGGCGGCCCCGAGCACCGGGTACGCCTTCGAGCCGACCACCGAGAACCTGCGGCGCTGGCGCGGCTGGTGGAAGTTCGCCAACATCGAGCAGCTCACCACGTTCGTGCTGATCACCTTCGTGACGATCCTGTTCACCTCGCTGCTGGCCTACTCCACCGTCTTCGGGCGCGACGGCCTGGAGAACAGCATCGGCTTCCTGCAGACCGAGGGCCAGGTGCTCGCCGACCGGGTCGGGCCGTGGTTCCAGTACCTGTTCTGGATCATCGGCGCGTTCTCGCTCTTCGCCGCGTCGCTCGGCATCGTCGACTACACCAGCCGGTTGGCCGCCGACGTCGTCAAGACCTCGTACGCCCGCGACGCGAACGAGAGCAAGGTCTACGCCGGGCTCGTCTGGGGCCTGGTCGCGATCGGCATCATCGTGCTGCTGGCCGGGTTCAGCCAGCCCATCGTGCTGCTGGTGATCTCGGCCGTGGTGGGCGGCTTCATGATGTTCATCTACTCCGCCCTGCTGATCCTGATCAACCGCCGGATCCTGCCCGCCCCGATCCGCGTCCGCGGCGTACGGCTGGCCGCCCTGGTCTGGTCGTTCCTGCTCTTCGGCCTGCTCTCGGTGCTCACCTTCGCCGACCGGATCGGCGACCTCGTCGAGTAACGTCCGCGCCGGGCGGTGGCGGCGCGAGGTCGTTCTGGTCGGAGACGGCCAGCAGAAGGGAGCCGATCGTGCCGGTGCGGCGGAAAGTCGGACCTACGGGACAATGAGCCGACACGAGCATTCCTCGACTCTGGAAGGAACAGCCTTGGCCGGTGGACTTGTAGCCCTGCTGGACGATGTGGCGGTCCTGGCCCGCGCGGCCGCCGCGTCGGTCGACGACGTCGGGGTGGCCGCCGCCAAAGCCGGCGCCAAGGCGGCCGGGGTCGTGATCGACGACGCCGCCGTCACCCCGCAGTACGTACGCAACCTGGCCGCCGAGCGGGAAGTGCCGATCATCAAGCGCATCGCGCTCGGGTCGCTGCGCAACAAATTCTTGATCATCCTGCCGGCGATCCTGCTGCTCAGCCAGTTCGTGCCGTGGCTGCTCACGCCGATCCTCATGCTCGGCGGGGCCTACCTGTGCTTCGAGGGCGCCGAGAAGGTCTGGGCCAAGATCGCCCACCACGACGCGCACGGCGAGGACGAGGCGGCCAAGGACGAGAAGACGCTGGTGTCGGGGGCCGTACGCACCGATCTGATCCTCTCGGCCGAGATCATGGTGATCACGCTGAACGAGGTGATCGACGAGCCGTTCTGGTCGCGCCTGGCGATTCTGGCCGTCGTCGCGCTCGTCATGACCGTCGCGGTCTACGGGGCCGTGGCGCTCATCGTGAAGATGGACGACGCGGGGCTGCGGCTGTCGCAGCTCTCGGGGCCGGTTGCCGGGTTCGGGCGGGGCCTGGTGAAGGCGATGCCGATGGTGCTCACCGGGCTGACGGTGGTCGGCACGGCCGCGATGCTCTGGGTCGGGGGGCACATTCTGCTGGTCGGCTCCGACGAGCTGGGGCTGCATTTCCTCTACGGGGCCGTGCACCACGTCGAGGAGGCGGCCCACGACGCGACGGGGGTGCTCGGCGGGCTGATCGGCTGGATCGTCAACACGGTGTTCAGCGCGATCCTCGGCCTGCTCGTCGGCGCGATCATCGTGGTGGTCGTGACCTACACGATCCACCGCCGCAAGCCCAAGGCCACGGCCGAGACGCACACCGAGGCGGAGACCGGGACAGCCGCCGAGCCGCGCTGACCGCGCGCGGGGAGCGGCGGGTCAGGCTTGGGTGGCCCGCCGCCGGTGACGGACCCAGACGTACGTGAGGAGGGCGAGCACCGCCACCACGACGACCAGCACCAGGTAACGGCTGACCGTAGCCGCGATCTCCTCGACGTGGTCGCCGGCCAGGTAGCCGGCGGTCGACCAGAGGCCGACCCAGAGCGCCGCGCCGAGCACGTTCCAGGTCACGAACTCGCGGTACGGCATGCCGCTGATGCCCGCGACCAGGCCGTTGAACTGGCGCAGACCCTCGACGAACCGGGCCACCACGACAATCTTCGGGCCTTGGCGGGCCATGAAGACCTCGACCTTGTCGAACCGCTCGGGGGTCAGGTGCACGTACGGGCCGAAACGCTCGACCAGGGGCCGGCCGCCGCGACGCCCGATCCAGTAACCGATGCTGTCGCCGATCACCGCCGCGAAGAACGCCGACAGGGCGACGCCGACGATGTCGAGATGCCCACGACCGGCGTACGCCGCGCCGGCGATGAGGGCCGCCTCACCCGGCGCCGGAATGCCGAAGCTCTCCATGATGGTGGCCCCGAAGATGCCCAGGTAGCCGAACCGGTCGATGAGCCCGAGCAGCATCTCCCCACGGTAGGCCGACCAGGCTCTCCCGGGCGATGTCACGAGAGTGAAACCACAGTCCGCCCCGGTGCGCGGTGGTGGCCGGCACCACGCCGCGCGCGAACCGGGGACGGTAACGTCGAAGGTCGGCGGTGGGGTCCGCCACCGGCCAGGGAGAGACACATGGACGTCGCCGCGCAGCGACCCGACCTGTTGAGCACACCCGGCGCGATCGTCGGCGCGGTCGCGGTCGGCGGCGCCCTCGGCGCACTGGCCCGCTACGGCCTCGAAGCGGCGTGGCCCAGCCCGTCCGGGCATTTCCCGTGGGCGACCTTCGTCATCAACGTGACGGGCTGTTTCCTGATGGGCATCCTGATGACCTTCATCACCGAGATCCGGCAGGTGCACCCGCTGGTCCGGCCATTCCTGGGCGTAGGCGTGCTCGGCGGCTACACGACCTTCTCCACCTACTCCGGCGACGTCCACAAGCTCGTCGCCGACGGGGACGCCCGTACCGCCCTGGCCTATCTGGCCGGGACGCTCCTCGCCGCCCTGGTCGCAGTCTATGCCGGGGTCCTCCTGACCCGGGTGACCGCCGGCCGGTTCAAGACGACGAGCGGCCGGCACGCGTCATGACCGTCCTGCTCGTGCTGCTCGGCGGCGCGGTCGGCGCCCCGCTGCGCTACCTGACGGACCGCTTCGTGCAGTCCCGGCAGAAGACGGCGTTCCCGTGGGGCACGTTCACGGTCAACATCATCGGCTCGCTCGTCCTCGGCTTCCTGCTCGAGGGTTCCCTGCTGCACCACGTCTCGGGCACTTTCAGCACCCTGCTCGGCACCGGTTTCTGCGGCGCGCTGACGACCTACTCGACCTTCGGGTACGACACCATCAAGCTTTTCCAGACCAAACTGCACGCCTTCGCTGTCCTCTACGTGACCGCCAGCATCACCGGTGGGCTGGGCGCCGCGTTCTGCGGCATCGCGATCGCCGACGCCGTCTGGCCGTGACCGGGCGCACAAGCAGGCTTGGTGCGACGACCGGACCGCGATGCCAGACTGCGAGACATGGGGTACGTGCTGGACACCGCCGACCTCCCCGCGCATGAGCGCCTCGAGGCCGTGCGCGCGACGATGATGTACGCCTCGGCGCCCTGCCACGTGCTGCACGAGAACCCGGACGGCGACGTGCGGGCCCGGATGGAGGTGTGGGACTTCGGCGCCGCCACGATCTTCACCCAACGGTCGACCGGCATCCGGCTGCTGCGGACCGCGAAGCTGGCCCGCCAGGACGAAATGCCGGTGGTCGCGCTCGCCGTCCAGCATCGCGTCGACGGGCGGATCGAGCAGCACGGCCGGCAGCGGGTGGTCGCGCCCGGCGAGTTACTGGTCGTCGACGTCTCAGCGCCGTACGACTACGCGTGGTCGGGCGACGGCGGCGGCCAGCATCGACCTCGCCCGCGGTCAGCCCGGGGGACGGTCGCCGCCGCACACGGCGGCGTACGGCCGCAGTTCTCTGGCCACATTCAAGGGTCTGCTCGTGATCAAAGACACCAGTAAGGAGCACCAGTGAGCACTATCGTTCTCATCCACGGCCTCTGGGTGACCCCGCGCAGTTGGGAACATTGGGTCCCCTACCTCGAAGCCCAGGGCCACACCGTGGTCACCCCGACCTACCCCGGTTTCGAGGGCGAGGTGGAGGCGCTCCGAGCCGATCCGGCCCCGATCGCGGCGGTCACCGTGCCGGGGACGGTCGCCCACCTGGAGAAGGTCATCGGCGCGCTGCCCGAGAAGCCGATCATCATGGGCCACTCGTTCGGCGGCACACTCACCCAGCTGCTGCTCGACCGCGGCCACGGCGCAGCCGGTGTGGTCATCGACTCGGCACCACCGGAGGGCATCCGGGTCAACCCGCCGTCGCAGATCAAGTCGCTCTTCCCGATCCTCGACAACCCGGCCAAGCGCCACCAGGCCGCCGGTTTCACGCCCGAGCAGTGGCATTACGCGTTCACCAACACACTGTCCGAGGAAGACTCGAGAGCGGCGTACGAGCGTTACGCCATCCCGGCGCCCGGCAGCTGGGTCTGGGCGTACGGCCTGCTGGCGAACATCACCCCCGGCAAGCAGGAAACCTGGGTCGACTTCCACAACGAGGACCGGGCGCCCCTGCTCTTCATCGCCGGCGGCGCCGACCACATCATGCCCGCGTCCGTGAACAAATCGAACGCCAAGCACTACAAGGGCGAAACCACCGTCACCGAGTACTTCGAGTTTCCCGGCCGCTCCCACTGGACCTGCGCCGAACCCGGCTGGGAACAGGTAGCCGACAAAGCCCTGGACTGGTCGCTGACCCACGCCCGCTGAGCCGGATCTTCCTCGCCGATCGGCGCCGGCCGAGGGCGGAACCAGATCGGGGGTCGTTCAGCGTCGGCGGTCGGCTCCACGCCCGGGCGTGGAGCGGTTGGTGCCCCGCCCCGGCGTGGAGCGGTCGACACCCTGTCCGGGCGCGGATAGGAACACGGTGGCCGCCGGGCGCCCGGGCGTTTCCTGGACGGCGGGAGGCGCCTCATCCTCAGCGACTTCCGGTTCGTGGATCTGCTTATGCAGCGCGTCGGCCTTCTCGCGCATCTGTTGCAGCGAGAGATGACCACGCTCACCGCTCACGTCGACCTCGATGCGGCAGAACTGATCACAGGGGTATTCGACGACAAACGTCGACTGCGGGCCAGTGGTCATTTCACATCACCGCCGACGCGACGTCGACACGCATCGCCACATTCGAGAAGCTTGGCATGCCCCCGATCGTAGCCGCAGCCGAAGTCGCCCAAGCCGAACCCACGACCACCGGACTCCTGACCTCAGATATTGCCTGGTCCTGGCGCCGCCACCCGGCAGATCGCGCGCGTGGACCCACTGCCCACCCCCAGGCGGATCGATCTTGTCATCTCGTCGTCGGACCGCGTTCAGCGCGAGGTCAGTGCCCGCCGGACGGCCGCGGTGATGCCCGCCTCGTCGAGGCCCTGTTCGGCCAGCAACGCCGCCCGCGAGCCGTGGTCCAGGAACTCCTGGGGCAGGCCGAGCACCTCCACCTGGCTGCGCGGGCAAGCTCGGGTGACCGCGGCCCCGAACCCCCCGGACACGCCACCGTCCTCGATCGTGACGACGAGACGGTGTTGTGCGGCCGCGGCGGCCAGCGCCGGATCCACCGGCAGGAGCCAGCGCGGGTCGACCACCCGTACGGTGATGCCGTCCTGTTCCAGGCGCCGGGCCGCGTTCGTCGCCGCGCACGCCAGCGGGCCGGTCGCCAGCATCAGCACGTCGGCGTCGGCGGGTCCGTACAGGACGTCCGCTCCTCCGATGTGGTCGATCGCGGGGAGCGGAGCGCCGACGTCGGCCTTCGGGAAGCGCACCACCGCCGGCCCGAGCCAGTCGACCGCCTCGGCCAGCAAGCGGCGCAGCGTGTCGCCGTCGCGTGGCGCCGCCACTCGCAAGCCGGGCACCATCGCGAGCAGGGACAGGTCCCACATGCCGTTGTGGGACGGGCCGTCGCTGCCGGTCACGCCGGCCCGGTCGAGTACGAACGTCACCGGCAGGTGGTGCAGCGCGACGTCCATCAGCACCTGGTCGAAGGCCCGGTTGAGAAACGTCGCGTAGAGGCAGACGACCGGGTGCAGGCCGCCCATCGCGAGACCGGCGGCCGACGTCACCGCGTGCTGTTCGGCGATGCCCACGTCGAAGACCCGGGACGGGTACGTCGATGCGAACTCGCCCAGGCCGGTCGGGTGCAGCATCGCGGCGGTGATCGCCACCACCGAGGGGCGGGACGCGGCGAGCGAGACCAGCGCCGAGCCGAACACGCTGGTCCAGGACACCGAGGCGGGCGCCGAGACCGAAGCCGACGAGGACGGAGGTGGGCTGATCGCGTGCATGCGGTCGTACTTCTCCGCCTCGGCCGCGGGGTAGCCCTTGCCCTTGACCGTGCGGCAGTGCACGACCACGGGCCGGTCGAGCGCCCGCGCCTGGACCAGCGCTTCCTCCACCGCGGCCACGTCGTGCCCGTCGATCGGGCCCACGTAGGCGAGCCCGAGCGACGACAGGATCGACGGTAGTGCGGCGTGGGCCGAGCCGATCGTCGGCGAGTACGAGCGGTCGTTGTCGTTGAGCACGACGATGACCGGCCGCGCGGGGGCGGCGCCGATGTTGTTCAGCGCCTCCCAGCACATGCCGCCGGTCATCGCGCCGTCGCCGACCACCGCCACCACCGAGCGGTCGCGCCGGCCCTGCAATCCGTGCGCCTTGGCCAGCCCGTCCGCATAGGACAGGGCGGTCGAGGCGTGTGAGTTCTCCACCAGATCGTGGTCGCTCTCCAGCCGGCGTGGGTAGCCGGAGAGCCCGCCGCCCTGCCGCAGCGTCGACAGCACCGAGCTGCGGCCGGTGAGCATCTTGTGCACGTACGCCTGATGCCCGGTGTCCCAGAGGATCGCGTCGCGCGGCGACTCGAAGACCCGGTGCAGCGCGATGGTCAGTTCGACCACGCCCAGGTTGGGGCCGAGGTGCCCACCCGTACGGCTGACCGTGTCGATGAGGTGCCGACGGATCTGGGCGGCCAGGGCGGGCATCGCGGCGGCCGGCATCGCTCGCAGGTCGGCCGGACAGCTCACCGCGTCCAGACGGAACGGTGTTTCGATCTGGAGGGTCATGGCTACACGCTCACGGCGGCACGCAGGGACTCTTTGAGCGAACCGATGGTGGCGATGACCGCGGTCGGCTCGTATCCGCAGTGGGCCATGCAGTTGTTGCAGCGCTCGTCCTTGCCCCGCCCGAACTGTTCCCAGTCGGTCGTCTCGATGAGTTCCTTGTACGTCTTGGCGTAGCCGTCGGCCAGCAGGTAGCAGGGGCGTTGCCAGCCGAGCAGCGAGTAGGACGGGATGCCCCACGGCGTGCAGTCGAGGTCTCGCTTGCCCTCCAGGAAATCGAGGAAGACCGGCGAGTGGTTGAGCCGCCACTTCTTGCGCCGGCCCTCCCCGAACGCTTTGGCGAAGAGCTCGCGCGTCTCCTCGACGGCCAGCCAGTGCTCCTGGTCGGGCGCCTTCTCGTAGGCGTACCCGGGGCTGATCTGCATGTTGTCGACGCCGAGCTCGTCGTTGAGGTAGTCGAGCACCTCGATGACGGTCTGCGGGCTGTCGGTGTTGAAGAACGTGCTGTTGGTCATGACCCGGAAACCGGCGGCCTTCATCTCCTTGATGGCCGCGACCGCCTGGTCGAAGACGCCGTCCTTGGAGACCGAGAGGTCGTGCCGCTCGCGCAGGCCGTCGACGTGCACCATCCAGGTGAAGTTCTTGTGCGGCTTGAACTTGTGGAGGTGCTTGGGGACCAGCACGGCGTTCGTGCAGAGGAAGACGATCTTCTTGCGGTCGAGGAGCTGCTGCACGATCTCGTCGATCTGCGGGTGCATGAGCGGCTCGCCGCCGGCGATGGAGACCATCGGCGCACCGCTCTCCTCGACGGCGCCGACCGCCTGTTCGACCGGCATGCGTTGCTTGAGCAGCGTGTGCGGCTGCTGGATCTTGCCACAGCCGATGCACTTGAGATTGCAGGCGAACAGCGGCTCGAGCTCGACCAGGAGCGGGTAGCGCGCGGCACCCTTCAGCTTCTGCTGAAGAACGTATTGTCCGAGCCGGACGGTCTGCCGGAAGGGCATTCCCATGTCTAGCTCACCTCCTTGGGCAGTGTGAACCGGATGTTCTCTTCGCCGACGCTGGTTTCGCGGACCGTGACCGGTCCGAGCCCGGCGAGGCCGGCGAGGACCTCGTCGACCAGATGTGGCGGGGCGGATGCCCCGGCGGTGATGCCGACCGTGCGGGCGCCGGCCAGCCAGGCCAGGTCGACCTCGCCGGCGTCGTCGACCAGGTGGGCCGGGGCCCCCTCGCGCTCGGCCACCTCGACCAGGCGCAGCGAGGTGGCGGAGTTCCCGGAGCCCACAACCAGGACGCGGTCGCACGAGCGGGCGATCGCGCGGACAGCCTGCTGGCGGTTGGTGGTGGCGGAACAGATGTCCTCGCGGCGCGGGCCGTGCGGCGCGGGGAACTTTTCCCGGAGCACCCCGGCGCAGAACGATCGCGGCGCGGCCAGCAGCACCTCGCGTTTCCCGGTGGCCGCGGCCCACTGGCGCAGCGCCGGCGCCGCGGTGCGCAGGTTCTGCAGGCCCCGAACGCCCCGAAGCACCGTCCCGGGCGACCAGAGCGGCGCACCGACCGAGTCCGTCACGACGCGCACCGCGGCGAACGGCCGGTCCCCCGCCTGTGCCCGCAGCGACGCGGTCTCCATGTCGACCGCGAGCGCACCGGTGGCCGCGATCCGCCGGCGCTGAGCTCCGGTCACCAGGTGATCGCTCGAGCGGATAGGTCCCACGTGGACGGTCGATCCGAGGCGCCGCAAAGCACCGGCCAGCATCGGCGCACTGGGGTCGGGAGCAACCACGAGATCTCCCGGCCGCACGTCGGCCCCGACCCCGCCGGCCACGCCGAAGACCAGGAACGCGTCCGCCTCGGGCAGCCGCGCCCGGCGGCCCATGCCCAGCCGGACCGCGCCGAAGACCGCCCGGCGTTCGACGGCGAGCGGAGCCCCGAGGACCGCGCTCATGACCGGCCCGCCACGTAGCGTCCGAGCGCGGTGACCGGGAAGACCAGCCGGTACAGGTGGTAGTTGATGTAGAAGTCGCGCGGGAAGCCCGTACCGGTGAATTCCGGCTCGTCCCACGACCCGTCCGCCCGCTGGGTCGCCACGAGCCAGGCGATCCCCCGCTCGACCGCGGCGTCGGCCCCGCCGGCCGCCATCAGCGCGAGCAGCGCCCAGGCGGTCTGCGAGGCGGTCGACACGCCGCGGCCGATCCAGGCCGGATCCCGATAGGAGCGGAGGTCCTCCCCCCACCCCCCGTCGGCGTTCTGGTGGTCGAGCAGCCAGGTGACCGCCCGCCGGATCGGCCGCGACCCGGGGTGGACGCCCGCGGCCACCAGCGCCGGGACCACCGCCCCGGTCCCGTAGAGGTGGTTGGCCCCCCACCGCCCGAACCAGGACCCCTCGGCCTCCTGGTGCTTGAGCAGCCACAGAATCCCGCGCCGCGCCGGCGGCGAGCCCGCCTCCCCCACCGCGGCGAGCATCTCGACCACGTGGGCGGTGACGTCGGCCGACGGCGGGTCGACAACCGCACCGAAGTCGCAGAACGGGAGTTTGGTGGGGAGGGTGCGGAGGTTGTCGGCGTCGAACGCGGCCCATCCGCCGTCGCGGCTCTGCATGCCGACCGTCCACGCGACGCCCCGCGACACGGCCGCCCGCACCGCACCCGGATCGTTGTAGGCGACGCGGTTCAGCCCGAGCACGACCTCGGCGGTGTCGTCGGTGTCCGGGTAGTAGTCGTTGTCGAACTCGAAGGCCCACCCGCCCGGAGCCAGCGCGGGCCGCCGGACCGACCAGTCCCCCTTGACCGTGATCTCCTCGGCGAGCAGCCAGTCCGTGGCTTTGCGCAGCGCCGGATCGTCGCCCGGCACGCCCGCGTCGAGCAGCGCGATGACGGCCAGCCCGGTGTCCCAGACCGGCGACTGGCAGGCTTCGAGGCGGCGCACCAGGCCGTCCGGCGTGGACTCGCGGACGAGGAAGCCGTCCAGGCCCGCGAACCCCCGCACCATCGCCGGGTGGTCGTCCGGGTAGCCGAGCAGGTGCAGTGCGAGCAGCGAGTAGACCCACGGGGGCTGGATGCCGCCCCAGCCGCCGTCGGCCTCCTGCCGGTCCAGGATCCATTCCGCGGCCCGGTGCATCGCCCTGCGCCGCAGGTCCCGGTGCGGCCTCTTCGCGTACGCGTGCAGGCCGCGGTCGAGGCGCTGGAACGCGCCCTTCCAGGTCCAGGGAGCGGCCGGCGCCGGCGCCGGAATGCCCGCCCGCAGCTCATCGACCCCGAACGGCAGCGGCCGCACCGGACGGATGGCGTTGACCACGGTCAGCGGCACCACGGTCTGCCGGGCCCAGCAACCCCAGTCGTAGATGTTGAGCGGGAACCACTTCGGTAGGAAGATCATCTCGGGCGGCATGTCGGGCAGCTCGTCCCACGACCAGAGGCCGAAAAGTGCCAGCCAGATCCGGGTGAAGACCCGGGTGCTCTCCAGCCCGCCGTGCTCCAGCACCCACTCCTGCGCCTGGCGCAGATGCGGCGCCTCGACCGGGTCGCCCGCCAGCCGCAGCGCGACCCAGGCCTCGACCGTGGTGGAGAGGTCGGGCGGCCCGCCGTGGAAGGTGGCCCAGGTGCCGTCGGCCCGCTGCTGCGAGCGGATCCAACGCGCCGCCTCCTCGGTCTCGGCCGCCTGCCGCACGCCGAGGAACTCGCGCAGCAGCAGATCCTCGGCGTCCATCGTGACGTTGGTGGCGAGCTCCCCCTTCCACCAGCCGGCCGGGTCCTGCAGGCCGCGCAGGTGGTCGACCGCGCTGTCCAGGGCCCCGGCCGCGGTCGGCCGGGTGCGAACCTGCGTCGTCACTCAGACCTCCCGGTCCACGATGAAGTGCCCCAGCTCGACCAGCTCGGCGCGCACGTTCGACGGGATCGGCACCGAGGCGAGCGCCGCCTCACCGAGGGTCATCCGCCGGGCCGCCTCGTCCAGCGCCCACTGCCGCCCGCCCGCCCGGTCGATGGCATCGGCCCGCTTCGCCAGGTCGCCGGGGTCGACGAGCGCGATCGACGGGTCCTGCCGCAGCGCATAGGTGATCGGCAGCGACTTCTTGCCGGCCCGCAGGTCGGAGTGGACCGGCTTGCCCGTGACCGCCGGGTCGCCCCAGATGCCGAGCACGTCGTCGACGAGCTGAAAGGCCAGACCGAGCTGAGCCCCGTACGTCTCCAGCGCGGCCACGGTCGCGGCGGGCGCCCCGGCCAGCACCGCCCCGATCGCCGCGCTGGCCGCCATCAGCGAGCCGGTCTTCCCGGCCGCCATGTCCAGGCACTCGTCCACGGTGACGCTGTCCCGCCGCTCGAACGCGAGATCCCGCACCTGGCCCCGGATCAGCTCCCGGGTCGCCTTGGCCAGCAGCAGCGCGGCCGGTGCGGCGGTCGGCAGCCCGCTGTCGAGCACCACCTCATGGGCCAGGCCGAGCAGCGCGTCGCCGGAGAGCACGGCGCTGGAGCTGCCCCAGAGCACCCAGACGGTAGCCCGGTGGCGGCGTTCGCGGTCCTGGTCCATCAGGTCGTCGTGCAGCAGCGAGAAGTTGTGCACCAGCTCGACCGCGACCGCCCCGGGCAGCCCGACCTCGCCGGTGCCGCCGCAGGCCCGGGCCGAGAGAAGAGCCAGGGCGGGCCGTACGGCCTTGCCACCGCCGCGGTCCGGCCGGCCCTCGGCGTCGACCCAGCCGAAGTGGTAGGCCGCCTGCAGCCGGGTCGTGGCGTCGAGCCGATCGATCGCCGCCCGCATGGCCGGCGTGATGGCGTCGCGGCTGCGGTGCAGGCTCTCCAGCATCGTCGTCATGTCGTCGCACCGTCCAAGGTAGACATGGCGCTGCCGGTTGCAGCGCGCCCCGTCGAGGAGAGGTCCAGAACTCCGGCCGCGGCCGTCTCGCCGCTGCGCACCGCGCCCTCCATCGTCGCGGGCCAGCCGGTGGCGGTCCACGCGCCGGCCAGCCACAGCCCGCGCAGCGCGGTGGCCGCGGGCGGGCGCAGCCGGCCGACGCCGGGAGCGGGGCGGAACGTGGCGTGCCGTTCGCGGGTGACGAAGAAGTCGCGTACCCGGGCGCCGCGGGCGGCCGGCAGCAGGTCTTCCAGCGCGGGCAGCAGCCACTCGCGCAACTCGGCCACGGGCACGTCGACGAAGGCGTCGGCGGCCGAGAGCGAGACGGCGAGATACTGGCCCTCGGTGAGCCCGGACTGGGCGGTGCGGTCGAAGACCCACTGCGCGGGCGAGTCGATCGCAGCCACGAAGGGCCGGTCGAGGACCGTACGGTCGTAGACGACGTGCACGTTGATGATCGGGGCGGTGCGCAGCTCGAAACCCTCCGGCAGCACTCCGGGCGGCAGGATCCGGACCGCCACGTCCGGCGGCACCGCGCTGACCACCTGGTCGAACGGCCGCCCGTCGACGTGCCAGCCACCGGCCGCCGGGCGCACCGTGGTCACCTTGGCCGACGTCAGCACCTCGGCGCCGGCCGCCGCGAGGGCCTCGGCGGCCGGTGTGCCGTGCAGCTCGCTCAGCGGGACCAGCGACCAGCCGATGTCGGCCGCGGCCGCAGTGGTGAGCAGGCCGTCCTGGAAGACTTGGGCCGCCAGCGCCAGCGAGGTGTGCTCGGCGGTCGCGTTGAGGGTGGCCACGCCGACCAGGTCCCACATCGCCGCCACGGCCCGGGGACTCTGCCCGTGCGCGGCCAGCCACGACCCGAAGCTCTGCTCGTCGCTGGCCGGGGCGGCGCGGTCGACGCCGCGCAGGGCGAGCGCGGCCCGGATGAAGCGCAGCCGGTCGGCCACGCTCAGGGGGGTGTAGCCGACGAGCGACCGGGCCAGGTGCAGCGGGGCCGGGAGCGGGTCGCGCCGCAGCCACACCGGCGACCGGCCGGGGGCGACGACCGGGATCGCCATCCGGGGCTGCACGGTCACGCTGCCGGTGACGCCGAGGCGTTCCAGCAGGGCGAGGTACGCCGTACAGCAGCGCAGGAACACATGCTGGCCGTTGTCGGCGTCCAGGTCGCCCCGGCGGAACGAGTGGGTCAGCCCGCCCAGCCTCGGCCGGCCTTCGAAGAGGGTCACCCGGGTCCCGGCGTCCGCACAGCGCAGCGCCGCGGTCAGACCGGCCAGTCCGCCCCCGATCACGGCCACCGTCCGGGTCATGAGATCCGCCCCGCCAGCGAGCGCACCGCGATCGCGACCTTCTCCTGGCCCGAGAGCGAGAGCCGTTGGTCGAAGACCAGGCTCGGCCGGGCCTCGATGCGGTTGAGCAGCTGGCGGTAGATGCCGGACATGGCGAGACAGGAGGCCCGGCTGCGCCAGTCGAGCAGCGGGGTGAGCAGCAGCCCGTCGCGGTACCAGTCGCGCGCCCGCCGGGTGCTGAAGCGGATCAGGGCGGAGAGAGCGCCGCCGTCGTCGACCAGTGCCCCCTGCTCGTCCAGCACCAGCTTGACGCCGAATCGGTCCAGGTCGGCCTGCGGCAGGTAGACCCGGCCGTTCAGCAGGTCCTCGCGGATGTCGCGCAGGATGTTGGTCTGCTGCAGCGCGATGCCGAGCCGGTCGGCGTGGCGCGGCGCGGCCGGGTCCGGCGCGCTGCCGAAGACGCCGAGGCAGAGCCGGCCGACGGCCCCGGCCACGCAGCGGCAGTACGCGACCAGGTCGTCGAACGTCTCGTAATGCCGCCCGGTGACGTCCATCTCGACGCCGTCGATCAGCTCGTCGAAGGCGCCCAGCGGGATCGGGTAGCGGCGAGCCGCGTCGGCCACCGCGACCAGCACCGGGTCGGTGCTGCCGTCCAGCGCGGCCAGGTCGGCGCGGAGCCCGGTCAGCGCGGCCGTCTTCCGCTCGACCGGCAGGTCGCCGTCGCCGATGTCGTCCATCCGGCGGGCCAGCGCGTAGACCGCGCAGAGGACGGCGCGCTTGTCGGTCGGCAGCAGCCGGATGCCGTAGTAGAAGTTGCGCGCCTCGGACTTGGTGATCTCCTCGCAGCGGCGGTACGCCTCGGCCAGCGTGGCGGTCACCGGACCACCTCCCGGGCGAGGTGCCGCAGGACCCCGGCTTTTCGCGGGCGCGGGGTAACCGCGAGGACGTCGTAGTCGGCCCGCCGGAGCGCGTCGACGGTGGCCAGGCCGCCGGCCAGGAAGCCGCCGACGGCGAGCCGGGCCCAGCCTCGCAGATCGCCGACGAGCGGGGCCCCCAGGCGGAGAAGGCGGGCCGCGCGGTCGGTCTCGAAGGCCAGGAGTTCCCGTACCCGGGCCGGTGTCCGGGTCTGGTCGAGGTCGGCCGGGACGACACCGAACCGGGTCAGGTCCTCGGCCGGGAGGTAGACGCGGCCGGCCCGGCGGTCCTCGGCGACGTCCTGCCAGTGCTCGACAAGCTGCAAGGCCGTGCAAATGGCGTCGGACCACACCACCCGCTCGTCGGTGGTGACGCCGAACACATCGAGCACGATCCGGCCGACCGGATCGGCCGAGAGCGTGCAGTACTCGCGAAGGTCGGCGTAGGTCGCGTAGGCGGTGACGCGCTGGTCCTGCCGGTTGGCCTCGACGAGCCGGAAGAACGGATCGGCGGGCAGATGACACGCCCGGACCGTGTCGGCCAGACGGGACAGAACTCGCGTCCGGGGCTCGCCGCCGGCCCAGATTGGCGCCAGATCGATCGCGAAGGCGTCAAGGTTCGCCAACCTGTCACCATGGGATTCGTCACCCAGATCATCGACAGTACGGGCGAATCCGTACACAGCCTCCAGATGCCCGCGAAACCGGCGCGGCAGAATACGCAGCGCGACCGGGAAATTCTCCGTCCGCTGCTTCTCCCGCAGATTCAGTTGTTGGACAGTGACGTCCGTCCCCTCCGCCATCTCTTGATGGTGCGTCGCAAAGAGGGCCATGATCTGCGCAAGTAGAGGTAGTTGTGGGACGACTCTTTGTCACCAGGGAACAAACCCCATCGGTAGGTGCGGAATGCGTTCATCTGATTCGGTCGATGACGGCAGCCAAGCTCTGGGCTGGCTCGACCACGGCTCCGAGCTGGGCACATACCTCAACCGCGTGGAACAGCAGCCGAAGCTGCGCGCGCTGCTGCCGGTGCTCTTCGACCGGCTGCCCGAGATGCTGGACGAGGTCCGGCGCATGCTCGAGGTGAGCTGGCCCGACTACGCCGCCTTCATGGTGACCGAGCGGGATGAGGTGACCGGCGCGGCCAAGGCGTTCATGTCCTGGCTGATCGACATGGTCGAGGAGGGCGGCGACAGCAGCTCGCCGATCGGCAGCTACGCGGACCTGTTCGAAGAGGTCGGCCGGGTGCAGTGGCGGGAGGGCCGCGAGGTCTCCACCCTGCTCTCCGCCTATCAGCTCGGCGCCCGGGTGGCCTGGCGATACGTGTCCGGCGCGGCGCTGGAGACCGGCGTCGAGCCGGACACCCTGGCCGGGCTGGCCGAGGCGGTCTTCGCCTTCGTCGACCAGCTCTCCTCGGCCTCGGCCCGCGGCTATGTGCAGGAGCAGTCGCACAGCGCGGCCGACCGCGAGATGATCCGCGACGAGCTGGTCGAGCTGCTGCTCTCCGACCGCTCCGACAGCACCGCGGTGCAGGCGGCGGCGTCCCGGGCCGGTTGGACGGTGCCGCGCCTGGCCGCCGTCGTCCTGCTGGCCGACGACAACCCGATGGGTCACGAGATCCTCAACCGCCTGGACGCCGCGTGCCTGCCGATCCGCCGCCGCACGCTGGTCGGCGCGATCGTGCCCGACCCGGTCCGGCCGGGGCACCGCCAGCGGCTCAGCGCCGCCCTGGCCGGCACGGGCGCGGTCGTCGGCCACCCGGTGACCCCCGAGCAGTTGCCGGTCAGCATCCAGTTCGCCGAGCTGACCGCCCGGCTGCGGGTGGCCGGCATCCTCACCGACGACCCCGTCTTCGTCGAGGACCACCTGGACGCGCTGATCGTGCACCGCGACGCCAAACTCCTGCTGGCGCTGCGCGAGCAGGCGCTGGCCCCGCTCGCCTCGCTCACCGCACCCACCCGGGAACGGCTCAGCGAGACGCTGACCGCCTGGCTGCGGCACATGGGCGACCGCCAGGCGGTCGCGGCCGAACTGCACATCCATCCGCAGACCGTCCGTTACCGCATGACCCAGTTGCAGCGCGCCTTCGGTCCGGCGCTGCTCGACTCGCAGACCCGGGCCCGGCTGACCCTGGCCCTGGCCTGGGGACCGGCCGCGCCGTCAGGCACCACCGTCCCGCAACCCCGGCGACGCCACGGGCACTGAACCGCCGGTGTGCAGCTCGTCGTAGACGACCTTCATCGCGTCGGCCAGCGACGCCACGTCCGCGACCAGCGCCGGGTCGGTCGCCAGGCTGACCGACAGCACCCCGTCCCAGCCGAGGGCGCCGACCGCGATCGGTGCGCTCGGGGCCAGCGGCAGGATCGGGTAGACCCCGGCCAGCGGCACCCCGGCCAGGCTGAGCGGCATGTCGGGGCCGGGCATGTTCGACACGATGGCCTGGAACGTGCGCCCCCCGTAGACGGTGCGGGCGAACCAGGCATGACCGGGAACGGGCAGCACCACGCCGGCCGCGCGCATCGCGAAGTTGGAGGCGAGCATGCGGGTGCCGGTGTAGAGCCGGCGGCTGCGCCGGGCGACCTCGGCCAGCCGGGCCGGCTCCCCCCCGTCGACCGGGCCGAGCGGCACCTCGGTCATCACGGCGGCAGTCAGATTGCCCTCGGCCGCCGCGCCCGGCGGGCGCACCATCAGCGGCACGGCGACCCGGAGCAGCCCGTGCGGCGCGTGCGGCACGGCCGCCGACAGCCCGCCGGCCACCACGGCGAGCAGCACGTCGCTGACCCGCACGCCCCGCTCGCGGGCGATCTCGCGCACCCCGTCGAGCGGCAGGTCGACGGTGGCGAACCCGCGGGCCGGGGAGCGGCCGGTCGGCAGTTCGACCTTCGGGAAGCCGTCGGTGGCGAGCTGGGCCAGGCCGGCCGTGATGGCCGCCGTGCGCCGCAGCGGGCCGGGCATCCGCTGGGCCGGGAGGCGGGGCTGATAGCGCGGCTCGAGCAGGATCAGCGCCTGGGCGACGGTCCCGACGCCGTCGGCGATGACGTGGTGCACGAGGAAGATCGTGGCCGCCCGGTCGGCCTCCACGCCGAGGACGCAGAACCAGCGCCACATCGGCCGGTCGCGGGGCATCGGCTCCCCGGCGATCTCGGCCACCAGCTCGTGCAACGCGCCGAACCCACCCGGCAGGCCGTCCGGCCGGGTCAGGTCGCGCACCGGCACGTGCCAGTCCCAGTCGAGGTGGTCGTGCGGGACCCAGCGAGGCCGCCGCCAGCGACCACGGAACTCCAGCCGCTGGGTGAACCGCGGCAGCTCGCCGAGGTGGGACTTGACGGTCTCGACCATGACCTCGCGCCGCAGCGGGCCGTCGGTCGTGTCGACCACGGTCAGGCCGCCGACGTGCTGGGCGGCGGCCGGCGACTCGACGTGCAGGAAGAACGCGTCGGGGGCGGGAACGTCGGCCGGATCGGGCGTGAAGTGGCGGGCCAGCACGACGCCGATCCAGACGACGAGCGCACCGCCGACCGCGTCGAGGAGGAAGTGGTTGGCGGTCGCCAGCACCACGAAGAGCGTGACCAGCACGTGGATCAAGGAGGCCCACTGCCACCCGCGGGTCCGCTTGAGCTCGGCCAGCACGACGCTGACCCAGAGCGCCCAGGCGACATGCAGGGAGGGCATCGCGGCGAGCTGGTTGGCGTGCCCGACCAGCGGCGAGCCCCACGATCCCCAGGTCTGCCCCTGCAGCACCGTGTCGACGAACGGGGTGCCCGCGAGGAACCGCGGTGGTGCCACCGGATAGACCCAGAAACAGCTGATCGCGAGCACGTTCAGCAGCAGGAACGAGGTGCGCATCTCGCGGTAGCGGTCGGGCTGGCGCAGATACAGCCAGACCAGGGTGATGCCGGCCGCCACGAGGTAAGTGGTGGCGTACTCGTAGTTGGAGAGCGTGCGCAGCAGTTCGTGCGGCGCCAGCCAGTGGTTCAACGCCACTTCGACGTCGATGTGCAACCAACGCTCGAGATCGAAAAGGTCCCAGGCGTTGCGGTAGGCCGCGGCCTCGCGCGCCGGGCCGTGGAGCGCCTCGACGACGGTGTAGAACGCGAAGACGAGCAGCCCGAGCATCAGCTCACGCCAGAGGCGCGGCTTCCAAGCGGCACGCATGCCGGCAGGCCCCGAGGTCACCCTCGACTTCTAGCACTTGATCACCCTGACTGCGAGCGTAAGGATGGTCACTATGCGCGTTTGTTTACACCGCACGCATTCTCAGGGTCACTCCTGGCATGCGGCGCATCGCGCGCAGGCCCCAGGCTACGCAGACCCCGATCGTCAGCACGGTGAGCCCGCCGCTGAACAGGCGCGACAGCAGTCCGAGGTCGAGGCTGACATGCAGCAGACCCAGGCTCATCCCGGCGTCGATCACCCGCGAGACGCCCCAGACGATCGCCACCTGGGTGAACAGGCGACGCATGCCCTGGTGGTGGAGAAGCTGGGTCGGCAGCGCCACGAAGTCGCGGGCCAGCCGCATGGTGACCGGCTTGCCGATCGCCGCGCTGCCCAGGAAGAGCAGGGCCATCAGCACCGAGCCGAAGATCGGTTGCAACACGTAGACCAGGGCGCTGGACGTCACGAGGGCCAGCGCGGCCCGGCCGCAGAGCATGCCGGCGCAGAGCAGCAGGGTACCCGGCAACGCCTGACCGGCCAGCCGGCGCACGCCCAACGTCAGCGCGCACCACCCGATCACCGCGACCAGGCCCCACATGAGGCCGGCGGTGTGCAGCAGGACGAAGAGCAGCAACGTGGGCACGGCGACGCTCTCGACGAACATGCGCGCGCCTCTGATCAGCTGCGGCCGGAGCCGGCCGAGCTCGATCACAACGTCGTCGTGGTGGCGTCCGGGACGGGTGTCTTGCAGATCGGTTGTCATCAGCAATCCGGGGTTCTGGGGGTCAACTTGCTGTTCACGAGTACGGCTGAGAAGCGTGACCGGTTCAAATACCCGGCACCGGCACTGGGAGAACATCGGGTTTTCGCACAGTGGGCGAACGGGAGAGGACGGCCACCCCGATGATCAGGAGCGCGCCCGAACCGGCCAGGGCGGCCAGGGCGGCGGCGCTGGTCGGCGGGGTGACGTTGAACACCAGTACTCCTAGAAGATAGCTGGCCAGCGGGTTGGTGATAGTCATCGCGGCCACCGCGGCCGACAACGAACCGGTGGCGAAGGCGCTCTGCTCGAGCAGCAGGCCGGTCATCGTCGACAGCGCGAGGCTGTAACCGGGCCAGTCGAGCGCGGTGGCGACCACGCCCCGGGTGAGCAGGTCGTCGGTGGTGAGCTTGATG
>Ga0247737_1000235_pt1 | contig 20151 bp, 15 predicted proteins | sample UWRJL028104C2_FD_180937 | JGI IMG/M metagenome (GOLD analysis project Ga0247737, IMG submission 180937) | Plant litter microbial communities from Arlington Agricultural Research Station in Wisconsin, United States - UWRJ-L028-104C-2 | ecosystem: Environmental > Terrestrial > Plant litter >...
GTCGCCACGAACAAGACGGCCATCGACGCGTTCACCCACCACGTCCTCGTCCCCGCGAGCGCCCGCACCACCTCGCACAACGCCCCGAAGAAAATCACCGGACCCGCCACACCCGCCACGTCGGCCGGTTCCAGCCGCAACACACTCCACCCGACCGCCAGCCACGCCACACCCGCGAACAGCAGAAACCCCCACATGCTCGCGCGCATCACGGACAGGGGCGAAGAACCGGACCACAACATGAGGGCCTCCAGCCGAAAGTGACCCTGCCATGACAACATCCGGCCGACCACCGAACAGGAGGTTCGCCCAGATTCACAGCCGGGCACCCCGGGCCACCGCCCCCACCCGTTACCTTTTGAACGTCCCCAGCCGCACCGAAGCGGATGCGGCCCCGCCGGACAGCGCACCGATCGCCGGCCCGCCGGATGATCGACCGTGGCTGCATCCCCGCGCGCGGACCGGCGGGCATCGACGTCACATAGCGTTGCGACGAGATAACGATCAGCGCGAAGAGTGAGCCTCCGTCGTCACGCGTTCGCAAGCCTGAAGATCAAACTTACGGAGAGCGGTGGGCGCCCCGTGCCCGGTTGTGGCCCGACTCTGCGGGCCGGCGGTCACCATTTCGGCCCGATGAACTCGTCCAGACGCACCACCGCTTCCCGCCGCGCGACCGACAACATGGTTCGCCGGCACATACGCCGGGATGCGTTCAGGTGATTCAGCGAATTCTGACAAAGGCTCATGATGTCGCCCGATTCGTTCGAGAAGTTGTAGCCGCGGATATTCGTATGATTGTTCCGCGCCTTATTTGGTTGGTAACGCGGTAGCCATCGGAGTGAAATGGGCCGCGCGGCAGCGAACCGGGATGCGCATCGATGACAGGCTGCTGCCATGCGGCGAGTGCCATGCGGCGAGTGCCATGCGGCGAGTGCCATGCGGCGAGAAATCGGGCGATGGTGTTATGGCCGGGCCCGTGCCGGGGGTGCGGCAGCGCCAGTGCGTCGAGTAGCTCTGAACACCGACGCAGCCTTGCTTTTGCACTCGTTGGACACTGTGCGAGGACCGTCGGCATAGTCGCTGCGCCCTCATCGATCAGTCCGGGCCAGGCGTTCGGCGCAGTAAACGCGCAGTACCGGGACCCGAGCCGCGGTGACGAGATGGCCGTCGCCCAAGTGAAGGCCGAGAAGGTAGGCGTAGGTCGCTTGCCCGTCCGGTGGATGAGGTTGCTTCGTGCACCGGGGCATCTTGATGGCTCCGCGGCAAGTTCGGCGCGTCGGCGTGCGCGATCGCCGTAGAACCAATGGCCGACGGCATTTCTCGACAGCCCGAGTGTCCGGCAGATCTCACCGAATGAAACGCGTTTGGCACGCATCTGTAACGCCCGGTCCCGGAGTTGAGGCGGATGCATTGCCCCATCGTGGAACAAGGGTGCGACATTTTGTGTCCCCGGTGGGATTCGAACCCACACTGTATGGATTTTGAGTCCATTGCCTGCTGCCGATTGGGCTACGGGGACAGGCAACTCTGCCGGACCGCTGGATCGGTGCAGCCAAGCTGAGCAAGGGACAGAGTACCCACTAGGCTTAGGTCGGCGACACCGGCATACCGGGGTGTCGCGACTTCGGGAACGTTGGGGGTAGGAGTTCCGTGGCCGACTCGCAGGCTGGTGCCGAGCGCAAGCGGGTGTTGATCGCCGAGGATGAGGCGCTCATCCGCCTGGACCTGGCAGAGATGCTCGTCGAGGAGGGCTACGACGTCGTCGGCGAGGCGGGCGACGGCGAGACCGCCGTGCGCCTGGCTGAAGAGCTTCGCCCCGACCTCGTCATCCTCGACATCAAGATGCCGATCATGGATGGGCTGGCGGCCGCGGAGCGGATCGCGGGGGGCCGGATCGCTCCTGTCGTGATTCTGACAGCGTTCAGCCAGCGTGATCTGGTGGAGCGGGCGCGGGCCGCCGGCGCGATGGCTTATCTGGTGAAGCCGTTCCAGAAGTCCGATCTGGTGCCGGCGATCGAGATCGCGCTGTCGCGTTATTCGGAGATCGCTGTTCTCGAGTCCGAGGTCGCTGGTCTGACCGATCGCCTGGAGACGCGCAAGTCGGTGGAGCGCGCGAAGGGCGAGCTGATGGCGAAGTATCAGATGACCGAGGCGCAGGCGTTCAAGTGGATTCAGCGCACCGCCATGGATCATCGGATGACTATGCGTGAGGTGGCCGACCGAATCATGGCAGAGGGGCAGGATGCCGGGGGTGCGCAGCCCGCCACCAGTTGATCTTGCCTGGGCTGGCGGCAACACCACCTCTGGCCTGCGAGTCCCGGACGTAACGGTTCGGTGAAAGCGCGAGTGAAAGCTTTCGCGGGCCCGATACCTGGGATAGCGTCCCGCCCCATAACGGGGCACGGGTGGTCGACCGGTGCACGCAAGTGCCAATCGGCCAACGGTGGCTCGGTGGGGTTCGTATGGAGGAGGGTTCCAACCTTGAGGCAGGTTCTCGCACGAGCCATCGGCGGTGTGGCCATCATCGGGCTGATCGCTGGTGCTGCTGCTTGCAATAACGGGTCGAGCAGTGATGACAGCACCGCGGGCGGGGGGAACTGCGGCTACAAGCTCGCATACTTCGGCGCTCTGACCGGCTCGGCCGCCAACCTCGGTGTGAACATCGAGCAGGGCTTTGAGCTGGCTATCGACCAGTACAACAAGGCCAAGGGTTCCGAGTGCATCACGGTCGGCAAGTTCGACTCGCAGGGTGAGGCGTCGGTCGCTCCCGGTGTCGCTCGCAGCCTGGTAGCGGACAAGAAGATTCTGGGCGTCGTCGGCCCGCCGTTCTCGGGTGAGTCCGAGGCCGCCGACCCGATCTTCGACTCGGCCGGCATCCCGACGATCACGCCGTCGGCGACGCGCGTGTCGCTGGCCTCGAAGGGCTGGAAGGTGTTCCACCGCGCGGTCGCGAACGACGACGCGCAGGGCCCGGCGGCCGCCGCGTACATCAAGGACGTGATGAAGCCGCAGAAGGTCTTCGTCGCGGATGACCAGTCGGCGTACGGCGCGGGTCTGGCCGACGTGGTGAAGTCGAAGCTGGGTCCGCTGGTCGCGGCCACGGACAAGACCGAGGGTGACGGCAAGCAGACCGACTTCTCGGCGCTGGTCCAGAAGGTGCAGTCGAGCGGCTCCACGGTGCTGTTCTACGGCGGTTACTACACCAACGCCGGCATCATCCGGAAGCAGCTGACCGCGGCGGGCTGGAAGGGCACGCTGGTCGGTGGCGACGGCATGAAGGACGTCGGCCTGTCGAAGGCCTCTGGTGTGGCGGCTGCGGTCGGCACCATCGTGACCTGCCCCTGTTCCCCGGCTGAGACCGCGGGTGGCACGTTCGTCAACGACTACAAGGCCAAGTGGAACGTGGCTGCGGGTACGTACTCGGACGTGGCTTTCGACGCCGCGAACATCCTGCTGCAGGGCATCGACGCGGGTAACACGACCCCGGAGAAGCTGAACGAGTACCTGAAGACCGTGAACTACAAGGGCATCGCGAACACGTACAAGTTCACCAACACCGGTGAGCTCGACCCTGCCTTCATCAAGGTGTGGGCGTTCAAGTTCGACAGCTCTGGCGACGCGAAGGCTGATCAGGAGATCAAGGTCTCCTGATCAGGTAACGCTAACTCTCTGAAGGGACGGTGCGGCCGGATGATCTCCGGCCGCACCGACCTCGTCGTTTTGGAGCCCCTCTGTGGATTTTTCCGGTCTGGTCAACGATTTCGGGCCGCTCACCGTCACCGGGTTGACTCAGGGCGCGATCATCGCGTTGTTCGCCCTGGGTTACACGCTGGTCTACGGTGTGCTACGGCTCATCAACTTCGCTCACTCCGAGGTCTTCCTCCTCGGCACGTATGCCTGCCTGATCGTTTGGGGCTGGTTCGGTCTGGACCAGGACTCAGCGGCGCCTGCGGTCGGCCCGATGATTCTTTATTTGCTGCTCGGTCTGGTCGTGGCGATCTTCGCGTCGGGTCTGACCGCGCTGGCGGTCGAGGTGGTGGCCTATCGGCCGCTGCGCCGGCGTAACGCCCCGCCGCTGGCTTTCCTGATCACCGCGATCGGCGCTTCGCTGTTCATCTCCGAGCTCGTCGCGGTCTTCACGCACCGTAATCAGAGGGGTGTGCCGCCGGTCATTCAGGCGCGGCCGCTCTTCACGATCGGTGACACGACGGTCACGAACCTGCAGCTCCTCATCATCTTGCTGGCGCTGGTGATGATGTTCGTGCTGGATCGCTTCGTGAACGGGTCGCGGCTGGGCCGGGGTATCCGCGCGGTGGCGCAGAACCCGGACAGTGCCGCGTTGATGGGTGTCAACAAGTCCCGGGTGATCGCGTTGGTCTTCCTGCTGGGTGGGCTGATGGCCGGTATCGCCGCGGTGATGTACAACCTGAAGATCGGTGTGACGAAGTACGACGCGGGCTTCCTGCTCGGCATCGACGCGTTCACGGCGGCTGTGCTGGGTGGCATCGGTAACCTGCGGGGCGCGCTGCTGGGCGGTCTGCTGCTGGGCGTGCTGCAGGCGTACGCCGCGGGCTTGTTCGGTTCGCAGTGGCTGCATGCGGCGTCGTTCGTGCTGCTCGTGGTCATCCTGCTGTTCCGTCCGACCGGCTTGCTGGGCGAGTCGCTGGGAAGGGCAAGGGCATGAGCGACTGCACCGAGCGGCACTCAGCCGCACCGAACGACGGCCCCGCGTGCGAGGGCCAGGAGCGCATGCCGAAGGCAGGCACAGCATGAGCGAGAAGGTCTCTTTCCGCGAGAACGGCGGGGTGCGGGGCTGGTTCGGCCGGCAGCCGTTGGCGGTGCGCTGGCTGATCATTCTGGCCGCGGTGGTGCTGGCTTACCTGTTGCCGTACGCGGCGAAGGTCCCGCTGATCGGGCCGCAGATCGTCACCCAGGGCATCGACTGGCCGAGTGCCCTGTTCAACATCTCCTACTACGTGCTGCTGGCGCTGGGCCTGAATGTCGTGGTCGGCTACGCGGGCCTGCTGGACCTGGGCTATGTCGGCTTCTTCGCCGTCGGCGCGTACGGCACGGCCCTGGTCACTTCTCCGGACTCGATCCTTTACAAGGACACGGGCTGGAAGTGGCTGATGGCGGTGCCGGTGGCGCTGGCCGTCTCGATGCTGGCCGGGCTCATCCTGGGTTGGCCGACGCTGCGGCTGCGCGGTGACTATCTGGCCATCGTGACGCTGGGCTTCGCCGAGATCATCCGGATCTTCGCGACCAGTACGACGACGTTGCGTGGCGACCGTGGTTTCGCGAGCGTGCCGCACCCGCCGGGCAGCATCAACGGCAAGCCGATCTTCGGTGTGACTGACGCGATCCCGTACTTCTGGCTGGGTCTTTCGGTCATCATCGTGGTCGTTCTGGGTGTGCGGAACCTGGACCGGAGCCGGGTCGGCCGGTCGTGGCTGGCGATCCGTGAGGATGAGGAAGCCGCCGAGATCATGGGCGTGCGGACCATCAAGTACAAGCTGTGGGCGTTCGCGATCGGCGCGTTCATCGGTGGTCTGGGTGGTGTGCTCTTCGCCGGTGAGCAGAGCTTCATCAACTCGCAGACCTTCGTGCTGCAGTTCTCGATCCTGGTGCTGGCGGGCGTGGTCATGGGTGGTTCCGGCAACATGGCCGGGGCGATCCTGGGCGGCGCGCTGATCTCGTACATCCCGGACCGTCTGCGGGGCATCTCGTTCGGCGACACGGACCTGTACGAGTACCGGTTCGCCCTGTTCGGCGCGGTGATTTTGATCATCATGGTGCTGCGGCCCCAGGGTCTGATCCCGAGCCGTCGGCGGGCGATGGAGCTGAAGGACCGCGAGAAGGAGGTGGCACCCCTATGAGCGAGCCGCACATTGATACTCCGGAAGAGCTCGACGACGAGGACGCGCGTCCCGTCGACCGGGCCGCCCCGACCGGTGGTCACCCCGACAAGTCAAGTTCTGCTGACGATGTTCTTCTCGAGGTCGACCATGTGACGCTGCGTTTCGGCGGTGTCGTGGCCCTCAACGACGTCAGTTTCTCGCTGCGCAAGGGTGAGATCTTCGGTCTGATCGGGCCGAACGGCGCCGGCAAGACCACCTGCTTCAACGCGATGACGGGGGTGTACCAGCCGACGAGCGGTGGCATCCGTTTCCAGGGCGAGTCGCTCGTCGGGAAGAAGAAGCACGAGATCACCCGGGGCGGCATCGCCCGGACGTTCCAGAACGTGCGGCTCTTCCCCGAGATGACGGCGCTGGAGAACGTCATGGTGGGCACCGACGCGCACCACAAGACGAGCGTGCTCAGTGCGTTGTTCCGCCTGCCGAGGTTCTGGCGGGAGGAGAAGTCGGGCCGAGCGCGGTCGATCGAGCTGCTGCGTTTCGTCGGCATCATGCACCGGGCGGGCGACGTGAGCCGCAACCTCTCCTACGGTGAGCAGCGTCGCCTGGAGATCGCGCGGGCGCTGGCCACCAACCCGACCCTGCTGTGCCTGGACGAGCCGGCCGCCGGCTTCAACCCGGCCGAGAAGGAGGATCTGCTGGCGCTCATCCGGCGGATCCGGGACACCGGGGTGACGGTGCTGCTGATCGAGCACGACATGCGCCTGGTCATGGGCGTCACCGACCGGATCGTCGTGCTGGAGTTCGGCAAGAAGATCGCCGAGGGAACGCCCGCCGAGGTGCGGGAGAACCCGGCGGTCATCGCCGCGTACCTGGGAGTGCCGACCGATGCTGCTTGAGATCGACAACATGACGCTGGCCTACGGTCGGATCCAGGCGCTGCACGGCATCAGCCTGAACGTCAACCAGGGTGAGGTCGTGGCGCTGATCGGTGCGAACGGCGCCGGCAAGTCGACCACGATGCGGGCCGTCTCTGGTTTGCGGCCGGTGTCGGCGGGCACGATCAAGTTCGACGGCGAGGACATCACCAAGCTGCGTGCGGACCTGCGGGTGGTCCGCGGGGTCTCGCAGTCGCCCGAGGGCCGGGGCATCTTCCCGGGCATGACGGTGCGGGACAACTTGGAGATGGGCGCCTACACCCGCAAGGTCCGGGCCGAGATCGACGAGGATCTCGATCGTGCGTACACCCTGTTCCCGCGGCTCAAGGAGCGCGAGAAGCAGCCCGGCGGCACCCTGTCGGGCGGTGAGCAGCAGATGCTGGCGGTGGGCCGGGCCCTGATGAGCCGGCCGAAGCTGCTGCTGCTCGACGAGCCGTCGATGGGTCTGGCGCCCATGCTGATCCAGCAGATCTTCGACATCATCGTGGAGATCAACCGGCAGGGTACGACGGTGTTGCTGGTCGAGCAGAACGCACAGCAGGCTTTGTCCAGGGCGCATCGTGCGTACGTTCTGGAGACCGGACGGATCGTCAAGGAGGGCACCGGCGCCGAGCTCCTCAACGATCCGGCGGTCAAGGACGCCTACCTTGGCGTCGCGTAACACGTTTCGACCACTAGGAGTCATCATGTTCCGCACCACCCCTGGCCGCCGGGCGATCCTCGGTCTGGCCGCAGCGGCGGCGCTGACGTTGTCGATGGGCGCCTGCGGCTCGGAGTCCGACGACTCGAGCTCGGGCGCCCCGGCACCCAGCGCCTCCGCTGACACGACGCTCGCCGACAAGGTCCCGGCCGACATCAAGGCCGCCGGCAAGCTCACCGTCGGGACCGACTCGTCGTACGCGCCGAACGAGTACCTGGACAGCGACGGCAAGACCGTTGTCGGTTTTGACGTCGACCTGTTCACCGCGGTCGCGCAGAAGTTGAACCTGAAGACCGAGTGGACCTCGGCCACCTTCGACAGCATCATCCCGGGTGTGACCACCAAGAAGTACTCGGTCGGCGTCTCCTCCTTCACGATCAACGCGGATCGGTTGAAGGAGGTCAACATGGTCTCCTACTTCTCGGCGGGCACCCAGTGGGCCGCCAAGGCCGGCGCGACGGTCAACCCGGACGACGTGTGCGGCAAGAAGGTCGCCGTGCAGACCGCGACGGTGCAGGTCGACGATCTGAAGGCGCGCTCGAAGAAGTGCACCGACGGGGGCAAGGCCGCGATCACCATCGACCAGTACCAGAAGCAGTCGGATGCCACGAACGCCGTGAACACCGGCAAGGACGAGGCCATGCTGGCCGACTCGCCGATCGTGGCCTACGCGGTGAAGCAGACCAAGGGCACCCTCGCACTGGTCGGCGACATCTACGACTCGGCTCCGTACGGCTATGCGATCGCCAAGGATCAGACCGAGTTCGCCGGTGTCATCGGCGAGGCGGTGCAGGCCCTGATCGCCGACGGCACCTACAAGCAGATCCTCGACAAGTGGGGGGTCACCGCCGGCGCGATCACCACGCCTGAAGTGAACCCGTCGGTCTGACCCTCGCATGAGCGACGATTCGACAACCGGACGGGCACGGCCTGAGGCGATCAAGGCTGTGCCCGTGCGGCACCCCGGCCGGTGGGTGGCCCTCGGTGTCATCGCGATCCTGGTCGCGATGTTCGTGCACCTGCTGGTGACCAACGACCGGTTCCGCTGGTCGTTCATCTTCTTCGAGTACCAGCCCGGCAAGCGCGGGGTGCTGTTCACCGAGCCGGTCCTCGAGGGCCTGCGCGGCACCATCCTGCTGACCGTCACCTCGATGGCGATCGGCATCGGGCTCGGCGTCGTCATCGCGATCATGCGGCTGTCGTCGAACCGGATCCTGTCGTCGGTGGCCTTCGTCTACACCTGGTTCTTCCGGGCGGTGCCCCGGCTGGTGCTGGCGGTGCTCTTCGGCAATCTGAACATCCTGTGGGAGCGGGTCGGCTTCGGCCTGCCGTTCGGCACCCAGATCGGCAAGCTGTTCGGCCTCGACGGCTTCGACGGGCAGTTCTACAGCATCAAGGCCAGCGATCTGCTCGCCGGTTTCGTCGCCGGCATGCTGGCGCTGGGGCTGTCGGAGGCCGCGTACATGGCCGAGATCGTCAGGGCCGGCGTCCAGTCCATCGACGAGGGGCAGTCCGAGGCGGCGACCGCGCTCGGCATGTCCCGCGGTCAAGTGCTGCGCCGGATCGTGCTGCCACAGGCGATGCGGGTGATCGTGCCGCCGACCGGCAACGAGATCATCGCGATGGTGAAGGACACGTCGCTGGTGGCATTCGTGCCGGTCACCTTCGAGCTCTGGTTCCAGTTGCAGCAGGTCTCGGCGCGTACGTTCGTGGTGTTGCCGGTGATCGTGGCAGCGCTGATCTGGTACCTGATCCTGTGCACCGTGTTGATGATCGCCCAGTTCTTCGTGGAGCGGCATTTCAGTAAGGGGTACGGGGCGGCCGGCAAGGCGAGGCAGCGGTTGCGGGACATCGGTGTCGAGCAGGGCGGCCGGATCACCACCACCGGGGAGGACGCATGACCACGGAGATGGTGCGCGCCGAAGATGTCCACAAGTCGTTCGGCTCTCTCGAGGTCCTCAAGGGCATCGACCTGGTCGTCAAGTCCGGCGAGGTGTGCTGCGTGCTGGGGCCTTCCGGCTCCGGCAAGTCGACGTTCCTGCGCTGCGTCAATCACCTGGAGAAGATCAACGCGGGCCGGATCTTCGTCGACGGTCAGCTGATCGGTTACCGCGAGCGCGGCGGCAAGCTGCACGAGCTGGGCGAGAAGGACGTGGCCCGGCAGCGCCGCTCGATCGGCATGGTGTTCCAGCGTTTCAACCTGTTCCCGCACATGACGGTTCTGCAGAACGTCATGGAGGCGCCCCTGCGGGTCAAGAGGGAGAACAAGGCCGAGGTACGCGACCGGGCGGTCAGCCTGCTCGGCCGGGTCGGTCTCGGCGAGAAGATCGACAACTATCCCGGTCAGCTCTCCGGCGGCCAGCAGCAGCGCGTCGCGATCGCCCGGGCCCTGGCCATGCGGCCCAAGCTGATGCTGTTCGACGAGCCGACCAGCGCGCTCGACCCGGAACTCGTCGGCGAGGTCCTCGACGTGATGAAGGGGCTCGCTCAGGACGGCATGACGATGGTCGTGGTGACCCACGAGATCGGCTTCGCCCGCGAGGTAGGCGACAACCTGATCTTCATGGACGACGGCGTCGTGGTGGAGCAGGGACCACCCCGGGAGGTCATCGGGAATCCGCGGCATGAGCGAACTAAGGCGTTCTTGAGCAAGGTGCTCTGAGCGGGCGGGGCGGTCCGGGTTGTTGTCACACCCCACGGCTAAGGTTTCTGACGTGAGTGATGAAGCCCAGGCCCCCCGTTTGCTGCTGCTCGACGGCCACTCCCTGGCCTACCGGGCCTATCACGCCCTGCCGGTGGACAACTTCAGCACCCACACCGGGCAGGCGACGAACGCGGTCTTCGGCTTCACTTCCATGCTGATCAACATGTTGCGCGACGAGAAGCCGACCCACATCGTGGTCGCCTTCGACGTCTCCCGGGTCTCGTTCCGCACCGAGAAATACGCGGACTACAAGGCCGGCCGGGCGGCCACGCCCAAGCCGTTCGAGGGTCAGGTCAGCCTGATCAAGGAGATCCTCGAGGCCCTGCGCATCCAGGTGGTCGAGAAGCAGGGCTACGAGGCCGACGACGTGATCGGCACCCTCGCCACCCAGGCCCGTGCGGCCGGCTTCGAGGTGATCATCTCGACCGGCGACCGTGACTCGTTCCAGCTGGCCGACGAGCACGTCACGATCCTCTACCCGGTGCGCGGCGTCTCCGAGGTCTGGCGCATGACGCCCGACGCGATCGAGGCCAAATACTTGGTGCGTCCCGAGCGCTACCGCGACAAGGCCGCCCTGGTCGGCGACTCCAGCGACAACCTGACCGGCGTGCCCGGCGTCGGTGACAAGACCGCCGCCAAGTGGATCAATGAGTACGGCGGCCTCGACGGCATCATCGCCAACGTCGACAAGTTCAAGGGCAAGGCGGGGGAGAACCTGCGCACCCACCTCGCCGACGTGATGCGCAACTACGACCTCAACAAGCTGGTCCTCGACCTTGAGCTGCCGGTCGGGCCGGCCGACGTGCAGTGGCACGGCTGGGACCGCGAGGCCGTCCACCGGGTCTTCGACGCGCTCGAGTTCCGGGTGCTGCGCGAGCGGCTCTACTCCTACCTCGACGCTGTCGAGCCCGAGGCCGAGGCCGGCTTCGACCTCGACGGCCGGGTGCTGGCGGTCGGTGAGGTGGCCGGCTGGCTTGCCGCCCACGCCACCCAGGCCCCGGTCGGGGTGGCCGTCACCGGCACGTTCGGCCGCGGCACCGGCAGCCTCACCGGCGTCGCCGTCGCGACCGGCGACGGCCCGGCTGCCTGGTTCGACCCGGCCGGCCTTGACGATGCCGACGAGCGCGCCGTCGCCGACTGGCTCGCCGACCCCGACCGGCCCAAGGTGCTGCACGACGCCAAGCCGGCCTCGCTCGCCATCCGCGCGCACGGCTGGACCCTGGCGGGTGTCCGCGTCGATACGGCGCTGGCGGCCTATCTGGCGAAACCCGACCAGCGGGCCTACGACCTGACCGACCTCGCCCTGCGCTATCTGAAGCGTGAGCTGCGCGTCGAGGAGCCGGCCACCGGACAGCTCGACCTGCTCGTCGGCCTGACCGGCGACGAGGGCGCGGCCGAGCAAAACGTGATGCTGCGCGCCCGGGCCACCCTCGACCTGGCCGACGTGCTCACCGAGGAACTCTCCCGCGACGACGGCGCCTCCCAGACGCTGCTGATGGAGGTCGAGCAGCCGCTGTCCGAGGTCCTCGGCGAGATGGAGCACCTCGGCATCGCCGCCGACACCGAATACCTCTCCGAGCTCGAGGCCCACTTCGCCGGCGAGGTCAAGGCCGCCCAGCAGGCCGCGCACGCCGAGGTCGGCCGCGAGTTCAACCTGGGCTCGCCCAAGCAGCTCCAGGAGATCCTCTTCGTCGAGCGCGACCTGCCCAAGACCAAGCGGATCAAGTCCGGCTTCACGACCGACGCCGACGCCCTGCAGAGCCTGTTCGCGCAGACCGGCGACCCGCTGCTCGAGCATCTGCTGCGCCATCGTGACGTGGCCAAGCTGAAGTCGACCGTCGACGGGCTGCTCAAGTCGGTCTCCGACGACGGGCGCATCCACACCACGTTCAACCAGACCGTCGCCGCCACCGGCCGGCTCTCGTCGACCGACCCCAACTTGCAGAACATCCCGATCCGCACCGAGGAGGGCCGGCGCATCCGTCGCGCGTTCGTCGTCGGGCAGGGCTTCGAGCAGCTGATGACGGCCGACTACAGCCAGATCGAGATGCGGATCATGGCGCACCTCTCCGGCGACGAGGCGCTCATCGCCGCGTTCAACTCGGCGTTCGACTTCCACGCGGCCACCGCCTCGTCGGTCTTCCACGTGCCGGTCGAAGAGGTCGTCCCCGACCAGCGCCGCAAGATCAAGGCGATGAATTACGGCCTGGCCTACGGGTTGAGCGCGTTCGGCCTCTCCAACCAGCTCACCATCCCGACCGACGAGGCCCGCGGCCTCATGGACGAATACTTCGAGCGCTTCGGCGGCGTCCGCGACTACTTGCAGGCAGTTGTGCGCCGCGCCGTGCAGGACGGTTACACCGCCACCATCCTCGGCCGCCGCCGCTACCTGCCCGATCTGTCCAGCGACAACCGGCAGCGCCGTGAGATGGCCGAGCGGATGGCGCTGAACGCCCCGATCCAGGGTTCCGCCGCCGACATCATCAAGGTGGCGATGCTCCGGGTCGACCGCGCGCTCAAGGAAACCGGCCTCAAGTCGCGGATGCTGCTGCAGGTCCACGACGAGCTGGTCTTCGACGTGGCTGCCGGCGAGCGCGAGGAGTTGGAGGCGTTGGTGCGCCGCGAGATGGGCGCGGCCTACGGGCTGTCGGTGCCGCTCGAGGTCTCCGTCGGCTCCGGCCGCGACTGGAACGGCGCCGACCACTGACGGTGGGCCGCCCCGAGTGACGCAGTGGGTTCGCCGTGGTCCTGGCGAGCGCGCCGCGGCGAATCTGCGTACTGTGATCGAGTTGGATTCGGGCGTGATTGCGCCCCTTTGCAAGGGTGAGCCCAAGGGGAGCTTGACGATGGACAGTCCCGTTACCGACAACGGACCGCTGACCAGGGAGCCGCTCGACGCGGCCCGGGCCGACGCGTTCGCGCCGATGTTCAAGGCGCTGGGTGACCCGGTGCGCCTGCGGCTGCTGTCGATGATCGCCTCGGCCCGCGGCGGCGAGGTGGCCGTCGGGGATCTGACCGGCGAATTCGATCTGACCGGGCCGACCATCTCGCACCATCTCAAGGTGCTGCGCGAGGCCGGTCTCGTCGACAGCGACCGCCGCGGCACGTGGGTCTACTACCGCATGATCCCGGCCGCGCTCGCGGTGATGACCGCCCTGCTCGATACCGGCTTTCCCGTCTGACGGGGTCGGCTCTTCCCGGTCACATCGGCGGCCCGTCGGGCGGCGTTCGTCCTCCGCCACGCCTCCCGGTCGCCTCCGCTTGGCCTGCGGAAACGGTCAGCCGGCGGGGAGGTCGGACACGAAGATCGCGGTGCCCGGAAAGAGCCGGCCGCGCAGCGGGCTCCACTGGCCCCAGATCTGCTCGTGCCCCTCCGGCCACTCCGGCTCGACCAGGTCGCGCAGCACGAAACCGGCGGCCACCAATTCGCGCACCCGATCGCCGAGGGTGCGGTGCTGCTCGATGTAGATCGGCACGTTGTGCTCGTCGGTCTCCACGTACGGGGTGCGATCGAAGTACGAGTTGCGAGCGATCAGGCCGGTTTCGTCCGGTTCGTCCCAGAAGATCCAGCGCATCGGGTGGGTGACCGAGAAGACCCAGGAGCCGCCGGAACGCAGGACGCGTGCGACCTCGCGCATCGCGGCGCCCGAGTCGGCCACGAACGGGATCGCCCCGAAGGCGGTGCAGACAATATCGAATACGCTGTCCGCGAACGGCAGCGCCAGCGCGTCGGCTTGCACCAGCGGCACGCTCACGCCGGTACGCCGCTCGGCGTCACGCGCGTGCCGCAGCATCCCCGCCGACAGATCGAGGGCCGTCACCTCGGCGCCCTGCCCGCGCAGCCACCGAGCCCCCGCCGCGGCGCCCGCGCCGAGCTCCAGCACCCGCTTGCCGCGCACGTCACCGAGCAGCTGCGCGTCGGCCTCCCGGACCCCCTCGGGGCACCACACGAAGTCGAGATCGCCCAGGAAGGAGCCGTGTTCGGCCTGGTACTCATCGGCGTCGGAGTCCCACCAGCCGCGGCTGGCGACCCGGCTCTCGGCGTCGCTGATCCGCCGGCGCGGGGTCTCGGCGGGGTCCGTCGGGTTGATCTCGATCACCGAACAAAGGTACGGCAGGGTCCCAGGGCTCTCGAATTCCGTACATTTCGGGCACAGGCTGGGCTTTCGGTCCAACATTGTGCCTCGGTCGTCAGGAGGGCTTGCAACCTGTGGTAATGCGCACGGTAAGCTAGTCGATGCGCTCGCGGATCGTGTGCCTCGGCAGGGAGCAGGTTCCGTGGTCGTCGGTCTCGACATGATCGACTGCAGGGATTCTGGCCCTTTGGGGTAGCCCGGTCCTTGATTGCTTCGTTCGTGCCGTGCCCGCCGGCAGTTCCGCGGCGCGCGAGAGACACCACGAATCCATCCGTTCGGAGCAACAGTCCACATGACGAGCAGCATCGAGGCCACCTCGAGCGCCAACAAGGTCACCGTCGACGATCTCGGGTCCGAGGAAGCATTCCTCGCCGCCATCGACGAGACCATCAAGTACTTCAACGACGGCGACATTGTCGAAGGCACCGTCGTCAAGGTCGATCGGGACGAGGTCCTGCTCGACATCGGCTACAAGACCGAGGGTGTCATCCCCTCGCGCGAGTTGTCGATCAAGCATGACGTGGACCCCGCGGAAGTGGTGTCGGTCGGTGACCACATCGAAGCCCTCGTCCTCACCAAGGAGGACAAGGAAGGCCGTCTGATCCTCTCGAAGAAGCGTGCGCAGTACGAGCGCGCGTGGGGCACCATCGAGAAGATCAAGGAGGACGACGGCGTCGTCCGTGGCTCGGTCATCGAGGTCGTCAAGGGTGGTCTCATCCTCGACATCGGTCTCCGCGGCTTCCTGCCGGCCTCCCTGGTCGAGATGCGGCGCGTCCGCGATCTGCAGCCCTACGTGGGCCGCGAGCTCGAGGCGAAGATCATCGAGCTGGACAAGAACCGCAACAACGTGGTTCTGTCCCGCCGCGCCTGGCTCGAGCAGACGCAGTCCGAGGTTCGCACCGAGTTCCTCAACAAGCTGCAGAAGGGCCAGGTCCGCAAGGGCGTCGTCTCTTCGATCGTCAACTTCGGCGCCTTCGTCGACCTGGGCGGCGTGGACGGCCTGGTGCACGTCTCCGAGCTCTCCTGGAAGCACATCGACCACCCCTCCGAGGTCGTCGAGGTCGGCCAGGAGGTCGAGGTTGAGGTGCTCGACGTCGACCTGGACCGTGAGCGCGTCTCGCTGTCGCTGAAGGCGACCCAGGAAGACCCGTGGCGCCAGTTCGCCCGCACCCACGCGATCAACCAGATCGTCCCGGGTAAGGTCACCAAGCTGGTTCCGTTCGGCGCCTTCGTCCGCGTCGACGACGGCATCGAGGGCCTGGTGCACATCTCCGAGCTGGCCGAGCGGCACGTCGAGCTGCCCGAGCAGGTCGTGCAGGTGGGCTCCGACGTCCTGGTCAAGGTCATCGACATCGACCTTGAGCGCCGCCGGATCTCGCTGTCGCTCAAGCAGGCCAACGAGGGCTTCATCGAGGGCGAGGACCACTTCGACCCGACCCTCTACGGCATGGCCGCGACCTACGACAACGAGGGCAACTACATCTACCCGGAGGGCTTCGACCCCGAGACGGGTGAGTGGCTCGAGGGCTTCGACAAGCAGCGCGAGACGTGGGAGAAGCAGTACGCCGACGCCCGCGAGCGCTGGGAGGCCCACACCAAGCAGGTGCAGGCGTCCCGCGACGCCGACGCCGAGGCCGCGCTCAACCCGGTCCCGGCCGGCGCTGCGACCTCGTCGTCGTCCTCCTCGACGACCTCGTCGTCGACCTCCTCGAGCTCGCCCGCCCCGGCGCGCTCCAACGAGGAGCCGTCCGGCACCCTCGCCACCGACGAGGCCCTCGCCGCTCTGCGCGAGAAGCTCGCCGGCGGCAAGAACTGACCCAGCCCCTGGGCTGAGCCGGCCAGCAGCACCGCGAAGGCCGCTCCGACTTCGGTCGGGGCGGCCTTTCGCCTTTCCCGGAACGGCCGGATGGGAGAGCGGGACGGGGAGCGGACCCGCGATACTGGGCACGTGCTTAGGGCGGGACTTACCGGCGGGATCGGGGCAGGCAAGAGTGCGGTGGCGCGGCGGCTGGCCCACCACGGCGCGGTGATCATCGATGCCGACGTGCTGGCCCGCGAGGTGGTCGCGCCCGGGACCGAGGGGCTGGCCGAGATCGTGGCGGCCTTCGGCGACGGAATGCTGACGACCGGCGGCGAGCTGAACCGTCCGGTGCTGGCGGCCACGGTCTTCGGCGACGACACGGCTCGGCACACGCTCGAGAAGATCATTCACCCGCGCGTCCGGGCCAGGACCGCCGAACTGGCGCACGGGGCTCCGGGCGAGGCGATCGTCGTCAACGACGTGCCGCTGCTGGTGGAGACCGGGCTCGCCCCCTCGTACCATCTGGTGATCGTCGTCGAGGCCGAGCGCGAGCGGCGGATCCGGCGGCTCGTCGCGACCCGGGGGATGAGCGCCGAGCAGGCCGAGGCACGCATCGCGGCCCAGGCCGACGACGCTCGCCGCCGCCAAGCCGCCGACGTCGTGCTGCCCAACGACCGGTCGCTCGACGCCCTGCGGGCCCAGGTCGACCGGCTGTGGCGCAACCGGCTGCGGCCGTTCGAGGAGAATCTGCGGCTCGGGGTCGTGGCCCGGGCCGACCGCCGCCTGCGCATCGCCGACGCCGACCCGACCTGGCCCGACCAAGCCGAACGGCTCATCGCCCGGGTCCGGCACGTGCTGCCCGAGGGGCACGAGGTGTCACACATCGGGTCGACGGCGGTGTCCGGGCTGCCGGCCAAGAACATCATCGACCTCATGCTCGGGGTGCGCACGCTCGACGAGGCGGACGACCTGGCCGCGAAGCTGGGCGGGGCCGGGTTCCCGAGGCGTTCGGGGGAGTGGGTAGACAATGCGCGGGGGGTGCCGGGCGAGACGTGGCCCAAGCGGTTGCACGGGTCCGCCGACCCGGGCCGCCCGGTCAACCTGCATGTGCGCGTGACCGGGTCGCCAGGGTGGCGGTTCGCGCTGCTGATGCGCGACCACCTGCGCTCGGTGCCGGCCGCGCGGGACGGATACGCGCGGGCCAAGGCACGCTGGGCCGAGGAACATCAGGACCGCGGCGCGTACGCCGAGGCCAAGGAACCGTGGTTCGACGCAGAAGCCCTGGCCGCCGATGAGTGGGCCGAGGTCACGGGCTGGCAGCCGACGCCGTGACCGGCCGGCGATCGGTGGCGCCCTTGGGACGACGGCCGGGCGCGAGGAGGCGTACGGGACGGCGGGTTTGATCTTGCCGAGCTGAGGGTGAAAGAAGGGCGCTCGCGGCGGCCGGTCTGCGCGTGGCGCGACCACCGGTGGGTGCGCTCGCCGAAGAGCCGGGGCGCAACGAACCACGGGCCGGGCAGGCGGACCGTTTGATGGGTCACGCCCACTGCCGGGCGGCCGCCGCGAGCGGCCTACCCGACCAGGGTAGGCGCGGCCCGCAAGCTGGAACAATGCCGCAGGACACGGCGGAATGTGCACCCTCCGCACGTCAGCCCTCCAGCGGGCGGCGGGGCAGCCGTGGCGACGGGAAAAACTGTCGTACCCCCGACGTACGGTTGTCGGCATGGCGCTCGACTTTCCACGACTCGACGGCCGGTTCGAGGTCGTCAGCGAATTCCAGCCGGCCGGTGACCAGCCGGCGGCCATCGCCGAGCTCGAGCGACGGGTCCGCCGCGGCGACCGCAACACCGTGCTGCTCGGCGCGACCGGCACGGGCAAGAGTGCCACCACCGCCTGGCTGATCGAGAAGCTTCAGCGGCCCGCGCTCGTGATGGCCCCCAACAAGACGCTCTGTGCCCAGCTCGCCAAGGAGTTCCGCGAGCTGCTGCCCAACAACGCCGTCGAATACTTCGTCAGCTACTACGACTATTACCAGCCCGAGGCCTATATCGCCCAGACCGACACCTACATCGAGAAGGACTCCTCGGTCAACGAGGAGGTCGAGCGGCTACGTCACTCGGCCACCATGTCGCTGCTCACCCGGCGCGACACAATCGTGGTCGCCACCGTCAGCGCGATCTACGGCCTCGGCACCCCGCAGGAATACCTCGACCGTTCCGTCTCGCTCAAGGTCGGCGGCGAGGTCGACCGGGACAAGCTGCTGCGCCGCCTGGTGGACATTCAGTACTCGCGCAACGACATGGCTTTCCAGCGTGGCACTTTCCGCGTCCGTGGCGACACCCTCGAGATCATCCCGGCTTACGAAGAGCTCGCCGTTCGCATCGAGCTCTTCGGCGACGAGATCGAGAAGCTCTACTATCTGCACCCGCTCACCGGCGAGATCGTCCGTGAGGTCGACCAGCTCGTCATCTTCCCGGCGACCCACTACGTGGCCGGCCCCGAGCGGATGGAGCGGGCGATCGGCGACATCGAGGCCGAGCTTGCCGACCGGCTCGCCGAGCTGGAGCGGCAGGGCAAGCTGCTTGAGGCGCAGCGGCTGCGCATGCGCACGACCTACGACATCGAGATGATGCGCCAGGTCGGCTTCTGCAACGGCATCGAGAACTATTCGATGCACATGGACGGCCGCAGCCCCGGCGATCCCGCCTACTCGCTGCTCGACTACTTCCCCGACGACTACATCACCGTCATCGACGAGTCGCATGTGACGATTCCGCAGATCGGTGGCATGTATGAGGGCGACGCGTCCCGCAAGCGCATCCTGATCGAGCACGGTTTCCGGCTCCCCAGCGCCGCTGACAACCGGCCGCTGCGCTTCGACGAGTTCCTCGAACGGGTCGGGCAGTCGGTCTACCTCTCCGCGACCCCCGGGCCGTGGGAGATGCAGCAGGCCCAGGGCGAGTTCGTCGAGCAGGTGATCCGCCCGACCGGCCTGGTCGACCCTCAGGTCGTGGTCAAGCCGACCAAGGGCCAGATCGACGACCTGATGCACGAGATCAAGCTGCGTACCGAGCGCGACGAGCGGGTGCTGGTGACCACCCTGACCAAGAAGATGTCCGAGGACCTCACCGACTACCTGCTGGAGAACGGCATCCGGGTGCGCTACCTGCACTCCGAGGTCGACACGCTGCGCCGGGTCGAGCTGCTGAAAGAGCTGCGCAAGGGCGACTACGACGTCCTCGTCGGCATCAACCTGCTGCGCGAGGGCCTCGACCTGCCCGAGGTGTCGCTGGTCGCCATCCTCGACGCCGACAAGGAGGGCTTCCTGCGCAGTGGGCGGTCGCTGATCCAGACGATCGGCCGCGCCGCGCGCAACGTCTCCGGCGAGGTCCACATGTATGCCGACAAGATGACCCCGTCGATGCGCGCCGCCATCGACGAGACCGATCGGCGCCGCGCCAAGCAGATCGAGCACAACGAGGCGAACGGGATCACCCCGACCGCCCTGCGCAAGCGGATCCACGACATCCTCGACGACATCTACCGCGAGGCCGAGGACACCGACGCCCAGGTCGGCCCGATGGTCGGCGGCGGCGGCCGGCAGATCTCGCGCGGCAAGGCACCCGTCCCCGAGACCCGCTCCAAGCGGCGCGGAACGTCGGCCGGTCCGGCTCGCGAGGGGATGGCCCGTGCCGACCTGGCCCAGCTCATCCAGGACCTCAACGCGCAGATGCTGGGCGCGGCCCGCGAGCTGCAGTTCGAGCTGGCGGCCCGGATCCGCGACGAGATGGGCGAGCTCAAGAAGGAGCTGCGCGGCATGGACGCGGCGGGGGTGAAATAAGTCGATCCCTCCCCGAGCCGTGACTAGTCTGACCGGATGACGGCGACCGGCGAGACCACCTGGACCGAACTGACCGGCGTGCCGGCCGAACTTCTCGCCCTGGCCCACCGGTGCTTCGCAGCCGACGGCGGCATGCCGCTGGCGACCGACCTGGGCTTCCTGGGCCGGCGCTGGTC
>Ga0247737_1000236_pt1 | contig 20060 bp, 20 predicted proteins | sample UWRJL028104C2_FD_180937 | JGI IMG/M metagenome (GOLD analysis project Ga0247737, IMG submission 180937) | Plant litter microbial communities from Arlington Agricultural Research Station in Wisconsin, United States - UWRJ-L028-104C-2 | ecosystem: Environmental > Terrestrial > Plant litter >...
TGGCGATCGCCTTGTCGAATTTGCCCACGATTACTGACTCAAATTGGTTGTTCCAGTATCTCGAGCTACAAAAGCCTCTTTATGAACGCCGGAACGCTATTATCAACGGCAAAGCGCCCGCTACCAAGGAAGAGATTGAGGCTGGCGAACAGGCTTCGATCAAGGACGACGACGAATACACGCCTCTTCCCAAGGACGTCACCCCTGAAGCCGCTGGAATCCCGGAGTTCTGGCTGACGGCTCTGAGAAACCACGTTGGCTTAAGTGACTTGATCACGGAACGGGACACCGGTGCTCTCAAACACCTTATCGATGTCCGTCTGGAGTACTTGAAGGAAGGCGATGGCGCAGCAACGAAAACCAAGGGCAAGCCCGGATTTAAGATCCTCTTTGTGTTCGAGAAGAACGACTTCTTCGAGAATGAAATCCTGGAGAAGACATATCTGTATCAGGAGGAGGTCGGTTACTCCGGTGACTTCGTTTACGATCGTGCCCTCGGGACCAAGATCAAGTGGAAGGAGGACAAGGATCTAACAAAGGAATTTGAAATTAAGAAACAACGGAACAAGAGTGAGTCTTGTGATCGTAATTGAATGAAATGATACTCAAGGGTCCTCTGACGTCTACAGACACTAACCGAACTCGACTTGTTCGGAAAGCCCGTCCCACCGACTCCTTTTTCAACTTCTTTTCGCCTCCTGAGCCTCCGACCGATGATGCTCTGGAAAATGGTGACATCGAGGAGGACGACCTCGAGGAGCTTGAAGAGAAACTTGAAGTTGATTATCAGATCGGAGAGGATCTCAAGGAGAAGGTAGGTTCTACAAAGCTCATTCGTGTTGGGAAAGCCTCTTACTGATCCATATCGTTAGATCATTCCCCGTGCTGTTGACTATTTCACCGGCAAGGCCCTGGAATTTGAGGTGATGGATGATGATGATGATGAAGGTTTTGACGATGAAGATGATGACGACGACGAAGACCACCACTTTGACGACGTCAGTAACGGTTCTTCGTCTCCTTGATTCCAAATCTCCTGATTGATTACGGCTCTTCCTTCCACATCCTTCTTCAAATGCGCGGCATTGTTTTCTCTCTCTGTAGGATTCTGAATCTGACAACGACGTCCCTGCTCGCCGACGTGGACCCCCGAAAGGTCGTGGTGGCGCACCGCCTGTGAACCCCGAAGAGTGCAAGCAGCAGTAATCAGTTGCCTCTTTGTCGGTATGGATGGGCTACAGCTGGGTTGCCCAAAGCCTAGTCGGCTGTGGCTGTGGGTTTCACCTAGTGTTTTTGCAATCTGGAGTTAAGATTCGATACGTAATGTGTTGACTTTCCTGCCAGCCTGTTGTGTTATCATATTCTTTCTTCAATCTTCTTTTTTCCTTCGATCTTCTTATTGCTCTAAACACACCATCTCTCAGAAAACGCACTTACACCACGCTATTACCATTACTCTTTTCCATACGAACCCATGCCCACTTTCAGTTGGTTGCCCCACTACCCATATTGTCAAACCGATCAACCACTGTACAGCCTTACTCAGTACTCATACTCACAGACATAACCTCCTTCTAATATTACTATTGCTTCCTGCTCCCATTTGTACGAAATTGAAAGAGCCATCACCCAGCAATCACGATTATAACTAGCCGCCTATTTGAGGGACTCTTTGAGGGACTGGTGGAGCCGATCTCTTTGGGCGATCAAGAGACACGCGGTTGAAAGGTTTCAAGTGCCTGGACGCAGCAAGGAACAATACAGTTGGACCGAGGATACGCGGCGCATGCAGCGGGTTTCAAGTTCTCTTCCCTTGGATGGCTCGACGCCATAGGCTCCACAGCACTAGGTAGCATTTTAAGGCGGAGCATAGATATCGGAATTTAAAATGGTCCCATGGGGCAACTCGACTAGAGAACGCTTGGCCTTGATACGGGCTTATGCCTGGGATAAGTGTCCCATCGCTCCATGATTGGCACTGAAAGCAAAAGTACGTTTTTACAGGTTTCTCAACCACAAATCACATGTAGCCCGATATTGCATATAGTATTCATGAAAATACATCACTTCCATGCAGCCAACTTTTCCCTATTAGGATATTTTTAGGCGCCAGGAGGTCACGGTGAAGAACAGTAGTGAAGTTGATTGGACGCTACTTCCGAGATCCTCACCGAGATCTAGATATCTGTTTGCCGGCGCGTAAGGGATTCGCTCTCCCCGAGTTCGAAATAGATTCGACACCTTGGCGAACGGCTCGGTAAAACATGTCCATCCAGAGCACGGGGACCCGGGCCGCGATCATATTGCTGAAATCGCTGGTGTGGCGCACGTAGGCGCCCATGTGCTTGCTCAATTCTCGGGTCACATTTGGGCGCCTCGCCGGTTTTTAAACTTCAAAAATTTCCGGTGAAACATGCCAAGCTGAGAGACCCATTGATCCACTTTGTTCTCGTTCGTCTGCACGTCGCCTCTGACCTAGGTCAGTATTTCTGGTCTCTTACTCCGGGCCAAGCACTCTCGAGGGCGTATAAAAGCAAACTTGAACTGAAATCAAAACCATCATTCTACACACCTCGAATACTCACCTACACACAGCAACTAAATCTCTCTAATTACTCTTAATCTTAACATGTCTCTTTCGCTCGACACCACCTCCACTTCCACCTCCGCCATCGTTCGCACTAGGAGCCATCCCACCAACTTCAACCCTGAAAACATCAGTGGTAACGCCCCTACAGAACTGAAAGCCCTCCTGGGCGATACCAAGAATGGGGTCTACAGCCGCCGTCCCCAGAAATTCAGCTCCCCCATCTTTGGCGAGAGCATCCAGGAACGACTGGTGGTGACCGAGATGGCTACCAACCAGAATCCAGATGAAGAGAAGAGGACGGAGGCGAGGATGGTGTTTGAGTTAGATGGTGTCACCGAAGGTGGGTATTAAGTTTCACGGTGAGAGCCTTTCGAAGCTGACGTACTCGCTAGATATGGTGAACGGAGCTGGATTCATCCATGGAGGATGCTCTGCATTCTTGATTGCTATGTAGGCCTTCCTCCGCCCTTCGTCAATTTACAGTCTAATATCTAACATATCTTACAGTGCGTCAAGCCTCTGCCTCATGTTCTTCGACATGACGACGATGGGAAAGATCTTACCTGGGGTCTCTCAGTCACTGAATGTGGTGTATCACTCTCCCGCTGTTATGTAAGTACTCCTCGTGCCTGCACCTGTGCTGGTTATTGACTCGGACTTGACTGATCTCCTTCATCTAGTGGCGACAGGTTACGAATTGTCAATACAACGGTCTCTGCTGGACACAGGGCACAAACCGTTCGCACTGAGGTGTGTTCATATTCGACCTTCTGATCTTTTAACGCTAACGATTCACCCTCTATAGATCTGGAATGTGACTCACCACCGTCTTGTCGCAACCGCTACCCATGTCAAGATGGTTTCCTCCCCTCCTAAGTCAAATTCAAAGTTATAAAGACTAAATCACTATGCATATATCGCTATCATCTCTGTGTAGGTTGGGAGAACAATACAGTATATTTCCGGTACATATATCTAATATGTTATTTCCTTTGATTTCTCCAGTTTATACTCCTTTATAACCTTTTACTAATATTTCTACACTGTTCTATACAAATAATTTTACGTCTTCGGTTTAACCTATTAGTGCCTCAGTCAATTGAGTCTGATTGTCAGAATTGCCATTGTGATAACACAGCTTTGGGCTTCTTGAAATTCCTTCGCTAAGTCATTCTTCATTCTAAATACTGCAGTGGTGGACCTCCGAAGTGCATATCCCACCTCACTAGTACTCGGTGTTGAAGATTCTCGTATTTGTGTATCTAAAAATTATCATACGGATAATGTAGTGTGGTTGAGAAAAGATATTTGAGCGTACTGGAAGAGTTATTAGGAGAGCTAAGAACTTTAAAGTATCCAAAACAACTTGTTCAAGGCGGGGATAGCATAGTGAAGGTATAAATAACGCGCCTTGATTTAGCGCGTCCACACTAATTGCAATTGCAATCGGTTTCTCACGAGTCACAAGTAGTCACTGATCGGAGGGCTGAGGCTACACTGACCCAACACCGAGCTCCGAACAGTAACCAATCAAGGAGATGATTTTAAAAACCTCGAGTTGGCATCTCGACGGTTTTCCCCACTTCGAGCCCGGCCAGCACTCCTTCAAACACTGACAGTAGGACATCCAAAATCTTGAACCTCAGGCACCGTCCTTTCCATCATCCCATTCGAATCAGCTACATTATGTTGCGCACCCTTAAGCGGCCCAGGATATCTCATCGCTCAGGCTTAGTCTACCATGCATACTCTACCATGCCACACTCACTCAACAAACATAGACGCGGACTTCGGAGACGACCCAAGCACTAGTTATTTACTTATTCACAGCGTACACACTTGACTTCACCCACAACTTCCACCTCTCGAATAACTGAGCGTCTGGCGTCAGAGGATCAGCCATATTCACATTTAGTTACTAAATCAGCATCGACGTAGTGGTCTGTCGAGGCCATCTCTTTAGATCATCTTAGTCTTATAGGTGAGGTAGATGAAACAATCGTAACAATACCATTCGCGAGTCCCGACGAAAATTGGTATAAAATTAACTCGGCGCTTTGACTTTAACCAATAACTGGCTCGATGCGGATGGGCATCTGCCTAGGCGATAGTTGACCATCTTCGAGGAACACCCTAGGTGTCGGGAAAGCAGTTTCCTCCCAATAAATCTCCTGCCTTCCCGGAGAAAATTTAAAAGATTCGAGGAGGAGGAAAAGAACAACCTCTTGAAACAGAGAATTAGTGCTTAGCATTAATAACGTCCTTCAGACTTACTCATCTCCAGCTGAGCAAACTTGAATCCACTAGTTGGAACAAATCAATCAAGTGCTGGGATAAGTGTTATGGACTGTACGCACATGCAGGCTCTTCCACCGCCAATGAAGGTCATTCTATAAGGGAAAGGAATTCAATGTCCATCGTCGCTCAGATACACGACTAGCACGCACAGATGCGAATAAATCCCGGGGAGATGGGCTTTAGCCACAGCAGGAGGCAACGGGCTCAGCCACCGTTCTGGTTTCCATTCATACGAATCTTGGCCCCAGAGTTCTGCATTGCAATTGGAGTTCAGAATAGACGCCAAAACAATGCTGCCCTTCGGCATCGATATTCTGTCCATCATTCGACCGTCGACGCCTTTGATAGGCTCGGAGAGCGGCAGTACTGCATCCCTAGTAGTTCTGGTATTGACTGTTATTAGGACACGGGTCGAGTGAAGTCTGAAGTTCTCCAAAATCTGAATACTTACTCTCTCGGAGCCCAGATGAGGGGTGGATAACTGCAATTTATAGGCATATATTCAGTGGAGAACTACCCGAATAGACCAGAACATACACGCGTAATGTTTCCCGGCAGACTGCGTCCAAATAGGGCAGTGCCATTAGATTGTCAAAAGATAGCTCTCCGTGCTCTTTCCGGGCGGCAAGAATCTCTTGACGAAGCCGTTCTTGTACGTCTTGATGGTGAGAGAGGAGGTCGAATATACGTGATAGCGCTCCTGAAGTTGTCTCCATCGCCGCAAAGGTCAGTGTTCTAGAGTTGGAGAACAATAAAAGACTGAGGAGAACTTCAGTGGATCATCAGACGCACGACATCTGACCAATGACTTCGTCTCTGGACATAGCGTCATCTTTCGCCTCTTTCATATTCTCCCTCACTGCAAGTTCTGCTTCAGTAACTTGACGCATGCGACAGCGAAGTTACTCACTCAGAATGCTTATGATATCTTTCCCTCGGCCTATTTGCTTGGCGACAGCGTCATCTCCGTCCTTGAATGCTTTCTTCTTGGATTCATAAATCTCGGTAGATGTATTGTGTAGAACGTCTGAAATGTCCCGTAACTTGTGCAAAGCTTTCCAGGGAAAAAGATCTACCAATCGACGGCGAAGGCCGGCAGTACCCCACCTTGCAACGATTGGAATAATGTACATGCGTCCAAGGATGAGGACAGGATCCATGAGGACCGATCTATAAGACGTGCCGTCCATAACTAGAGCAGCACCAAAGACATATATTGAATACGTACGTGAGGCTGTTCACGGATCTGCTGTAGGGATGTGCTTCGTCGCAGTCGTTCAGTGGCTCGAACGAGAATCCAAGACCGGACTGTCCGACTATCTCCAAGGCCGTGCGAGTCATCCATAAGAGGAGGTCCACCTAGGTATCCAGAATGAGGCAGGAGAAAAATCGAAGATAGAGTGAGTATTTACCTCTTTATTGCCGTCCTTCACCTGTTTTGCGATGGCATCCCGGAGCTTTTGCTACAATTAGAGCACAACGATACATCAGATATGACCTCGGAACTAACCTTGTTCCCAACCTCATCGAATATTGGAACTGGAAGCCAATAAGGCTCGTTAGGACTTGAATTTACGGAAGAAATTTTACTTACCCATCTCACGCATATGAACGGTAGAAAAAACAGGATTCAAGATTCTCCTTTGCTTTTTATGTTGTTTTCCTGGTATTCATCAGCTTTACAGTTGCTTTGTCGAAATCTTCACCAACCGAGCGAAGACAAGAGTCCGGGGCCGAAGACAAGATGCATCGTTCTGAGAAACAGTTTGGTGAGCGGAAACCATTCGACGCGCACCAGTTTCAGAGTCTTACTCGACATGGCTGACAGGTTCTTGATATATATCCTGGTCCTAGTCAAGCAAGCACATCATTACCAGATATCGAAAATAGAGCTTAAATGGAGCCGTGTACCTTCACAAATATATGATGTAAGGCCAGGGGGTCATGAGTGAACAGTTGATTTTTCTGTTCCCTCAGCTATAAGTAGATTTATGATGGAGACGAGGTCAGGACAAACACTAAACAGTCCCTTAACGTTGGACACCCTGCCATCTATGCCAAGATATCCACGTGAGGAACCAATCCACGGGATAATTTGAAAAACCCACAAGTCTCTGCCAAAATACGATGATAGCCATATCCTTCCCTTCCGTAGAATTTGTCAATCGACCCTAATCATTATTTGAGCAACAATCTCAATGGAAACAAAGTAGCAAAGCTCACCCATGACACGAGAGACTGGCTGAGGTCCAGGTACATTATCAAAATCGTTAGCTACAAAAAACGCACGCCGGACGATGCTCCAACAGATTCGCAAGCACAGCAGGAGTGCCAAAATCTCAATGAGGAGCAACATGGAAGTTCAGAATAGAGACATATGCTGCAGGGATTTGTTTATATATCCGAGCCGCTAAGAAGCAACGGACATTGACGGGCAGTTGATTGGAGAGATGCCGCAAAGATTCGTCTTTGCAAGGGCGGTCGTCACTGGATTAAAGTCACATATCTGATCAGAGGGGGAAATATCCCAGTTCAGATATATGTCTCAGGAATGAGAGTGAGACACATAAATAACTTACTGCTCGGCCCAAGCCACGGGTCCTGAAGGCCCGACTCATGAGAACTGTCCGAAGCAAGCTACAGGGCGGCGGGAATCTCGACCAGCAGCTTCGGTGCTAGTATGCTCACAACAAGCCGCGACACCGAATGAGCCAAACAATGGCGTAACGGCCTGGCACAAGGGAGCGGTGGGTGGGAATCTTGACCCCAACAGCTTGAGCGCTAGTATGCTCCACAAGAAGCCGCAATATGTACCCAATGTTCCAGAGGTCTCCATGCAGACTTGCAGGGGTATAGTCAGACAGAAAACTACACCCGAAGCAGCACTAAAGGCTGTATGGGGAGTGGAGCTAGCAGTCAGACTCTAGGGACACTGACTTGTGAAGCAGTCTCAGTCCACCCCAGCTTGGTACGAACATGGCTTTCCTGTGCATATGTTGCCATATGAGGTAAAGAGAGCATGATTTGCAATTGACGAATGACGGGAGGACGGGCTACAGAGTGCGAAAGACGATCACGTGTCACATGTCACATTCATAGTTAGAAAGTCATTCCTGATCCCTCTCCCTTGAACCTGCCGCCGAAGGAGCCATGATTCTATGTGCGCGTTGTGGATGTGATGGGAGGCAAACTGGCAATGACAACATTGAGCACGTATCGATTTCAATGAACCACTGTACTCAATAAGTAAGTACTCCAAGTTTAAAGCTACGACAATTCAGCTATAGAGCCTCCCTAATCGCGACTTTCTTTTACACCAGTGCTAGCCTTATATGAATCGAACCAGTCGTAATTTACAATTTAAAATAGGCAAAGCTCTCAAGGGACAACGAACCAGCTTCTTGCGACCAATCCAAGCGACGACGGTATTCGAATGACTTCGGGAAATGCACTGGCTATCGAACGATGAAATTTGTTCTTGAAACCCGAGAGAAATGACAAGCGGTGTGCATATAGTTCAGATGATTTCACGCTCTTCTCCCTTGAACAAATCTGACTCGTAGACTTCGGAAAATGGACCTATGGGGCATCCGTATAGGTACCTCACAACGCTTGGCTTCGGTGAGCGTACCTCGAATATTCACGTCTCGTTCCATCACAAATCACCGAATGCAACTGCCCTTGCTCACAAACTACTCGATCAGAGATACCTACATGGGTTTCTCAATGTCGCCTCTGAGTCAAGTCCTCCATGACACCAACTCTTTCCCTCGTACTTCACTTAGGTACGACGTCCAATATTTTCTATGGCCGAAACACCACCTCTGAGATCTTCAGAGACCGAGATCTGCTTGACGTAGATGAACTTGAACCTATGTTAGACGGCGCATATTGAGCGGGATCTGGTCTATGGAGTCTATATCAGTGCACAACCTTGGCGCGACAGGACAAGCGAACGCTTCGAAGTCCACTCGGAGCACTGGGAATTGTGCCAAGCTTATATTGCTCAAAAAGGCCATGTAGGCGCAAGTTAGCGCCTGCGTAGTTGCTGAATTGTTGGGTTACTTGCATCCCTTAGGTGTCTCGAGGCACGCCGGACCTCGACTACACAAGAGTGGCCGGTGAAACATGCTAAGGCGAGAGGCACCGTTTCGTCTATTTGGCTCGTTCATCTCAGGTCTACGCTTCATGTCTGTATCCACAGAACAAATTCAGCTCTCCTATCTTCGGCGAGAGCATCCAGAAAGATCAGTTGTGATATATAGATGGGGGTCTGAAATATATTCGGGTGATAAGAGGACGGCAGCAAGGATGGTTTTTGAGTTGAATGGTGTCAGTGAAGGTGGTGCTAATTGGATTATTCACAGTTTCGACGCTTATTGATTTTCGCTCGATACGGTGGGGGGGAGATGAGTTGACTCATGGAGGATGCTCTGCATTTCTGGTTGCGATGTAAGCCTGCCAGTCCCCCTCTTCGATTCTGTACAATCCAACATCTAAGATACTCTATCCTATATGTTTCAGTGCATCAAGCCTCTGTTTCCTCATGATGTTCTTCGACGTAACGACAACGAGAAGACTCTTATTCACCATTTCCCAACGGCTCAATATGGCGTACCATTCTACTGCCGTCATCTACATGCTCCTCCAGCTCCATTCTACACATTCTAATTCATTTCCTCCCTTCAGGGGCCCCAAGTCATGAATCTTCAACAGGACCCATCTCCGCTGGACATACGGCGAACCATCTGCACCAAGGCGTGTTAACATGATGATTTCATCCATCAGCTCTTGAGCCAATCCTTCTTTGCAGATCTGGAATCGGAGCTATAAGATGACCACGCAGACTAAGAATAAGAACACCGTTCGCTTGGCCGCTGCAACGGTATGTCCTTTACTATCACCTAGTATGGCATTGATTGATGTTCTTTCTAGAAATTCCTTACCAACCGCGAACTAGGTTTCTCTGCTGTGAGGGGCATCCACGAGAACTTTCATGTCGCCCATGTCACCTCCTTCAATCCTCTCAATCCGGGTGACTTCATCATTGCTTTACGACCTGGCAAGGAAAAGGAAGATATCCTCGGTGAAGGTATTTGATTCAACATTTGTTATCACGCCTGTCTAATTATTCGGTATTTGACAGTGATCACCATGTACTCGAAAAGCGAAGCAAAGAGTGTAAGGCATGAATGGATACCATCGCCATCTAATATTGGGGTCCTTTCCTATGTCTACGTCAGGACCTTTGCGTTGTTTGCAGGCGACAATATGTTCAATTCCATGACCTGCCCGACCTTATCAAGCTCAACGATCTTGCAAATCCCTCGCACCCACATTCTCATTTTGCTTGCATCCTCTTCGGAAACCATCTCAGTGCAATCCTGGAGGTCTGCAGATGACCATCCTCTCTCAGTCCTCACTCTCGATGCGGACTATTCAGCCAAACTTTTGAGGTTGCTTCGTGGACACTGTGATGCCCTCCATGCTGGGGCTGAAGCTCTCAAGAAAGCAACTGCGGCGGCAAATAAAGAGTTCCATGATGGCCCGGGTCTTTTGGGGGATGCAGAGGCCGTGAGCGAGGATGAGGACGTCGAGGAAGACGCTCTGGAGCAGCTATGACACCGATTTTAGCTTTTTTCGTATATTTTTACCTAAATTAGATGTCCGATCCCTTATGCGGACGGAAGCTGGTCCTTATCATAATCATGTCCTATCGACTATGTATGCGGACGGAACTGGCAAAAAATCGACTTTACAGTCATAAAGCCTTCATTTGGACACCATCACTCGTTTGGACATTGCCAGTTTTCTCTGCACATAGAGTAACGTTTGCTATAAAAACTACCACAAAATCTTTGCACAATCTATGCGCATGATGTGGTGGCCTTTGAATAATTTAAATCTTGCCGCTGGGCTTCCTGGTAGAATTTTGTCGGATTGAACAATTTTGCCAAGTTAGTATTTCAGTTTCTGTAGGCAGAACTACTGATAAAAGAATTTCAAAACTTGGTAAAAAAAGTGTGCACTACTTATATATACCCGCCAGAGAAAGATTGGAAGCATACCACCGAGATCTCAAGGAGTAGTATGAGTATCGGTATTCTTCGTCGGCTCTGATCAATTGAACGGTGAGGCGGAGTGTGAAATATTGTTGACTTGTTTGGACATAACCTCGGCAAAACGTGATCCGTCCAAAAGAGCCGTTTTTGCCGAAATGGCCTCCATGGGTATAAAAGTGTCCTCTTCGATGAATACTCCTGACTACACTCTAAAATTTTCATATATTAATCTCAGAATATGCTTCACTTCGTTGATGTAAAAAGAATCAGTTTAATCCCTCAGTCTACGCTATGAATCATCTCGACTTTTTTCGGCGTCCAAATGAAGGCTTTATCACTGTACATAAACGCCAAAATTTGGCCGTTTTGGATCGGACATTGCTCAGCATTAAACAGGGTCCTATATTAACGCCCATCGTATTGGACGTTTTCTCACGAGTTACTACCTTCGCGTCCATTGTTGCCATGATATCTGAGGGAATGATCGTCAATCCGCTGATTACTGATGGAATATTCACACAAGTGAACAACACTTTTACAGGTCCACAAGGTGAGCTTAACTGCATGATGTAGCTCTACTTGTCCAAACTAACTGTGGATCTTGGTCTCAAGGCCTTGATCTCCTCAGAGCCAACACAGCTCCTGGGGCCTTTCATAACTCTGCAGAAAGATATGATCAACCAAAATGCCATCCCCACACACGCGTAGCAGTCATCAACGAGATCATGACCTTGGCCAGTGATGAAGAAAAGAAGGCATTCTTCGTGTGGCTCTATGGTCCAGCAGGTTCAGGGAAGACAGCAATTGCGGATTCAATAGCGGAGCTGTGCCACGACAAGGGAAGATTGGCAGCATCCTTCTTCTTTTCGCGAGGAGCGGATGGTCGCAAAAATGTGACACACTTCATCAGCTCACTTGCATACCAACTGGTGATGGCTATTCCTGAAATACAGGAATGGGTCAGCGTGGCGGTGAACAGCGACCCCTTGATATTCTCTCGATCAGTCGACGCGCAAATGCAGGCTTTGATAGTCAAACCCCTCAACGAGGCCGCAAAGGCGAAAGGTTTGGGCTCTGCACAATCAGTGCTGCTCTCAAGACCGCGCTTCATTATCGTCGATGGCCTGGACGAATGCGACGACTCCAAATCCCAGACGGATATTCTGCGGGTGTTGCAAAAAGCCGTACAGCAGCTATCTATTCCACTTTTCTTCTTTATCGCCAGTCGACCTGAATATCACATTCGCGACACGTTCAATCAGGATCAGTTCAACTCCGTGACGAACCGAATCGTCTTGGACGATAAATACGACCCCGATGCTGACATTGAACGCTATTTGCGCTCGGCATTCGATGATATCAAACGTCAGCATCCACTCTCAAGACATTTTCCTGAGGATTGGCCCACTGACGAGGAGATCATGCAGATAGTTCAAAAGTCATGTGGCCATTTTATCTATGCTGCCACAGTCATCCGCTTTGTCCAATCCTATCGACATCGACCAGTGGTGCGACTCAAAATCATATTTGGACTCTCGCCCCCGAACCGCGATCTTCCATTCGTCGAAATCGATGCGCTCTTCACCCACATACTTTCTGCCGTTGCAGATATCAATCTTGTGTTGGAGGTTCTGAGTCTCCTGTTGACAATGCTCGGGATAGCTAGGCCTTCTCATATGGAGGAGCTCCTCCTCTGTGACCAGGGAGAAATCCAGATGCTCCTCGTCGACCTCCACTCGATCATTCGAGTGCCGGAAAACGACACAGACGAGATTCGGATTCTTCATGCATCTTTCCGGGACTACCTTCTCGATCGCTCAAGATCTGGACCTTTTTTCATAGATCTGTCTGAAGCATATGCGAAACTCGCAGTGAGGTACATTCACCGTATCAACTTGCATGAAGGTACTATACTGTTCTATTCTCATGACAGACTATTGAAAATTTTCGGACAAAGTCTCGCAGAAAATCTTTCGAGGACGCCTAAACAAAGTTCTGCGATTCTCGCGAAAGACCGAAAAGCTTGCAGAGTCTCTAACGGAAGACTTTCTCTTTCATCACCTTGTATGGATGCAGACAGTTCAGAACATACGAAAAGAAATTCCTGCTGTTATGCGTTGCCTTCCGAATTTGACTGTATGTAATTTTATCATTATAGTGGCTCGCACTGACAGGAAGTTTAGCTCTTCTCCTTCGACGATCTAATCGACATCCGAATCCGTGCTTATTTGACGCCTTTTCCCTCCCAACCATTGATTTTATTATTATTCACATTACCCAACTTCTATTACGCCAGAAATCCAGCTGTGGATATTCGGTGGTATGTCAAGTTCATCCAGGAACGCCTCGAAGATGAGCTAGGCGCTCAGAGGTCGGCTGACATTGCCAGCGCCTTCGATTGGGTCACAACTCACCGAGGATATGAATTGTGGCAGCTGTGCCGCCAGTTTTTGGCCTCTCCTTCGCGAGCTAGAAACTTGTACATATCGGAACAACATTACGCACTGATATGGAGGACGATGATAGCTCGACTAGAGAGGTGAGTGCTACAACTCTGATACCTGCTTTCTCCTGTCTGAGACTTTGTACGCAGCGTCCCAGATATTGACTCTGAGCACGTTTTTCTCGAGCTTATGCCGCTCCTTTCCACTTTCTCGTTCATTTTGGCAAAGATGCCCGTGAATCAACGGCCTGAGTCTGTAAAGGAATGCGGAATCATACTAAATAAGCTCCGTCGCACTGATTCCTTTACATCTGCGACGGAACGCCCAACCATCCGCGCGTTCAGGGAATATTTAGAGGTTCGTACAATTGTACTGGATGCAAACAACGTCAACTCAATACGCCGCTCATTACACTTTCTACTCTAGGATTGGATTATTAGCACCAAGGAAAACTATCCCGAATTCATATTTGACGACGGCACAAGGGATGATTTTTATTTTCAATTCATTGTAGAAGGCTCTGGATCTTTCAAGGAACTACCACATACTGTGGAGGAGCCATGGTGGCTCTTGTAACCTCGCAGGGAGCCCTATACACTGTTCACCTCATTACACTGTTACAGTTGTGTGACGAGGTGGCATGACAGCTGGGGTGTCTGCGTTTTGTTGCATTGGGGTAGCAATTATCGACTTGAGTGCAGGAAGATAGGCGTGTGGTGTATGGAGAAGAATGAATCTACGTGATGGGTCCAAGTCCGTGTCAGAGTCAAATCTGTGTGTCAAGCCAATGGTAAAAGGGGTACAAGAATACGAATGTGGGGGTCGGGATATCAACGACAAAATGAATGCCGAATATTCAACGAAAATGATCGTGGCTCGGTCCAGTCTAGAGAACGTAATGGTCCATGCAAGTGTAGAACGGGTAGAGCAAGCGGGCGATGAGAAAAGGTAGGAAGCATGACCTGAAACCACCTCCGTGCTCGTTAGAGTCTAGATCGAATTCAACATTGACGTACATACATATATGAGTTTATGGTTTCCGGCGTAGAAATTGGGGGAGGATCTGGCCGCCACAAAAAATGTATCGGCTTACAACCTTAGTGAGACAAGACAAGCGAGCGCTTTGAGATCGACTGGGAGCACCTCACCGGTACTCAGTCCAAGCTTTAGTCAACGAGCCGTCCGCGAGGGCCGGTGGCATGCAGGCAGATGAACACCCAAGTCATGGGCCCTTCAACTCTACCCCGGGCCACCGTTGACGGTAGTGGATAAGATAAATAATAGATATGGGCGGGCGGGGAGAAACTAGTGGATACCGAAATAGAGACATTGGCCGAGATTGTACGCTGATATCAAGGAGGTCCGGGGGTATGTCGTGGCTGTGTGGCACCTGTCACACTGGCGCATAACACGTCTGTGGCTCAGGGATAAAAATGTCATTTTTATTTGTATCCGCCCGAACTCTGACTAGTTAGGATATACGAGAATATATTGGGTTTTCCCTCTATGTAGTATTTGCGAGAAATCGAATAATGTGCCGAATAGATATTCTCGACAGCAGTGTGTAGGAAGTCTTTCTACGTAGACTAAAGGGAAAATACTCTAGACATTCGCCGATATCATATCAGCGCCTACATCGGAAACGACATGCATAGTTTATCACATATGGCACCTCTGCGATAACATCGGGGAGGACACTTTTATTTTAGCTAGAAATCCCGACTTTGGCAGAGGGGGATTATTTATATTTTATTGCATATGTGACATCTGCTATCAAATTGCTAGCGACGCACCCTATTTAGAATATCCAGGTCATTTTCCACGTGTACTTCTACATGAGATCGGTAAAGAGTTACAACTATTACCCTTCATTTGATGTAGAATTAAATCCCTATATGGTACTGCTTAGGAGATGTATTCGGTCTAATATTCGACTTTTTGCATATATTAGATTAAAAAAGAATCAAATATGTTCTTGCATATCTTAAATAGTTCAAGTTCTGGCGGATACAAATAAAAATCTCCTTTTTATCCTGGAGTCACAGACGTGTAAGTATTCCGTGGATTAGCGCCTATGCTAGTTATTTTCTCACGAGCCATCTGTCACCCTTTCCTCTGTCATCGCCACAATGTCTGAAGGGATGATAACCAACTCATACATAACTGGTGGAAATTTCAGCCAGGTGAACCACAATAACACTTTTACACGCTCACAAGGTGTGTTGAGTCAATAATCCTGGTTTCGAGCCACATGATGGCTGAGTTTGTCCCATATGACCAACAATCTCCCTTCAGGCCTCAGTCTCCTGAGAGACAATGTAGCTCCAGGAGCTTTCTATAACTCCGCAGAACGCTATGATCAGCCAAAATGCCATCCCCATACACGCATAGCAGTCATCAAAGAAATCATGACCTTGGCTGGCGACGAAGAGAAGAGGGCATTCTTCACCTGGCTCTATGGTCCAGCGGGTTCTGGGAAGACGGCAATAGCAGATTCGATAGCGGAGTTGTGCCATGACAATGGAAGATTGGCGGCATCCTTTTTCTTTTCGCGAGGAGCAGATGGTCGCAAAGATGCGACATACTTCGTCAGCTCACTTGCATACCAATTGGCGATGGCCATTCCGGAAATGCAGGAATGGGTCAATGCGAGGGCGGAAAATGATCCCTTGATATTCTCTCGATCACTGAGCACGCAGATGCAGGCCTTGATCGTCAAGCCCCTCAACGAGGTCGCAAAAGCGGGCGGCCTTGCACAATCGGCGCTACTTTCAAGACCGCGCTTCATTATCGTCATTGATGGCTTGGACGAATGCGACAACTCCAAATCCCAGACGGATATTATGCAAGTGCTGCTCAAAGCCACACAGCAGCTGTCTGTTCCAATTTCCTTCCTCATCGCCAGTCGACCAGATTATTATATTCGCGACACATTCAATCGAGATGAGTTCAACTCTATAACAAGCCGAATAGTCTTGGACGACAAATATGACCCCGACTCCGACATCGAACGCTATTTGCTCTCCGCATTCGATGATATCAAACGTCGGCATCCGCTCATGAGACATCTGCCTGAGGTTTGGCCGTCCAAGGAAGAGATCATGTGGATAGTTCAAAAGTCATCTGGCCATTTCATCTATGCAGCCACAGTCATTCGCTTTGTCAATTCCTATCGACATCGACCAATGGAACGACTCAAGATTATATTTGGACTCTCACCCTCAAACCGCGACCTTCCTTTCGTCGAACTCGATGCACTGTTCACCCACATCCTTTCATCCGTTGCAGATGTCGACCGTGTGCTGGAAGTTCTGAGTCTTTTGCTAACAGTGCTTGGGATGACAACGTTTTCGTATATGGAAAATCTCCTGTCCTATGATCAAGGGGAAATACGGCTGCTCCTCGTCGACCTACACTCGATCATTCGAGTGCCGGAAGGCGAAACTGATGAAATTCGAATTCTTCATGCCTCTTTCCGCGATTACCTTCTCGATCGCTCCCGATCAGGGCCTTTTTTCATCGACCTGCCCGAAGCCTATGCGAAACTTGCGGTGATGTACATTAATCACATCAATTTTATGGAGGGCATGTTTTGCCATTCTTCCGCGTAGACAATTGTCTAATATAAACATTCAAATCTAGACGATACCTCGCAGCTGACCAGCATCAGGCGCCTCACTAGGGTCCTGATGCTGTCGAAAAAGTCCGAAGATCTCAAAGTCGCTCTTACAAAAGATTTCCTTGTATCTCATCTTAAATGGATGCAGGCAAATCAAACTGGCATTCGTAAGGAAATTCCAGCCCTGATGCGTAGTCTTTGGCAGTCAAACGTATGGCAATCTCACTAGGATGATGATCTGCACTGACAGATATTCACAGTTCTTCTCCCTTAATGACCTCATTGGCATTCGAATTTGCGCCTATCTGAAGTTATCGTCTCCCACCTCGATGGTTTTGTTGCAATTGATACTACCTACTTTTTATCATATGGACCGTCCAGCTTGGTCAACAGCTTGGTACTCTGGGATTGTCACTGACTGTTTCATGAACCCTCTGGTCAAGCTAGTCGACTCGAAAACTGGCGAAATGATGCAAAACACTCGCATAGTCCTCGAATGGATCAAAGAATGCCGGGGCCATGAACTCTGGCAACTTTGTTGTGATTTGATTGCCTCCATCAATGCCAGCGACTACTCTATTGATTTTCAACGGGAGTGCACCAATATATGGTTTGTAATGATAGATCAACTGGAGTATATGAGCGTCTTGATCAAAGAATTTTCCGGGAGACCAGCTGAGTTGTGAGTGATATCAATTGATGTCTTTTCAGTGCTGACGCTGTGTTGTTCATAGCGAAGCACGTGGGGGGGAACAGTTATCGGATATCCTTAAGAGTATCATGCCTCTCATAGAGACTTTCTCCTCTATTTTGATGCATACAGATGGGATCGAGTGTGCCGAAGAATGTAGTAATCTTTTGAACGAGATGGAGGCCAGCGCGACCGGGCCCTGCGCTGACTGGCTATCCAACTGTCCGTTGATCTCGTTCAGGACAGCTTTGAAAGTGCGTGTATTTACAATGTATGCAGTGGTCAATATCCTCAAACTAGTTGCTTCTTCTAGAGTTGGATTCAACTACGCACTGTCATAGGTCGTGCCACAAGATACAACAGGATTTAAATACCATTAACATTTTAATGGGCGATAAGGACTTGAAACCGTTTCAGAGGCCGAGTAGGGCAAAAGTCGAAATATTGACCTGTCAACACCTCGGTGCTATTCCTCTCCACGTTAAGGACATATGTCGTATTCCCATCGTCAAAACGCAGATAGCATGAATGAGGCTGAAAGGATCATTATTAGCATTAGGTTTACAGGAAAAGAGAGGAGAGAAGGAGCACTATGACGCATATACGTACAATGGGTTTTTTTTAAATGCTATCCAGGTGCACCCAAGGGATGTACATGATTCTGCGCCAACGGCATGACAGGCTGATACCCCAGGTGTTTGTGTGGTAGTAGCAAGCGGGTCAGCGGTGGAAGGCGATTGAGCGTCGATCCATAGGAGGGGCTTGGATATGCTGGCTCTGAAGGAGGACATGTAGAACAAGTAGAGCTCTGTTTTCGAGTAGAGAGTATCAGTACACGGACAAGGACAAAAGGATGAGAGACGCACAAAACACATTCGTATCATGATCCAAAATTGCAATGGTATACCGAATTTGCCCAGCTCGGCGGGTTGGACACTCCATGATTTCGCAGTGGCATCGTAGATGTAGATGGACGTTGGGTTGGCGCTGTCTGTTTTGGGCACGTAGATTGCATTCGTGAACTGGTGGGTGAGTATGTCAGTGAACAGTTTGAAGATGCGTCATAGCATGCAGAGGATAACAGCAGATATGAACGAAGAAGCAGAAGGCGTAGAACGACCACCCAAGCAGCAGTCGAACGTCAACAGCGCGTGTATGATTCGGCGTGCTCTTCCCATCAGGCGGAGGATGGGACGCACCGTGGATAACCTCCTGGCTATGCTGGATGGAGATGCAAAAGCTTCCTCCTGGTCGGGAGGGGAGGAAAAAATGAACGAACAAAAAGAAAGTACAACGGCCAATGAAACTATAATAGCAAGTAAGCTAAACGAAACGGAACAAATGAAAGTGCACAACAAAAATGAAAGCTTATTAATCTCACATAATAGCTCGTCCCAGGCATGTTAAACGGTGGATGGCCAGTGGTTGTTATATCCGTTGGTTGACCTGCGAGAGGGATGGGGAGGTTAGTTGGGTGTTCATATTCGCATCGTAAGGGGAAGGGGAGGCAGTCACAATTCAACAGTCCGGGGTCTAGTGCAATTCGACGTTGCTCGAGAGGACGCACAAACGACCTTGGAAAACAAAACAAGGAAGTAAAAAAAACCGAAACATACCGCTTGCCCACCACTCACTCCCACCTGCATTCCAATCCTTCACATCACGAACGCGGGGGGATTCCAGGATCTGTCAAAGGATATCCAGTCGCTGGGCCTGGCCGGTTGCTCTTCGCGAGAGGTCTGCAAAGGACAGTGTCCCATCATTGGAGAATATCTAAATCTGTGGCGCGGCCAGAGAGCTCTGGTGTGGGCGCTGTCCTTGGTGAAATTGGTTGGCGCACGAGAATATTTAGAGAACGACAAGTGCGGGGAACCTTTTGGTAGTTATCAACTTGTCGTGCACTTGAACTTGAAGATAGGGATGTGGAGACGAGAGGTAGGAGTGACTTCGAGTGGGGAGGCTAGTAAGGCCAAAGCGAGCGGGGTCGAGGACCAATTCATAGTTCGTCGCGGTGCAGTCTGTCTTCACTTCAGTACTTGAAGTAGGTGAAGGTGCATAGTCAACGAAGCAGGGTCCTGGGTGATGAGGTCACAGACGAGTAACGAGCATGGGTTCAGGTGTGGGGCAAGAGTTCCAGCTCTACAGCTCACAATTCGGCAGAAGGAGGAAGAGCAGAGAGGTGAGGAGAAACGCCAGCCCGCCACATCAGATTCATAGTCAAAGAAACTGCACATGACTGGAAATCCAAACCAAAACTCGGGGCATTTGCTATCTCGAATTGCATCCAGCCGACCCTCAAACCGACCAAACGGTTCCTCGACACGCCGCGAGAGACATTCGGCCGACTCATACAATG
>Ga0247737_1000237_pt1 | contig 20037 bp, 15 predicted proteins | sample UWRJL028104C2_FD_180937 | JGI IMG/M metagenome (GOLD analysis project Ga0247737, IMG submission 180937) | Plant litter microbial communities from Arlington Agricultural Research Station in Wisconsin, United States - UWRJ-L028-104C-2 | ecosystem: Environmental > Terrestrial > Plant litter >...
TCTTGGTCGAAAGGCTTTCTCGGAGTCGTGAAAGAGGGATTGCGGAATTGTGGTGCAGGTGCGGCACTAGAACTTGCGAATGAGGTCTTCGCAGGTGATCCAAAGCCCTCTGTTATTCGATTAGAACATGAGTTTTGATAGTCGCTTGTAGAAACCATACTTCTCTGGCCGACCTGCGGTTTGAATTGGGGAAACGGTGAATTAGGATCAGTGGGTGCGTGAGTCTGCCATTCAAAGTCCATAGGACTTTCATGCGATCGTTTCTGAAATTGACTAAACATTGCGCGTACTCGTTGTGAGAAAATAGAAATCAAGGCAACACTTTGTAGAGGATATGCGCCGGTGATGCAAGTAAATAATAAACATAGAGCTTGACGTTCCTGAGGCAACAACGCGCTAGCTTCCGCCCTCCGTTACGGCTGCCAAGCTTGGACAACTTCAAGACAAGCAACCTTACCATCTGCAACTTTTCGATCTTGCACTAAATTCTTGTGGCCACCTAATTGTGCTACTGCCTAAGACTGTTAAATATAACCCGGCGGTAAAATACGCTCTCCTCAAAAGGGCCTGATCCCGTCTCTTTCATCAGCGACAACTTTTCTTTCACCAGTGGAAACGGGCTCTGTAACCATGTCGGACTCTGAGGGCAACTCGAGAGAGGCCTCGCCCATCCCGGAAGCAGGAAATGATTCAGCAGATCCAAATAGATCTATGTCAGAAGATCTAGATACACCTACCGCTCCAGCAGCCAACCCAGATTTGGATATGGACGACCCAGATAATAACCTTTCAGACAATGAATCTGAGCTTTCCGAAGTCGACGAAGATGAGTTTGCCGACTTCGACCCTGCAACAGTGGCATTGGAGGACAGACCACAAATCAGTATTGATGAGGACGCTGCGAAGACACTGAAGGCAAGCAAAAAGAAGCGCGCTCCGGGAGATGGGAAGCCAAAAGAGAAGAAGCGGGAGAAGAAGAAGCGAACAAGAGACGACGACGAGGACCCAGATGGACAATTGATGGATGGGAAGAGAGTCAGTAAGAAGAAGAGCGTCCGGCCTGATGGAGAGAGAAGAGAGAAAGGCCCAGTAAAGGAGCGTAGACCACAAGAACCAGAGAATGAAGAGAATCTCACACCTGATGAAAGACGGAGACGCGCATTGGACAAGGCGATGGATATGGCGCTCAAAAATCCCAACAAGCGGAGACGGAAGAAGGATGAAGTGGTAGGTTGAATTATGAAATCCTCGGTACAAGGTCTAACTTTAAACAGGATCTGGAGGAGCTATTCGACGAGGAAATCGCTGCTTTGAAGATTAGAATGGAACAGGCATGCGAAGCTGACAACTCAGCGCGTGAGAAAGGACAGCCAGCGGTTCACAAATTGAAATTGCTTCCAGAAGTTACTGCCCTCCTCAGTCGCAATACTGTCCAACATTCAATTGTCGACCCTGATACCAACTTTCTTCAATCTGTCCGGTTCTTTTTGGAGCCACTGAATGATGGGAGCTTACCCGCCTACAACATCCAGCGTGATCTTTTCTCTGCCCTCACTCGTCTTCCCATTGAAAAAGAGGCACTACTCAGTAGCGGAATTGGCAAGGTTGTTCTCTACTACACTAAGAGCAAGAAGCCAGAGATTGGCATTAAGCGTACAGCCGAGAAATTGTTGGGAGACTGGTCACGGCCAATTTTGAAGCGTTCTGATGATTACAAGAAGCGCAAGGTTGACACCAGAGAGTATGATCACCAGTATGTATACCTAACCGACAGTATCAATCCACAATTAATCATTTTACAGGGCTGCACAACTCGCAATTCGACCATCTGGTACCCAGTCGTCCCAGTTCGGATCTCAGCGTCCAGTTCTGTCGCAACGTGAACTCCAACGAGAGCGTATTCTTGCTCAACCAATTAGAAGCAATAGAGCACGAGTTGAGACATCTAACACCAGCTACACTATTGCACCCAAGAGTACTTTCGATGCTAGTAAAGGCATTGATCCGTCTTCTAGGCCAATTGGTGCTGGCGGTATGGAAGCATTTAGGAAGATGACTGCAAAACAAGGAAAGAAAAGAGGTTGATATGTAAAATAAAGGGAACATTCAGAGTGGCTCTGGAATCGTATATCCTACGGCGTGGATACTTTATGCGACAAAATGGAGTAACACAGGGTTTATGGAGCTTGTCTACAGTCAACTTTCAATATAATGCACATGATTGCCTATCACTACCCATCCATGATATTATTTACTTCTATTGATACTACTTTCTTGAGGCTATTACCAAAGTACCTCTCAGTATCATATCTACGAAAGGTGATTCAACTGTTTGGAATTGCCATGTAAGATTTGAGCCATCCTTGCTTGCCATCGAAAAGGGTAGCTTGCGTGTCAGTCGTGCGCTTTTCCTACTCAAGCTGTGTATTCATAAGCTATAGCCTCGCTTGGATTTCATCTGGCAGTAAGCGTTGCGACGGATAACACAAACCTAAGTTTACATCTCTAACTTTGGGCAATATTGGGGGTAAATCTGTTCGATATGCTATGTGCCCTTTAGAAAGCTTTAGCAGACCTCAGTGCTTCGTCATTGCCGTAGTTTCTACATCACAGATGAGATGGTCTGGTTTCAGAGATGCAAGTGCTGAGAAGGTTTTGGTGTCAGTAGTGTGGTTTCAGTGGTGCTATAGGGTATTCAAAGAGCCTTCCCGAAAGGACCCTCCCAAAATTCACCTCGAACGTACTAGAATCGGATCATAATAATAACGGACTGTTATCGTCTTGTTTCATATTTAGGATAGTATATCTTATCCAAAGCTAAGTTTCATTAATGTCGGAACTTCTAGAGCAACTACCCAAGTTAGTGTCTTCTTCGTCCTTTCTACTGCGTCACTTTGAAGGCTTTGAGCAGTCTACTGCACGTGGATTGAGCATCATACCTCAGAGGGAAGTACATGTGTATATATATAAGGGGGAGCATAGTCATAATTAGCGTGTGCTTCAAGTAGCATTAAATTTATCTACTACCATCAATACATCATTCTAGGCAAAATAGAGTTGATCTGGGCGCTCCCATTCCTGATTTTATTCTACACTACATCTCGCAGGGTCCACTTTCGTTTATGAATTACATTTGTCTCCTTGGATCGAAACAACGCCGGGACTCGGAGGAGGAGCAATGTCGGGTGCATCGATAATGCGGATGGGAAGCGACGGTGTACACTTGGACTGGCACTCAAAACGTATAATCATCATTGTCCCAGTTAGTTTATACTCCCCTTATCTAAACGTCATTTCTTGACATTGCTCATTTGTTCATTAGATGGCAATCCTGGGGGCATTTATCCTCTTAGGCACACTTCTCGTAACGATTCCGAAGTGCACTGCTTGTTTTGTTACGTGGAAGAGGAAGAATAGAGAAAGGAGATATGCATAGAGACGTGTGCACTGGCTAGGCATGAGTATTATTATCCTGACTCAGGGATAGAATTTAGTATCAATGAGCTTTGTGGGAGAATTGAATGGTCTTTGGATTTTGAAGTTTTATCGCCGATGTGCTCCGAAATCTTTAATCTTCCTTTAAGGATGGCTTTGGGAGTTGAAGGCTGTTATGAGCTTTTCTTTCCTACTCTCTTAAAGAACTCCAAGAAGCATGTTGACTTCAAAATGACGGAGAATTGTGATCTTCCATAATGATAATGTGATGTCTCAATTCGCTTACGCGAATTATGCGGGAAGGAAATTTGTTCGGCTGTGTCTTTAGCTAATCCACTTTCTTAGTAAATCTCCTATCTTCATAGGCCAGACAAGGGCTTCAAGCGGGTGGTAAACAAGCTTTTGATGCCTCATGGTGATCTGTCGTTAAAAGCCCCTTTTCAATGTTATTATGCTTGGCAAACTGAACCAGTATGACATAATATAGAATTAGTGTGATGCTTGTTCAATTTCATATATCCGTTCATCTAACATTACCAAATTCCTTCACTCCTGTTTCATCTTTTTTTTCAATTGTTTTCAAAAGCCTTCATAGCCTTTTCACGTCATTTATAGAACGTTATAATGCTTGCAATCACGCTGTTAGGTCTCGGTCTGGCGGGCAGGTCCCTTGCCCAAAGTACTGTCTCTCTTTATCTCCCTGGTTTCGATCCTGTGCCCCTCGTTGCCTCAATTGTTGCATCAGACTCGAAAGCTACGACCTACGCTGTACAATGTGCTCCTGGAACGGATAGCAATGACTGTGGATTGGGGGGCGGTATCCTCCTCACTCAAGGTCCTGCTACTGCAGCAATAACAACATCCCAAGTAGAGGTATCTGGTGGGAAAACTGTTACGTTATTGTAAGGCATTTTTGTACTATTCGATATTAATGTCTAATCAACACTTTCAGTGATGGTGGAGTCGATTGTTCACTCGCTGGAACAAGATCCGCTGTTTGCGTCAGTGGTTTCACCGGTGTAGAAGCAAACGACCCGGGGCCAAAAACGACTGCTTTTACAGATACTGACATCACTTTTCAACCTGCGACGCTTGGTTCTGTTAGCCTATACTGGACCGGTACGGCATTGCCAGCAGTTACAGCTTTGTCCACGGACTCCGAGACAGGTACATCTTCTGGAACTCAGAAAACCAGTTTGGGGGCACTTCAGACAGATTCAGCACCTCGCCCACAGCAGACCTTCGTAGGACAAGCCTCGAGTACCAGCACTGGAGGTCTGGCAATGGTGACCGGGAATGGATGGGTTATGGGTGGAGCAGCAGCTTTCGCAGTAGCTGTGCTATGAAGCAAATTCTGATAAGAGCTTGGTATAACTTCCCTGGAGGATTACACCGAAAACGTGGGCCGTGATCTATGTAATATATGTAACAAAAATTCGAGTTCTTAGCTACAGGCTAATGTATCACTCAGCTGAGTTAGTTGAAGCATACATGACTTGACTCGGAAACCTTTCAGGAACGTAATGCTTAGTATTTGTCCGAAGTTGCTTGATGGGATTTTGTTGTGGCCTGAGGCACACACCCTCATTAGCTAGCATACTTAGACCTCTCCCGTACGGAGAGCTTCCTTCCCTAGACTTTACCAAAACAAGAAACCTTTACACACGTTTTACGCACAGGAACCTCTCCTCCGCTTTCATCGTGAGTCCAGGTCCTTGACAGATTTGTACCTGCATTAATATCGTCCCTTGATCACAACTTAAGGTGCAGTGCTCCTGGTAGGCGTTCGAGCCTTAGGTCACTTTCCAGTAACCGGAGTCCAATCGTTACTATTAAGCCACCTCATCATCATTGTACTACGCAGCACAAAGCCTTACATCATACCCAGAGTATCCCTGATCCCTTTCACAGTCCCACACCTTAGAGCCCTTGCTAATGATAAACGATACCTGGTGAAATGGTACTATTCTTAATTGAAATGCTTTGGATTGAATGGCACTGTATGAGAGTCACTCTCATGACACAGGGCTAAAAGAAAACCATCATAAGCCGTTCTTACATCTGAATGGAAGGTCTAGCTGATTCGTATGTTAGTAGTTCGCTAAATCAAATTCAATTAATTACCTGTAAAGCACATTTAAATCTTGTAACGGCCCCCATACTCCAAGCTTGATGAATACGGGAGACCTTATAGACGCGCTCATATGGAGCTATCTAAATTTTATAACAATAAGGAGAGAGTTGCTGCAAGAAGTTGACGAAGGTAATGTCTATCCTCTTGAAATCTCTCGGCTTTAGATACGCCTAGGAAAATGAAAGAAAAATTATTACAAAGGTTTGATTACAAAGGGAGCTATTCCAAGAACAGACCAAGCTAATCAACGCTGGCCGGATTCACAACGTTCGATATAAATCTCCAACTTTGATGCCCAGTAGTTATTTATCCTCTCAATTAACAATCGTGACGCTTTCTAAGAGAATTTTCAGCTAGTTGGTCACCCAATTGCGGCTCTTGGCTTGTACCATTCTTTGTGAAACGAAACTCATGCTTATATTGCTATTGATTGAAGGATGTGAACCAGTGGTGATTTGGGGCGAGTTTCGGTTGTGAGGTTATTCCGAGATTTCTTCTATACACTATACCTCCGCGTTAAATTAACTGCAACCTCCTCACCTCCGATTTTGAATAAAAGAACTCTTGGAGCGCCAGAATTCAGGTAAACGGCAGGGCTACCTTGCCCTCAACACAGTTACACCACATCGGGTGCTCAATTTTGCCAGTCCAAAACATGCGCTCGTTGTTACACTCTACTTTCGGGAACCATATGGTCACAAATCCGAGCTCCCGTCACCAGTGAAATATGTCTCGTGCTAATCGCTTCCTCCGACAACTGCGGGAATGCCGTCATGATGAGCCCCTTTCAATAACATCACTCAACAATGCGGCATATCCTTTCAGCAACTTCAATGGACTTGCCTTCCGGGCTTGAGTATATGATCACCTTGAAAAGACCAAATTGTTGTTCATTGTTTTCGCATATAAGTACCAGAAGTTCTAAAAACATATAACAATAACAACAAAAACAGCACAACCTACTGCTGTATCTGGAGGAGGCTATTAAGATAAAATGGTTTCATATCTAATAACAGATACCTCTAGTGGAATTGGTCTTGCAATGACTAGTCACCTAATCACGCTCCCAGCCTCTGAGGTTGAATACATTTTTGCCACAGCCACTCGCGAATCAACAGCTCTGAGAACTCTCGCAAGAGCTTCTGCAGGAAGAATAAAATTTGTCCAGCTAGACATCACCAACGAAGATAGTCTAAATGTAGCGCTTGCGAAAATTGAACATGTCCTAGGCGAAGCTGGTATAGATGTCTTAATAAACAATACTGGGAAAACTCTGGTCGCTCCTAAATCCATCTCGAGGATGTAAGGATTCAATAGCTCTGATACGAAAGCCTACTGACTTTTACAGAAACGACGGTCACCTATCTGCGAACGTGATGAGTCTTCACCGCGTCACTAATAAATTCCTTCCTCTCCTTAAGAGAGGCGAGCTCAAGAAGGTTGTAAACATGTAAGTGTCTGTTCTTGAGTTTTGTAATTATTTTCCAGCACCTAACGATAGTCAGATCAACTGAGCTCTCCTCCCTACCTTGTCAGACCTGTTTTCCAGACTCCGAATATAGCATCTCTAAAGCTGCACTAAATGCAGTTACTGTTCAATACTCACTTGCATACGCTGCACAAGATTTCACGTTTCTTGCTATTACTCCTGGTGTAAGTCAACTCCTGTCTACGTACTAATTCCAGATACAAGAAAGTTTTCTGACGGATGTTTAGTGGGTGAATAGCGATCTCAGAGGGTCAGCTAGTGAAATGAGTATTATGCAGATTGCGAGAGCGGTGATAGAGAAGGTCAAAGACGCAAGGAAAGAAGACAGCGGGAAATTCTTGGATGTGTTTGGGAATATTCAGGAATGTTAGGTCATCGCATTTTATTCCGACGATGACTTTGTGAAGATTCAAGGGGTTCGAGGTTTTTCTTTATGTCTTAAGAATGTAAGATATGTGGCTGATCAGAATATTTGTGCTTGGATGTTTAGATAATACTGGACTTGTGTTTTCTACCTGTATTCTTAGCCTTTTGACTGCTCTGTTTAGATTGAAATAAGATCAGGTGCTAAATTTCACATCGTAGATTCCATTTGTTGTAGGCAATCCATGAAGTCAAGCTTTTAAGCACTATTAAGCTTCCTGTGACAGTGGTGGTGCATGAGAGTGGAGAGTGGATCTCATTGAGACTTGGCACGTTTAACCCACCAACAGATACCCATTTAGTACCTTAGCTAACAACCGTTCTAAGATTGGACTCCATATATAATAACATTAGTTTTTGTCGATAGTAAGCTGTCTTTTACACTTTTGAATCTTGACCTAGTTTTCCTTTGTTACATTGTATGCACAAATAGCCTTTATAGAAATCCCAAAAACCAATTAGGAATCATTTCATTTGGGCCACTACCACTATGCTGTTGATCACCATATCCAGTATCGCTCTTGCGGTTATGGTTTCTGCGCAAGAAATCACGTCTCTATATGTTCCAGTGGTAGGCACTGCATTGCCCCTTTACGGCTCTGTCATAGCATCAAAATCCGAGACTACCACATATGCTATAATGTGCGGAAATATCGATCACACTGTGAACGAAGATATGTGGTGTCCGATTCCTGCAGGTATCATCATGACCCAAGGACCTGGTACCATGGTGTGGACAGCATCTGGCTCTTACTATGACGAGGAAATTCAGAGTACTTATTACTTCATGTAAGACGATGCTCACCAAATCTATTAAACCTCCTCAATCAGAAACTACACTGAGTACCGATTGCTAATCAAATACGTCTTTGAAGGTCAGGAACGGTTGGCTGCACTGTCCCGGCTTCTGCTCCGGCTGTGTGCACTATTTCTCTTGTCAGCTTGGGGGCCTCAGCTTTTGAGGTGACAACTTTGGATTCCCCTATAGAAACAGACCTTAGCGAGCGACCTGTCACTCTTACTAGTTTAGACATTACTTGGACAACCAGTGCTACTGCTTCGCCATTGACTACCGAGGCGCCAATGGCTTCGATTTCAGAATCAACACCCAAGGAGACAGGTGTAGAAGTTAGCAGAACCAGCAATGGCGTTGAGAGAAGCAGCACGGGAACGCAACAAGCTGCCAAAGAGACTTCTTCAAGTACAGCAATGGGAGTTGCGATGGTCACTGCTTATCCAAATGCTTGGATTGTGGGCGGCGCTGCTTTCGTAGCTGCCGCTATCCTGTAGATAAGGGCTGAACTGAAGCTGGGCCTTAAAGTCTTTCCTAAATGGAGGACACAACTTTCACCCTTCTCCACAAATGTGATCTCATATTAAAATCAAGATAACGAACCCATCTCAATCTAATAAAGACTTATTACATACATAAGCTTAAGAGATGTTAAACAGTATACCTATACAGGAAATTTAAATACAGACAACAGCTTCCATTGCCAACAGATGACTCTTTCCTTTTATGCTTAACATCTGCAGGGGTCAATTGTCCCCAGCTCTAATCCTATAATGTTAAGCGTTTTAGTTTACTCAAACTAGATAATTACTACATATTTCTTGCTGAAAATTCCTCAAGATAACAGTAATACCGGCTACGCTTAGAACCCGCCTGGGTGTTCCTTTAAGTATTCGATCTCTTCTGCCGTAGACTCCCGTCCCAAGATCTTGTTTCTAGATGGAAAGCGGCCAAAATTGATGATGCAGTGTTGATGTTTTCTAGCAAATAAAGTGGACATTCCCATGGCCTTAGCCAGATCAGAACCCAAGTCGCATCTATTTTGAAGCAATTCGAAATGAGCCACTCCAGCGACTTGTCCCAGAAGAGTTTCGGAGTGCATGAAGGGCATGTAGAAGAAAAGCTGCTGTTCTTGGTCAACCTCGCGGTCAAACCCCTTGGCAATGGCCTCCGTTGTAATGTTCAGCGCCAGGTCATCCGAGCTGAAAGACTCTGGAGTCCCACGGAAGATGTTCCGCGAGAATTGATCGAGCAAGATGATTAGAGCCAATGTGCTTTGAGGTTTCTCTGTCCATGGCGTGAGTTGAGAGGCACGTGCTTTATGAATGAGATCTCCGAATTGGTTCTCGATCTCTGCATCAATCTTCAACTTATTAGCGTGAGATAAATTATTTCATAGACATGATACGTAGGAGAGAAACGCAATTGTGGGTTGGGTTGCCATGTGAAAGTATATCTAAAATAGGCAAATTCCATCCAGAGGCTTATGTTTTAGATTTACCTTTGGAGTGCTCATGAACCATTTTTGTTTGATATCCTCACCATGAAACCAATAATTGACGATTCGATTTACATCGCGGTCCATTGATGGTGCTGGATTAGAGGACATGGCTCGGAACTGGGCGATGTTGTTCTTCAAGACTCCTTGCAGGCCAAGAATCTGGTACAGGTTAGTTGATGGATGGCCTGGAAGACAGGTTTGAGGAAGGGAATAGTACCTTGCTAAAAGTTGAAGTGATATTATATGGCCTCATCTTGTCGTAGAATATTGAGAGAAGAATTGGGTTATTAGGGACTTTTGTGAACTTTAATCTGCGATACGCGTAGGTTTAGCTACCTTCGGCTCGCGTGCAAGTATCACTCTTGGCGCGCCTGCCTATCAATATTTGACTTGTAGAGTACGATCTCATTGTAAATGACATCTACAGCTGGATAATTTAGAAAGGATATCCCGATATAATTTTTGCTTTATTAAGGCCTAGAGTAAGGTATAAGAAGTATATATAGTTTATAATAGCCTCAGAAGCCAAAATTAACCACCTTTTTGCCTTAGGAAAATAAGTATTCTAAAAAATACTTTATAATCATTATAAGAAAACATAGGTGTCCATTCACTTTGAATACGGGGCACCACGTATATCACGTAAATGCTAATTATATTCGGTGATAATCGTTGATTGTATTAACTATATACGGGGTGGTGATAATATACTGTTTGAAGCTCAAGCGGAATACGTGACCTAATCACATGAGCAGAGTCAATCAATATACCAACAATAAAAAAGCACTTTACTCTAGTCGTTTCCATTATAATATAGTGTGGTAAAGTCGCCCCGCCACTACGCAGCGGGACAGAAATGCTTTTCCCCGCGTATGATCGGCATGTCCACCATTATTAACAGGGCTGTACAATAATAAGTTTACAGACCATTCATCGCTACTATTACTTCTACAAGACTTACCGCTTAGCTGAAGTGAAACCAACAACATCATTATAGAAGTCCAATGGGTCATTGTCCAATATTCTCTCGCTAAGCTGAATTTAAAGAAGGCGTGAAATTCTACTGCGATTATTACTGCTTGAATCTTTGATTGAGTTTTTATACGCGAATTCCCTAAATCCCAAAGTGATGACTTCTGCGTCAATAATCAAGTCCACGTTCTTACGAAATTATATTGAAGATTATATAATTCAAGTGGAAAATTACCAGTACAGTGTAATTCTTGGGAGCTTTGAAAAGTAAAAACGGTCAAGCTTCAGGTCGAAGCTGGCTCCTTTACACCGTTGGAGATTTCAGGTTTGTCTAGGCAGCTGCTTTGTTAAGCATATAAAAGCTTAGGAATGTTCCACGCGCTACCAACGGAATAATGCTCTGTGACAGATATCAATTCAAGGCTAAAAGTAAGCATGCTGCCAGACTTTATGCAATACGACTATTCTGGGCTTCTATAAAATCATTGTCACTACATTTTGGTCTTGCTAACTGCAATGAAATCAATACAAGCCCAGTAAGCTCTCATATCAATGTATCCGAAAAAAATACCAACTGCATCAGACCAATATAAACCCAATCAGCTCTGTAATCAATGGCTTCAGACACACCAACTGCATATGGTTAAAGTCACAACTCGTTTAATTGACTCAGCTCTCATAGTCACCTGCATTAAAACCAACAGTAATAAAACCCATATCATTCGATTTCCGACCTCACCACATTCAAGCAGGTACCAAGAAATTATAATACAGGAAGCCTGGCTATTGGGTTATTTCCTAGCAGAGCTAAACCATCTTCCTCAAAATGTTTCCAGGACCGCTTTAGGAGGTAAGCTCCACCAAAGTATGACCACGGGTCAAGTAATTGGAAATGTTTAAAGGCAGAAACCGCGCTTGGCAGCGTGATCTCGCCATACTACTTACCTTAGGTATACTGTAAAAAAGAACCGCAGAGACACATAAATACCTTGAAATCTCATTTCTAGAACCGATTTCACAACCGTATCCTGTGTTCAGGGAGAGGAAGGATATAACAAACTATTTAATCCTAAAGAGCATATTGGAGTGCGCATATGTGCGTGTGAGATTTAGATAATTCAGGAATGTGAAGTTATTGGAGTTATCGAACATCGAAGATAGGCTCCCCCATTAGCGGAAAGTTATATGCTTTTCTTTAGCACTCCTTCTTACCTTCCTCCCTGCTTTTGGTGATTTTACTCATTTCAGCCCACCGTTCGCGATTGCTGAAAATTGCCTCATACTGCTCCAACAAATCATTGTGTCCAACTAGGTATTCTCTACCTTGCCGAAGTGCCTCTTCAACGAGAGATTCCTCAAAATTTCCATCAATCACTCGCTTTGCGCAGACGTTAAGCTTTTCGAGAGTTTCATCACCAAGTCGTGCCTATAATACATCAGGAAATAACAAGCATTTAGAGGGCTTTGCTTACCTGAACATTTGGTCTAAATTGCATCGCGGGTGTTAACCAAGCAGTATTTATCTTCTGGTCGGGGAATTGAGCTTGTAATTCGGCAGCAATCTTTGCTACGGCAGCTACTTGTTCATCCTCAAGGGCGCTGTCAACACTCTGGGTGCTGTTGGTATTCGAAGCTCTACTCATATTGTAAATGTAGAAAGATAGCAGGTGGTGTTGTAAAAAATCGGAGTGTTTGGCAAGACATGTTTAATACGCAGGGAAGAAGAAGCCTTTCATCACAAGCTCCAGTCACGGGGGCCTCGCGGCTCAGGCTCCAGGTTCGTTTAACACTATTCAGGATTGGTAGGTATGGAAAGGTCGGAAGTAATCAGTATCAACCCCCTGTAAGACGGTGAGAGTTTACTTCACGCTGCTTTTACCTGATATGTCGCATCCTTGTTTACAACTTCTACCGTATTTAATTCGTATACTCTATCCCCATGATTTGTGTTCCGAAAAGAATAACGCCACGCTGGAAGAATGATACACCTCGCCAAGCACGATTTCGGGAATACATTCAAGAAGGACACACACAAGCTACAGCAGCTTAGCTGGCTCGAGCTCCCAGAACAATTGCACGAGATTGGCTACACACTAGAGATCAAAGGACCGGGGAAAGTGGGCCTAACATGCCACCTATCATTCCTGAACAGAAACTAGGGCTGATAACCAACAAGTGTATAGACTCTGTGCTATAGAGGTGGGCGAACGTGTGATCTAATGTAGCATGATAGGACAGACCTGATCTAGAAGCCGTGGCAATAACAGAATCTGGCTTTGGAACATATGTAGATTTATCTGGAAGCTTATTCTTAGGTTTGCTTAAAAACAAACATATTAGTTTTATATACGTTGCAAGGCCGTTAATACGCACCCACTACGTCCAATTGAGCTTCTGAATTCTAATTTGATAGCTCTTCTTCTTTTTAAAAAAAAGAAAGGGAAAAAAAGAAGTGCTGTTCCAGTAGGTCTGTCTAAATATATTTAAGAGTAACTTGATCTATGTTTTCACTTCCCCTAGAGACCCAGGGCTTGGTGGAACATCTCCCGTATCCCACTTATATTCTTCTGGACCCATTTCAAACTCTAACAACCCTCCTTGGCCATTCAAGCCGACTAAGTCTTCGTGGCTGATCCAGCTCTTCGTCCATGGCCGCCCATTGACTTTTAGACTCTGAACAAAGTTCCCTTCGTCTAACCCACTCGCTTTGATTTTCAGAACACCACCATCATCTCCAAGCTTCATGACAGTTTCTTCAAATCGGGGCGCCAGTACTAGATATATTGGCTGAGTTACAACTGGATACAATCCAATCAGATTCCATACGAGCCAACTGCTCATCGACCCTGCATCATCATTACCAGGGATCCCAGATCGTCCATTGTTGTAATACTGATCTACGATCTCACGTGACTGTTTGACTGACTTGTGCTGTTTTTGTGGAAGGTAATTGTACAAAAATGGCGTCAAAAAACTGGGTTCATTGCCTGGGTTGAATATTGTGGTACCGGCACTGTTACCGCCTTTCGGTCGTTAGTTTATATGTATGACATTTACGATCTTGGGATTTTACCTTGGTTGGATTGTGTGAGGCCTGGAATGAACATTGTGTCAAGTCTTGACTCAAATGTCTTCGAACCTCCCATTAATGAAATAAGGGTTTTCATGTCGAACGGGAAGCCGAAAGAGTATTCCCAGGGTACGCCCTCATAACTAATGGCCTTCCAGTCGCAGTCACCACAGCTCAGCGGGTCGTAAGCCTGGAAGCTTCCATTCGCAAGTGTTGGTGCCAGGAAACCAGTGAAATTAAGGGACGTGATGTTGGCTGCCCATGTTTTTTGCCATCCGCTGCTGATGATTAGAAGAGTCCATTGCCAAAGAGATTCCGAGAAATGGCCAGCTTACCTAGAACGATTCAAATACAACCCTACATCTTGTGGTGCTTCGCCCTTCGCTACTTGCGAAAGCGAGAAATCATTCATGGAATAATCGACGGTCTTGCTAAGACATCTTCCACGGGTGGTTGTTACATAGCCATACTTTAGCCAGTCCTGAAGCCCTCCTCTTCCTTCCTTGGTGCTTCCGCTAGGGTCTTCAAAGTCAAAATTATTATAGGGTTGCAACTCAGCATTGGTTTTCATAGCGAGATATCCATCCGTCCAATTAATACCTCCCTGCAACCCTTTGACGTATGCATCAGCAAGGACATTGTCTGCATTTGAGCCTCCTTGGACTCTCCCATTATTATTGTGGCTTCGTCCATCTGGCATGAATCTTTCAAATCGCCAGATGTCAATCAGCGCACGCACAATTCCAATTTGACGATTTGGTAATATTAGAGTCGTGAGGGCGTGCAAGCAACGAAAAGTGTCCCAGAGAGTATAAAAGTCATCATAGTAAGGTTCGTCTGACTCCCAGTACGGATTCTCACCCGTGCGGTCCGACGGAAGTAGATGCGAGTGATACAGTCCCGTGTAAAACATTTCTAACTGTGTCTCATTTTTGGATGTCACGTCAATCTTCGATAGCACCTCGGAGTTCCACTGCTCTTCTGCTGCTTTTACGGTATCATTTATGTCCCAGTTTGGAATTTCATCGAGGAATTGACAAGCTTTGTCAGTTGATATCCAAGAAACGCCAACTTTGGACGTAACTGTCGAGACATTTGACCGGAATTCAAAGAGAGCGCCAATCCGATTAGCGTACTGATATCCCACAGTACCGCCTCGGAGAAAAGTCTGATCTGTCAGAGTAGCTTTAACATCTGTATTGTTAGGCCAGTAAGGATCTGTTGCTCTCCCAGAGAAGAGTTGGGCTTTTACTGGGATAGTGTCGAAGTGGCCACAGAAATATACACGATAGTCACCACCTAATTTCAATATCAGTACTCTGAATACTAATTGACAACAATTGAAGCTCACCCCATCCCCATCCTTCTCTGTAAACGCCATAGCCCGAATACCAGCTACCATCCTCACTACGCTCGATCTCTCCATTGGAATAGAATTGTTCTTTTTTCCCAGCCGATGGAATAAAATGGCTTATATCTACCAAAACATGGAGACTGTCATTTCGAGGATACTGATACTTCATAATTCCTGCATGCATACTTGCACTTATTTCTGCTGTAACACCATTCTGAAGCTGGGTTTTGTAATACCCCACATTGGCCACATCCGCAACTACACGCGGTTGCATGTAGGTAATGTTGTCCAGGAGATTCACACCATCAAGCGAAGTAAGTGGCATTTGTGGAATAAGACCATATGTTGGAGCTCCTCCGGTTCCACTTTCGTGGAGCATCGTGATGGCTGTCACATTGCCATCTGGAGTGTAGCCTGCATTGGCTGCGAATGATATATTCCATCTACCAGAATTAGTAGCGTCCCAATTCACAATTATCTAGGGTACGTTTCAGTTCTACGCATTGGCGCACTACCTACCTCGTAGTATCAATTCCTACTTTCACAGCTCCAAATGGGAGTGACGCGCCTGGAAAGACATTCCCGGCACTGTAAGCTGATCCAGGCACTGGACCCTCGGTCCCAATGAAAAGATTTACATGCTTGGTAAAATCCTTGACCGTCTCACTGGCAATAACAAACGAAGCGAGCGTCAGGATTGTCGCGACCAAGAATGGGAGCAACATGACGACTAGATGCAAAGGGAAGCACGGGATAAAATACTTGACAGGCGGACTTTTGCATACTGACTCCGAGAGAGCTCACCGTGGGATCTCACTGCCATATATACTGCTAAGCACAAAACCAAGTCCTCGGCCGGGAAAATTCTTCGATTCCCGCTTTTGGAAAGTTCACCGGTCTTCAACCTCGCGCATTTCATACCCCGACTTTGGACCCATTATTGTATCTCAGTACCCCGCATCCCCCATTTTTTGATGACAACAATTTCCTAAATGCGAATATAGCTCTCAAGTCCTGACAAGGGGAACTCAAGGAATCATCAATTGGTTTAAATGCTGGTAAAATTTAATTGGTTGCCATTTTTACCTGAGCTGTAAGGTACACATATCTCTCAAGCCAGGCAATGACTAAAGGAAAACAACAGTCATATTGCACTATAAAAGCAAGCCTATTATTTCACGGCAGTGACATTTTATTATTTCTTCACAATTACTTGCCGCCAATTACTTATTCTTTATCACGTGTCTACGCAATAAATAGATGGGACATTCAGTCGTGCACGAATGTTGTTTTAATGTTTCCTTTGGCGAGCTTTATCTCCCAATGCTCAGTTCCAACAAGCGTATAAATTGAGTAGATACAAAGAAACATGACACCCTAAGCTAAAGACAGTCATACAGCTGTCAATACCGCCAGTACTTAAAAGCGTAATTTCGACATCACCCCCTGTCTCGAACTTTTGGAGAAAACTTCCGAATCTCTTACTTCGAAGAACCACAGAGGCAGATGAGTGGATTTCTGAGATAGTAGCAATACGGATAAGGGCTGGAGTAGTAATAACCTCGGTAGGGGGTTCCGCAGTTATAGCACGCTGTGATTACATTTGTTTATTAATTGTCTTTCTCGAGCAAGACCCAAATAATTTAAGACTTTGAACATACTAGCTGGCACAGTTGAGTTGGCCACCAGCTTTGTAGCAGCTTGGATAGTGGAGCCTTACGCCAAAGCCCGAATTTCTATTTCATTCCAGATTTTTAGCAAATTTTGTACCATTGTATTTCGGCGAGAGAAAAGGATGCTGAGAATTAGCACGGTGGATATCCACTTACAGCTAATATCTTGAGTATCCTCTATAAGAGTTGCAAAGACGCCAGCCATGGTGGCTGTGAAAGCGATAATGGAGATCAATTGCATTTTGTAAGGGGTTATTTGAGTTTGGTGTTGCACATATGATGTGATGTGTGAGGAAGAGTCGATGATGGATAGCTGGAAGCTTTGGTGGATAAGTCAATATTTATACAGCCACGTGGACCAAAAAAAGGTGATTCGAATTGGTTGACATTATTTGTTAAGCCGGAGAAGTTGCGAAGACTTTCTGGTATATGAAATTGTGACAGCATGTAGCACACCGATTTCATGGAAGTGTTTTTGGTGGAACTAACTAATACTTGCCTGTGGTATGCAAAGTTGAATGCTTTCTACAAGAAACTTGATTCAAGTATATTATAGAGGTGAATTGAGAGATGAAGATCTATTTGATAGGGCTGATCTGGTATGGCCCTTTTCTATTCGCTTAATTTGTCAAGTGATTGTACTCTAATGTACACCACATACATCTATGCAACGGAAGATGATTGAAAGGCAAGGAAAGGAGTTTTATCTACTGTGAGAATCCAATTAATGAGGTTGCCTTATCCACAGAGCCATTTGCTATTTTTCTCTTTCCACAATCGAGTTATTCCACTGTTCCCCAATTCAAGACTCTCTCCACTGTCACTTAAATTGACCACTCTACACGTCCTACTATTTTATATTTTATTTAATCTATTGAGTAGTCTTGTTCTCATCCGTCTGCATGGATAATCGGAATTTCTGTCAATGATATTATTTGGACAAGTGCAAAAGTCAGATTATAGACCTGAGTCGATATCAACTAAGTCCAATGAATCTATCGTCTAATGAGCCAAGCCACAAGTTCGACCAGTATTCTTGGCAATGAGGTCATCGATGGATCTTGATTTTAACCACACTTATGCAACACTATTGCAACGCTATCGCGACGCTAACAGAATTTGTACCTCGAGTGATTGGATGGGTGAACATCATACGCTGTACGGTGATTAGGCCACTCCATCGTCATACCAGGAGGATGGCGCCCGCGGTAAATAGTATAAGGGGGACGGTCCGCGACGACAAGGTCTGCTCTTTTTCCACCCACCTCGCGATCAACCAGCACCAACACTAGAAAGACTCAATCACCAACGACATTCAGACCACCACCTTCTACTCAAATTCCCCCGTAGAAGTCGCCAGAACTTCAAGATGGGTCTCAAGGATGCTCTCCAGTTCACGATTGGCGCGATGATCCACAGCGCATTCCGCTTCATCCAGCTCGTTCTCGCGCTCGCAGTCTGCGGTCTCTACGGCGTAGATCTTTCCGCTGCCAACAAGCAAGGGAAATACTCTGACGAAAAAGAGGTAATTCCTCCCCCCCCCCCCCTCCAAATCTTTTCTCATCCACTCCATGCTAACAACCACAGGTTTTCGCTGAAGTTACCGCCGCGCTTTCAGCCTTTACAGCACTCCTATACATCATCCCGTTCACCGTCAGGATCCCTCTCCTCTTTGTCTGGGACCTGATCCTGTTCATTTTGTGGATTGCTCTGTTTGGATTGTTCGGCAGCATGTATATCAAGGAGAACGCCGAGGGTAACAATGGGATCAAGAGAATGAAGAACGCAGTATGGGTAGATCTGGTCAACGCACTTTTGTGGCTGATCAGTGCGGTGGGCATGGTGATCTATTGGTTCAAGCATCGCAATACCCGCAGTGTGTGGACTGGACGCGCTCACGTTTAGAAGGCCAACAAGAGCAAGTGAGATAGGGTGGTGACGGGTGAAACGCGATACATTAATGTTAATATGGAGAGGGACGACCGATTTTATGGCTTCGGAGTATCGAGGATGGGAATTTCCTTTTTACAAATACCCTATTTGTTATTTACTGCATGCATTTATGATACCATTTCTGCCATAGGTTGAATATGACCAGCCATATTTAAACTATCTGTTGCTTTAAATTCTTCCAATAACGTTCCCACCGCAGTGCTCAGTCGCTTGATATTTATACAAAACCAGCTTTTCGTGCCTTGCCAACATGAAAGTGTAAAATTCGGCAAGAAAAAAAAATACACACAGTCTCAGCAGACATGATTTACACCTGATGGAGATGACAACGCAGTGTAGAAAATTGACGGATTTACATAAGTAGACAGTAACTCTTTTGCTGCGTATGGTACATGCATCAACATTTGGGATTCGGTTGATGCAGTTTTCTGGTTAGCAGTTTTAGTGAGATTTATTTCAATCGCAGGGAATGGCTTTCAGATGGCACTGGACTCCTATTTTTGACAAGTTAAGGTTCTTGATCCAAGGAGACATAGGCGTACAATACCGAGCAACTGTTGAATGTGAAGACAGGATTCTCAGAGTTTTGTTGGAAGTACCCGTAAACGAGAAAAACAAGTCGAATACTACTGTTCAACATATATTCTGAATTGTAGAAACCATTCTCAGTTCCAGTAAAGGCATCGTGTTTAGACTGGTAATTTGATGAATTAATTTCGTACCTAACTATGTACTTACAAAACTAAACGAAGGACAAAAAAATTGCAGGGTATCCTACTTGCTCTCTGCTATGCTATAAACAAATGAAATTGGGCTCAATATTTCGGCCACTGCTGGGTATCAATCTATGTCCGTCGCTATTGTATGTGCAAATTTCTCAATCATCTCCTTTCCCTTTCTTGTTTCAATATGCTTCTGTCTCTTTACAAATGAAATATAGTTATGTGCCCATAACGTAGTTAGTGTCACCGAAGTTTGCCTCCATATATGCTTTCGTCAATTGCGCTTTCGTCATCGTCGTAGAATCCAGCATCAGAAAAGTCCTCTGCACGAGCATCGTTATCGTAGCTGCTCTTTCTCATCATGGGCGGAGTGCTTGGAGGGGCCGCTGCATCGACTGGCTTTCTTGGGCTGCCTCGCATTGGTTGCTTCTCACGAGCTCGTGGGGTCATGTTTCGTGGTCTGTTGGCAAGTTGGGCAGAAGAGAAGCGCTGCCCAGTACTTGCTTGTCCTGCAGGAG
>Ga0247737_1000238_pt1 | contig 20022 bp, 15 predicted proteins | sample UWRJL028104C2_FD_180937 | JGI IMG/M metagenome (GOLD analysis project Ga0247737, IMG submission 180937) | Plant litter microbial communities from Arlington Agricultural Research Station in Wisconsin, United States - UWRJ-L028-104C-2 | ecosystem: Environmental > Terrestrial > Plant litter >...
GAATTATGTATAACCCTGTAAATCAGCAGTAAATTTACAGAAATTTTACAAGAATTTACAGGAAATAAATCTCCCTTATATATTCCTTGTAAATCCTTGTAAATTTCGGAAAATTTGATGACTTTAGATAAAATAAACTGAATAAACTGAAATTAACAACGTGCCTGTAAATTTCTAAGAATTATACATTATTTACATTCTACGTTTTTCCTGATGTCACTGTATCCTCTTTTCTCCCCTTGATGAAAGGGTACTTATTTTTAATATCACTCGGAGCTCGTGTCGAAAGGAAACTCGCGTTGCGAGTGGTATTAGCTTGAAAGCTGAGACACAACGCAGTTACTCCATGGTCACACCATTCAATTTTTTTTTTCCAGATTTCGCTTGACAATAAGCCTCTACATTCATTTGGAACACCCCAAATCTGGGTCTCGAGTGACTCGATAATAGGTTGCATCTTGCTTTTGTTTAGCGCCTATGGCGGTCAAAGTGGGTAAAAAATATCCCGCAACTATCTTTCGAGTGCCGCAACTATTTTTTGATGTCCCGCAACTTTTTCTCGAGTCGCCGCAACTTTTGGCAGGGTCCAAGTGTCTCAGCAGGGTCAGTTAAGACCGGACCGTTGGCGCCTGCTGCCAGACAGTGCCAGCTCATCGATCTCTGCTCCCCTCCACCAGCCTCCGCTATCCAGCTCGCCTCGTATATGCCGTCCTGGACTCAGAAACAGGCAAGTAATTAGTTCTACGTCTTCTCATATGCGTTACTAACGGTGTATACTAACTCTAGACATCTCCGGCAGCTTGCATGAGCCACTGCGACATCACCCCACCTCTAGCTGAGGTTTTAGGGTATTCCATCACCATCGGAGGTGCCAAACGCGAACCCTAGCTGCTGCCACCACCTCCCCTCTCGTAGAGTCGTGAAGTCGGTGCCACCACCTGTGCAAACGAGCAGGTGGCTTCTTTTCTCCAGCCGCGCCACTGCAAGTTGACGATTCGACCAAACGTCGAATCACCAGGTGCGCATAGCAAGGAGGATGATGTTGCGAAGTCACGTGTGCGTTGGGGTAGGGGTAGTGGGAGAAGGTGCATGCAGGATGGCAGATGGGGCTGGCGCCTTGTTTTGCGAATGATCGTCCTCGGGATCGCAGGGGTGATGGAGGGAAGCACCTGTCCGGTTCGCGTTCGACGAGGATATGCGGGTGCCGCATCACCTCTCTTTCGTGTTTTGCATGCGACGAGGATATGCGTGTGTTATCATCTTTCTCGCACTCATATGGCAGTCGACTGCCGCCACTGCCTCCCATTCGCGTCTCGCGTTCCATGTGCCAGCATCAACACCACCACCACCACCACTCATCCGCGGGTCTTGTTCGATGAGTTTGCCAGTCACCTTCATCTTTCGCTCGCATGTCGCGTTTGGCGGGGGTAAGCCAGCCATCAGCTCTCGTTCGCATGTAACCTTCGATGAGGGTGTTCCGGTCACACCACATATGTAGCAAGTAAGCATTAAAGATACAGTAGCATGTACATAGATGTTGTCTCGTAGCTATAGGCAGTAGTATAGAATAACGATATTGTGTACACAATACCCTTTGACCTAGGTCGGGTCATGCCCGTCTGATTTTTGACCTGCTAATTGAACTCTACCTTTAATTGAGCACTCTAGTTCAATGGAGTTCTTATTCTATGTACGACCTCGCTATTTGAGCATAGATGCAGCCAGAACCTGCTATTGTATCGACGGATGTCCATTGCAGTGATTGCACGTACAGGTGGCAGCAGGCGCCGACGGTCCGGTCTGAACCGACCCTGCTGAGACACTTGGACCCTGCCAAAAGTTGCGGCGACTCGAGAAAAAGTTGCGGCACATTGAGAAAAAGTTGCGGGACATCAAAAAATAGTTGCGGCACTCGAAAGATAGTTGCGGGCATTTTTTACCCACTTTGACCGCCATAAGCGCCGATCTTGGCGGTCCCAACCTTTTTTCTTCTGTGAATTTCGGTCTCGCATTGAATGTATTGAAAATTGATAAGTACGTTCTTTTTATTGTTGTGATGTTCCGACCGCTCAAATTCCCCGAATAATTCAGTTGATAGTCGTCGAGACAAATGAGGCGCCGAAGCGGAGCGAGGCGGTATATCTTATCTAGAAAGAGTAAGTCGATTATAGCAATTTTCATAAATGATGTCCAACAAAAAATAAATATATGAAAGAGGCGCAAGGAAACTCGACACCACGAACGGTGAGCACCCTGATCGAATTGATGACGCAATAGTCCCCTCATCGTTTGACGCGATGTTCGGCTACCTCGGGATTTCCTAACTAGGCAGTCCGCTGTCCCCGATGTCGACACCTCTACAGCGTTCGTCATCGTCGGCAATGACGACATTTCTCAGGCTGCTCGCCGGATAATTCTGATGGCTGCTCTTGCCCGGGGTCACAGTGTGCCCAGTTCTTGAGGCTAGAAGCTTGAATAAGGTTGACAGTTTGGCAGACCCTGTCAACCGAGAATCCAGGAAAGGTTCCGGTCCGTGACGGCATATCGGCAGGCGTGTCGGAGTCGCAACACACATCTTATGCTGCGAACGCGAAGTACGCTACAGTACATAGATGTTGACAGAATTCGCGCTCTAAAGCGCCAAACAGGGCAATCTTATCTGTATATTTGGGACCAGGTATAATAACGAGTCATATAAGTTATTGTCACAACATCCAATTACGCAGGTGAACACAAGTTCCTCCAACGGGCGCCTAAATTTCATCAGTGTCATTAAGGAGCGCTGAGCTTTCATACGACAGGGAATAACTTTTCGATACAATTATTTTATCCTAGGGAAAAGGGTGGTTGCTTCAATTTTCTTGTCTGGTGTTACTAGATAGAGATTTCATTATACATAGGTTACACTCCCCTGAAAAAGAAAACATTTCGCCACAGACTCGAACGGCAAGCAGGGATAAAGAATGCTTACAATTCTCAGGTTAGACGAACATTACTGCTATACTATACAGGTGTTGAGAAGCCATGCCTATAATCTACTTATGACACTTCCGCCTTGGTAATGTTCGAGAAGCTTTCAGACACTTATTTCGCTATGACGCCACCGTAAAACTGTGTTGTAGATACAAGTATATAATGTTTATGTAGTTCTGCGGAATAATCATATGACTGGCCATTAAGAAAGGGATCTCGGTCTGGGTCAGTGAATAGGGAGAGCCAAAGTGGTCTCAGCGGAGAACAAAAGAAGCCGTGCGCACCGAAAGTTCGTTTGACAGCCAGTGGCAGCTTCGAGACTGAGAAGCGTAACGTAATGTGGGCAGACTTTTTATTCCTCTTTAGACTCGTGACCAGCCGGGAGAACGTCAGCTTGCAGCTTCAGAACAAGGAGGACCCTATCGAGGGCCTTTCAGGCGTCACCTCATCGAGGGATCGGTCACCGGTCTAATTCCTCTTGCCCTCAGTCCGACTTCAATATATATTTTTCGTCGGACATCATTTATGAAAATAGCAATAATTTGGCCTTGTTTGTTTGAATCCATTGAATCGAAGATTGTCTATTACTTAAGTGGTTCGAGTTTCTCATTGTCCTCGACCCCGACGTCTCTGGGCTAGCAATTATGGAAACACCATTCGCTGATTGTTCGGACGAAAAACTTCTTGTCCTCCTTTGCAAAGTATTGAAAGAGCTGAGAGAACGAGGAGTAGATGTCCCTTCCCATATGGAGCTTCTTCCTCGTATGTTTTACCATGTGTCCGTGACGCAAGGCTGATGACCGCTATGATAGGTATCATGCTTGCAGGAGACATCTCGCGAGGCTACGTGGATGCTGATCAAGTATTCGGTACTCCTCTACATTCCTCATGTTCAGTAAAAATACTGACCTCTTCCCACCAGCCACTGCATTGTCAGAAGGACGCCTCTCTGTTCTGTTTACGACCTCATCCTCTGATCCACCGTCAACCTCGCCTATCTACCCTTGTAAACGAAAGAATGCGTCATCTGGGCAACATACTAACACCGCCCCTGATGTCATGCCACCTAAACGGGCTTCCGAGGAAGACATAGCCGTGGCAGCCCCGCAGGATTCTGAACATGACGGTTTCGGCCCACCCTTCACACCATCATTAAAGGAACCGTGTTTCACCAAACAGCGCGATGCCAAGCCCGCTGCTCTTCCACCCAGCGCGAAAGGTTCAGCTGCCCGTCACGCCATTATTTCCGCCACCCTGCAGGTTCCTCCTTCACCTAGCGCAAAGGGCTCAAAAGCCCGTTTAGATGCCATCTCGGAAGCATTAGCAACACTTTGCTTGCAAGACTCCTGATACCAGTCCCAACTCTACAAGATGAGGATGCTCCCTACAAAGGCCTAAAACCAACGTCAGGTGCGGCCGTCGCGGCTAAAGCGCTCACGAATCACGAACCTCCAATTTTTGCCAGCAACGCTTCTCTTTTCTTGCTTTTGACGGACTGAAATACTTACAGCCACCAATTTTTTAAATGTATTAGTTAACGGTAATTCACAACTTGGTCCACCCATCACCCGGTGAAAAGACGGCTACCTGTTGAGACGAATCATGGCAAAGGTAGACCGAGCTCTGGAGAAACGGGAGAAGAGCAACTCCACGATGGGAGGAAGGTTATAACAATCCAGATATTCCTTTACTATTAGGCAAATCCCCCCATTTCGCATGGTCGAATTTTTTTTATTACACTTTGACTGTTCAGCGCTTAGCGTTGGTCTTGGCCGTGATTCACCTTTCGATCGGCCTCTGTATACTCGACGAGGTCGCACAATTTGTTTCCTTGCTCTGCTTCAGCAATCTGAACTTCCATGAGGTAGAATAGTATGGGCAACTTAAAAAAATAGGGGAATATTAATGCTGGAAACATTTGGGAGCGTTAAGTCAACATAATGTCAGGGATCTCTGGAATAAAAAGCGGGGGCTCGAAATAAAAGTTCGGGAAATGCTCGCTTTTGGTCAGTTATTTCATAGAGTGCCTATATAGGCTATATAGGTGTATAAATATTTGGGAAACATGGAAATGCGCATTAAAAGGGGGGAGATGAATAAACCGGCGTTTGGCCGAGCATAGTACCACGGTAAAAGGTAATACTCCACTTGATGCTCCTCAAAAATTGAGACAAGAATCAAGATATAGAAGATATCTCTCTCTGAAGACTTATTTATCGAGTCAAAGGTACTTGATTGAAAGAGCTTGCATAAAATTTTAGAACCACGAAAATCCAAAAAATGGGCGAGAAAATGGCATCGCGCTCATGATGAACCTTAGGGCTGGCAGAAATTAACAACATAACCACGCCAGAGGCCGCTGTACATGGTGTTCTCATATAGTACGTGCGCCCAAAACTCAATTGCTACATGTACGAATCAGGATTGGACGGGGTTGCAACGTTGGACCGAAAACCGACAGGAGTCGGTACTATTAGCATTTGTTGAAAGTGCCTAGCCACTTCGAGATAAGTTTGGCCGAAGTCCGAGATGCTGCTTGCCATATACTCGAGTATGGTATTAATTCTATATCTGGAGCAGATAGGCGTCATTCTGTTAGGGCAAATCCTTGTGGGGTTTACTTTGACCCGGAGTATTCTATACATTTTGATTCTCGCTTCACTGACTCTATGCTCCTTCCGTTGCACAAATTTAATTAGTCGATTTGCTGAAACTTTAGCTAAGGTTTTAGCTGCTGTATGGCTACCATCCCCTGTGAGATGAAATTTGAGGTTTGTAACTACCCAACATCCGTATACACGTATTTCCCAGATCCAGCGAATTTCTATAACCAGGCTCGAAGGGTTGTTCCAGGGGGGGATTTCTTGTTATAATCGTGATAGGGCCGTCGAGCGGCAATGCCCACTACCGTGTTGGAATATCCGCACATCCAGTACACCTCAAAGTTCTAGATATACAAGGTGTAATGCTCACCTCTCGTTTCCAAAACACCTTCATTGCATTTAAGCTTATAATTTAGGGCCATGAAAATTGAAGATGGTTTATCTACGTCGATAGCAATGATACTTAATTGTCATTTTCCTGTTACCACCAAGGCATGATGTTGACAGGAACATGATAGGTGAAAAAAGCATGCGCAGGTGAATCATAGGATGCGATAGCGATGTCCATATTGGGGGTAAGGCTGACTGACCCCAGCATCAGGTTAGGGTTTCATTTGAATAGTACAGCCCCATTTTCAGGCGCTTACGGTGTATAGCTTGTCGTCATTTTGCACAGCTTGGCCAGAAATCTGAAACCTCTGCCAAAAACCGTGGGTTGGCTTTACAAGACCCTCTACCTACGGTAGTGGGAATAATGCTTATCTAAGCTGCAGAAATGTTTTGCTTACTTCAGCACGTCAGACCTGCGATCATCTTCTCATAAAAGTAAACGCGAACCTGAGTCTGGTTCTCGAGACAAAAACTGTTGTAACTTTCAATTAAGCATTCAACTGGGACCACCTGCTTGAGCTAGACCTCGAACTTGTGGACAGCACTGGACCCAAGTAGAAAAGATATGACACCTTTCAACTTTTTCTGAGACTTACGGCAAAACCACCTCTCGCAATGCCTGGAGCAGCCTTGCAACGGCCTTCGCCGCAACATTACCACCCTGGTGACCAGCAAGAAAGACAATTAACAAAGCAAGAATCAATTGTGATACGCCTGGAAGAGGTTGTATTAGGTGAAATAAGAGGTCCAATACAAGATAAACCTTGCTCCTAATCGGCAAGTCGTCAAATGAGTGTATGTGACCGAAATTATGAGTCGCGTGTCATCTCGAACCAATTCGAGCATTTGCGGTTTGGGACTCCGCAGGAGCAGCTTGCGTTCAATAAGTCTATATAAAGTGTAAGTATCCTCTAATTTTCAGTCGTTACCTAGAGTTACGGGCTATATGGCCTGGTTCACAGAGTTCTGGACAGAAAATGGATGTAAATGAACGGAAATGTTATGTCAAGGCAACCAATAGATTTGCCGATTTTCCGAACCCTCTGTTTAAACGAGATAAAAGCTAGGGGTGTCTTTCAAAGCCGAATGGAGACGGCCTGGCCAAATTTTTTGGAGTACAAAACGACAGAAATTTCAGTAGAGGAGGCTCTGAGAAAAGTCAATACGAATTTTTTTTTGGATAAGACTCGGCGATTGGATTCCTCGTGCCCAGTTGCCAGAGTGACGCATACTCCAGGTTCTAGTAGGAGAGTGCTCGAAATAATCCAGGTCTCTATCATGTACATGGATGTCTGCCCGACTCAGACGCGGGTGGAAAGATTCTGGCGCATATATCGTGAGTCTTCAGGTGCCAAAAGTTCGATTCATGCATCTTAAAGCACTTATTAGAGCTATATATCATGGGTTAATTGGTCATGCAATAGATGGATAACACTCGGCGTAAATACCCAGGGGCCTGATTTTTACTTACTAACAGTTACCTACACTTATAGAAGCCTGAGCCAAACCTAAGCTCAGCTTAGGATAAGTACTCATAGTTTTTGAATATAGCCCAGAATTGCTAGGTTCAAAACCGCCGTTATGGAAACTCTCTATCAATAATTTACCCCCAAGGAGACGGCATCGAGTCCACAGAATGGCTCCAGAGATGTTTAATATTGCTTGTGCCGAGGTGGGCTCAATAGGGTTAATGGTATACCACAGATCTCTATTCATATTGTTGGTGAATCATAAAACGCTTCTATCTATTGGTTACACTTCTCGGCTGGGTGACAATAACCTAGTCACGACCGACATTCTCCAGTTTACGAGTACATGCATCATGCACCACGGTGGAGCCAGAGCCGCTCAAAAGACGGCACAAAGCGACCTCTGTATTATCAACCGCAGGACTTCCTATTCTCATTTCGGTTTGCTATCCAGATTCATTATGATGTACTTGCCTGCGTGCTACGCACGGGGTTTTTTTTTTTTGTGTCAATTTAGAGCCTAGTCGGAGCATAGCTCCATGTCGGGCCTTACGCTGAGTGTTTCGTACAAGAGTTGTAGTGCTAAGGGCCCCGAGTGCCTTTGTCCCCCCTACCCCTCCCAAGCCCTGCAGAGGTACGCCTATAGCGATCCCATCCCCTGACAGTCCAGCACGGGAACGCTGTTTTGGGAGGCGGTTAAGTATTCTTCGGCAGGGATAGCCCCTTGTCTTGCTTCGGTGGTCGTATATCGCGTTTTGGTGTCTCTATTGGGTACTTTCGTACGAGTGGGTTTGGCATAAAGGGGATTCCAATGTGCCGGGTGGCTACGCACGGGTATCAGCTTAGTATGTACAAGATTGCGGCCTCGCGCCGCTTCGGCCTTCGTTTATCGCGATGACCGTCTGGTAGATATTCATGGCACCGTGTCAGTCATTCTTTTCTAGTGGAGAAATAAAAGAACTTTAGTAATGGGCAAATCTCCGCGTCGCTTCCCATGATGTCATTTTTCACGGGTGGTACATGTGCCTAAGTCATGGATACAACGAAGACGTGGGTCATTCATCATGAAAATTAGCAGCATTGGTCTAGAATCGAGGGATCTGAAGATCGTCAAAATAAAGGGAATATGAATTTCAATATAATTAATATGGAGCCGAGAGGCTCAACAGAAGAATAAAAATTGGGACAACCAAGATGGTCGCCGATAAAAACAAACAAAAGCAAGACGAGACGATCACCTGATATCACTTCTGCTCCTTACGTTGAAATTTGTGTTATAGATGGCTAGAGGTTCACTCATTAATTCTGAGTGTTTTGAATGAAGTTAACTGTTTATTGTCGAGGAAATTCCGGACAGGACTGAAAGGTGCAGCGTGATAGGCAGTAACTGCATCTCGAATTTTCCTTTGACACGATCACCAAGTATTATAGAACATAAGTAGCATTTCACACTGACAGGAGATATGCGTATGAATAGTTATAAAACATGCGGCGGTACAAATGGGAAGAGCTGAAGCAGGTTACACATAGTGCGAAGATACTTACTTTTGTAACCCATAGAGCCGACGGAATCTACAGATTACAAGTAAGTACTAACTACAGTGGTAGCAGATATGTGCACGCACAATGCTACGCTGAGATGAAAATCTTGCTGCTCTAATTCAGTCGGTCGTTTTTGTTCACGCCACTGAAGTCGACGGCTATGCGCTCAAAAATCCAGATCAGAAGGGGGGAAAAGGGGATACAGTAAGGGAGCACATAGCGGGGAGTCATGTCTCAGCAACAGTAAGACAAAGGTCAAGGACAAGCGTTGGAGTAGGCCAAGTATCCCGTGCAGGTCGCTGGCCCCAGGGAACGTAGTGGATAGAACCGTTCTCAGAAAAGACAATATTTGTGTAGCAAACAATTACTGGCAGGAGAACGGCGGCTTGGAACCTACAGTGGCGGCACTGGCGGGAGCAGTCCGATGACTCCGATCTAAATTTAAAAAAACATCGGAGATTGAAATGATTGCCATATATGGTAACCTCCAGTAAGGATAGAACCTGGACTAAGTGTTCAGGCATTTATGCGCACAGAAACGGCCAGATTTTGGGTAAAAAATTTCACAAAACAAGACTTTGTGAATGAAAATGGGCGCCGGTCGTTACAATTTTACCACCATTCTGAATGATTTTCTGAAGCGCATCCAATGAGGGTGTTACTTGAGCCAGCTTAATGTGTCAATTCATGGGAAATGCTATGAGTACAGAACGGATCGGACATACATAGGGTTAGGCCCCCTTCCTGCGTAGCTACGTGGATAGACTACTAGACACGTGACTGCGGAGTGGGGGTACCCGCAGCTCCCACTACTCCAGCGTGGTTGGGAATGGTGATGGATGATGATATCGGTAACTATGTAGTCAGGGCATTGTGAAGATGACTCGATGATGGTACAAAAGAAGATGAGTGGAAAGAGCAGGAATAATAGGTTGGAATTCAGTAGCAACTGAGAGCATTTTACTATGGGGAATCATAGATGGGGCAAGAGACAAAATAAATTTATTATGGATCGGCCATACAAAGATCGGGTGGGCAATGCATCGATTTGGAAACAGGCGGGTTGCCAAGGAGTCCCAAAAAGAGAAGGTTTGGCGTCAAGAAATGCGAAAGACAAAAGGAAGGACATAAATTAGGCAATGGAACGAACATGTGCAAGCGAAAGAGGAGAAGTATATCTATATATGGTAATTGCTTCCATATATGGCGCAGGATGAACATTCGCATGTGAACTTTTGTTGGGGTTTGTAGTGTCTCCTGTTTGGCTTCGAGAGTCAATGAATCAATGGTTATATATTATTTTAACATGTTTTTTCTAAAGGTATTTAGCTACTTCAACTACGTTATCCTTGCAAGACTTCGCGGGGCTTTTAGCCACCATTTGATCGAATCACCTGCGAAATGTCTACAAAGGGTATCGGTCAGAAATTCAGTCGTAACTTGAGTAAATTTTAAAACAAAAATTGAGTGCTGCAGATAACAGGTAAAATTTCGAGGCATTTCGACGAAACAACAGCAAAGTTACTACTATAGCCGATTATACTCACTACATGCGAGCAAGGGAAGCTTACTTGTACCCGCCTCAGCTCCCTAAAAGTCTCATATGTCGGCACCAGTGTATACCATTGCTCTTTTCTGGAATATTCAGGCTTATTCTCCTAAGTCTTCCAATGTTCAAATCGGAATCAAGGTCTCTAATCAACTTTGTTGCGCGTCCCGTTAGCACGTGCTGAGAGTAGTGGGAGCTTCTTTTAGTTACGGGAAGAGTCAAATTTTAAAGGACTCAGCCGCTTCATTCCACAACACCTCCTACAACTTGAAACAGGAATGGGGAACCCTCGGCGTCAATCAAGGAAACTCAGGGCCATACAGCCCACTCACTTCCGGGCGACAGATAAAGCTAGGGAGTCCGAGCCAAACGCTAGCAAGACTGGTGCCAAAGACGGTTCTACGGAGAGCAAATACACAGAGTCAGGCTCAGACACACCAGCGATTGTGGAAGTTCCCATATATAATCTACCCCCATTCCCATATGCTTGTCCAAAAATTGCATTCACGACCTTGTCTCATAGCAGCGGTGCAATTATGGTTGGCCGTACACTCGCCTCTTTAGTGCCCCCACCCATAACGAGCAGGAGACTATATGACCCCCCTCCTCAGCCACGGGCTCGTATACCTGGATGGACGGATGGTTCTCTTGAATGGAGAGACGTACTTTATAACATGAGGACGCCGATGAGTGGGGAGAGGAGTGTTTTTTGGAACGGTGATACCACTGCCCGGAGGGCAGAGACTGGCCCACCGTCAATTCCTGAGGAGTATTGTTCCCCAGATATCCCTGATTCTGTTCTCATCCGAGAGCATCTCGCACTATTTTCTCGTCGGGAAGAGCGGCGAATATCTGCATATCTTCCTAGAGACACCGGTCATCAAGCTATCCATCTTTTGCAAGGAACTGGGACGTCCTCAGATAAAATTCAAAACAGACATCCCGTAGGTAACAGACACGACCAAGGAGAAAAGGCACGCGATGAACCATTAGCCCCAAGTCGCTTATATACACCAAGAGAGAAAAAACAGCTCAGGAGTACGTCACCAATCTACAGCTATACTCATAATAATCTCCTACTACAACCTCAGTTCGCACCTGGTCGTACGGTAATCATGACGGACCAACGTATCCAGTTATGCCAATGCCGCTACACAAAGTCAGCCTCAAGAAGACAGAAACTGTGGGGGGGAAGGAAATTCATTTTGAATATGAGGTTGAGCTCGAGCGGAAGCCATTGTTTATATTTGCGCCATCTTGCTTTGAGCCATAGAATACGCTTCTGTGGCTGGTACTAGGGTTTGCACTCCTCTCATTCCGTATCCTCACGGCAGTCGAGTGTGTACTAGCATACCTAAGTGGGCTCAAAGCTCGAGCAATCAACTTGAACTTGAAGTCACTTCATCCAAAAATCATGGGACATGTTTAAATCATCGAGACACAACTCGAGGGCGGCGCACTTAAATTATGCACACCAATCTCCAGTAAAGCTGTCCAAGGAATACCGAAAGAGGTTTAAAACGACTCGTATTGGATTTTTTAAAAAAAAGGTACAACTCCCGTCAAAATAGAGCTGCTGAGTATAATGCGGGCGAAGACTACTTTAGCCGTTGTGACTTATCACAGGATGTCACGGAGTTACGAGTCGAAAGGGACTCCCATGCCTTGTGAAACCGACTGTGGTTGTTCCCAAGTTCGAAGTTCGACCTTCACCATTTTCTGGGACTCTTTCCTGCCACGCGGCTCATCCAACAAGTCACTATGGGTACGAAGTATCATCAATCGACTGTCATTTGTAGAAATTAGTGCCAAATGACACAGTCGACGGGTGGGTGTACTCATTAGTGGCGATTGCGACTAGAGTGTCGGGTCATGCAGGGTACGTCGCAACATCGTAACTAATTATGTGAAGTGCTGATCGTTCTATGTCGTACATCAGTCATGCTAGACAACAGAGACAAATTTTGTCAATGTGTCTGCCCGCTGTAGGGCTCATGGATACGACGCTCGTTCAAGAGGACAAGCTAACCAAGGACCGCACGAAATAAAATACGAAGAGGAAACATCGAGAAGAGGGGCAAGAACAAGTGACTGGGTGTTGTGGAGCATCTGGCACGGTAGAAAAGGCAGGTGATGCAGTGACTTCGTGTCCATGTTTGCGTTTAACGAACATACAGTATATACGCCATTAGCACTATTGGTCGAGGACCATAGTTCCCATGTTCGGTACCCCCTCTCGTCTTTATGTTGAGATCGATGGTGAAAGTGATTGCCGCGACTAATCTCCTGCATTAATGGCCGATAGAATGGCAGTGGAAGCTTTCTCAACATTCGCATCCTGTGGATTAGGTTTGTCGCGTTTAGGTCTCTTTCAGTAATGCAGATAACTTATCCTATCACCTCTAGTTGGCCCCACATCTAGCGCTTTCAGTCGAAGCTCGAGATCCTCTGTAATCCTTGCTCCCTGGCATTGACCTCAACACCAGGCTCTAGTGTTGCGGGGATTAGGCCGTTCTAATTCACCCTTGCTAATTCACCCGGCTAATCTGCAGCTGATTAGCCGGTCCCCTGGGAGGAGCCAAAAATGAGCGGTGAATCACGGTGAATCAGACAACTTTGGTCCAGATTCGATATCCAGTGCCTAAACAAAAATGTCTGCTATCTACCAAGCCCTCGCATTGAATATACATGCAGTCGTTTCTACCTCAATTGTCGACTGAAATGTCTACTGTAACTTGGATCAAAAGTCAGCATGTTTCGACTGTGTCAAACCACTTGGCAATTCGAGACTTTGAGAGACTTCAAGACCCAGTGAGTAATCCTTCCAAATATTTTACTAGAATGAGATTACGAAGGGTTGTCATCTCACACATCCGAGGTCTGGTGTTAAGGACCTTGGAAGATCAGACGTAGAAATTATTGATGCTGAAGACGGTCTGGCATGGCTGGACGATGGCCTTCCGTGTCTCAACTCAGTTTCTCATTATCATTTTGACCTTGCCAACAAGTTTGACATTAGTCGTTACTTAGGCATCCATGCGGATGTGGCCATAGTAGAAGCTAACTTTTCCCTTCAGGCAAGTAGGGCTCCATCTGCTGGCCGATTGTCAAAGGAAATCAGCCAGACCAGCTTCGACGCGTCAGGTTCCAGCAGCAGGTGATTGAGACAAATGGTAGATTTTATAGTAGGCTATATATTTATTTCAAGTTCACCCTAATTCACTGCGAATCTGAGGTGAAATAGCGAGATTCACTTGTGAATCTCGGCGAATCTCATCTGGGCTAATTAGCTGTGATTCTCCGAGGCGAATTTGGAGGGTCTCACAGAGGCGGGCTAATCAGTCGGGTGAAGCAGGTCTCAGACCTAATCCCCGCAACACTAACACCAGCCTCTGCTGATACAGAACTGGTCACTTGCTAGTGCGTTCTTCATAATCTTCTCGTCAATCGTGCTATGCTTTAACTATCCTCAGAACTCGAACACACTTGATGTCAAGCTCTATGGTGTGCGCAGAGGTTTACGATCATCAGCGCTGTGAGCTTCGTTCACAAGAAGGACCAGGACCACTAGTCCCGTGCCCATGTGATTGTTCTTGCAGATCTTCGATAGGGAAGCCTTCGAAGAGCAAGCCAATTTTCTCCGAAGACTATTAGAGGAGGTAGAGCACATACCACATAACAATTGCAATTCTACATCGTCGCGAAAAGCCGCCAGGATGTTGTGAACGAATTGAGGGTTGAGGATTGCAGGCGAAGGCTTGATGGCAAAAAAGCCTGACTCCAGCTCGTACGTTCGTCAGGTTTTCTATTCTTCTGTTTGTTGGTTCATAGCCTCTTTGTTGATATGGTGGACATAGATACGAAAGTAAATAAAGGACTAGATGTACGATTCTGAGGCAATTATTACCAGCTGTTCTAAATATGCAAGTTGGTGTCACCAAGGTTCATTTCATCACTATTTATCAGTTTCCGCATGAAAGGACCATTCTCACATTGGCGGCAGCTTTTAGACCTTCAATGCTGGCTCTGATCTCATTAAGAGACGGCGCAAATCATGAGCCAAGGTTAGTACCATCATAATCCAGGTGTTCAGAGGCATGCTCACATCTGTTCATTCCGTTGTCTGCAGCCTCCACGATAGCAATGGGAAGGGAAGAGATTCTTAGAGCACATAGAAGAGGGCGTTAGCAAGGATGAACGTGCCTCATTGGAGTGTGCTTCTCTCTTTGGCATTAGCAATCTGCATCCTTCACAACCAATGAGTCTAACCTGGCTTCAAATATGCGGTGCTGCCTTGCCTGCTTGTCATCCTCTCAAGTCCGAGGATGTTCCACTCCATGACATTGCACACGTCCACAATGTTTGGCCCCCCTTTTTGCATTCTTTGCATTCATTCTAAACTTGCACTGAACCGTCACAGTTCAGACTTGGGAATATTTACCTATCCTTACACAGACACAACATGTCCTTGATCCCTTGTACTTTTTCTCACAATCTATCTCATTTTTGCACCCAGTGGTAGCCCTCATTGATGTGTCAGGGGAAAGATAGCAATTTTATGACGAAAACATATAACTATAACAAGTTGTTCGCCTTGCTCCGCTTCGGCGTCCTATTTTTTCTACTGTGTAAGCCGTTGAATTCAGGAATTAAGCGAGTGTGCCAATGTGCAATGTTCCATTTTTCATACAGACATTTCTATTACTCGGAAATTTAGGAATGAATAATCGTGGTAAGGCCGCAATACCCACTACCGTTCTATTTAACGAGATCTGAAGACGCTTTCCGCTGCTCATCGTGAACCTGCGGTTCGCTCTTCACAGTGGTGGAAGTTCTACGCCACATCTATCGAGTGGCTGAGGGCCCATCAGCAAGTGTTGTGGGGGGTAGTTCTGGGCTACTGTAGTACGAGAAGTTCAAGGTGAAAATCATTTCCAAGGAGCAAATGAATTGTGAATTCACTCATAATAGATTCGACACACCGGGAGATCCAAAGATGCAGATGTCAACGGGAGTGTCTGTCTGGTTGGAGGATGTTTGAGGACTATCAGGTACAGAGAATAGACCAACGGCTATGAGGAGCGACATAGTAAAGGAGCGTGAGGGTTGAAAATGTTAAATCAAGATTTGGACAACTGATTTATATCGATGATTATGGAACATTTGTTTCACCAGAACAAAAGGTTGAAAGCGATGAGAAGGGCGCTAAAAATTCCAGAGAAAAACATGTACATACGAAAGTTCATCATCTGGATATAGTATTTGTAATAACCCTTATTTGTCGCACAAAAAGAGAAAGCAGGAAATAATGAAGTTACTTTACAACAATCACTGGTGGCTGAGCTATGGGGCTCGTAAAAGAAAGCAGGAAATAATGAAGTTACTTTACAACAACCACTGGTGGCTGAGCTACAGGGGTCAAGTAATAGGAAGCGGGAAATAATGAAGTACTTTACAACAATCACTGGTGGCTGAGCTATGGGAGTGAAGCAAAAGAAAGCTAAAGGTACTCAACAATGACAAGTACGTCCACATGTATAACAGGATCGAGTTGGTACTCTATTGGGGTTGAGGTAGTCGTCACGGTCATCATAGGGATCGTCATTCCATGAGAACATGTATCTTATGATACTGGAATGGTCAAAATCTTTTGACCACCCACCCCAATTGCAGAGGCGATGAATTGGCCATCGACGCTCACGAAGGAAATATTGAAGACCACCACGGCGGAAGCTATGTCCTCCATACATCATGGGATCAATAAAAATATCCACCAAATTATTCCGAAAGTACTCAAGCCATGTTCCAGAGCTCTGTTTAAAATTAACGGTGCTTGCTGGTAGGGATAATTAGTGTGCTTACAATTGGTGAATCATTAAAGCCAGAAACGGGACCACGACCATTCCGACTCGGAATACGAAATATATATCCAGAGGGATTGTCTAGACCTGCAGCCTGAATCCACAATGCAAGGCCAAGCACAGGACATAATGCATTGTCGTTTGGTAATCTCCACAACTTATATGGCTTGCTACCTATGAAGAAGTAACTCAGTAGTTGAATGGCCAAGGATAGCAAGATCCTACCTCCAAATTGGTGTGTTTTGCGAGATTCCAGCTGAATTATGACCGTGTCTTCTTGTGCATCCCATGTGAGATCTTCATACCGAAGATTAAGTGTTTCATCGATTCGGAGAAGGCAATGAAAAGAAATCAGGGCTACTGCGTGCACCAATTTTCGTCGCCTGGCAGTGCCCCAACAATCTTTTCCTGGCGGAGGGGCAGAATCTGTGGCACAAGTGATGTCAGCCCGTCCCTCGGCTTGATTGTAGTTGTAAATTTTTCGGAGTATATCCGCTGTGACTGCTCGAGAGCTCATGGAAATGTGGTCGCCAAGTGGACGCTGATAAATAATATGAAATTAAATTAGAGGAGACCTGTTAAGCACTCCACCTTGCGCTTTCTCAGAGATATCATGTATCTTGTCACAATTACAGAAATTGATGGGTTTCCGTTCCATTTCTGAGTTTCTGGGATGTATCTCCACATGCTCGGACCCCTGTCATAGTCGCGTCCAAAACCGTAGGTTAGAGCCGCACGAAGCTTCGTGCCATGCATATAGCCAGACATATTTTGAAGTCCGGTGAGATCTTTCTCGGTGCCGTCGGGGTTGAGAGTGTCGCAGCTATCAAGATTAATTTCTGCTCTTCTGGGCTTGAAACGAGACTCACAGGGACATGATCCATGTGACAATATAAAATGGTGTGTCGGCAGGCAAGTCTCCCTGCCTGAAAATGGTTTCGTTCGGGGCGATATAATTGTTGGAAATTAGATAGGCATTAAAGCTTGCCATATATCTGCAAAACGGTAGCGTCAACCTTAAATATGATATGGTAATTTGCAAGGACATGGATTGGAAGAACTCACCTCTTGTAACATAAGTCAGTGTCGGTGGATACTTCCGTCGAGAGTTCAGAGATGACCTCGGCCATAGTTGGTGTTGTGATCTCGTGGGATTTGGTCAGCGGGATGTCGCTCAACTGACGAGGTAGGTTGTTCTCCTGTTCGCTGGCTAGCTCTGCTTCCTCTTCAAACGGAGCGCAGAACTTCTCTAGATTGATCATCAAACTGGCTTGTGTCGTTGCGATGTCCGACATGAGGAAAGGAGGGAAGTGCGAGCAACTCCAGGGGGGTCAAGTTCTCAAATAAGTGAGAAGGTGTACCACTCGATGAATCACCGACATTGATTCGGTGATATTCATGTAAGTCAAATAAACTTTCAAATTGTCAGAATTTAATGAGAGAAGGACTTCTCTATACTCTAGCGAGCAAAGAACCGAAAATCAGGTGTCCTAATGCCTACCGTATAAGGTTTTCTTCTATTTCCATCAGAAGTTGCGGGACGCTATCTAATCATATTGATTCGAAGTTCCTGCGAAATTTGTCCAACTTGTCAGATTCAGTGATACTTCCTCTGATACAGTGTTCCGTACAGAGAGGTCACCAGGTGAGGAAGTAGAACGCCCTCTGTTATTGCGACGCAGCCCCGGAGGCGCCCCCATCAACATAGGAACGACGGGCCCATAAGAACACTTTCTGCGGGCGAGCGAAGGCTTGCGCTTAGGCCTTAGGGTGAGCGGTGGCTGTGCGTCACCTTCGCTTGCGCTTCCACGACATATTCTTTTTTCTTCTTCTCCTTTCTAGTTCGTTTTCCGATTTCACTCTTTGGCAGCAGCTGGTTCTTCATGAGCCATTCCAATGGACACTATGGCCACGTGTCGCCGAAATCGTTACCTAGCTCAACCCCCGGATGTCAAAATCAGAACAGTGCGAGCTTTCGGCACTACTCTAGACACTGGGAACCGCACGGTCGACAACACCACCATCAAGCGCAAGGAGGCATGGATTTGCAACGGGAACGTACAGAGACGCACGAGCGAGAGACTGAACAACCGAAGAAACAGAAAAGGTAACTATGAAGGAAGGTGCCTCTGCGGAGGAGGGGAAAAAACACCATAAACTCAAAGTAAGCTTGCTGAAACTTTACATAACCAAGCAGACACTGATCACATTCATTTTCATTTCTAACCGTGCCCGTACTTGCACCCACTGCACTCCATGCTACACACCCTTGCACCTGTACCACGCACTAATGCACCTGTACCATGCGCCCATGTGCCGATACTCTGCACCCACCGTATTCTTACGTTCCACCCACTCTCTACCACATGTACCCTTAAGCACAAATACACGCCCATGACACTTTCATACTACGCTCGTACACTGCGCCATTACATGCAAGCCGAATCGACCCGCCTCGCCATGCCTTCCAACCGGCGTTCGCGCCATCATCGTCACGCGCCTAGTGGTAATGGTCTCGCGCCTAGTGGTAATGGTCTCGAGAATCGTTTGATGTGTCACGGGACTCCTAGAAACTGGGTATCGCGCTCATCCTCGACGTTGTCCCTCGGGAGCTCCTGCTGAGCATTGGAATTCTCCGGCTTCTAGCCCATATTGCTTCCAGCGTCACTTCGCATACGCCACCATATTGTAAATCTAATGACTTCCGCACTGCCTCAGCGCCTTGCATAGATCACGGAAAGTCGCCAAACCGAAAAGCACGAAAGTGAGAAACCCTGTGCCAGTCTCAATAGTATTGGTATATACGGCAAGACTTACTGTGCTGTACCAGCTGTGATTATTCTGCTTATCGACAATTGCACCATTGTGAAGTCGCTATGGAGATGTTGGGCATATAAGAGTATGTAGCGCTAAGGACATGGCTCAAGTAAAGTAGTTATATCATCAGGCGTACCGTCCTCCAGTCATATTGCTTCGCAACTAGATGGCAACAACAAAGGGACTTTTCCTAAACCCGCCCAGATTTCGCTGTATCTACTACCCTCTCAGATGAACAGCCGATTTCTCTGACAATGTTGTAGCTCTTTCTACCAGTGCGCTTGTACGGAAAGAATCAGATGCGGACAGCTCTGCGTTTTGTAACCGGGGTTTCATGCACCGAATGTACTTTTTGTTTTGGTTCTCGATTTCGCGTCCTTTCGGGTCAGCTGATTATGTTGCGAAAAACTGGTGGAAGGTTAGATATATGTCAAGTTCTTGCACTTGGACTTTGGCTTTACGCAAGTCGAATCCCGATATCCCCGAGTGTCCAAATCTCTCCAAAAGGGACAGAGGTGCAGTGATTATATTATGTAACTGCAATCCTCAAATAATGACGTTGCAGAGCTGACGGTCGTGAGATGTATACATCATACCCCGCAACGGTCTATACGCGGGAACTCTCATATGAGCGCAACCTAGAATCAGCACGCTCGATGACAAGTATAACTCACTCTCAGCGACTGTTTACAACATACTGATGCGCTTTTAGGGGGTCCTCGATGGTATATTTCAAGGCTCTTTCGTGTTTCACATTCATCTTCAAATCGGCCTCCCAGGATCCTCTGGTTTTGCATAGCTATGGATGGTTGGTTTGG
>Ga0247737_1000239_pt1 | contig 20018 bp, 21 predicted proteins | sample UWRJL028104C2_FD_180937 | JGI IMG/M metagenome (GOLD analysis project Ga0247737, IMG submission 180937) | Plant litter microbial communities from Arlington Agricultural Research Station in Wisconsin, United States - UWRJ-L028-104C-2 | ecosystem: Environmental > Terrestrial > Plant litter >...
CGCGTCGGGGCGAAATAACGCCGGTTCGATTCAAATTTTCCGGACGGTCGCTAGGGTCGTGCGTGACTGGACTTCGCTTTGCTCGCTTCGAGTCGGGCTCTTTCTCGACCTGTTATCCGCGGCATCGCACCTGTTATTCACCTGTTACCGATTAACAGGTGAAGTGGCCCCAAATCGCTGATCCGGCACGGAAAATTCGGGCGCAAAAATCAACATGACAGGTGCAGAAAAAATAACAGGCAAAGAACAGGTGGAACAGGCATGCCACGTGTCTGGATAGACGCCGTCCGTCAGCGGCCGACCCAGTCGGCGACCTCCGCCGCGATCTGGTTGGCCGCCTGATTGATCCCAACGCCCGCCTGGCCCGGCTCGATCGCCGAGACGGGCACGCGCGCTTCGAACCGGCGCTTCTCGATCACATTGCCGTCCTTGCGGGTCAGCGCCGCGTCATAGATCACCACTGCCTGGAGCGACCCGGCTTCGACGCCGAAGGCGCGGAGCTCGCCGGACAGGCGTGCACCGGGGTCGACCATCGACTGGGCGCCGATCACCACGCGGCCGGTCTTCGCGCTCACCGTATCCGATAGCAGCCGCGCGAACAGCCGGGCAGGCGGTTCTGCCCATTGGGCGTTGACGATATAGGCAAGGTCGGTCGGGCTGGTCTGCACCGGCACTCGCTGGGTGGCGAGCGCCTGCGAGACCGCGGGCACCAGGATAAGGATCGTTCCGCCCGTCGCCGAGGATTGAGTCTGGCCCACCGGGATCGACGCGGCTGACGTGATCGTCAACAGCGAGGGCGGGGGCTTGGCGCCAAAGCTGATACAGCCGGCAAGCGGTGCCGTCGCCAGCAGTGCGAAGATGAGGGTGCGGATGCGCATCATTTGGTCTTACCCTTGTAGTCGGGGAGCTTCGGTCCGCCGACCAGCGAGCCGGCACCGCCCTGATCGATCTTCTCCGCCACCGAGGTGAGCGCGGCCGACATCACGCGAAGGTCGCGGACGAGCTGCCCGATCTCCGGCATGGTCTGCTTGGAGAAGGACTGGATGCCCGGCCGCGCGTCACCGATCGCGGAATCGAGTGATTCCATGCTGTGTTGTGCCGAGGCGACTGCCTTGTTGAGGTTCTGCATCGCGGGCCGGACATCGTTGGCCATCACGCCATTGGTCGTGTTGGCGAGCTGACCGATCTGCTGCGCGGCGTCGCCGGCCTTCTGGATCGCGACGCGGGTTTCGGCGATCGTCGCGGCGATCTCGGGCCCGCGATCGGCCAGCGCACCGGTCAACCGGTTGGTGTTGGCCAGAATGCCGGAGATCGACGCCTGGTTCTTGTCGGACAGCATCTCGGTCAACCGTTCGGTCAACGTCGAGAGCCGCTCGAGCAGCTTCGGCGCGGAATTGAGCAGGGCACCGAGCCCGCCCTGCTTGGGCGGAATGACCGGAACGCCGAACGGACAGTCATTCTCGGGCTTGATCTCGGGGCAGGTGATCGGGGCTGCGCCCTTTACCGCGCCATCAAGCTGTATTTCGCTCACGCCAGTGAAGCCGACGCCCTGGATCGTTGCGGTCGTGCCCTGCAGCACCGGCGTCTCGTCGTTGACGCTGATGCGCACCCGCACGAACTGAGGATCTGGCTTCCACAGCGCGATTTCTTTCACCTGGCCCGAGGGCACGCCGGAAAAGGCGACCGTAGATCCTTTGTTCAGCCCGTCGACCGACTGTTTGAAGAAGATGTCATACTCCTTCTCGGAGCTGCCGCTCAGCCGTGCGATCCACACGGTGAAGATCGCAAGCACGGCGAGCAGGATCAACACGACGGCGCCTACCAGGACATGGTTCGATCGGGTTTCCATCAGTCCTCAGCCCCTGTGTGTTCGTCGGCCTTTTCGGCGGCTTTTGCCGCCTCGCGGTTGCGTTCGATCGTCGCCGTGGCGGCGCGGCCGCGCGGACCCTTGAAATATTCCTGAATCCACGGGTGATCCAGTGCGAGAAGCTCGTCGATCGTGCCCACCGCGATGACCTTCTGGTCGGCGAGCACCGCGACCCGATCGCAGATGGCGTAAAGGGTATCCAGGTCATGCGTGATCAGGAAGACCGTGAGGCCCATCGTCTTCTGGAGCGATTCGATCAGTTCGTCGAATGCCGCGGCACCGATCGGGTCGAGCCCGGCGGTCGGCTCGTCAAGGAACAGCAATTCGGGATCGAGCGCGAGCGCGCGCGCGAGACCGGCGCGCTTGCGCATGCCGCCAGAGAGCTCGGCCGGGAATTTGGGGCCTGCGTCCGGTGACAGGCCGGTCATCACGACCTTGTACCCGGCAATCTCGTCGAGCAGCGCCTGGTCCAGATCGGGGTAGAATTCGCGCAAGGGAACCTGGGTGTTTTCGGCGACGGTCAGGGTGGAGAACAGCGCGCCACCCTGGAACAGCACGCCCCAGCGCTTGCGGATGTCGACCGCTTCATTCTCGTCGAGATTGACCGTATTCTCTCCGAACACGGTGATCTCACCCTCATCGGGCACCTGCAGACCGATGATCGACCGCATCAGCACTGACTTGCCGGTGCCAGACCCGCCGACCACGCCGAAGATTTCGCCGCGCTTCACGTCAAGCTCAAGGCCATTATGCACGACCTGCTCGCCAAAGCTGTTTTTCAATCCGCGGACGCAAATGACGGTCTCGCCGCCCTGGCTGGCGCTCATGTCCAGCCAACCCAGGTGAAGAATACCGCGAAGACGGCGTCGAGCACGATCACCAGGAAGATCGCCTGGACCACCGCAGCGGTCGTGCGCATGCCGACCTGCTCCGCATCAGCTTCGACCTGCATGCCCTGAAAGCAGCCAGCGATGGCGATGATCGCGCCGAACACCGGGGCCTTAACCAGCCCGACCCACAGATCGGTGATCGGCACGACTTCACGGATGCGCTGAACGAAGGTGATCGGCGGTATGCCAAGCGAAATCCAGCAAAACAGTCCGCCGCCAATGATCGAGATAAGCGAGGCGTAGAAGCCGAGCAGCGGCATCATCACCACCGCGGCGATCACACGGGGCAAGACCAGCGCCTCCATCGGCGACACGCCGATGGTGCGCATGGCGTCTATTTCTTCGGTCAGCTTCATCGTGCCGAGCTGCGCAGCGAAGGCCGAGCCCGATCGGCCGGCGACCATGATCGCGGTCATCAGCACGCCGAGTTCACGAAGCGTAATCCGCCCGATCAGGTTGATCGTGAACACTTCCGCGCCGAACTGGCGGAGCTGAACGGCGCCCTGCTGGCCGATGACGATACCGATCAGGAAGCTCATCAGACCGATGATGCCGAGAGCGGTGACGCCGACGACCTCGAATCGCTGGACTGTCGCGTTGAAGCGGAAGCGGCGATAGCGGATGACATTGCCGAACGCGATCACCGTCGCCCCGAGGAAGCCGAGCAGACCGTAGAGCGTTCGAATGCCCATCACGATCGCGTCGCCGACTTCGCCCACGACGCGGATGAACCCGGAATCCGCCACCGGCCGCATCGCGACTGGTTGATCGGCCGCCTCCACCTGCTGGAGGAGGTGCGTGCTGTCGGGGTTCAGACCCTCGATCCGGGCGCTGTGTTGCGCGGCGAAGCGGTGGATTAGCCAGGCACCGATCGTGTCGATTCGGTCGATCCCGCTCAGGTCGATGACCTCGACCGGCCCGTCATGGGCTCGCAGCCGCTCGGGCAGGTCGCCGATCTGCGCCAGCGCGAGGTTCCCGGTAAAGCGCAGCACGTTGCCGTTACCGGCGCTGTCGGGCGAGAAGGCGGCCATCTCGTTCATATTACGCACCATTGGTGCAATCGCGCTGGATCGGCAAGCCGCACCGTGCATAGGGTAAGGCGATGCCGATACCCGCCCAGCACCGACTTGCCATCTACGACATGGACAAGACAATCACGCACGCGCCGACCTGGACGTCGTTCCTGATCCGGACGGCGCGGCGTCAGGCCCCGTGGCGGCTGGTGCTCCTGCCGTTCGCTGCAGTGGCGATCGGTGCCTATGCGCTCAAGGCGATCGATCGCGCACGGCTGAAGCGGATCACACAGGGTCTGTTGCTCGGCCACAGGATGCGCGACACCGATGCGCGGCGTGCTGCCGACCGTTTCGCGGATGCGGTCGTCGCTTCCGGCGTCTTCGCCGGTGCGCGCGCGCAGATCGCTGCGGACAAGGCGGCGGGATATCGGCTCGTGATGGCGACCGCATCCTATCGCTTCTATGCCAGTGCGATCGCCGAGCGACTGGGCTTCGACGATGTGATCGGCACCGAGGTGGAACAGGTTGGCGACCGATTGCGCGCCCGGATTTCGGGGGAAAATTGCTACGGCCCCGCCAAGCTCCGCATGATCCAGGCCTGGATGGCGGCGCACACTATCGACCGGGCCGATACGGCGATCCGTTTCTATTCCGATCACGTATCCGACGCGCCCGTGCTCGACTGGGCCGACGAGCCGTTCGCGGTCAATGCGCACGGGCCGCTCCGGACGCTTGCCCGGGACAAGGGCTGGCCGATCGTCGACTGGGAGCGATAGCCGCTCACAACAGCATGTCCACGCTGTGGATGATCAGGCCGACCAGCCCGCCGACCAGCGTGCCGTTGACCCGGATATATTGCAGGTCCTTGCCGACCGCATTCTCCAGCCGGCGGGTGATGGTGCGGGCGTCCCAGCCGCGCACCGTCTCGGACACGAGCCGGACGATGCCGTCGCCGTAATCGGCGGCCATGCCGACGGCGGTGCGACGGACGAAACGGTTGATCGTGGCGCGCAACATCTCGTCCGTTTGCAGTGTATCGCCCAATTGGCGCAGTGCCTCGCCGAGTTGACCGGTCAGCGCAGCATCGGGATCGCGGGCGATCCGAAGCATCCCAGCGCGTGCGCTTTCCCACAGGCCATCGAGCCAACGTTGCATTGCGGGGTTTTCGATGATCTCCGCCTTTAGCGCCTCTACCCGCAGGCGCATCTTCTCGTCATGCTGCAGGTCATGGGCCAGGGCGACGAGGCCCTCTTCGGCCTTGGCGCGCAGCGGATGCTCCGAGTTCTCGGCCATCTCGTGGAGGAGGTTGTCGAGGCCGTCGATGATCTTGTTGGCGAGTGTCTCGTCCAGCCCGGTCCAGCGCATCACGGATCCGGCCCGGTCATGCACCATCGCGCGGATCATGTGCTCGTTCGCCGACAGCACCTTGGCCGCCCAGCGGATGATGCCGTCGAGCAGGGGAGCGTGCCTTCCCTCGGCAATCGCAGCGGTCAGCGCCTGACCCAGCAGTGGCGATACCTCCAGCGCGCGTAGGCGTTGCCCGATCGTGGCCTTGACCATGCCGCCGAGGCGTTGCTGATCAAAGGCCTCGAGCATGTTGGCGGCCAGACGCGAGGCGCCCTTGCGCAACCGCCCCTGGGTCCCGGCGGGGCTCGCCAGCCAGCGCCCCGCCGCGCCCGCGACGTCAAGCTGGCGCATGCGCCGCGCGACGACGCCCGGCACGAGGAAATTGTCGCGCAGAAAGGCGGCCAGCGTCTCGCCGATGCGATCCTTGTTGCGCGGGATGATGGCGGTGTGCGGGATCGGCAGGCCGAGCGGATGGCGGAACAGGGCGGTAACTGCGAACCAGTCGGCCAAACCGCCGACCATCGCTGCTTCGGCAAAGGCCCGGATAAAGCCGATCGCGGGGTGGACAGGGCCAATTGCACGCGCCGCGAGGAAGGTCGCCGCCATGAAGACGAGCAGTCCGGTTGCGATCCAGCGCATCCGGCGCAGGCCCGCGGGGATCGGTTCCCCGTTACGAGGTGCGCGGGCCAGCAGCTTCATAGGCGAAACAATCCCCGAAACCCGGGATTGTTCAAGTGAAGAGTCGATTTGGCATCCGGCCCCGCCGAGTCGCGGGGCCGGAAAGCCGGTTCATTCGGCGGGCTGGGGCTCATCGTCACCGGAACGGTGGACGATCGTCGCCGGCTTTGGCCCGATTCGCGGCGGCACCGGATCATGGTCGATCACCGGCCGGCCATCGTCGCCCGGACGATAGGTGAGCAGGCGACGGCCGAGCCTCGGCCCGACCCAGCGCTCGATACCCACCGCCAGGCTGAAGCTTGCCGGGACGATCAGCAGCGTCAGCACGGTCGAGAGGGTCAGGCCGCCGATAACGACGATACCCATCGGCGCGCGCCACGATCCATCGCCGGTCAGCGACAGTGCGGTCGGCACCATGCCGGCGACCATCGCGACCGTGGTCATGACGATCGGCTGGGCGCGCTTGTGGCCGGAATCGATAATCGCGGTGACGGTTTCGACGCCCTTGTTGATCTCCTCCAGCGCGAAGTCGATCAGCAGGATCGAGTTTTTGGCGACGATGCCGAGCAGCATCAGAATGCCGATATAGACCGGCATCGACACCGGATTGCCAGTCACCAGCAGGCCGAGCAACCCACCCAGCGGGGCCACCAGCAGCGACAGCATGTTAACGAAAGGCGGCAGCAGGCGACGGTACAGCAGCACCAGCACGGCGAAGACGAGGAAGATGCCCGCAACGACCGCGACGATGAAGTTCTTGACCATCTCCGCCTGCCACTTCGCCTGACCCAGCGTCAGTTCGCTGATGCCGACCGGCAGGTTCTTCATCGCCGGCAGGTCGTGGATCTGTTTCATCGCTACGCTGGAAACGATCTGCTTGCCGTTCTTGTCGTTGCCGCGATCGGCGCCGATCGTGATCTGACGCTGCTGTGCAACCCGGTCGATCTTGGTCGGGCCGGCACCGAAGCCGATTTCCGCGACGAGGCTGAGCGGGACCGAGGTGCCGTTGGAGGTCTGCACCGGCAGGTTCTGGATCGTCGACAATCGCTGGCGTGCATTCTGGTCGAGTGCGACGCGAATCGGGATCTGGCGATCGGACAGCGAGAATTTCGCGCTGTTCTGGTCGATGTCGCCAAGCGTAGCGATGCGGATCGCCGAAGACAGCGCCTGAGTCGTCACGCCGAGATTAGCCGCGAGGTCCATGCGCGGCGAGATGACGATCTCGGGCCGCTTCAGGTCGCCGGTGATGCGCGGCGCGACGAGCGACGGCAGCTTGCCCATCTGCTCCACGATCTTCACCGCCGTTGCCGTCAACAGCACCGGATCGTCGCCGCCGAGCGTAACGGTCAGGTCGCGGCCGCTACCGCCCCAGCCATTGCTCGACCGGAACGAGACCCGGGCATCGGGAATTTGAGCGAGAGCCGGCGCGAGCGAACGCTCGAACTCCGAACTCTTCATTGACTTCTTTTCCTTGAAGATCGCGGTGACTCGGCCGTTGCCGACAAAGGCGCGCGAATAGACCGATTCGACGTCGGGCTGCTTCTGAAGGAAATCGGCGACGCGACGCACGACGACCTTGGTCTCGTCGAGCGTGGTGCCGGGCACCATCTCGACGTTCGCGGTGCTGGCGTCCTGGTCCTGGTCGGGCTGGAAGGTCATCGGCAGGGCAGCGAACAGTACGATGGTCAGTGCGAAGGAAGCGACACCCCCGACGACCGCAGACCAGCGATGCCTGAGCGTCCATTTCAGCGTGGACATGTACATGTCCATCAGGCGGCCTTCGCCATGCTTGGCTTCGCCATGCGCCTTCAGGAAATAGGCGGCGATCATCGGCGTCACGAGGCGCGCGACAGCAAGGCTCATCAGCACCGAGACAACCACGGTCAGGCCGAAATTCTTGAAGAACTGGCCCGAGACGCCGGGCATCAAGCCGACCGGCAGGAACACCGCGACGATCGACATGGTGGTGGCAAGCACCGCGAGGCCGATCTCGTCGGCCGCGTCGATCGACGCCTGATAGGCTGTCTTGCCCATGCGCATATGTCTGACGATATTCTCGATCTCCACGATCGCATCGTCCACCAGCACGCCGGCCACTAGGCTGAGCGCGAGCAGCGTCATCTGGTTCAGGTTGAAGCCGAGCAGGTCCATGAACCAGAAGGTCGGGATCGCCGAGAGCGGGATGGCCAGCGCAGAGATGATCGTCGAGCGCCAGTCACGCAGGAACAGGAAGACCACGAGCACGGCCAGCACTGCGCCCTCGACCATGGCTTCCATTGCCGAGTGATATTGCTGCTCGGCGTATTTCACTTCGTCGAAGATAAGCTGGAAATGGACCTTGGGGTTACGCTTCTCGAGCGCGGCCAGCTTTTCCTTGGCGCCCTGGTACACCGATACGTCCGACGCGCCCTTGGAGCGCTGGAAGTCGAAGCTCAGCACCTGGCGACCGTTCATCTCGGACGCGGAGCGCTGTTCGGCATAGAGATCGCGAACCTGGGCGATATCCGCCAGTTTGACCGTACGACCACCGCCGACGGCGATCTGCTGCTGGCCGAGATCATAGGCGTTCTTGGCGTTACCGAGCACGCGGACTGACTGTTCGGAGCCGGCGATCTCGGCGCGGCCGCCGGCGGCGTTGAGGTTCACCTGGCGCAGCTGCTGGTTGACCTGGCTTGCGGTCAGGCCCTGCGACTGGAGCTTGGCGGGATCGAGGATGATGCGGATTTCGCGATCGACGCCGCCATTGCGGCTGACCGTCGCCATGCCGGGAACCGCGAGCAGTTCCTTTGCGACATTATTGTCGATGTACCAGCTCAGCTGCTCGATCGTCATGTCGGTGCCGACCGCGGCATAGCTGGCGAGGTCGTCGCCCGACGTATTGGCGCGCGACACCTGCGGCTCGAGGATGCCGTCCGGCAGGTCCGAGCGGATTTGCTGTACCGCGCTGCGCACGTCCTCCACCGCGCGGTCGATCGGCGTGCCGATGTTGAGCTGCACAACCGTCGTGGAACTGCCTTCGGTCACCGTCGAGTTGATCTCGTCGATGCCCTGCAGGCTGCGCGCGGCCGATTCGACCTTCTGGGTGACCTGGTTCTCCAGCTCGGTCGGCGCCGCGCCCGGCTGGCTGATCTGGATGATCACGACCGGGAAGTCGATATCCGGATTGTTGTTCACCTCCATCGTGCTGAAGCTGACGATGCCGGCGACCGTCAGCATGAAGAACATCACGATCGACGGAACGGGGTTCCGGATCGACCAGGCGGAGATGTTGCGAAAGCTCATGAGGGAAACCCTTAGCCTTGCGTTTTCTGGAGGACGGGCTTGATCTTCTGTCCGGCGTTCAGGAAGGCACCTGCCGAGAGGACGACACGCTCGTTGCCCGCCAGACCTTCCGCGATCGCGACACCATTGTCGGAGACTTCGCCGAGCTTGACGGCGCGGCGCGCGACCTTGTTGTCGTTGCCGACGATGTACACGAAATTGCCCTTGGTGTCGCTCTGGATCGCGGAGTTGGGCAGCTGTGGCAAGTCGGTCGAGCCGCGGCGGATCGTCGCCGAGGCGAAACCGCCCGGCTTGAGCGCCGGATTGTAGCTGAGCGCGATGCGGGCGATGCCCTGGCGGGTGGTCGGGTCGATCACCGGCGAAACCTGCCAGACCTGCCCTGAAAACGACGTATCGCCGCCGACCGGCACGACCTGAGCGCTCACGCCGAGCGGCAGGCCGACCAGATCGGCTTCGCTCAGCTGGGCGCGCATTTCCATTTCGCCGCCCTTCGCCATGCGGAACAACGTCCCGGAGCCGGAGCTGATCACCATGCCCGGCTCGACGGCGCGGGTCAGCACCAGGCCGGCGGCCGGCGCACGGATGTCGAGGCGGCCGGTGCGGGCATTCTGCTCGGCCAGCTGCGCCTGGGCGACGCGGACGCGCGCCACTGCCGCGTCGCGGGTCGCGGCCTTGCGCTCGAGATCGGCCTTGGAGATGAAGCCGCGATTGACCAGCGCCTGGGCGCGGTCGAGCTCGGACTGGGCGATCGCCGCGTCCGACCGTGCGACATTGACCTGCGCCGCGAGCGACGCGCCCGTCTGAGTCTGCACCGCGCGGTCGACCGTCGCGAGCACCTGGCCGGCACCGACCCACTGGCCGGGTTCGACCAGTACGCGCGTGACCATGCCGCCTTCGCCGGCGACACCGATCGGCATTTCGCGACGCGCGGCGAGCGATCCCGTCGCCGAGATAATCCGTGCAGAGGTCTGCCGGCCCGGAATCGCGACCGAGACGGTAGGCAGCTGCTCGGTCTTTCCGCCGCCCTCGGTGGCGGCCGCACCATCCTTCTTACCACCCGACATGGCGAAATAGACGCCGACAAGGACGAGTACCGCCAGGATCGCCGTGCCGATGATCCACCAACGGCGTTTCGACCGGCCCTCGCCAGGCAAGGCAAGGTGATCGTCAGAACCGAAGGTCGGCTGCCCGTAATTCATGTGCGTCACTTTCCCCGTCCCGCCCAAGTGGCGTCGTCGTTTCGTAGAGCTGTATTATAGAAATAAGTCACCGACCTCAAGGGGTCGTTTTTCGCGAGAGCGCCAATGGCCGTTCCGGGCCATTTTCGCAAGTCCGGCATCTCGTTGTGGTAAAGAAACGGTTGCATCTCGGCAGCATGAGAGCGACGTTCGCCGTGGTGCCGCGTCAGCGTGCCGCAATGGAGGGGGTGAAGCGATGCTTTTGCACAACAGCTTCTTGGGGTGGATATTGATCGGCCTAGTGGCCGGCATTCTCGGCAAGATGATCATGCCCGGCAAGGATCCGGGCGGGTTCATCGTCACGATCCTGATCGGCATCGCGGGGGCATTGCTCGCCGGCTACCTCTCTCCCATGATGGGGCTGCGCATCGAGGCGGGCTGGCAGAGCTACGCCGCCGCCACGGTCGGCGCGATCGTCCTGCTGGCGCTTTATCGCGTAGTGATGACCCGCCGGGTCCGCTGACCAGCCGGCCCGTTCAGCTTAGGTTGGCCTGCGCTTCCGCATTACAGCCGCGCGGGCCAATCGGCCCGGGTTCGATACGGGAGTTCTATTGATGCGTTATCTTGCGATCGCCGTGGCGCTCGCCACCCTGCCGCTCACTCTGTCGCCTGCCGCGGCCCAGGTGACGCCGACCATCGTCGCTGATGGTGCAATCCTCGACGTGACGGCTCAGGGCGAGACCACTCGCGTGCCTGACGTCGCGACGATCCGCGCCGGTGTCGTGACTCAGGGCGCGACGGCAGCGGCCGCTCTGGCCGACAACGCCAAGCGCATGGCGGGCGTGCTCGACGCCCTGAAGCGTGCTGGCGTTGCCCCGCGCGACAACCGCACGGCGAGCGTGTCGCTCAGCCCGCAATACCGCTATACCGATGGCCAGCCACCGGTCGTCACTGGCTATCAGGCGAGCAACAGCGTCTCGATCCGCTTCCGCGACATCGCCAAGGCGGGCGCGATCCTCGACGCGCTGGTGACGCAGGGCGCGAACCAGATCGACGGTCCGACTCTGGCGATCGATCAGCCCGAGGCGGCGCTGGACGAGGCACGTGCCGATGCGGTGAAGCGCGCGCGCGCCCGTGCCGAGCTTTATGCCCGCGCCGCCGGTCTCACGGTTTCCCGGATCCTGTCGATTTCGGAAGCGGGCCAGAATGACGGCAGCACCCCGCAGCCTATCATGTTCAACAACCGCGCGATGGCGGCGGGCATGGACGCCTCGACTCGGGTCGTGCCGGGCGAGACCGAGGTGACGGTCTCGGTGAACGTGCGCTTCCTGCTCAAATAAACGAAACGGGCCGCCCGTTGCCGGGCGGCCCGTCCTTCGTGCTGACCTGGTGTTTAGCGGACGCTGCCGCGGCGAACCAGGTTGACGATCGCCAGCAGGATGATCGCGCCGATCAGCGAATAGACAAAGGTCGTGATGGTGATGACCTGATTGATTCCGCCCCCGAAGAGGAAGGATGCGATCACCGAACCAATGATACCGACCACGACGTTCAGGATAACACCCTGTTGCCCGTCAGTGCGCATGACCATGCTGGCGAGCCAGCCTACGACACCACCAACTACCAGCCAAACAATAAGACCGACCATGTTTCCCTCCGTTGTTCCCGGCTAGCCCGGGTTCGGACTGGAAAGACTCATGACCGATCGCATTTGTTCCGCGTGCGTTTCGCTCGATTGAACGACAACGCCCCCGCAACCATTCCGGGGAATGGTGCGGGGGCGCAGAACTTCGGTTTGCTGACGCGGACGCGTCAGTATTTTTGCTGGCGCTCGTACAGCGAACGATAATGCTGGATGCGGGTCACGCGCAGGCCAGGCATGCCCGAACGGTCGATCGCGCGCTGCCAGCCGGCGAACTCCTCGACGGTCAGGCCGTAGCGGTCGCACACTTCGTCGACCGACAGCAGTCCGCCATTCACGGCAGCCACGACTTCGGCCTTGCGGCGCACGACCCAGCGAGTCGTCTCCGGCGGCGGCAGCGTGTCCAGGGTCAGCGGCTCGCCGAGCGGGCCGATGACTTTGGCGGGGCGTATTTTCTGGTTTTCGATCATTCTCAACCTCGATCGGGGCGGGGGGCCCCCTCTCTTCTCAACAACGGTCTTACGTCAGCGGACTTGAACGCCGGCTAAAGCGGCTCGGTAAACGGCGAGTTCATTCCTTCCTGTTCGCGACTCAGCATTTCGGCGACCGGCAGGTTGAACGCGCCATGTTCCGGCGCGAACCAGCTGCGATGACTGAACACCGGCACCAGATGGGCATGGCGCAAAGCGGTCGGACTCGCGGCCTGACGCGCGGCAATCCCTACCATCAGCACCGCCAGATCGGACGGGAGGATGGTGACGCTGGCGTCAGCTTCGAACCGGGAAAAACTAAGATCCATAGCGCCCTTTCCGGCGTCAGAGACTCGATCGAGACTGATCTAGGGCAAGGGTCTGAACTTCCGGTAAAGCCGATCTAAAGAGCTTGGAAAGGCGCTCGGCTTTGCATCACGGGCCATGCGCGCCTATCTGGCGCGCATGATGACCAAGGGCGATTTCCAGCTGGGGCCGGACTTGACCGGCAGGCGCATCGTCGTCGCGATGTCGGGTGGCGTGGACAGCTCGGTGGTGGCGGCGCTCGCCGCGCGCAGCGGCGCCGAGACGATCGGGGTGACGCTCCAGCTCTACGACCATGGCGAGGCGGTCGGCCGCGCGGGCAGCTGCTGCGCCGGCCGCGACATCCGAGACGCGCGCGCCGTGTGCGACCGGCTGGGCATCGCGCATTATGTGTTCGATCACGAATCGAGCTTCCGCGACCAGGTGATCGACGGGTTCGCAGACGAATATCTGCGCGGCCGCACGCCGATCCCCTGCGTCCGCTGCAATATGGGGCCGAAATTCACCGACCTGTTCCAGGTCGCGCGCGATCTCGGGGCGGATTGCCTGGCGACCGGCCATTATGTCCGCCGCGTCGAGGGAGCCGCAGGCGCGGAATTGCACCGCGCGGTCGATCCGGCGCGGGACCAGAGCTATTTCCTGTTCGCGACGACTCAGGACCAGCTTGATTATCTGCGCTTCCCGCTCGGCGGGCTGCCCAAGACCCGGGTGCGCGAACTGGCGGCGGAGCTGGGGCTGGGCGTCGCGGCGAAGCCCGACAGCCAGGACATCTGCTTCGTGCCCGATGGCGACTATGCCTCCCTGGTCAAGAAGCTCCGGCCCGAGGCCGATACCAGCGGCGAGATCGTCGACGAGGGCGGGCGCACCCTGGGCAAGCATCGCGGCCTCATTCACTTCACCGTGGGCCAGCGGCGCGGGCTCGAGATCGGCGGGACGCCCGAGCCGCTCTATGTCGTGCGGCTCGAGCCGGAGAGCCGTCGGGTGGTGGTCGGACCGAAGACGGCGTTGGCGGTCGAGGCGGCGCGGCTGTCGGAGATCAACTGGATCGGTGGCGACCATCAGGGGCCGCTGACCGCCAAGGTTCGCTCGCTCGCCAAGCCGGTGCCGGCGCTGCTGATCGGTGACCGGGTAGTCTTCGACGCGCCCGAATATGGCGTCGCGCCGGGGCAGGCGGCGGTGCTTTATGCCGGCGAGCGGGTGCTCGGCGGCGGGTGGATCGAGGAAACCGAGCGGGCCGTCGCGCGCGAAGCTGCCTGAAATCCTACTCCCGTACCGGATAGGGAGTTAGCGGACGTTCAGTGGCGTGCCTTTGAACGGTTCGGGCTGGCAGCCGAGCACCGGATCATAGGTCGCCGAGCGGCTGGCGATCAGGGGGACATAGGCCGTCACCGTCTTCGTCGCCGGATCGTCCGCCAGGCGGATCGCCTCCATGCCGGGTTCGAAATCGGCGCGGCAGCTCTTCAGGTCGCGGTTGCCGATATAGCGGCAGGCACAGGCGACGCGGGCGGCATAGCCGGTGCCGAGTTCGAGCTGCGGCGTGAGCGAGCGGACGTAGAGAAAGGCAGCAGCGAGCAGCGCCAGCAGCACTACTCCCAGACCGACTGCGACGCGCCTTGCCTTCATGGGCGTGCACCCTATCGTGGCGGCGATGCTGCGCAAGGCCGCCTTTCTCGCGCTGGTGCCGGTGCTCCTGGCGAGCGCCGATACGACGCCGCCTGCCCGGCCGACCTACACCGTCACCTCCTGCCCCGGCGCGGACCTCGCCAAGTCGATGGCACCAATCCGGTTGTTGTTCTCTGCGAATCCCGAAACGCGCGCCGTCCTGGTGACGACTGACGGGTGCCCGGCGCTCAAGGCCTATGCGCCGGGTTATTCGGACGCGAACCGCTTCATCAGCTGGTCGATGGCGAAGACGGTGACTGGCATGCTGGTCGGCGCGCTGGTGAGCGAAGGGCGGCTGAAGCTCGATGCGCCCGCCCCGATCGCCGAGTGGCACAAGCCCGGCGATCCGCGCGCCGCGATCACCTTGCGCCAGTTGCTGCAGATGTCGTCCGGCTTGCAGCATATCGAGGTGGGCGATCCGGTCGAGAAATCGGATACCAACCAGACATTGTTCGTGAGCCACACCGCCGCCATGGCCGCCGCGGCAATCGACCATCCGCTTGCGACGAAGCCGGGCACCAAATTCCGCTACAGTTCGCTGACGACCATCATCCTTGCCGAGATCGTGTCGCGGACGCTGACCGACAGCCGCGATCCCCGGGTGCGGGCGAAGATCTATACCGAATTCGCTCAGGCCCGGCTGTTCCGGCCCACGGGTATCACCAGCGCCGTGCTCGAATTCGACGGCGCGGGCACGCAGATCGGCGGCTCGATCATGTACATGACGCTCGACGACTGGGGGCGGGTCGGCGGGCTGCTGCTCGACGGCAAGGCAGCCGATGGGCGGCAGGTGGTCGATCCGGCCTGGCTCGCCTTCATGAAGACGCCCTCGCCGACCAATGCCGAATATGGTGCCCAGACCTGGCTCAACCGGCCGGGCGGAGCCGAGAGCAAGGCGACTTTATTCCCCGGCAAGGGCCCGGCGAGCGCGGTCGCGGCCGACGGGCATCTCGGGCAGCTGGTGATCGCCAGTCCGGAGAGCGGGCCGGGGCGCGGGATCGTCGTGGTGCGGCTGGGCAATACGCCGGACAAACGCAACGCGGCGCTGATGCAGACGCTCGGCAATGTCGTTGCCGGGTTCGACCGGCCCGGAGGGACGCGATGATCGGGACGATGCTGGTTGCCATCATGCTGCAGGCGGCGGCGCCGTCGGCCGAGGCCGAGCTGCTCGGCCGGCGGCTGGCCGAAGCGGGGACCCTGGCGGCGCTGGTGCCGCTGCTCACCGCGAAGGAGACCGAGGAACTGATCGCTGACCACAAGGAATTGAGCGACGCAGAAAAGGCCGAGCTGCGCGCCACGGCCAAGGCAGTCGCGGCGCGGGAAACCGGCCGGCTGCTCGATGCCGAGGGCCATGCCTGTGCCGCGGCGCTGTCGGTCGAGGACCTGCGCGCGCTGGTCGCGGCTGCCGAAACCAGCGCGGCGGTCCGTCAGCGCGCCGCGATGCCCGGCGTGATTGCCGCGACGATGACGTCGATCGGCAAGCTCGATTTCAAGGGCGACGTGCTCAAGATCTTCTGTGCGAACACGGGCAAGGCCTGCGTTCCGATCGAGTAGGTTTCTCCAACACAAGGGGCGCAATCGCGCCTTATTTTTCTTTCCGCTGTTATGTTGGATTTTCCGGCGCGAATTCCTGCCCGTTTCCAGAGGCTTGCCTGGCCTTTTCCCTGTTACCGGATAACAGCGGAAAAACAGCGGTGGTTTGCGCGAAAATACCGCTGTTCTTCCGGTGGCGACGCCCGGAAATCGTCCAACAGATTCTGACGATGAGAATGAGCCGCGCGGTACCCTCAGTCAGTTTGCAACAACCTTCCCCGTTCGCCCTGAGCTTGTCGAAGGGCTGCCCTTTCCTCCGCGGAAGAAAAGAACAAGGCTCCGACAAGCTCAGCCCGAACGGGAGTGGTGGGTAAACCAGCCCGGAACGTCACCAGCCGCGCTTTGCTGTCATAGCCGGGCCGCAAAGTGAATCGAGGTCAGGCCTTGCCGGCGCGCAGGAACTCGACGGCATGGTGCGCGCCGCGCGCCGACATCGCCATATAGGTCAGCGAAGGGTTCTGGCAGCCGGACGAGGCCATGCACGACCCGTCGGTGACGAACAGATTGGGCACGTCATGCGCCTGGTTATAGCCGTTTAGCACGGAGGTCTTCGGGTCCTTGCCCATGCGGGCGGTGCCCATTTCATGGATGCCGAGGCCCAGCCCGCCATAATGTCTGGTCTGGGTGATGTCGGTGCAGCCGGCGAGCTCCAGCATCGCCTTCGCATCGGCACTGGCCTGGTCGATCATCTTCCGGTCCTGCGGCCCGAGCGACACGTCGATATGAAGGATCGGGATGCCCCATTTGTCGGTCCGGGTCGGGTGAAGCGTGACGCGGTTCTCCGGCCGGGGCAGCATCTCGCCAAAGCCATTGAGGTTGAGCGACCATGGCCCGGGCTTGCGTAGCTTCGTCTTGAGCGCGGCACCGGTGCCGACATCGCCGATGCCGCGCTGCCAGCTCGAGCGCAGCCCGCGCCCCTGGAAGCCGAAGCCGCGGGTATAGCCGTCGCCGGGCTCGGTCACGTTACGATAGCGTGGCACATAGAAGCCGTTCGGGCGGCGGCCGTGATGATAGATATCCTCGAAACCGGGATAGGTGCCGGCCGCGCCCATGCCGCTGATATGGTCTGTTACGTTGCGCCCGACCATGTCGGAACGGTTGGCGAGGCCGGTCGGAAAGGCCTCCGAGGTCGAATTCAGCAGGATTTGCGCGGTGCCGAAGGTTGAGGCGCAGAGAAAGATCAGCTTCGCGTCATAGACGGTGCCGACCTTGGTGTTCTGGTCGATCACGCGCACGCCCGACGCCTTGCCGGTCTTGGGGTCGTAGATGATGCTGTGGGCGATCGCGTCAGTGACGATGGTCAAATTGCCGGTGTTCTTCGCCGCCGGCAGGGTTGCGCTGAGGCTGGAGAAATAGGCGCCGTAGGAGCAGCCGCGCTCGCATAGCGACCGATACTGGCAGGCACCGCGGCCAAGCGCTTCATGCTCCGGCGTCGGCGCGGTGAGATGCGCGCAACGGCCGGTGATCAGCTTCCTGGTGGGAAAGGCCGCCTCCATCTTGCGGCCGAATTCCGCCTCGACCGGAGTCAGCGCCATGGGCGGGAGATATTTGCCGTCCGGCAGTTGGGACAGCCCCTCCAGCGAGCCCGAGATGCCGGCAAAAGTCTCAACATGATCATACCATTTGGCCATGTCGGGATAGCGAATCGGCCAGTCGGTGCCGTAGCCGTCCTTCGCGTTGGATTCGAAATCCATCTCGCTCAGACGATAGGATTGGCGCGCCCACATGATCGAGCGGCCACCAAGATGATAGCCGCGGATCCAGTAGAAGGGCTTGCCCTCGGGCGTGGTGTAGGGGTGGTCGCTGTCCTTCGCCCATAGATGCTTGGTCGCGGAGGAGAAGGCATAGCATTTGCTCTGCACTTCATAGTCCGCCTCGATCTCCGCCTCCGAGACCTGACCGTAATTGTCGAGCTCCCAAGGCGAGAGCGAGTCGGTGTAATCGCTGCCATGCTCGAGATGGCGGCCGCGTTCGATCACCAGCGTCTTGAGTCCGCGCTCGGTCAGTTCCTTGGCAGCCCAGCCGCCGCTCATGCCCGATCCGATGACGATCGCGTCGAAGCTCATGCGCCAATTCCCCCGATAGTCATGTCAGCCCGCCCAGGCGCGCGTGTCGGGACCCATCTTCACAGCTGGTTCCCAGACGCCCGGCACCAGTTCGTAGCGGAGTTCCTGCGTCGCGCCGGGCTCCGACAGATAATAGCCGGTCATCGCGAGCCCCTTGAACCGGCGCCAGTCCCGGTCGCCCGCCGCGAAGGCAGCGGCGTCGAAAGCGGCAAGGCGGGCATCGCGTTCGGTCGCGGTCAGCGCCGCATAGCCCTTGCCGGTTTCGGTGCGGGCGGCATTGTCGATGCTGGTCAGCACCGAGCGGAAGCGTTCGGCCGTCTTCGGCGCTGCCCAGTTGGTCATCATCGCATCGATAAAGGCTGGGACGCCCGCTTCGAGCGCGCCCGGCGTGTCGGTGCGCGGGATCAGGGCGGCGCAGACCGAATCGAGCACGGCGCGCTCGGCGAGGGCGAAGAAGGCCTTGGTGGGAGCGGTCGCAAAGGCGATATCGGGCAGGCCGGCCATGGTGCCGCCGACGAGCAGGATCGCGCTTCGCAGGAGCGCCCGGCGATCCAGTGCAGCGCCGTCGAGCCTCGGGCTGTCGACCATTCTTTCATCCTCTGCATCTGGGCGCTTGTGCGCCTCCCGCTTGCACGCCAGACTGCCGGGCGAGGCTGCCCTTGTCCAGCCTTTAGCGTTACCGGTACCAAGCAAGAGCGCGGGCCGTGGGGAGGATCGATGATGAGAGTTTTGCTTCGCCTGCTGGCGATCCTCTTCGGCGCGCTGACCCTGGTGGGCGGGGGCGCTGGCGCAAGTGCCGCTGGGGCCAAGGAAGCACCGCGCGTCCTGATCTTCACTTACTCGACCGGCTATCGCCATGCCTCGATCGAGCCGGGTGTGGCCGCGCTCCAGGCGATGGGCAAGAAGATGGGCGTGACGATGGTCACGAGCGCCGACCCGGACGTGTTCAGCACCGAGGGGCTGAAGGGCGTGCAGGCGATCATCCTGATCAGCAACACCAGCAAGAAGACCGATCCGACCTCCGAATGGCTGACCGGCAGCAAGCGCGACGCGCTGCAGGCGTTCGTCCATCGCGGTGGCGGGATCGTCGGCATCCATGCCGCGGCGGATTCGCATTATAACTGGCCGTGGTACGGCCGGATGATCGGCGGCTATTTCCAGCGTCATCCCAAGGGCACGCCCGAGGGGACAGTGACGGTGGTGGATTCGAAGCATCCGGTGACGAAGGGGCTCGCGCCGGTCAGCCCGCATGTCGACGAATGGTATTATTATGACGATTACGACCCGCGGCTGCATCTGCTGGCGACGGTCGACCCGGGCTCGATCGGCGAGGCGGACGTAAACCCCAATCCGGTGGCGTGGGTGCATGAGTTCGAGGGCGGGCGCGTGTTCTACACCGCTATGGGGCACGGCGCCGAGGCGTATCAGGACCCGTGGTTCCTGCGCGAGCTGCAGAATGGGCTGAACTGGGTTTTGCGGCGGTAGGCGTGCCTTTCACTCCTCCCTGAAAGGGAGGGCCCGGGGGTGGGTAGGCGAGCGAAGCTCGCCGTTCTACGCTGGCCCGATGCGACGCGTTCCGAGAATCATGGTCGGCCGGGCACGGTCGTTGCGGCGCGAGGCGACAGAGGCCGAGCGGATGCTCTGGCGACTATTGTCGCGCTACCGTCCGGCGTTCACCCGGCAATTGGTGATCGACCGCTACATCGTCGATCTGGCGTGTCGTGCCACGAAACTGGCGATCGAGTTCGACGGCGGGCAGCATCATGAGCAGGTGGCTTATGATGCGGAGCGGACAGCGGTGCTCGAAGGGCAGGGGTGGAAAGTCATTCGCCTGTGGAACAGCGATGTGATGGCCGATCCGGAGGGCGCCGCTGAGCATTATTCTGTCGGAGGCCGCCGAGTGCCTCGGCGGTACCCACCCCCGGCCCCTCCCTTTCAGGGAGGGGAGAAGTTAGTCCCGCGCCAGCCCTAATATCCGCCGGTTCCTTGCCGCATCCGGCGCGGCG
>Ga0247737_1000242_pt1 | contig 19987 bp, 16 predicted proteins | sample UWRJL028104C2_FD_180937 | JGI IMG/M metagenome (GOLD analysis project Ga0247737, IMG submission 180937) | Plant litter microbial communities from Arlington Agricultural Research Station in Wisconsin, United States - UWRJ-L028-104C-2 | ecosystem: Environmental > Terrestrial > Plant litter >...
CGATGCGGATGACCATGCCGCGGTCCATCATGCGCTCGATCAGGTAGCGGCCGAGATCGGTCAGACCGCGTACGTTGCAGATCTTGCCACTCGGATAGACCGGCAGGACCGCACCGGCCGGCAGGCCGACCCCGAGTTGCAGCAGCCGGGCGAGGTCGTCGCTGACCAGGGGCTGCTCGTTGTCCGACGGTCCGGTGCACGAGGTCGCCTGCCACCAGTGGCCGGTGGAGATCAGGTTGCCGACGTTGACCGCGGCGCCGGTGACACCCTCGTCGAAGCGGGTACCGCCGAACGCGTTGTCGAACTTGTGCACCGGATAGAGGCCGCTGACGCCCAGGCTCGCCAGCTCGTCGAGACCGGCGTCGAGCTGGGCCCGGGTGCACTGCGGCACGTCGCCGACCTCCCGGCAGCCGAAGATCTCGGAGTTCTCCACGCCGATGGTGACGGCCAGCTTGCCCTGGGCGGCGATCTGACGCACCTGGGCCGGGGTGGTGGCCAACCGGAACCAGCCCTTGCCGGGACCACCGCTGCGGGCGTCCACGTAGTCCTGCATCTCGCGCAGATAGCCGGCCTGAGCCCGGACCTGGTCCATCTCGTCGCACGAGGTGTGTTCCAGGGTCAGCCCGCAGATCACCCGGTTCGCGACCAGAAGCACGTTGAGCACCCGCTGACCGGACCGCCAGGATCGTTCCAGGCTTCGGAAGTACGACGCCTCGTGCAGCATCGTGTCGTGCTGCGGCCAGTCGTTGAAGGTGGGCCAGCCGTCCTCCGCCGAGTTGATCGGATCGGTGCCGGCGATGATCGCCTCGAGCAGGGCGCCCCAGCCGAGGGTCGCGTGCGAGGGGCAGCCCTGGAGTGCGACCGGGGCGCCGCCGGGCGCGTACGCGTCGCCGCAGTGCAGTGATCCGCCGAACGCCTCGGCCGCGGTGATGTGCGCGTGGGCGTCGATCCAGCCGACCAGTTTGCCGTCGGCGTCGACACCGGGCGCCGCGGTTCCGCTGACACCGGTGTCGATGTCCGGAACGGCCACGCACCCACTGGCCGGGGCGAGCACGACGGTCGAGCCACTGTTGCCCGCGCCGAGCCCGCCGAGGTAGACGCCCATCTGCTGCCCGGTGGCGGTGGACACGAAGCGGTACCGGCCGTCGGCGACAGTGACCGTCCAGTCGGCCCGATCACCGTACGCGTCACCGGCCCACACCCAGCCGAGCACGCTCTGGTACGGCGGCTTGCCGGTGGAGTCCCGCAGCAGGTAACGGCCGAGCTGGGTGGCCTCGAAACGGAACGGCTCGGCACTCGACAGGCTGCTGGTGAAGCCGTAGCCGACAGTGGCTCGCTGCACATATCCGCGGGACGTCGATCCCTCGAACACCTGAAGCGTCGCGCAGGCGCCTTCCAGGTCGTGCGCCGGGCTCCAGGCGGCAGCCGCGGCGGCGGCGGGCGCGGGCAGCGCTCCGGTGAGCCCGAGGACCAGGAGGCCCGCAACCAGTCCGCGCAGTCTCGTCATGGACGCCCCCTCCGCTGAGCACTGTCGGGCGAGTGTAAGAAACGTCACACGTCATTGATAGAGGTAAATGTGAGATTTTCTCTCAGACGCTTTCTGCGCCGAAGCGGCTGGAATCTCACAGGCAGCCCACAGGTATCGGACCTCGGTTTCTTAGGTTCCTGACCGATGGTGGGGCCATGACCTCGGCAGTCACCCCGCCCTTCGCTGCCTCGGCTCAGGCACCGGCGTCGCCCGCGAGTTCATCTCCGCCGCGCCGGGTGACGCCGAGATGGTGGGGTGATGTCGGTGGCCTCGGCGCCGGCACAAGCCTGCTGATCGTGACCGCCGGCACCCTGGCCGGTGGTCCTGCTCGCCTGCGGAATCGGCGTCACCCCAATGATGTCGCTGCTCGGCGAACTCTCGTACGCCCCGGGCGAAGCGACTCTGATCTACCGCGCCCGCACCGATGCCGAGGTCGCGTTCCGCGCCGAACTGGAGTGGTTCGCCGCCCACCGCGGCGTGCGGATCGTCTACCTGTTCGGCCCACGTGCCGACCGGCCGTCGTGGCTGCCCGGTCAGTTCGCCGAGCACGGCGACGCCGAAACGCTGCGCGAGATCGCCCCGCGGATCACCGCCTCACACGTCTACCTGTGCGGACCCGACGCCTGGACCCGAGCCGCCCGCGCCGCCGCGGACGCCGCCGGAGTCAAACCCGAGCATCTGCACACCGAACTGACGTCGCGGTCCCGGTCTACCCGTCCAAGAACGGCCGCGACCAAGAAATCAACGCCGACGCGCTGCCGGTCCTCCGGCAGGAGACCCTGACCGCGCAGAGTGCGAACATCGACACGGTCTCCGGCGCCACCGTCACCAGCGACGGCTACCTGGAATCGCTGCAGTCCTCCCTCGACGCCGCCCACCTCGCGTGACCACCACACGGCTGTTCCCCGACGCGCCTGGGTCGGGTCGAGATTGTCGCGTTGGGGCCGCCGCTCGTCCGGCTCATGGCCCTGGGTGAAATCCCGCATGGTCACCACAAAACCCTGGACCAAACGGTCCGCGCGCAGGTCGCGGTACGTGGCTTCGACCAGCACCTGGCTGCCGTCGGCCCGCACCAGCGAGCAGAACACCACACCGCCGCCGGGGCTGCCGAAGGCCTGACGCAGCTGCTCGCGGTCGCCCGGATGCACCACATCGTCGAGCGTGGCCAGCAGCGGAAGGTCGTCGACGCCGAGCAGTTCGCGCAGCGCCGGACTGGCATATCGGATGCGCTGATCCTCGTCGATCACCACCATGATGTCCGCGCTGTTCCGGATCACCGAGCGCAGGTAGAGGTCACTGTCGCGGCGTCCGACCTCCTCCACCAGGGAGATGCGATCCAGGGCGAGCGCCGCTTGACCGGCCAGAACCTCAAGGGCGTCGCGAGTGGCGGTGAGGGTGTCCCGGCGACCCACCAGGATCAAGGCTCCACCGCCGGGTCGGGCGACAGCGAGCGGTTCCAGCCAGAGCGGACAGACCAGTGTGGCGTAGTCGTGGACCGCCTCCTCGATCCACCAACTGCGGTGCGGTGGGCCGGCTCGGGGGTCGGGCACCGCTTCGAGCGGGAGCTGGCGGTCGTCGACGGCAAAGACGGTGCTGCGGATAGCGTCCGGTGGCATGAGCTGGGCGATCGCGGCTCGGACGGCCTCGTCCACGGCCGGTGTGTCGGCGGCGGTGACCAGCGCGGCGCTCGCCTGCCGCAAGCCCCGCTCACGCGTCAAGGCCTGGCTGTTCAGGGTCACCGAGTCGGTCAGCCGGGTGATGGTCAGGAGCAGTGTGATCGCACCAGCCACGGCGATCACCACGCCGTCGCCGACCGTGCCGTGGACCGCCTCGATCAGCAGAACGACCGGCGGGGTGGCGACCGAGACGACCAGCAGCGTCGCCCAGCGCCCAAGCCACGGGCTCGGACGCGGCGTCGCGGGTTCGGTGAGCCTGACCATCGACGGGTGCAGCGCGGCGGCTCCCCAGGCCACGTAGAGCGCCACGAACCCGGATTCGCTCAGCCGGCCCGGCCACAGCGGCTGCGAGATGTCACTGGCCAAGACGCCCACCGCACCGATGACCAGCAGCGCGGCCGCCGGGTTCCGGCCCGCGGCGACCAGCACACGGGCGACAACCGCGAGGAGCAGCAGGGCTCCGATGACGTACGCCCCGGAGATGCTCCCGATCTGGGCCGCGTCACCGATGACGAACACCCAGACCACCAGCAGCGTCGAGCACGCGAACGCGAGCAGGTCGATGAGCCGTGCCCGATCGACGAGAATCGCACCGCCGCGGGTCAGCTGCAGCAGACTGCCGGCGACCAGCACGAACATGGCGTAGAAGCAGATATCGGCCACGCCGGGGCGGTTCAACGCGGTCAACACGTCGCCGGCGGCACTCGCCACGATGGCGCCGGCGAGCAGCAGCCAGGGTCCGATCCGGGCGGGTCGGTGACGACGGACGCCGTAAACGATGGCGGTCGCGCTAGCGATTCCCAGCACAGTCCATTCGATGGCCCTCAGCACGCCTAACTACTACCAACGGCGTAGCTGTGTGTCCATGTCCTTGGTGGCGTGGCGCTTGGCGCTACCGGCCACCGCGTCACCTGTCACGGGCTGCGACGCGCCGCTGGGACGCGCCGATCAAGGGTCGACAAAACGTACCCGTTCGAGACCGGTGTCACGGGCGTGCGGACGAACCCATGAACGCACCGCCGGCCCGCGATAGTGCGGACCACGTACGGGTCGAAGACGTGGGTGACCACACTGCCCGCCGGGTTCCGAGTCGCGTATCGGGACGGGCTCACCGGCCGGGACCCGGAATCACTTCGGCACAGAGGCCGTCGACCGGTCCAGCGTGCGGCCGTCGCCGTCCGCGTCGGCGGCACCAGACTCGTCACGCCAGTCCGACAGAGTACACCTCCAGGCAGCGAAGCCGCAACCTCGTGCGAATCTGAACTACGCACGGTCGCCGGCCATCCTCGACCGCCCGGCCGGAGATCCGGCATGAGTGGCCGCGGCACAGAACTCCCCCGCCCCAACCTATGGACCGTGCGAGCAGCAGATCGCCAGGCCTACCGGGGCTGGCAGCGCTTCTGACGGCGATCCCGGTCATCGTGTGGGGTTGGACCTGCCGTCGTCCGGTATGACAACCACAGGACACGGCGCGTGCTGCGTACAGTGCTGGCTGACTGATCCCAGGAGCATGCCGGCGAAAGCACCGTGGCCACGGCTGCCGACCACCAGGAGTTCGGCCCCGGCCGCGGCCTCCAGCAGGACCTGCGCGGCGGGACCGTGAACGACCTTGAGGCGTACGTCGACAGGTTGCTCCGCCGTCCCGACGGCCTCCGCGACGGCTTCGGCGAGGGCCTTCTCGGTGATGGCGGCGACGCTGTCGTCGGGCGCCGGGAACGGGATCGCACCGTACGAGTATTCGTAGGTCGCCGGCTGCCGCCAGGCGGCCACTGCCTCGACTCTCGCGCCGGTCAGCCGCGCCTGGGCCAGCGCCCACCCCAGTGCGGCCCGGGAGCCGGGCGAGTTGTCGACGCCGACGACGATGTATCGGTCTTCGAGAGGTGTCTGGTCGCTCATGTCTACCTTCCAGCGGTGTCTGGTGCTTCCAGCGGTGTCGGGTGCGGTTCGCTCAGACAGTTCGGGCGAGCTCCGGAGCAGGCGTGGGTGGACCGGTCGGGCCGGGGCCGGGCTCGTCGTCGCCTTGGTCCAGCCGGAACGGTGGGTACTGGCCGGTCAGCAGGGCCAGGTAAGCGATCGTCCGTAGGCTCCACCGGGCGATCCCGAGCATCAGGTCGTAGAGACCCCGGGGGTAGCGGCCGGTGAACAGCAGGCAGACGCCCGCGATGAGCAGGCCGAGGCTGACGGCGCCGAGCGGTGCCGAAGATCCGGCGCCGTCCTGGAACTGCCAGGTGGCGGGGCCGGTCAGCGCGGCGACGAGCAGCACGTGCGGGACGGCGAACAGCCAGGCCACCAGCGGCAGCCATCGGGGCAGCCGGGCGGGGGGATCGACCTGCAGCCGGGCCGGGTAGTCGGCGACATCGGCCAGGGTGAACGGCGGATACCGGTCCGTGCCCAGCACCTGGTAGCCGTAGTAGTTCACCCGCCAGCTCCACCGCAGCACGCCCACGTTGAACGCGAAGATCGCCGGCGGGTAGCGGCCGGTGAACAGCACCGCGACATAGGCCACCAGGGTCACGACGACGAATGCCATCCACAGCCCCAGCAGGAGCACGTAGTGCGGTATCAGCAGCAACCACTTCACCAGCCACAACCAGCGGCTGAGGTGGGGATCGCGGCGGGCGTGCACCTGGACGGGATAACGGTTCATGGCATCTCCGGCATCTGTTGCCTCGAGTAGACGTCGCGCCACCGGAAGCCGTCAGTGCCGAACGGCCCCTCTTACGGCATCGGTCAACGGCCTGTCGCACCTCAGCGTGACAGGGAGGCAGGTGCCGAGATGGGGATCTCGTTGTGGGCCATGAGGTCGTGCTGGTGTCGTGTCCGTGCACGCAGCAGTGCCTTACGGATCTCGTCTCCGGCAAGCACCAGGAAGCCGCAGGCCACCAGGATCGCCCAATCCGCTGCGGACAGCGGTGCCGTGTGGAACAGACGCTGCAGCAGAGGCACATAGCTGATCGCGCAGATCGCCACCAGGCTGAGGCCCTGGGCGGCGAACATCCGGCCGCTGGAACGCAGGCCGATGGTGACAATGCTGAGCCGGTCGCTGCGTACGGTCAGGCCGACGAAGATCTGGCTGAGCACGATGCCGGCCTGTGTCATGGTCAGGGCTTCCCGATAGACCGGGTGGTCCGCGGTGAAGGCGCTGAAGGGCAGCCCGGCACCGTGGATGTGCCAGAAGAAGACGGCGGTGACCCCGGCGGCCTGGATGCCGCCCAGGAAAAGGATCCGGCGGACGACCGCGGCCGAGAACAGCGGCTCCCGAGGACTACGCGGCGGCTTGTCCATGGTGCCGGGCTCGGGCTGTAGCGTGCCCAGCGCGAGTGCGGGCAGCACGTCCGAACCGAGGTCGATCGCGAGGACCTGCACGGCGGACAAGGGGACGAGCGGGAACCCGGCGAGCGTCGCCACGACAATGGGGACGAGCTCCCCGATGTTGGACGTGAAGACGTAGATGAGGAACGTACGGATGTTCTGGTAGACCGACCGGCCGCGTTCGACCGCGGCGGCGATGGAGGCGAACGAGTCGTCGAGCAGCACCATGACGGCGGCCTCGCGGGCGACATCCGTGCCGGAGGCGCCCATCGCGACGCCGATGTCGGCGCGGCGCAGGGCCGGCGCGTCGTTGGCGCCGTCGCCGGTGACGGCGACGATCTCCCCCAGGTCCTTGAACGCCGACACGACACGCATTTTGTGTTCCGGTTTCACCCGGGCGAACAGGACCGGCGACGGGTCGGCCAGCAGTGTCCGTAGCCCCTGTTCGTCGAGGCGGTCGAGGTCGGCGCCCGTCAGCGCGCGAGGGTGCACCCCGGCGATCAGTCCGACCTTGCGGGCGATCGCTTCCGCAGTGAGCGCCGAGTCTCCGGTCACCATGACGATTCTGATTCCGGCGCGTTCACAGGTCGCGATCGCCGCGGACACCTCGGGGCGTGGCGGGTCGAGCATGCCGATGAGGCCGAGCAGGATCAGGCCCTGCTCGGCGTCGGCCTGAGCGGTGCCGGCCGGGACCGGCCGGTAGGCGACGCCCAGGACACGCAACGCGTCGCGGGACATGTCGTCGGTGACCGCCGCGACCCGGGTGCGGATCGCGTCGCTGATCGCGACAACGTTCTGGTCACCCTGCACGATGTGGGTGCACCGGGCGAGCAGTTCCTGCGGCGCCCCTTTGACGAAGGCGATGACCGAGTCGTCGACGCGGTGCACGGTCGTCATCAGCTTGCGGTCCGCGTCGAACGGGAACTCCTCGATGCGCGGCGCCGCGCGCTGTTCCGCGCTGACGTCCACGCCGGCCTTGGCGGCCACGACGAGCAACGCTCCCTCGGTCGTGTCCCCGAGTACTCGCCAGCCCAGATCGGAGTCCGGTGGCAGGAGTCTGGCATCGCAGCACAGGACGGCGGCTCGCAAGGTGCGACGCAACGGTTCGGGATTCTCGACGTCACCGACCGGCTCGTAGCCGGCTCCGGACACCCGGTGCGTCTGATCGGGGACCCAGACCACCTGCACCGTCATCTCGGCCTTCGTCAACGTGCCGGTCTTGTCGGTACAGATCACCGTGGTGGACCCCAGGGTCTCCACCGCGACCAGTTTTTTGATCAGCGCCTTGCGGTGCGCCATCCGCCGGACCCCGACCGCCAAAGCGACCGACATCGTCGCCGGTAACCCCTCGGGGACCAGGGCGACCATCACGCCAAGGGCGAAGACGAACGAGGTGACCAGCGGTCCGCCCAGCGGCAGCCGGATCGCGAACACCAGGGCGCCCAGGCAGAACGCCGCGGCGGCTACCCGGCGTGCCATGCGGGCGACCTGCCGTTGCAGCGGGCTGTGCTCCGTGTGGGTCTGGACGGTCAGCTGATAGATGCGTCCGAACTCGGTGTCCTTGGCGGTCGCGACGACGACCGCCCGGGCGGTGCCCGCGGACACCGTCGTGCCCATCCACACCAGATTGCGGGCGTCCAGCGGCGGCACGCCGGCTGCCACAGCGTCAGGCGTACGCCGGGCGGGTTCGCTCTCGCCGGTCAGCGCCGAGTTGTCGACGGTCAACCCGTGGGCCTCGATGACCCGTGCGTCGGCCGGCACCGCGTCGCCGGCCTCGAGCACCAGGATATCGCCGACGACCACGCTCACCGCCGGCACATCGACACGCTGACCGTCGCGCACGACCACAGCCTGATGCGGCACCATTGCCCGCAGTGCCTCGGCCGTGCGTTCGGCCGCGAACTCCTGCCCGAACCCGATCACCGCGTTGAGCAGCACCACCGCCAGGATCGCGATCGCCAGCTGCAGGTTCCCGCTGTCACGCGGCCGGCCCAGCTCATAGGCGACAAAGGTGATCACGGCCGCGACCAGCAACATCACCGCGAACAAGTCGGTGAACTGGGCCGCGAACCGGCGCAGCATCGACGGGCCACGGGCCACCGGCAATGCGTTGGGTCCGTCGCGTTCAAGCCGCGCCGCCGCGTCGTCGGCCGACAGACCACGGGAGCCGACACCCAACCCACCGAGCGCTCCCGCCACATCCATCGACGCGGAGCCGGGCCCACTCTGCGGTACAGACGTCCGCGTGCCGGATTCCACCATGTCTTCTCCTTCAACCGCACCGGCGGCTCTGGTGACGAATACACCGGCGGGCACGGCGACGATCTGATCGGGGTGTGGTGATCCGCGGCGTTGCCGAACGTGATCTCTGCACGAGATCCGGGCACCTACGGCGACCTGGCCAGGTTCAACATACGCCCACCGACCCGCCGCGCGACCACGATGATTCGCTGCGGCGCGGGCCCCGCCCGGCCCGCGCCCCGCTGGTGCGGGACCCCGGTTTCGCAGGTCGCCGCGCGGGAGCGTTGACCAACTCTGGCTTTCGGGCCTTCCGGACACTTCGGTCCCGATACATTCCGGGGAGGAGACGGTCCTGTCGAGTCGGCGGCCGAGCGTGACCAGCAGGCGGCCGAACGGCAACAACGTGAGAAGGTCGTCGATGAGTTCCGGAGCCGGAGCCGCAATAGTCGTGGGTGTGGACGGATCGGCAGGCAGCCTTTCCGCGGTCCAGGCAGCCGCTTGCGAAGCCGTCGAGCGGGGGCGTCCGCTGCGTGTCGTGCACGCATTCATTTGGCCATCGCTGGGCGTGGCTGTCGGCCCCGCTGTCGACGGACCGTCGGACACCGGCATGCGAACGTTCGCCGAACGTATCCTGGCCGACGCCATCATCGAGGCGGAGAAGGCCGCGCCCGGCGTTCACGCGACCGCGGCGCTGGTCGACGGAGCACCGGCGCCGGTGCTGCTCGGCGAGTCCCGCGATGCCGTGCTTCTGGCGGTCGGCAACCGAGGGCTGGGCGGGTTCGGCAGCCTGGTGCTGGGCTCGGTCGCTCTGCACCTCACGGCCCACGCCGACTGCCCCGTCCTGGTGGTCCGCGGCCCGGGACGTACCACCGGCCCCGTGGTCGTGGGTGTCGACGGCTCGCCCGGATCAGAGTCCGCGGTCGGCTTCGCCCTCGAAGCGGCGGCACGGCGTAAGACGAGCCTCACCGCGGTTCACGCGTGGGGTGCCTTCGACTCCGCCAGCCAGCAGGATCTGCTGCCGTTGGCGAATGAGCCGGGCAGGCTCGAGGGGGCCGAACGGCGTGTCCTGAGCGAGTCGCTGGCCGGCTGGGCGCAACGGTATCCGGAGGTGGACATCCGGCAGGAGACCGTTCGTGGGCGAGCGGCGGCGGCTCTGATCGAGCGATCGCAGGACGCTCAACTGGTGGTGACCGGGGCTCGGGGCCGCGGCGGATTCGCCGGACTGCTGCTCGGATCCGTCAGCCAGACGGTGCTGCACCACGCCGGCTGCCCGGTGGTCGTCGTACGGTCCTCGATGTCCGCCAGCTGACCGAGCGGACATCCGGCGGCCAGGACGACAACGCGCCGCGGAAGTCCTCCACCGCCGTGATCACATCGCCGGGTGAACGGTAGCCTAGGGCAACGTTTACGACGAAGTGCTGACGGGCTTCACTGAACGAGTATCCACATGTTCACAGAGAGCAGAAATTGATGGTAAAAGGTAACGGCAACAACGTCGTACGCCCCGAAGACATGATCCCCGACAATGCCGACGTGCTCGTCGTGAGTGACGACGTGCAAGTCCGTAAGGGTACGGTCGCCGCCTTCATCGCCACTGCTCAGAATCTCGCAAAGCTGGAACCGGGGACCTCGGAGTACGACGAGGTCGTCGCCCAATTGCGGGCGCTCACGCCGGCCCTGCGGGCGGTCGGCCTCTTCGAGATCTTCGAGGTGCGCTCACCGGATCTCCGCGCCCTCATCGCGGACGCGTGAGGCGGCTATCCGCGAGGTGTGCGGCGCGAACGTCCCCGCCGCACTGATCGACGCCGACGCTGACCAGGCGCCGGTGGCGCGGGAAGGCTAGGCCCCGAGACGGACGTCTCGGGGCCACAAATTTCAGGACTTCCGCAGGTTCTTCTCGATGTCGTCGAGGATCTTGCCGGCCGCGGTCACGCCGATGCCGGTCATCCACACCTCGGCCGGGACGTCATACGCCTTGCCGGCCTTCACCGCCGACAGTTCCTTCCACAGGTTGCCGTCGACGATCTTCTTCTTCTGGGCCTCGGCGGTCGGGCCCTGCGCGGTCACGAACATGACGTCGCCGTCGAGGTCGGCGATCCGCTCGGGGCTGACCTTGTCGAAGCGCTTGTCGTCCTTGTTCGCGAGTTGCTGGCGCTCCGGGCGACCCAGGCCGACGTCGCCGACGACGATGCCGCTGAAGCCTTCGGGCCCGTAGACCCGGATCTCCGAGGGCATGAACCGTACGATGGAGACCTTGACGTTCGCCGCGTCCGGGATCTTCTTGCCCAGGTCCTTGGCGCGGGTCTCGTACTGGTTGAGCAGGTCCTTGGCTTTCTGTTCCTGGCCGAGAGCCTTGCCGTCGAGCAGGAAGTTCTCCTTCCAGGTGATGCCGACGCGCTCGGTGAAGACGGTCGGCGCGATAGCCGTCAGCTCGTCGTAGAACTTCTCCTGCCGGAACTTGCTGCCCAGGATCAGGTCGGGCTTGAGCGCGGCGATCGCCTCGAGGTCGGGCTCGGAGATCTCGCCGACGTTCTGCACCGAGCTCAGCTCACCGAGGTACGCCGGGAAGGTGTCAACCTCCGGCGGCTGGGTCGCGCCGAGCAGGGGTACGCCGAGGCTGATCGCGGTGTCGACCTTGTCGGTGTCGAGCACGACGACCCGCTTCGGGTGCGCGGGCACGGTGGTGGTCCCCATCGCATGGGTGATCTGCTGGGTCTCGCCGCCGGTCGATTCGGCGACGGGGTCACTGGAGCACGCGGCCACGGTGGTCACGGCGAGTGCCGCCGCGGCCAGGAGCGTTGCGGTACGGCGCAAGGGGGCACGTCCTTTCAGGCGGGCACCACGAGGGGTGCACCGGTTACGGGGCAGGGCACGACCACACAGTCGAGCCCGAAGACATCGCGGACCAGGTCGGCGGTGACGATCTCGCGTGGCGGTCCGGCGGCCACGACCTTGCCGTCCCGCATGGCGACCAGGTGGTCGGCGTAGCGGGCGGCCTGGTTGAGGTCGTGCAGCACGGCGATCACGGTGCGGCCGTCGTCGCGCAGCCGGCGCAGCAGGTCGAGGACCTCCACCTGGTGGGCCAGGTCGAGGAAGGTGGTGGGCTCGTCGAGCAGCAGCGCCTCGGTCTGCTGGGCCAGCGTCATGGCGATCCACACGCGCTGCCGCTGCCCGCCGGAGAGCTGATCGACCGGCCGCCGCGCGAGGTCCGCGACACCGGCCTGCCCCATCGCCTCGCGGACCGCGACCCCGTCGTGCTCGGACCACTGCTGCCACCAGCTCTGGTGCGGCTGGCGGCCCCGGCCGACCAGGTCGGCGACGGTGACGCCCTCGGGCACGAGCGGGCTCTGCGGCAGGACGCCGAGCAGCCGGGCCACCTCGCGGGTCGGCAGCGAGTGGATATCCGCGCCGTCCAGCAGCACGCTGCCGTGCCGGACCGGGAGCAGGCGCGCAAGCGTACGCAAAAGGGTCGACTTGCCACAGGCGTTCGGGCCGACGATCACCGTGAGCGCGCTGGACGGCAGCGAAAGGTCGAGGTTCGAGAACACCGAGCGGGGACCGTAGCCGACGGTCAGATCCTGGGCGGTCAGCTTCACGACTTCCTCCGGACCAGCAGGAACAGCAGGTAGGGGCCGCCGATCGCGGCGGTGATCACGCCGGCCGGCAGTTGGGTGGGGGCGAAGAGCAGGCGCCCGACCAGGTCGGCCAGCACGACCAGCAGCGAGCCGGTGAGCGCGGCGGTGATCAGCGGCGGACGTTCGGCGCGGACCAGGCGGCGGGCCACCTGCGGGGCGACCAGGGCGACGAAGTCGACCGCGCCGACCTGGGCGGTGACCATCGCGGCCAGCAACACCCCGACCGCGGCGAGACCCGCCCGGCGAGCCACCGGCCGTACACCCAGGCCTTTTGCCGTGTCGTCGTCGAGGGCGCTGGTGTGCAGCGCCCAGCCGGCCCAGGCCAGCACCGGCAGCAGCACCAGCAGGGTGACCACGAGCCAGGTCGTCTCGGTCCACCCCCGGCCCGCTAACGTGCCGACCAGCCAGATGTGCGCGCGCTGCCCGTCGATCGGCTCGGCGGTCAGCATGACGATCTCGGTAAGAGCACGCAACGCGATGGCGACCGCTACCCCGGCGAGCACGAAACGTTGCGCGGCCAAGCCGTGGCGGGCGCCCAGCCCGAGCACCGCCGCGGCGGCGAGCAAGCCACCGCCGAGAGCCGCCGGGGCGATCACGACAGCCGCCGCGCCACTGGTCAGCGCGATCGTGGCCGCCAGCCCGGCACCCTGCGTGATGCCGACGACGTCCGGACTGGCCAGCGCGTTGCGGGCGACGCTCTGAATGAGGGCGCCGGCCACCCCGAAGCACGCGCCGACAGCGACGGCCAGCACCACCCTTGGCAGCCGCAAACGCTGAACCACTACGTCGTACGGCGTGGACTCGCCGAACACGGAACGCAGCACATCACCCGGCGCCACGTAGGGCTTGCCCAGACACAACGCGAGCACCCCGGTGATCACCAGCGCGACCAGGATGACCGCGGAAACCGCGACAGCCCGGCGCCGTATTACGAAGGAGGCTCGACCCACACCGATGGCGGTCACGCGGTGACCACCTTCGCGCGGGTGACCAGGAGCGCGAGCAACGGAGCGCCGACCAGGGCGGTGATGATGCCGGCCGAGACCTCGCCGGGCGGCGCGATCACCCGGCCGATCACGTCGGCGGCCAGCAGCAGCACCGGGCCGAGCAACACCGAGACGGCCAGCACCCAGCGCTGATCGGTGCCGACCAGGGCGCGGGCGAGATGCGGCACCGCGAGACCGACGAACGCGATCGGCCCGGCCGCGGCGACACCCGCGCCGGTGAGCAGCACCGCAGCGACGCCGGCGCCGATGTGGACGAGTCCGACCCGGGTCCCCAGGCCACGCGCCACGTCGTCGCCGAGCGCGAGCGCGTCCAGCCCCCGCGCCACGGTCGCGGCGAGCAGCAGACCGACCAGCAGGAACGGCGTCACCTGAGCGGCGATGTCGGCGTCCCGGCCCGTCAGGCCGCCGACGACCCAGTAGCGGAACTCCTCGAACGTCCGCGCGTTCACGCTCAGAATCCCGGCGGTGATCGCGCCGAGGCTGGCGTCCAGGGCGGCGCCGACCAGCGCCAGCGTGACCGGGGAGGAGCCCTGGCTGGTACGAGCCGCGATCCCGGTCACCAGCAGGCCCGCGCCGAGCGCGCCGGCGATGCCGAACCAGACGTAACCGGCCAGACTGCCGATGCCGAACAGGGTGATCGCGGTGACCACACCGAGCGACGCGCCGGCGCTGATGCCAAGGATGCGCGGCTCGGCCAGCGGGTTGCGGGTCAACGCCTGCAGCAGCACACCGGCCGCGGCCAGCGCCGCACCGACGGTGAGGCCCAGCAGCGTACGGGGAACTCGCAGATCCCACACGATGGTGGCAGTCTCCCCACCGTCCGGCGAGACCAGTGCATGCCAGACCTTCACCGGGCCGATCGGGTTACTGCCGACCGCGAGACTGGTCACCACCACCAGAACGAGCAGGACCATCCCGCTCAGCACCACAACGCGCCGACGCACCGGAACCTCAACTTAGGCTAACCTAATAGACCGGGAGACTGTAGCGGTCGCGGTCGCGATCACGGCGGTTCGCGTGATCGAGACCACTCACCGGACCGGCGCCACGGCCGGGCGCGAGCCATCCACCGCATCGCGCGACTCCCCCGCACCGCGTCCTGCCCGTACCTCGTCCTGCCCGTACCGCGTCCTGCCCGTACCGCGTCCTGCCCGTACCGCGTCCTGCCCGTACCGCGTCCTGCCTGAGCGCATGTTCGCCTAGCCCGCCTGAGCGCATGTTCGGCCGGCCGGGCTAAGCGCATGTTCGCCTGGCTGGACGAGGCCGTCGCAACGGTGGTCATGGGCCGATCGTCGGCACCGCGGGTCGCCCCGGAAGGCGGGTTTCGGATTCGTATACGCAGCGTTTACGCTAGGCTCGTGGAGGAGAACTACGAGTTCAGCGACGACAGCTACACCGCTCTGGGTGCTGCTGACGTGGCATGGCAGGACGCGGTGTTCGTGCTGCGTCAAAGCCGGCCCCTCATGCGCAGGCACACTGGTGTGGTGCTCACCGTTGCGGGCAGGGACCGGCAGGGACGCTGGCTGGCCGTGGCGATGATCGAACTCGACCCACACCGCGACGACCAGTACACCGTCGCAGGCGCGCGATACCTCGACGACGCGGAGTCCGCCTCGATCGAGCGGATGCTGAAGGGATAGCCATGACCGTCAACAGCGAATTCCAAGCCGCACTCGACAACCGCGACTGGACGGGTGCCGAAGTCGTCACCGACCGCCCCCGCGCGAAGATCGTGCACTCCGTGCGCCTGCCCGCCGAATGGTCCGAAGCCCTCGAGGCCGAAGCCGATCGACGCGGAACGACCCCGTCGCGGCTCATGCAGGACTACATCCTTGCCGGGCTCCAGCACGACGCGGCCGCACCCGAGGGCATCGTCACGATCAGCAGGGCAGCGTTGCACCAGGCCATCGACGCCGCGTTGACAAACGCCGCCTGACCTCTGCCGATCGGGTTCCGCGCCGATGGGCGCGGTTCGATCGACAACCATGATCGGCTGCGGCACGCGGACGCCCGACCGGCGGTTTCCCCCGGCGGCTGGGCCTCGATCAACTTCGTCACACCAGATGATCTATACCGGCGCGGCCGCGGCGCCCACTCCGGACAGTGGATCCGGGTCACGGTTACCCTCGATTCACCCACCGTGACATTCATGAACGTAAAACTATTTTTGCACCCCTCCCGTGAGCCGGAAAATTACAGAATCACATCGCGAACTACCTGCGTAACCCCTAAACAGTGACGTTGCGAAGGGACGACCGAGTGATCTATGTCGATGCGCCGTGAGAAGAGACGGATTTGCCAACGACTCCATATCGCTATACTTTAACATGCAAGTTTCGGAGTCGCCTTGGTTGCGAAGGTCCTTACCTGAGGGCCGCGCGCCATTGACCGGCGACATACCTGAAAGGTTGATTACCATGACTAGTTGGCGGAAGCAGAACCCCGCGTCAGTCGCCGGAGCAGTCTGCGGGGCGGCCGCCCTCCTGATCGGCATAGGAGTGGCACAGCCTGCCGCCGCCGCGGCGGCGCTCCCTCCGGGATCCAACTTCTTCGCTGGGTCCAACTTCACGGGAGCGCAGCACTCCGTCGATCTCAGCCGCCCCGAGTGCGTGAATCTCGCCGCGCCCGCTGCCTCAGCGGTCAACCTGTCTTCCCAGAACATCGCGGTGTACTTCGACGCTGATTGCAAGAAGGGGGCTCCAGGCGCCGATAGCGACCTCTGGTTCTCCCTTAGTGCCCTACACACGGCCAATTTCCCGGCACCGGCCGTCAGCTACCAGGTGACGACGACGCGGTAACCTCCCACCGCGGGATTCTGTCGTGCAGATCATGGACGGAAATCATGAATGCCGATCGTCGAACCAGGCCTGGCGCAAGGTGCTCTGGCGCGAGGTGATCTGAGTAGCGAGGGATGGGCTGCGCCGGCGCCGGCGCAGCCCATCCGCGTCCGGCAGTGGCGTGACCACCGAGCAGGGTCACGCGGCGAGTGGCGGGGACGTCGTTGACCGCCAGCGCACCGGGCGGACGAGGAGGAAGTCACCGGCGTGACGTGCGGCGGACGGTCCGGACCGATCGGACGTTGGCGAGCTCGACGTCGAAATCGCTGACCTCCGCCCGCAGGTGAACGCGGTCGCCGACGACCGCCACCAGCCGGTCCAGCAGAGCAGCAACGCCGCGATTACCCGTACGGTCGGCGAGCTGAACCGCGTGCCCGAGCCAGTCGGCCGCCAGCCCCACATCGCCGGCCTCGCGAGCGGCAATCCCCTCCTGGATGGCCGCCGCCAGCTCGGCCTGACCGGTGAAGTGGGCGACCACCGGGTCCGCCCCCAGGAACGAAGCCCGGTCGGCCGTCCACGTCGCCGTCACCCGCGACTCGGCCAGCGATACGTCACCACTGGCGAAGCCGATCCGGGCGGCCAGCCGCTCCTCCCCCGCCGAGCCGGGCGGCAGGTCGAGCCGAAGGTGAAACGACCGTTTCTCGCTGCCCCACGCGCCGGTCGAGTACGCCCCGATCCGAGTGCTTACCTCGTCCCGGCGGCCGGTCAGGTCGTCCACCTGGGGAAAGACCTGTCTGACGAACCGGATCGCCGACCCGGCCGGGGTCCACAGCCGCAGCGTGACCGCACCGAGCGCCTTGCCCATCGCCACCGCCGTCATGCTCCGGAAGTCGTCGGCCAGCTCGGCCGGGTGGGCGAGCCCGTCCGCGCTGCCGTGCAGCGCCGACGCGATCAGCCTCAGCTCGGTGCCGCTCCACCGGTCGCCGACCCCGCGCGCGTCGCAGACGAACTGCCGCTCGCAACTCCGCAGCGCTGCGGCCAGCTCGCGGCGGGTCTCATGCTCGTCACGGCCGTCGGTGAGCATGATCGCGTGCTTGACCTCGGCCCGGTGGCCGAGGAACAGGTTGCCGGTCAACCGCAGCCAGGAGCCCAGAGCCGTGCCGCCGTCGGCGGTCAAGCCGTGCACCGCCCGACGCGACTCGGCCCGGGTCCGGGCATCAGCGGGAGCCAGGCCCGCGTGCGGATAGACCAGTTCGGCGTCCTCGCGTCCGGCGACGATCGCGAAGGCGACCCCGTCCGGCAGGGTGTCGATCACGGTCTCGGTCGCTCGCTTCGCCTCAGCCAGTTTGTCGGCCATGGAGGACGAGCGGTCGACGATGACGATCTGGGCTGCGTCCGGCGCCACGGTGGAGGAGGCCCAGGCGGTCACCTCCACCACAGCGTCGACCGTGGTCGCGCCCGCGGGCAGGTAGCGGTCCTGGTGCACCGCGACGTCGAACCTCAGAGGAAGGTCCACGGGCGCACCTCGTTCGCGTGGTCGACGATCTCACTGCGCAGGCGCTGGTCGTTCTCCAGGCCGGCCAGGATCCGGTAATTGCGTTCCAGCCCGAAGCGCAGCTCGCGCTCGGTAAGGCCGTGCCCGAGCATCTGCCCGTCCACCGGCGGGGGCACACCGCGCCCGAGCCACCGCAGCGCGGTCTGGAACATCTCGACGGCGAGGGTCGCTTCCCGCCGGGTGTCGAGCCGCATGCGTTCCAGCCGGGTCGAGGCCTTCAGCAGGTCGGTCGAGGTCAGCACGCCGGGCCGGTGGTCGAGCCCGCCCCGCACCGCGGCGATCTGGGCGGCGACCTGCTGGCTGGAGGTCTCGGGCACCTCGTCGAGGACGGTGAGCGCGCCGGCCCGGTCACCGACCGCCAGCCGCATCCGGGCCAAGCCGAACGCGGCGCTGAGGAAGCCGTGGTCGACCAGCCAGACCCGCTCGTAGTGATGGGCCGCGGTGGCGCGGTCGCCGGTGAGCTCGGCGGCGACCGCCCGGCCGAGCTGGGCCGCTGGTTCCCCCGGAACCGCCCAATAGACGGCGTCGAACTGCGCGCGGGCATCGCCGGGACGGCCGGCCGCGAGTGCGATGAGCCCGGCGAACCAGGTGAGCCGCCAGTCCGTACCGTCGTCGGGCAGGCTCCACAACTCGTCCGCGGCGCCGCTTGTGTCGCCCGCGTCGACCAGCGCGCGCACCAGTTGCAGCCGTACCTCGCGGGTCTGTTGGGGCGCGGCGCGCAGAGCATCCACAGTGGCCGCGCTCATCGCCGCGAGGAAACCCGCGGCCGGGTCGGTGGTGTCGACCAGCGGCACCGGCAATGCCGTGGCCACCTGCATCCCGACCAGCTCGCCATCGGCGGAACCGAACACCTGCCTCTCCGGGGTGAAACGGACCGGACCGGCCGGGCGGGGCTTGCCGTCGGCGGCGGCGAGGACCTCGCGCAGCACACCCAGCAATTGCTCGGCCATCTCGCCGGCCGACGAGAACCGGCGGCGTACGTCGGGGTGGGTGGCCCGATGCAGGAACCGGTAGTAGGACTCCTCTCGCCGGAACAGCTCGACGTCGGCGGGATCGGGCAGCCGGCCGGCGTACCGGGTGGTGAAGCCGGCGAAATCGAAGCTCAGCACGGCGAGCGTGCGCCCGACGGTGTAGAGGTCGGAGCCGATGGACGGGCCGGCGGTGGCGAGCTCCGGAGCCTGATACCCCGGTGTTCCGAACATCACCGAGTCGTGGTCGTCGATCCGCCGGACGCCGCCGAGGTCGATCAGCTTGAGCTGTTCCTCGGCATGGATCACGTTGTCCGGCTTGAAGTCGCAGAACAGCAGTCCCCGCGAGTGCAGATAGCCCAGGGCGGGCAGGACCTCCAGCCCGTACGCGATGACCTGCGGCAACGGCAGCCGGCCGAGCTCCTTCAGCGTGCGGCCGCCGACGTACTCCATCACTGTGTAACCGACCAGACGTCCGGAGGCCGGATCGGGATGCTGCACGAAATCATGGATCTTCACGATCGTCGGATGGTCGACCTCGACCAGGAACCGCCGTTCCGAGATCGCCGACGAGATGGCGTCCGGGTCAGAGGTGTCGATCAGCCCCTTGAGCACGACCCACCGCTCGACGCCCGTGCTGCTGATATTGCGGTCGCGGGCCAGGTAGACCCAACCGACACCGCCGTGCGCCAGAGCCCCGAGAATCTCGTAGCGGCCGGCGACAACGTCACCCGGGCGCAGCCGAGGCACGAACGAGAACGGCGTACCGTCGAGCGGGCAGAACCCCTCGGGCTGAGCCCGACCGACTGGTTCGCCACACCGGCTGCAGTAACGGTTCCGCTCCGGCACGCTCGGGTTCGCCTGCACTGCGGTAAGCGGGTCGCGCAACGGCACCGGTGGCACTTCCACCAAGTTCGCGCCGAGGCTGCCGCGCGCGGCCACCCGCGTACGGCTGTCGGGCCCGGCCCCGGCCTTGTGCCCGCACTCGTCGCAGAACCCGTCGTCGGCGTATCGGCCAGGACACCCGCTCTGCCGGCATCTCATCGGCGACTCCTCAATGGTATTCGGCCAGCCGCCGGCGCAGCCCGAGGAACAGCAGACCCAGCAGAACGGCCGTGGCCACCGCGGGGATCACCGTCCACCCTTGGAGCTGCCGGCGCCCGTCGGCGATGCTGCGGTCGAACCAGCCCTGATTGATGTCGATCCAGGCGGCCAGAACCTTGTCGTACTCGGCGAAGTGGTAGTTGGAGTCGCCCGGGTGGTAACTCGTGCAGAACGCGATCGAGTC
>Ga0247737_1000244_pt1 | contig 19975 bp, 29 predicted proteins | sample UWRJL028104C2_FD_180937 | JGI IMG/M metagenome (GOLD analysis project Ga0247737, IMG submission 180937) | Plant litter microbial communities from Arlington Agricultural Research Station in Wisconsin, United States - UWRJ-L028-104C-2 | ecosystem: Environmental > Terrestrial > Plant litter >...
GCGCAAACGCGGTGGCCCACTTCCCGGCGCGGTTCCAGCTGGTGCTTGCCGCCAACCCCTGCCCGTGCGGGCAGTACGGTGCCCCCGACTCGGAGTGCGTCTGCCCACCGACGAGCAGGAGACGGTACCTCGCCCGACTGTCGGGTCCGCTGCTCGACCGCATCGACATCCAGCTCAGGGTGGCACGGGTCACCGCCGCACGGCTCCGCCTCTCCGACGAGGCACCGCGGCTCAGTTCGGCGGATGCCCGAGCCCGCGTCGTGCAGGCCCGCGCCGCGGCGCGAGAGCGTCTCGCGTCCACCCCGTGGAAGCTCAATTCGCAGGTGCCGGGCTCCTGGCTGCGCGAGCCCTCCCGACGACTCGCCCCCGTGACAACCTCGGCCATCGATCGCGCCCTCGAACGTGGCGGCCTGACCATGCGTGGCTACGACCGCGTGCTCCGGCTGCGTCACACGCACTAAACGCAGAGGTGGATTGGGCCGTCATCCACGACGGACCGGGTCCATCACATCATGCGCACTGGGCACCGGAGGCAGGGGTGTCGGGTATCGCACGAGGTTGTCCGCCCCTCCCAGTGTGGCGCTCCTGCCGATCAGTAGCCTCTCCTCGGGATCGAGCTCCCAAGTGACCGCCCGGAAGTACTCGGCACCCTCAGCGGTCCTCTGGCGGGTGACAATCGCGGCAGGCAGCACCGGATCGTTTCGCATCACCAGCCACGTGTTGAAGTCGTAGCGGATCGGCTTCGGGCGGTCGCTGCTCGGCAGGGCCAAGAATGTCTCCTCTCTCGGGGAGCAGTCCGGCCTACTGCGAAGTGATCAGGCTAGGTGAGGCGGGCGACACCGCACGAGGGACAGCGCCAGTACGGGTGTTCGTCTGTGCCGGCGAGCTCGAGGCCGGTGAGGCATTGCTCGCAGTTTGGCGTCCCCATGTCATCCACGGGCGGCCTCGACATCTTCTGCGAGGATTCGGAGTTCCGCTGCGGCAGCAACTCGTGCTGCGGCAGCGATGCATTCCTCGTAGGTCCGCGTGTTGCGATGCTGCTGGTCTGACTGCGTGCCCATCCGTCAACCATGGCGCGGACGATCTCGAATAGCGAGAGGCCCGGCGAGAATATCCCGCCGGGCCCCGATAACTCATTACGCGGAAGCTGCGGCCTCCCTTGCATCGTTCAGCTTGCGGCAGGACGCAGCAGCCCACTGCAGATCGGAGGCGAAGCCCGCGGCCGCGGCACCGTCGATGAAGCACTCGTCCGTCTCGACGTACACGGTCCAGCCGGCGCCCATCCGGTCCGGTTCGACGTCATCTGCCCAGCGCTCAACTTCAACCGTCCAGTTCGCACCGTTGATTCGCTCCGCGGTGTGCTTGAAGCAGATGTCCTCGGGGTCGAAGACGTGGAACGACTCCAGGCACGCCGGCTCCGTGCATGGCGTGAGGTAGTCCGGGTGCTTTTCGCCCTCGGGAAGGTCCGCACGGACGGTCCGGCCAGAGCTCAGGGACAGATACCGTTCGCCACCTTGCGTCCGGTGCTCGATCCACGGCATCTGCGACTTCTTGCCGAGCTTCACATCATCGACGTCTCGGCGAAGCCGTTCTAGGTCTGCGAGGGTCGCTCCCTGGCGAAGGAAGATCTTGAACTGCGCCCGGTCTGGGTAGATCCTGACGTGCCCCGTCCAGCGGGCGAGGAGGTCTCTGCGACCGCTCTGGTGGCCGGTGACTCTGACTGCGGGGTTGCCGGTCGACCATCCGACGACGGTGGTGTAGTTCTCGTACTGCTCGGCGTCGGCGATCTCCATGATCGTCGGCTCGCGATCGGTGTTGTAGGTGACACCCTCGAAGGGGAGGATTCCCGCGGTGGGGGTGGTGTCGGTAGCGTTACTCATTGTTCGTTTCTCCTCTGATCAGGTGATACGGATCGCCCTCGGCCTGTTGACGCAGGTCGGGGGCTTCATTGTTTCTCCGGAGGCTAGGCCTCCGAAGAAGCGGCGAGGGGGTTCGCCGGGTCTTGTGGTGGATGCGATCCACATGGTGCCATCCCAGGCCAGCTTCATTCGCTGGCCGTGAGGGATCGCGTTGTCGACGATGAAGGCCTTGCTCGTTATCGTTCCCTGGCTGGGGGAGATTGTGAGCCTGATCGCGTTGGGGTCGTCCGCGCCAGTCGGCTGGATACCCATGCGCTTCGTAGCTGCGTCCCAGAGGAGTAGGACGTGGGTGGTATCACTGAGGAGCCGAAGGGCTGCCGCGTTGAGTACGAGTCGGCCTGCGCTCAGGGGTCGGACGGTGGGGACACCGCGCCCTTCGCCGGTGGAGCGTGTTCGTTCAAACACTTCAAAGTTCATTTCAAAACACTAACACGAACAAATCAGGTTTGACTAGTCCCGATACGGCGACTGAGGTTCGGTCGGGAGGCTATGCGCCCACTTCCACAGGTCGTCGTACAGGATCACGGGCTTGGTGTTGCCGTATCGCACCGGAAGCTCGCCGCTGTCGATGAGCCGGCGCAGGAAGGCCTTCGAGAAGCCCACAGCCGCGGCGGCGGCCGTCAAGTTGTAGGCGATGGGTTGCTGAATCTCGATGTCCCTGATGACATCGAGCACGTAGATGTCCTGGTCGGTGAACTGGGGCTCCTTCGCAACTTCCTTGTAGGTGTTGATCCGGTCCCAGATCTCGTGCTGCCTCATCCGCTCTTCGTTAGCCACCTCCCGCTTCGTTTGGTCCGCGTACGCCAGCACGTCGTGCCATTGGCACGGCAGCTTCACTCGCGTGACCGTCTTTAGCCAGCGGCCTCCGTGACGCGGCTCGATCACCACGCGATCGCCGTAGTGGTGCCCGGGGTGAATGATGCGGACCGGGAGGAGCGGCGTCTTCGAGTCGTGCTGGTAAGCCCAGATCTGACCCGTGGTCATCGACGATTCCTTCGGCATGAGTGCACCCTAGCCGCGCGGCAACCGAGAACGTCCACCCGATTCTGATGTCGCGCATAGAGCAACCATGATGGTTACTTCCGACGCCCTATCCGCCCACATCGCTGCGCTGGTCGCCGCGGCACCCCCGCTGAACCCGGCACAGCGAGCGCTTCTCGCGGTGCTCCTTGACGATTGACGCGGGCTAGGGTGGCGTGATGGATGACTGCCCCTCGCCCGAAGCCTGGCGACGCTTCGGCGAGATCGCATTCATCTCCCTGACGCGCCTCGCTGAACGTGATGCGGAGTCAACGTTGCTGGCGGCTGATCCGAGTGGTGGCGAGGAAAGGTCGACTAGGTAGTATCTTGAGCAGACCCCGACTAACGCTCAGCAACCTGGAGTATCTTGGCAGTCCGTCCTCGACATACCGACAAGCACATCGAGGCAGTGATGCGTATCTGTGAAGAACAGGGATGGACCTTCACTAAGGGCAAGAGCTACTACAAGGGCAGGTGCCCTTGCGGGTACCACTCAAAGACTGTTCATCTCACACCGAACAATTCATACTTACAAAACTTCAAGCACTATTTTCGCCGCCTAGAATGCTGGGATAAGGAGGTCACGCTATGACAAGATTCCACGCAGAGCTTTCAGTCCAGGGCATCAAGATGTCGCCGGAGACATTTGACGAAGCTTTTGACGCCATCGCGGACGCCCTTTACGACTGCCAGGGGATCGAAAACGCCGACCTCGCCGGAGACTCGTCGACTCAGATCGCGACGTTCTCCATGGATGTCGAGCACGACGACGAGATAGAGGCGTTCCGAATTGCAATTGGGGCTGTCCGCACCGCGTTGCACGCTTCAGGGGGAGCAACTCCGAACTGGGAGCAGAACTTCTCGATGCTGCGGCACATGATCGAAACGCGCGCTGGCTCAGACGCGTTCGATTCGGTCGACGCATAGGAACAAGCCAAAATACAGCCCCGGCCATCCACATCAGCGGATGGCCGGGGCTGTTTGTTTTACGCCCGAGTTGAAGCCTGACTGGCGCATGTCGCATCGCGTGGATCCGCGGACTGATCGCCATACTTTGGGATATGACGTCGACTCAATGCGCCTACTGTGAACGTTTCTCCCACTTCACAATCCGATGGGGAGAGGTATACGGGCGTGGGCGCGCGGTCCGATTCGCTGCGACGTGCGACAACTGTTCCAACATCTCGATCGCGCGCGGCCCTGTGACTGCCGGTGCTGATGCCGTCGACAACAGCTTTGTCCGCAAATCACTGGGCGGGCATGAGTCGACTTTGGAGTGGTGGCCCAAGACGGGAGAAGCGCCTTCGATCGACGACGTTCCAGGCGCGATTGCAAGGGCCGCACGAGAGGCCTACTCGAGTGCGAACATCCAAAACCACATGGCTGCCATCCTGATGGCGAGGACCGTCGTGGAAGCGACCGCGAAATCGAAGGGGATCTCCAGTGGCAACCTCAAATCCAAGATCGACGCAATGCGCGAACAAGGGCTAATCCGACCGGCGATCGCCGAGCAAGCACACGAGATTCGGTTTATGGGGAACGACATGGCCCACGGCGACATCGAGGACGCTCCTGCAGCTATCGACGCTGAGGAGATTCTCGCGCTGATGGGGGAGGTCCTAAGCGAGGTGTTTCAGGGGCCAGCACGTCTTGAGAGGATCCGAGGACGCCGCACCAACCCCTCATGATGAGTTAGACGCCCCCACTTCGGGGCTTGCTGTTGCGGTTGTCAGTGGAGCAGATTAATGTCCGGGGCATGAAGATCACTCGCAACCCGCTCGCGAAGAACGGGACACCCGACCCCGTTCGCATCGGGATTGCTGCTGTCGTGCTCGCCGGGCTCGCCTTCGGTGGGCTGTTCGCCGCGAACGGGATCCAGTCTGCTCAGGCCGATGAACGTGCCCGCACGGTGGCCGCTGCCCAGTCAGCCGCCGAGCAGGAGGCGACGGAGCAGGCCATGTACTCCGCGGCCGCGGAGGCGAAGAAGGAGCTCGAAGCGGCTGCAGACGCGAGCTACCAGGAGTACCTAGTCGCGAAAGCTGCCGCGGAGGCGAAGGCTGCTGCCGACGCAAAGGCGGCGGCTGATGCACAGGCCGCAGCGGATGCTCAGGCTGCTGCGGATGCTGCGGCGAAGACCAAGGCGCCGACCAAAGCATCGGGAGGGTCGACCTCGAGCGGGCCTGTTAGGTGCCCGGCCGGGAGTCAGGCGAACAGCAGCGACGGTGTGAACGACACGTCGTGCTTCCCGACGAAGTGTTTCAGCATGGTCGTGGACCCGAGTGACCCATCGACCTCGGACTGCTGGGTCGCGTTCAAGCCATAACTAGTCCTCGAGCAGGAACGCAATGGGCGTGCTCGGGCCTACGTGAATGCGCTGCTCCCCTATCCCGTCGCCGTGAGGGTGCTGCATCAACAGCCAGCCCGTGCCGCCCTCCATGGCCTTGTCGATCGCCGTGCAGAATCCCTCCATCTGCGCGTAGGTCAGGCCCCGACCGATCTGCTGCCCTGCGTAGAACATCGCGTACGTCATTCGTCCTCCTGTGGGTTGGTCGCAGCCTAGGTCACACCAGTGACGATTCCTCCTCAAGGCCGTCTAGGGCCTGCAGTCGTGCTGCGAACGAGTCTGATCGTTGCCGCTCTTTCAGCAGTTCCGACCAGACGAACTGAGTGGCCGCGAGGCCCGCCAGGGCGAACATCTCGTAGTGGATCGAGCGGGGGATTGGTTCACCGTCGTCGTCGAGCACCAGCCGTTCGACGAGCACGGAGACCAACTCTTCCTCCGACTGAGGGCGATCATCATCTGCCCAGGGGATCTCCGCGAATTCGCGCTCATAGATCACGAACTCCCAGAGCCCTGCAGCGTGAAGTTCTTCCGCGATGAGACCGCAGTCCCTGCGCGCCCTGTGGCGGTCTCCCACCAGCCGCCAGCCCGCGTGCCGGTGATGTTGTAACCAGCCGCGTTGGACGAGTAGAGATCGGTCCCACGAACGCCGCCGGACGCCGTCACTGACCCTCCGGCGGTGATGTTGCCATTCACGGTCTCGGAGCCGTCGATCTGGCTGTTGCCCGTCGACCTCAGGGCGTTCCCCTGAACGGTGCCAGCTGTCGAGATCGTGCCACCAGCGGTGATCGTTGTGCCAGCCGAGATGGAGCCCGCGGAGTTCAGCGCGCCCGAGCCGACATTCAACGAGCCGGTGCCCTCGATGGTGAGCGAGCCGCCGCCGTTGATGAGCAGACCGCCAGCGCCGATCTGCGAAGCCGCGAGGGACCGAGCCGAAGCGTTGGCGTCGATCTGCCGTTGAAGGTCCTTGAGCGCGCGGGGTATCCAGTCCTTGCCGTCTGGGAATTGGTCGCCTGGGTTCGCCATCGGGGGATCCTTCCTATGACCTGAGCATCGAGAGCCGCCGCAGACCGTCGTCAACGGCCTGCGAGGTGCCCACGACCTGGGTAAAGGTCGGCGAGTAGGTGATCATCTTCGTCGTCCCTCCGCCCTGTGTCGGCGCTTGGCTGGGCGCGTGCGCAGCACCGACGGCGAACGTCTGGCCGGCGTTGATAGCTTTCAGCAGCTGCCGCTGCCGGTCGGCCTGCCCGAACTTGTTCGAGATGACCTCTTCGCCGTTCGCGAGGCGGTACAGCCCAGCCGTGTCGGACCAGGCGGTGCCAGGTCCGTTGACGGTGCCGCCACCAGTGCCGCCGTCGGCGAGAGCGCCGATCGTTCCACCGTTCGCAACACCCGGGCGGCTCAGCCCGGACCGGTTGTCTCCGACGTCGGGGAGGTCAGCGCGGACGTTGATGCTCACCGAGCGGGCGCGCACACCCGCAACGAACGCATCCACCTGGGCCAGCGCGGCCGCCGTGTCGACCTCGAGCTTGGTGGGCGGGATCGATGCAGGGATCTGGAACAGCTTGTCGATGTACTGCTGGACCTGGTTGCGGTCCTCACCGACCTCCACAGCGTGATCGATGATCGCCTGCTTCATCTCTATGAGCTTCTGACGCGTCTCCTCCGACGAGTGGCTCAACTTGCCGTTGGCGTCGGTCTGGTCTCGATACGCCTGAGCTGCATTCTGTGCGGACTGCACCGAGCTGATCAGTTCCCCGCGGTTGGCGACTGCCGCCGCGGTGTTTCCCTCGAGAGAGGCTGTCGCGCGGTCGATGTCCTTGCCGGTCTTATCGATGTGGGCACCCATGTTGGCCAGCTGCGAGTCGAACTGGTTCTGGGCCTGCTCTGCGCTGATGGTCTTCCCGTTGAGCTTGTCGAGCGTCATTCGGAGCAATCCGGCCGCGTCGTTCTGCAGGTACATCAGAGCGGTGGTGCGCTCGGTCGCCGCCCCCGCATCCTCCTGGCCCGACTTGGCTGCGAGCAGAGCGGCGGTCGTGGTGCCGGCGGCCCGAGCTTCCGCCTCTAGAGCGTCACGCTGCTTCTTCGTCGAGACCGTGACGCCACCGATCGCCTGCTGGTAGGCGTTGTACTTATCGATCGATTCCTTGATCCCCTCGTTCTGCCCCGACACCGCGTCCGAGAGGAGGTTGGTGGAGGTGACAAGCGCCTTCCCCTTCTCGCCCGTGAACCCGCCCTGCGCGGCTATGAGTGCCTTGGTGCGCGCCGTGGCCTCTGCCATCTGGGCGGAGAGCTTCGTCTTCGCTGCCGTGTCACCGAGGGTGGCATCCGTGACGAGCTTCGTCGAGATCCCCAGCTTCTGTGCGGCGGTGAACGCCCCTGCGTCTTGCAAGGCCTTCGCCGCGCTCGCCCGGGTGTTCTGGCCGATGACACCCGAGTCAGCCTGGACGGCGGCGGTGTAGTTCTTCGCTATTTCCGTCGCACGTTGCTGGTTGCTCGCGACCACGGCGAAGACGGCCGCCAGAGCGCCGACTGCGGCGGCTACCCACCCGATCGGCCCAGTGGCGATCGTCGTGGCTACTCCGACCGCTCCCATGCCCGTGGCGATGGTGCTGAGCATCGGGGCGATGAACCCCCAGGCTTTGAAGGCGAGGGTGCCCCAGACGATCGCGCCTATGAGACTCGAGAGCACATCCACCGGTATCGCGGAGATCGTCTCCGACACGACGGTGAGGACGCTCAATCCCACCGACCCGAGCGGGGCCAGGGCTTCGAGGATGTGCATCACCGCGTTGGCCAGTGCGCCGAGCACCCGTTCCACCTGTGGAAGAGCGGTGAGTGCGTAGTTGGCGAACGTCTGCAGGCCGGTGCCCTTCGTCCAGCGGTCGAACTTCTGCGTCAGCGACTCCAGATAGGCGCCGGTGGTGAGCAGGAGAGGTTCGAGGACGCGAGCCCCGGTGATGGTGCCGGAAAAGAGATTCGCCCCGGAGCGGCCGAGGAGGGTGGAGAACTCGGACGCCTGACGGTTCAGCATCGGCAGCGACCCGGTGGTTTCCTTCACCACCTTCTGGAAGGAGGAGAGCATCGCTACCGCGGAGGTGCGCGACACGACATCCAGGACGTTCTTGATCGTCCCGATTCCGTCCGCGTACGCCTTGCCGGTGGCGCTCCCGTCGGCCATTTCCTTGCGGATGCCGAAGATGGCCGCGATGCCGGCGACACCCATGAACGTCAGCGCCCCGGCGATACCGACCGCGCCCGCGGCGACGGGGACCAGCATTGGCAGGAGTACCCCCACCGCTGTTGCGATCATCCCGAGCCGTGAGACGTTCGTGCGGTTGGCCTCGTTGGCCTTCACCGTCTGCCGTTCGGCCGCCTCCTGCGCTGCCGCCTGCTGGAGCGCTGCTGCAGCGGCTTTCTGCTGTGCCGCGGCGAGGGCAGTCTCGGCGAACGTAGCCTTCTCTGCTGCCGCCTCCGACCGTTTGATCGCCTCCGCCGCAGTGAGCTCAGCAGCTGCGATCTGAGCGGCGGTGCGTCCGTGCTTCGCCCGTGACTCCTCGAGACGCATCTCGGCGACGATGGCCCGGGCTGTGGCCGACTCAGAGGCAGACTCCGCGGCTGCTAGGCGCCTCGCTGCGGCGGTGACCGCATCGGTGCCAGCGGTGGAGCCGGTGCGGGCGGTAGGGGCTGCAGCGAGGGCTGGGGTGGCGCGGGAGGTGATCGACGCGTTGTCCGAAGTGCTGGCGTACGCGGCTTTCAGTTCCGCGAGTTTCGCGAGTGCCTCTGTGATATTCGCGTCGACCTTGATCGTGGGGGTGAGCCCGGCGATCTCGCGCGCTTCCTGCTTCGTCTTCTGGTAGTCCGCGAGCCATTCGTCGCGGTCCATGCGGAGCTTGCCGACGATACTGCCGGCGGTGGTGGGTCCGGTGTCGCTCAATGGGAGCTGCCTGACTGGGGATGTGAGGCGGGCGGTGGGGCGGTGCGGTTAGTGCTGGACGCCTCGGAGGTCGGTGAGGCGGTTGCCTGCCTCGTTGCGGGCGACGCCCATGACCTCGTCAAGCTCACCGGCCCGGTAGGCCGTGTCGATCTGTTCAGGCGAGGCGGCCGCCAGCCATGATTCCGGCTTCTGTTCGACCTGCATCGGCCCACCTCTCCTATGGCCTTCGTCGGTCTTTCGGGCTTGCAATTCCTTGGCGAGCGCATCCGCTTCGGCCTCCGCGGCGCGTACGTCCGCGAGGGTGACGGTCTTCTGATCTTCGTCGGCCATCAGATGCCTCGCGGAGTGACGAGCGCCGTGACGGTGCCAGCGTGGCCGGCGGTGAAGTCGAACCACATGGAGCGGTCCTTCTGCTGGCAGCGAGCCGAGGTGAAAGGGCCGATGTAGCGGGAGCTGGAAGCTGGGATCGTGTACGCCTGGTCGGCGCCCGCCCCCAGACTTGTGACGGGATCGCCTCCGCGGAGTGTGACGACGTGCGGGCTCGTGTCGGTGTTCGTGATCAGCAGGGTGCTCATCTCCGGCTCGGCGGTGATGAACATTCCGTTGGTGATGTCGATCGTGACCGCAATCGGGGTGCTGAGGCTATTCGCGACCAGTGGTGTCGGGGTAATTGCTGTGCGAGGCATGGGGGTGGCTCTCCAAGTCTGTTTCGGTGTTAGCCGTTGATTGCTGTCGGGTAGGGGTGGGGTTGACGCGTTAGCTCGCTTTCCCGGTCGAGCGGAGCGACTTGTACGCGGACTGGACGGTGTCGTAGTCGTCGGGAAGAGGCTTGAGCCTGGCGTCGGAAGGGACGCCGGCGAAGATGAGTCGCAGGTAGTTGCCAGGGTCGACGATGGGGAGTTCACTGCCATCAACCAGCAGGATGCCGATGCCGTTGACTCCGATTCCCTGTTCGAACTGTTGATGCTGGAAGCCGTGACTTCCCAGCGCTACCCGCCAGCGTGCGAGGTCCGCGTTGTGCTCGTCTGCGAGAGCCGCGAAATGCATCGCCGCGGTGCGTACGGCTTCTAGCGCTTCGACCAGATATTGGCCCGACTCGGGGGTTTTCTTGAGCACGTCCTTCTTGATGTCCGCGATGGCTTGGTCGCGGGCGTCGATGCGACGCTGGCGGGCCTTGGTGCGGGCACCTTCGACCTGGAGGCGGAGGAAGCTCACCAGCGACTTCTGCTCAGTGAGCTTGTCGTGAGTCACCTCCGCGTCACCGGAGCGGATGGCGTCTTCGAGGCTGTTGGCCAGGGCTTCCGCCTCGCTGGCCTGAGCGTTCGCGGCGATCACTTCCGGATCCCGGTCGAGAGCGGTCTGCTCGACCCACTCTTCTCGAGCGGTGCCGTTGGATGGAATGTTGCTCATGCTGCCCTCCGGAGGACGTTGGTCAAGCTGTCTGGGTCGATCTGCCAATCCCGTCCGGGCCGTTGAGCTCTGATCGCTCTGGTCTGAGCGAGGCGCCTGATGTAGCGCTCGCTCAGACCGTGCCGGGCGGCTGCCTCATGAACCGAAACCCAGGAGGTTGTGACCACTGTCGCAATACGGGTTCCGCTAGCGGCCCCGGTGTCAGGTACACGCTCACCCGCCGCGGTAGCCAACGCCTCCAGCACCTCCTGCGCGAACGGTGGCGGCACCTTCCCGTTCGATCGCAACTCCCGAGTCATGTCCCGCAGCAGACACCGCATCGCCCAGTTCGCGGCCTCACCGCGGAGCACCTGATCAACGGGGTCAGGCATCGCGCCTCGCCCGCGCGTTTAGACGTTGACCGAGACATCTCGCGCAGAAGCCCGTGTTTCTCGCCCGCGCGTTTGGGGTAGTACCGGTACTTCCCCCTCCCATTTGCACACAGGCGCGTGACGCGCACGCGCGATCGATGTCGAGAATGTTCTTCCGCACCCGTGTTTGCCCGTCAATGTTGATCGAGTGACCGCCATCGCCTTTCGCGCGCGTTTTGTCATCGACTGGTCGATCGGCCACTATCCGGCCTCTCCCGTGGAGGGCTTGGTCTGGGCGAAGAATGGCCCCAACCACTGGATCGCGACCTGCTCTGTCATGCGTCTCCGCTTGCAGACGGCCTTGAAGATGCTCTTATCCGTCACCATGGAGAGGTCAGCCATTCCGCTCATCTCTTGGACCTGCTGGAGGTAATTCCGGTCGATCGTGGACAGATCTCTGGGCCTGGTGCGCAATGCTGGCTCTGGCGCTCGTTTCGCGCGCGCGTGGACCGGCTTCGAATGTTCGAGGTCCGGGATCTGCTGCTCGAGCTCGATGATCTCCTCAGCCAATATCTCCGCTGACTTCGCCAGCTCGACTCGGACGTCGCGCTCGAGCAGGTCTGGGCGGCGCTTGGCGTTGAACCGCCAGTGCAGTGCGGTCTGGGCCGACCGGCGGTCCACCTCGCGCTGCTTGAGAAGCGCCATCCGTTCGGTGGTGAAATCACGATCGGGGAGATTCTGGGCAACGAGGTCTCGCATGGTCTCCACCCACTGCCGAGCTTCGATCTCATCGAGCTCGAGCATTGCGATCTGCTTTGCCCGCACGCGCCGGTCGTTGCCGGGTAACCACGCAACATGCCGGAACGGACCGCCGTCAGTCGTCACCGCTCACATCCATGTCGCGTTCGATCTGGTCGACCTGGGACCAGAGTTCGCTCTGCATGATGATGTTCAGCGCGCCGGCGGTGGTCTGCCCTCCAGCGACCGTGAGCAGCCATGCGAGGTTTCTCAACGCGGCTGTGGTGACGAGTGCGACATTGACTTCGGTTTCATCCCGAGAGTCGCCGTTGCAGGCGTCGAACAGTTCTTCGAGAAGGACTTCATTGGGGCGGGGGATCTGCTCGGTGAGCAAGTGCAGGAGCACGGCATGACTCTCTGCTTGGGTGAAAATGGCCATCAGCTGCCCTCCTCTTCGGCGAGTGCCTGGCAGGTGCCACAACGGGGCGGAAAGACCTCGCCCACGTGGTCATCGCAACGAACTCCGTGGTCAACTTCGTGGTTCATGGTGCAGCTCCAAACTCGTTTTCGGGCATCCAGGGCCACATGTGCCCTCGACGCATGAACTTCGGGAAGTCGCGCTGGTCCCGGTCACCACGCCACTTGACGAGAGCGACCTGATCGCCGGATGGGTCATCGGTCACCCGCAGGCCCATTCCAAATTCGGGCCAGCCGAGCAATGCGGAGGATCCGCGTGGGCGGAGGTCTCGCTCACCGTCTCCGCCCGTTCCCTTGCCGGCGTGCGCTTCCATCACCAGGGCGACGTTTCTCTCGCGGAGAGAGTCCAGGGCGACGATGAGGGGTGCAGCGTCGTCGTCGTTGTTGATGGCTCTGGGGACGAGCTTGTACAGGGGGCCGATGAAGAGAATGTCCGGCTTGTGCACGTCGACCAGCCGGTGAATTTCTCCGAGGTGCTGCTCTCGGGTGATGTCGATCCGATGTGAAGCCATGACGTTCACGGTCTGGGCAGGATCCGCGGAACCTTCCAGAGCGGCGTTCTTCACCATGAGGCGCACTGCTCGACGCCACTGCCGCTCGGTGTTCTCCGCATCCACCACCAGCACCCGAACCGGCTCGATCTTCTGAAAAGTCGTGGGATGGATGCCCGCCGCCGACAAGATCGCCAGCTGTCGCACGAACGTTGTCTTTCCCGCACCCTCCCCACCGGTGAGGATCAGACGATCCTTTCGCTCGAGAAGATTCGGGATAATCCAGTCGTACTCGTCTGACCCGTCGAGAATGTCGGCGAGCTTCTTCGCGACGAACATGGACGTTGCGGCGGAAGACCGCAGTCGCTCGAGCTCGGTGATCGCCGAGGAGACCGCATCCGGTGACGCAAAGCCGGGGTTGGTGGCGTTCGCGAGAATGTCCTGCCCAACGCTCCGGAGCCCTCGTCGGATGGAGGCATCCCGCACGGCCTCGCCGTATTCGACTACCGACTGCGCATGGAGGACGTCATCGGTCCACGTCCACACCTCCGTCGGATCGATGCCGAGGATCTTCCACTCAGGGAAGTGATTCCCCACAGAGATGGCGGTGACTGGAGTTCCGGCAGCGATCATCCGCCCCATGCCCGCGAAGATCGCGCCGAGTCGTTGATCCTCAAAGTCATCCGCCGAGACCACATCGTGCGCGAAGCGGTAGACCTTGGAGTCGATGAGGATCGAGCCGAGCACGGCGCGCTCCGCCGGCGACCCGATCATCGGTTCATCCAAGCGTCAGGGTTTCGCCTCACCGGCGCAGCAGGAGTTGCCTTTGTCAGCCAGGTGGTGAATGCGGCATTCCAGTTCGCTGCGTGACGGTCATGAGTGGCGGCGTGGAGCTTGAACGCCTCGACCGCGCTCGCTATGTCAACATTCGACTCTCGAGCTCTCGTGAAGTGAGCCGCAGTCGGTGCCCAATCAGCAGGGATGCGAATCTCCGGCTTCTTGCCTCCACTCTTCGAAGAAGAGTTATTGGGTAGGGACGGGAAGGGAAGGGAAGGGGCATCCGCAACACCGCCGTTGGTTTCGCTGTTATCCACGTCGTTGGTCACGCTGTTGGTAACGGCGTTACCTGAGCTGTTACGGGTGCGAAAGTCCTGCACTCGCTGGGAGCTCTTCTTCCGTTCTTCGAGGACCTTCTCGCGCAGCGGTTGCGTCGGCGACCAATCGTTGAACTGCCAGCCATCATCGACCGCTCGCCAGAGGCCAACATCGACGAGCGCCTGCGCGTCCTTTGGTCGCCCAGCGAGCTCCTCCAGCATGTGCTCGGGTATATGGCCGTCCGAGAGTTCTTTTGAGCTCCACGCCCCCGCCATTGCCCACAGGCCAAAAACGCGGAGACGTTCCGCCCGTGGAATGCGAAGAACCTCAGATTTAGTGGTCATCTCGTCTCCGACTCGGAACCATGGCATCAGGGGATGGCCTGCCATATCTGGGCAGGTCCGCCGTGCTCAGACACCCCGAGGTGTCCTGTGGCTCGCACCGTGGGGTTCAGGGCCTCCGTGCCCCTCACGAGCTCCGCCCGCGCCGTGCGTACGCGTTGGGGTGTTCGGGTGCCGCCGGCTGCCCGATAGAGCTTGTACAGCGCATCGTCGGTCTGTGGGCCATGTGTCAGGAGCAAGTCGTAGATCGAATCGGAGAGGCCCCGTGTTTTTCGGCGGTCCATCGCCAGCGCGGCGACGTAGGAGGTCTCCGGATCCCGCGACCTAACCTGGCGCTCGAGCCCGGCCATCAGGCAGCCTCGCTCAGCAGGGCCGGCGAGAGCAGCGCGGTGATGCGATCGGCCTGCGCTGACGAAAACGGTGGAGCCTGCTCGACTACTGCCTGTACGTATGCGCGCAGGTCTTGTCTCTCTTGGGAACCGGTGGCGCGTCGGTAATCGAGGATGTGGCTAGGCACGAGCATCGGTTGCTCCCGCCTCTCTATCGAACGCAGCGTCGATATACGCATCCACGTCGGATTCACGGAACACGCGACGGCCACCGATGCGGGCTGACTTTGGCGCGGTGCCCTTGTACAACAGCCACCTGAGCTGCTTCTCGGTCTTGCGCAACCGTTTCGCAGTCTCCGCGAGGGTAAGTAACTGGTTTGCCATGCCTTTCCCTGCTCTCTTGCATTGCGACCGCCATTCGGACGCAATGCAAGATTACCTGACTTGCATCACTGTTCACAACGGTATGCAATTGCGTGTCGCTGTCCATTGCAGCACAATGGGCACATGCTCGATGACGGATTCTGGTACGAAGCGGCCGAAAAGCGAGTTGCGCTGCCCGGGACCAACCTGAGCGTCATGTCGGGTTTCACGGCGTACGTCCCGCGGGACACGGGGGAGGGCCCCCATGCAGCAGAGTTGACTGCAGAGTTTTCTCTGAAGACGGAGGATTGGGTTATCACCCGGTTTTCCGCGGTGCTGGATCCCGACGATGGGGCCCGCATCACAACCGAGTCGCTGAGGGAGATGCCCGTGGCGCATCTGCTGCGCCTTGCCGTCAACGGCATCCACGGCGTCGTTGCAGACCCAAACGGTAACGACTACTGGGACCGTTGGCTTGAAGAGATCGAGACGACACGAGCGATGCGCGCGGACGGACCCACGCCGGCGAACCTGTCCTCCGCGGCGGAGGTCTACCGAGTCGCTCTCATCCTGCGCCGATCGCCCGTCACGATGGTCACCGAGACCTTCGGCCTACGGGAGCGATCCGCCGCTCACTGGATCAAGTTGGCGAAGGAGCGCGGCCACCTTCAAACGAAGGACGGGGAATAGCTGTCGATCAGGGAAGCCAGTAGATCCCGACAGTGTTCGGGTCGAACTTCCGCACACCGCGGCCCGGGCCACTGATCACGACCGCCGCGAGGGCGCCGATCACCGCCCGCTTCTTCTCGACGGCGAGCGATTCCCACGCGGCTCCGACGTCATTCGAATCCACGAGCCCGCCGAACACTTCCACGCGGCCGGCGTCAGCCAGGGCTGCGTCGATGTCGGCGAGGCGGCTGCGCATTCTCACGGTTGCTGTGCGGAGTTGCGATGCGGTCAGGTCGCCGTCCGCGAACTCCGTGGCCAGCGCGTCTAGTCGTGCACGCACTCCGACGGCTTCAAGCGACAGTGCCGCGGTGTCCACAGTGGGGGAGGGGCGAAGGAGCTCGAGCGCATCCGGTCGAGAGAGCCGCGCGACCATCACCGCTTCGACGTACTGCTCGACGGGCTCGGAGCGCCGCGAGAAGTGCCCGGAGCTGCCCCCGCAGCGGTAGGAAGGGATGCCCGCCCGCCCATTGCCGCCGGAATGGGCCGAAGCGCCACACACCGCACACACCGCTAGGCCGGTGAGCAAGTACCGGGTGCCGCGCGGCTTGCTCTTGTCCTTGCGAGCAGGGTCCATCAGGATCGACTGAGCAGCATGCCAAGTGCTCTCCGGCACAATCGCAGGCCAAAGGCCGTCCGCCACGATCTCGCCCTTATGGGCCCGCTTTCCCATGTACCGGGGGTTCTTCAGCACCCACCGGACGCTGTCACCCCGCCACGGCGAGGGGTCGCCGCGCTTCGGACCCTTCTTGAGGATCTGGGCGGAGAATCCGGCCGCATTCCACGATCGCGCGATCGCAGCGAGAGGGACGCCGGAGAGGAAGTCTCGGAATCCCTCGGCAATTGCCGCAGCTTCGGCCGGAACGATAGTCATGCCGTCCGTCGTGTAGCCGAAAGCTTTCCGTCCGGTCGGCCGCCCGAGGGACGCGGCATGAGCCGCGGCGCGGATCTGACGCTCACCCTTGCGGCGTGCTTCGAATCTGGCGATACCCGCGAGCATGGTCGCGCGGAACTCGCCATCCGCGGTGGTGAGGTCGATCTCGCCATCGACGGTGAGCACCTTGGCGCCTGTCTCGGTCAGCGAGATCAGATCTGTGATCGTGCGGAGAAGGCGATCGAGGTCAACAGCAATCACGACGTCGAAGCGCTTGGAGCGGGCATCGTCGAGCATCCGCGCCCAGGCGGTTCCAGCTGCGCGAGCTTTCGACGCCGAGGTGTCGTTGTCCTCGTACTCGTCCACGACAACCCAGTCGCGGGCAGCGGCCAGCGCACGGCATCGGATGCGCTGCCGATCGATGCCCTCTTGCACGTCTAGGGACTGACGGAAGTACAGAGCGGCTCGTACGGAGGGCGCGGCTGCCATACATCTCCTCGCCACACGAGGGATTTTCAACGTGTGTGAATAGTGAGTGTAACGCCTGGGCTACACGATCGCCGACCTTGACGGCGCCGCCCGTCCCACCGCCGATCACATCGGTCGCGCGCTCTATCTGAGGAGATCGCTGTGAGCACCATCTTCGAACTCGACGAGGACGTCGTGACCGACCTCGTGCGGGCGGTCACCGCCGACTCGACCCCGGTCGAGCTGTCCTCCGCCGACGTATCGGAGCGGTTCGCCCGGGCGGCCTGGACAGCGATCGCCGAACCGGGGGACCGGTATGCCGGGCTGCTGGTGGAGGCGATCGGCGCCCCAGCTGCGCTGACGGTGCTACTCGGTCTCGGCAACGGCAACGGTAAGGGCGCCGGCGCCGCCAAGGCCGACGGCGAGGCGATGAGGCGAGTGGTGCTCGATCTCGGCGGCGAAGACCTTCCGGCGGCAGAGCTGCAGACCGCGATAGATCGCTGGTCGCCACGCCTGAAGGCATCCGAGGTGGTCACCGCGCTCGGCCAGGCACAGCGGTACTCGGTAAGCCTGCTGATGCCGGGAGACCCGTTCTGGCCGACAGGCTTCGATGACCTCGGGCCGCACGCGCCGATCGCGATCTGGGTGCGCGGCAACCTGTCGACCCTCGACACCCTCGACAGCTCGATCGCGCTGGTCGGCGCCCGAGCGGCCACGGGCTATGGCGAACACGTCACGATGGATGCCTCTGCCGGTCTGGTCGACCGCGGCTACACGATCGTCTCCGGTGCGGCCTACGGCATCGACGGGATGGCGCATCGTGCCGCTCTGGCGAGCTCGGGTCAGACCATCGCCTTCCTCGCCGGCGGGGTGGACCGGTTCTATCCGAGCGGCCACGATGCGCTCCTCACCCGCATCGTCGAGAAGGGCGCGGTGGTCTCGGAACTACCCTGCGGTTCCTCGCCCACGAAATGGCGGTTCCTGCAACGAAATCGGCTCATCGCCGCGTCGAGCCTCGCGACCATCGTGCTCGAGGCCGGGTGGCGATCGGGATCACTCAACACGGCCGGCCACGCCGCATCGCTGGGCAGGCCACTCGGTGCCGTTCCCGGCCCGGTGACCAGTGCCGCCTCGGCGGGCTGCCACCGCCTCATCCGCGAGTACGACGCGACCTGCGTGACCAATGCCGACCAGATGGCCGAACTCGCGCCGCTCGCGCGGACCTCCGTCGGCGCGCTGGTCGACCCGGTCGCCGTGGTGGGGGCGGATTCGCCCGCAGAGCCCACGTCCGACACCGTCCGGGTGCTCGACGCGCTCAGCACGCGAGCTCCGCGTATCGCGGAGGACATCGCCGCTCGCGCGGGTCTCTCCGTTGCCGCGGTGCGGGCGGTGCTCGGCACGCTGGAGCTCGGCGGCACCGTCGTCGAGCGCGACCGCGGTTGGCTGCGAAAGAATGCGCGGTGAACATCCGGCGACGACTCGCACGGGTTCGAGCTGCGCTCCCGCGGCGTCGTCGGGATGTCGGTGCCCCGGTCATAGGCTTGACGCGTGACCCAATTCGGCCAGTATCCCGATCCCGCTCACGTGATCGCCCATATCAGCGACACGCACTTCCTCGGCGGCGATCGCCCCCTGTACGGGAAGATCCCGACGCGGGAGAACCTGGTCAAGGCGATCGAGCAACTGGAGCGGTCGAAGACCAATCCGCGGGCGATCGTCTTCACCGGCGACCTCGCCGATCTGGCCGAACCCGACGCCTACCGCAGCCTGCGCGCGATCGTCGAGCCCGCCGCCGCCCGCATGGGCGCCCAGGTCATCTGGGTGATGGGAAACCACGACGAGCGGTTCCGCTTCGCCACCGAGCTCCTCGACGAGCCGCTCGCCGAGGAAGATCAGGCGGGTGCGCCGCAAGACCGGGTCTACGACATCGATGGGCTGCGCATCATCGCCATCGACAGCACCGTCCCCGGCTATCACCACGGCGAGATCACGGATGCCCAGCTCGACTGGCTGCGCGATGTGCTGTCCGAGCCGGCGCCGCACGGCACTTTGCTCGCGCTGCACCATCCGCCGATCCCCACGCCCATCGACCTGATGGCGCTCATCGAACTGCAGGGGCAGCACCGCCTGGCCGACGTCATCCGCGGTACGGATGTGCGCGGCATCCTCGGCGGGCACCTCCATTACACGACCCACAGCGTCTTCGCGGGGGTGCCCGTGTCGGTGGCAGCCGCGACCTGCTACACGATGGATGTCGCCGAACCCGGCGACGGGCTGTCCGGCGTCGACGGCGCGCAGGCCTTCAATCTCGTGCACGTCTATGACGACCAGATCGTGCACTCCGTGGTGCCGATCGAGCGCTTCACCCAGGTGAGCGGATTCAGCGGGGTTTTCCTCGACGCGATCGCGCAGATGACTCCCGAGGAGCGCCTGGAGGCCTTCTCGAGCAAGTCGTCGACGTTCAGCGTCGCCGAGCGCGAGGCCTCCGAGCCGACGACCAGCACGGAGCCAGCGCCGGCCGACTGATCACCACGGGCAGCGGAGCAAGACACCCCGCGACAGAAGCCTCGGTCGGCACCGGCATGCGCGACCATGGAACCGTGCACCTCGAACGCGCCGTCGACGACTACGCGGCCCACCTCGCCGCCGAACGCGGCTTCAGCGAGCACACTGTTCGCGCCTACCGTTCCGACCTGGAGCAGCTGAGCGCATTCGCGGCCGGTCGCGGCGTGCGCGAGGCCGGCGACCTCGACCTCGAACTGCTGCGCGATTGGCTCTGGCAGGGATCGCAGGCCGGGCTGGCGAAGACTACACTCGCCCGCCGGTCGGCGTCCGCTCGGGGACTCACGGCCTGGCTCTTCCGCGACGGGCAGGTGGCGAAGGATGTCGCGGCTCGCCTGAAGGCCCCCAAGTCCGACCATCACCTCCCGCGGGTGCTCACCCGTGCGCAGATGGACGGCATGCTGGAGTCGCTCGCCCTGCGCTGTTCCAACGGCGATCCGGTGGCGCTCCGCGACCTGGCGATCGTCGAATTGCTCTACGCCTCGGCACTGCGGGTCAGCGAGGTGACGGGACTCGACCTCGACGGCATCGACC
>Ga0247737_1000246_pt1 | contig 19922 bp, 15 predicted proteins | sample UWRJL028104C2_FD_180937 | JGI IMG/M metagenome (GOLD analysis project Ga0247737, IMG submission 180937) | Plant litter microbial communities from Arlington Agricultural Research Station in Wisconsin, United States - UWRJ-L028-104C-2 | ecosystem: Environmental > Terrestrial > Plant litter >...
CGCGACCACGGTGATCTTTGATCATGCTTTTCCGCTTGGTGGCTTCGGCGCCGATCCGTTCTTCCGGATCACTCATGGTCAAGCGTCATTGGGGAGTGTCGCGGTTGCTGGATTCTTCGGTATTAGTGGGTATCTGATCGCAAAGAGTGGCCTGTCCGCCGACGTGCTGCAGTTCATGTGGCGACGCGTGCTGCGAATCTTTCCCGCCTACTGGGTCGTGCTGGTGGTCACGGCATTCATCGTCGGCCCCATCATCTGGGCCGCTCAGGGCGCCGGGCTTGCAGAGTATTTCCGCTTCGCGCCGAATGGTCCGTTCAACTATGTGTCTGCGAACTGGACGCTGAATATCGGAACGTACGGAATCTACGATCTGCTAGCGAATTCGACGCCGTACGGTCGAGAAATCCATGGGAGTGCCTTCAACGGATCGATATGGACACTCATCTATGAATGGCGGGCGTACGTCTTAATCGGGATATTCGTTGCCTTCGGGGTGTTGACTAAGGCAAAGGTTATTGTCCCGATCGTAACGGGCTTCCTCTTCATCGCGCAGGTCGTCCTCATCGTGAGCCCGCAGTCTCTTGCGACGATTTCGCCACTGATCAACGACCAATACGCGGTCTCGTTGACTTTGACTTTCATGTATGGCGCATGCCTGGCCATCTACTCGAAGAAGATCCCCTTTTCCTGGAGCTTGGGGATTCTGTCGTTCGCGGTTCTGCTATACACCCTTCGCTATGGCGGGTTCGCCCTGATCGGTACACCGGCCGGGGTTTATTTCGTGATGTTTCTGGGCGCTGCCCTCCCGAAAGCCCTGCACCGGGTCGGGTTGAAAAACGACTATTCCTATGGCGTCTACATTTACGGGTTCCTTGTCCAACAGGTTCTCGCGCAGCTGGGCCTGTATAAGCTGGGCTACTTCCCCTACGTGCTCGCGAGCGTAATCGTGTCGTATGGGCTCGCATGGTTGAGCTGGCATGGAGTGGAGAAATGGGCCATGTCCCTCAAAGACTGGGGACCCGGCCGAGGGTGGCGGTATTGGCTCGAAAAAGGCCGCGATCGCCTGGCCTCTCGCAAAGCACGGGTCGCCGTACAGCCTGGCGACCGACAGTTGACGTGAACGAGATTGAGGATTCAAGAGTGAATGAGCAGAAATTTGGAACGGTGCTCGTCACCGGTGGTGCCGGCTTCATCGGTTCCGCTCTGTCGCAGAAGCTCGCGGAGAAGGCGGAGCGCTGGGTAGTGCTCGATTCCATGCACCCCCAGGTCCATGCGACCGCCGAGCGGCCCCCGGAATTACATCCTGCGGCGGAACTGATCGTCGGGGATGTGACCAACCCGAATGATTGGGATTCGCTGCTGCGGGAGGTGCGCCCCGATATTGTCATCCACCTTGCCGCCGAGACCGGTACCGCCCAGTCTCTTGACGAGGCAAGTCGCCACTCCAGGGCGAACGTGGTGGGCACGACCGAAATGACGGATGCCTTCGGCCGAGCGGGCCACCTACCCGCGCACGTTCTTCTCAGCAGCAGCCGCGCCGTGTACGGCGAGGGCAACTGGCGGAGCGAGTCCGGAGCCGTTTTTCAGCCCGGTCAACGCTCACACAAGCAGCTAGAGGCCGCGGAATGGGATTTCCCCGGTGCTGTGGCACTGCCCAGCTCGGCGCAATCCACGGTCCCGGCGCCGACCAGCGTTTATGGTGCGACCAAGCTCGCACAGGAGAACATCCTTAAAGCGTGGGGTGGATCACGCGGCGTTCCGGTGACGATCCTTCGCCTGCAGAACGTCTACGGGCCGGGTCAGTCGCTCATCAATTCCTACACCGGAATCGTCTCGCTCTTCTCCCAGTGGGCCCGTGAGGGCAAGACCATTCCTCTGTATGAGGACGGGCAGATCATTCGTGATTTCGTCTTCATCGACGATGTCGCCGCGGCCTTCGTCGCTGCTATCGACGCCGGGCCGGCACTCGACCGACCCGTCCTCGACATCGGTACCGGGGTCGCCAGCACGATCAAGGACATGGCTGACGCCATCGCCGCCTATTATCGTGCGCCGACGCCGGTGGTGAACGGAAAGTTCCGCGACGGAGACGTTCGCAGCGCTTCCTGCTCGATCGATGTGTCGCTGAGCGAGTTGCGGTGGTCTCCGAAGTGGGATCTTCAGAGCGGCGTTGCTGCGCTTCAGGACTGGATCGCCCAGCAGCTGGAGCGATCAGCTGTGTCCAATGGCTGAGGCTCGTCGGTTAGTTGTCCAGTCCGTTCTCTACGCAAACAGCACCGAGGACATAGTCCGGGCGGGATTGGCGGTGATCAATTCCGTGTCCTGGGCGCGCGACGCCGGTCTGATCTCCAGCTGGGTCTTAAGGCTCGGCGACTGCTCGCCCGAGCCGGTCTTCACTGAGGAGTCGATCTCGCCGCTGCGGGCCGCCGTCGAAGAAAGCGGTGGCGAGATCAGCTATACCGTGTTCGGCGCGAACCTCGGATCTGCGGCTGGTCAGAATAGACTCGCCGCCGCCGGCGACGAGGAATTGATGCTGATCCTCAATCCCGACACTCAAGTCGCACCGGATACCCTCAGCGTCCTCGCGCGAGCCGTTCGCGAAGACATCGGGATCGCGGAAGCTCGGCAGGTGCCGCTCGAGCACCCCAAGTACTTCGAGCCTCAGACCGGGAACACGAGTTGGGCATCGACGGCATGCGCCCTGACCACCCGAGAGGCGTTCGACAGTGTCAGTGGGTTCGACAGCGCGACCTTCTTCCTGTACTGCGACGACCTCGACTATTCGTGGCGCCTACGCCTTGCCGGGTATCGCGTCGTCTACGAGCCCTCGGCGAGGGTCTTCCACGACAAGCGGTTGACCATCACCGGTGACTGGCCGGCGGGAGCCGCTGAGATTTATTACTCCGCGGAGTCGGCGATTCTCCTGGCGTTCAAATACTCGCGGAACGATCTTGTCGATTCGCTGGTCAAAGCTTTCACCAAGGAGGGCTCGGAGCCCGGGTTGCGAGCGGTCGCCGAATACGAGCGACGCAAGGCATCCGGTGCCCTTCCCACCCAGCTCGACGGCGACCACCGGGTCGCACAGTTCATCAATGGCAACTACGCCGTTCATAGGTACTAGGGCGGTCACGCAGTGAACGAACCGATCGAAACCGATGCAGGTCCGGTGGACCAGACTTCCTTCGTGGACGTCATCGAGACTATTCTCGGGCGCCCCGAACTGGACGAAGAACTGGCGATTCGTCTGCGCAGCGTCACTGAGTACCTTCGTCAGCCGGATGACACCTCCCGCCCGTTCTTGAGTGTCCTATTGAGGACTCAGGGAAAGCGGATCGAGCCTCTCAAAGACGCGATGCTCTGCCTCGCGGCCCAGACGCTGCAGGACTTCGAGCTCATCGTTCTGGAACACAACGCGTTACCGGTGGATGTTGCTGGCGTGCGCGAGGTCATCGAGCGCCAGCCCCCCGCTTTTCGTTCGCGAATTAAGCACCTTGTGGTGGAGGGTGGCACCCGGGCCAAGCCGCTGAATGAGGGTATAGGGGCTGCGGAAGGTCATTACATCGCGGTCTATGACGATGATGACCTCGTGTTCGCCAACTGGGTGGAGGAGTTCCGCGACGCGGCCATTCGGGGAGACGGACGCCTGCTCCGATCCACTGTTGCAACCCAGTCGATCACTCCCGAAATCTGGCCTGATCGGTCAGAAGGTTTTCGCACCGGAAGCTGGCCGGCTGCCGAGTACCCGGTTGAGTTCCATCAGTTAGAGCATCTCCTGGTGAACTATTCGCCCTTCATGAGCTGGGCTTTTCCCCGGTCGCTGTTCTTCACCTTCGGACTTCGCTTCGATGAGGTCCTGGAGGTGTGCGAGGACTGGGACATGATTCTGCGCGGGTCGTTGCTGTGCGGAGTTGAGGAGATCGAATCCTTGACTGCGATCTACCGACGCTGGGAGGGAGGCTCATCTTCCTATACGATCCACAGCATCGATGCTTGGCAGAAGTCGGAGAAGCGCGTGCTGGACCGGATTGACTCGACGACCTTGACCCTTCCTCCGGGCTCCGTCGAACGCATTCGGGAGCTTGTGGGTTTTCATGAGCGAATGAAGCATTTCGAGCCGATTTTCCGCGGTCCTTATTTGTGGTTTCCGCTTCGTGTCACAATGAAATTCGCAGGGCCCGCGGCCCACCTGGCGGTGCGCGTTCGTAATCGGATTCGGCGATTGCTCGTCAGGGCACGTTGAGGCACCTTTCGCGCGGGATCAAGGGTTGAAGATAAATTGGCACGAATTCTGAGTATGGGTGCGAAGCCGACCGCGAGCGGTCCTGCCGTGAGTGGACCGATTGCCCGAGTGTCGTCGATACACGCGCTGCGAGGTGTTGCGGCGCTGCTCGTTGTGTGGTCGCACTTGAGCGGTTTCTGGCTACTCACCAATCACCAGACATCCGTTGTCCAGAACCTCTGGCAGGGCTGGGTGGTGACACCGTTTCATGTGTACCAAAATGGTGGGCACTTGGGTGTCGTTCTCTTCTTTCTGATCAGCGGCTATGTCATCACCCTCGCATCTCTCCGGGAATCCCGAATTCAGTTCGCGGTAAAGCGTGTCATGCGCATCGTGCCTGCTCTTGTCGTTGCGCTCGCAGTGAGTGCCCTCTTGCTTGTACTCGCGCGAGTCACCTCCACTGACTTGATTGGCGTGAATGGTGGTTCACCGCTTCACTGGATCGAGTCAATCTTCCTGCTCGACGGATTTTTCAGTGGTGGCTTCGTCATTGATGTCACATGGACGCTCGTAGTAGAGGTGGTGTTCTACCTCCTCACCTTTCTATTCCTCGTGCAGTCCAAGGTTTCGCCGTTGAAGGCCACGTGGATGATGGCAGGAATCTGGGTTGTGCTGTCGGTGGTGTCCTTGAACGTCCCGTTCATCAGCACGGGCGGTAACGCCTGGGCAGCGTTCTATGTGGCATTCCTGCTTGTCGGCCGACTCATCTTTCTTGCTCGACAGGAGATAGTCTCCTGGGTCGACGCGGTGATTTTGAGCTCCGCAGTACTTACGTTGTACCTTCTATTCGTCGAGCGTTCGCAGCCGGGATTTCTTCTCGCACCAGGGGGATGGAAAGGCATCGAACCGGTTGTGACATACGTCGTCGCGCTGCTGGTGTTTCTTGCGCTCTTGCGCTGGAACCCTGTTCGGCTACTCCAGCCATTTCGCTTTTTCGGTGACATCAGTTACTCGCTGTATCTCCTGCACCTCCCTGTTGGCATTACGGTCCTGAATCTCCTGTTCCTCATGAACGTGCCGAACGATATTAGTGTGGCAATCGCAATAGCCGTCGCGATAGGTGCCGCGTACCTCTCTTTCAGATTCGTCGAAAGGCCATCTCAGAATTGGGCGCGAGCCATCCTGAGTCGTGTCGGGCATCGGAACACCTTCTCCCAGATGCCTTGATTTTTCGGATCCACGGCGATGTCACGCCGGAAGTTAGTGCCGTGCTTTAGGCTGCAGATCTTATGGGGCTGATTCGGCGATCTGTCAGGTGTTCGACCGGGAAGGTCCTCAGGCGTGCCGTTGTCGGGACGCTCGTCGCAGCGCTCCTCGGGGGTCTTCTTGCGACCGGCGTTCAGGCGCAGAACGCGGAGGCCATATCTGGCAGTCAGTTCGACCCTGGAAACATAATCAGCGACCAATACTTCTACGACTCAAACGCAATGTCAGAAGGGGCAATTCAGTCCTTCCTCAGCTCTTCCGTGGGGAACTGCGGGAACGCCAACTGTCTGGCAGTTCTTCGCTTAGCAACGCCGGCAAAGCCCGAGAAGAGGACCGGGGCGAATGCGTTGATTTGCCGCGCCTACGCAGGGACTGGCGGTGAATCCGCGGCGTCGATTATTTTCAAGGTTCAGCAGGCGTGCGGTATCAGCGCAAAAGTCATTCTGGTCACCCTCCAAAAGGAGCAAGGACTCATCACGAAGTCCGCGCCAAGTGCTGGAGTGCTCGAGCGAGCCATGGGCTACGGCTGTCCCGATCATTCTGGTGGCACATGCGCCTCCGAATACTACGGCTTCTTCAATCAGGTATATTGGGCCGCTTGGCAGTTGAAGAGATACGGCACCAATGTGCCCTTCGGGACGTATCAGCCAGGCGTTCGTTCTATCCAGTACCACCCCAATGCAGGGTGCGGCACCGTGGCTGTGAATATCAAGAACAATGCAACCGCGGCGCTTTACAACTACACTCCTTATGTCCCAAACGGAGCCGCTCTTGCCAATCTCGGTGGAACGGGGGATTCCTGCTCGTCTTACGGGAACCGAAACTTCTGGGTCTATTACACCAACTGGTTCGGTTCGACGACACACGCACCGGGGACGCCCGAAGGTTCTGTTACTGACGTTTCAACGTCGTACAAGGGTGTGACTGTCTCAGGGTGGGCAGTTGATCCAGACTCCGTGTCAAGCGCGGTGACACTGTCGATCCAGCTTGGTTCCACGTGGCAGGTTCTCTACGCGAACCAGGCGGGAGAAGACCTCAGCGCAAAATATCCAGGCGCAGGCCGAAATCATGCATTCTCTGGCACTCTGCCGATCGGGGCCGGCGATTACTCGATGTGCGTTTACCCGGTGAACGCTGGAGGAGTCGGGTCTACCGGTTCCTTGGGCTGCACAACGGTGAACGTCCCCAGCTCGCCGCCGCCTGTTGGGCAAATCGAGACGGCCACGTCGGCAGCGCAATCGATATCTTTCACGGGTTGGGCTGTGCGTCCCGACGCCCTGGCGTCTCCGGTTTCTGCCGCAGTGAATATCGGACCTAATTGGTACGCCTTCAACACCGGTGCCCCCAGCGCTGCAGCGCCTGGTTCTGTCCCTGGGGCAGGGCCAAACCAAGGACTCGGAGGGACTTTCCCAGCAGCTCCAGGTCTCCAGTCATTTTGTCTGTGGGCTTCACCCACCACTGGCCCAGCTGTTTCGGTGGGTTGTCGTACTGTGGTCGTCCCGCAACCTCAGCTGTCCGTTAGCAAGATCGAGACCGTGGCTGCAACGTCGTCGGGAATCACCATTGCGGGGTGGTCAGTATGGCCAACGGCGAAGGACCGCCCTGTCGACATCGCGATCAATGTCGGATCATCGTGGTTCGGGACGTCTGCAAACAAGCAGAGCGCGAACGCTGCGGCGGCGGTCGGCGGTGCTGGACCCAATCACGGGTTCTCCCTCTCGTTGCCTCTCCCCGCGGGATCGTACAACGTGTGTGTGTGGGCAGCAGAGCTAGGTAGTCCCGCAACCCAGGTCGGGTGCCAGCCGGCGACGGTAGGGCCCGCTCCCGCCAGCGCAATCGGAGCGATCGAGTCCGTAACGGGAGCGCCTGCGAAGATTGATGTGACGGGTTGGGCAACATGGCCGTCCTCACCGAATACCAGCGTCCGGGTCGCAGTCAACATCGGTTCGAAGTGGTACGCACTCTCCGCCAATCAACCAAGCACAGCCGCCGCCGCGGCGTTGCCCTCTGGAGGACCGAATCACGGCTACTCCGGCAGTTTTCCAGCGGCTCCGGGTACCTATTCAGTTTGTGTGTGGGTAGCTCAGTCGTCGGGCGCATCGTCGCAGCAAGGCTGTCGTACGGCGACCGTGGCCGCTGCTCTCGCATCGGTAGGGGAGGTACTGGACGCATCGTCGGGTGTTGGGGGAGTCCATGTCGACGGGTGGGTAGTTTTGCCCGAGACTCCATCCGCAGCAGTGCCAGTTGCAGCAGAGATTGATGGAATCTGGGTCGCAATGGGATCGGGCAAGCCAAATGTTGTCGCGCCTACAAAGTTCAGCGGAGCTGGACCGAATCAGGGCTTCAGCGGCCTCTTTGAGACAGGCCTTGGCAGTAAGACGATATGTGTTTGGGCATCTGGCTCCATGACGACAGGGCCGGTGAACCTGGGCTGCAGAACTGTCGTAGTACAGCCTGCTCCAGAGTCCGTCGGAATTGTCACATCCGGGGTTGGCGTGCCAGGAGGCGCAAACATGGAGGGTTGGGCGGTGTGGCCGTCCCAGAAATCATCGCCGGTGCCCATCGCCGCGAACGTGGGCTCGACTTGGGTGGCGCTGGCGAACGGTAAGGCTAGCACCACCGCTCCCGACTACGTCGCGGGTGTCGGCCCGAATCAGGGGTTCAGCGGCACGATATCAGCCCCAAGTGGCCAACAAAGTGTCTGCATCTGGGTTGCACAGCCGGTCAGCCCCGCGAAGATGATCGGCTGCAAGACGGTCAGAGTGCCCTAGTTATCTGTGCTCGTGGTTATCTGTGCTCGTGTTTGCGGCAGCCCCCTGTCCTGATGATCGCTCTAACGGCGCTGATTACCTTGTGCCTGCGCTGCGTGGCAAAATCTCAGTTGAGGACAGTAGCGTGGGTGGCTGTCGTTGCCACAAGCAGCGAGGAATAACTGTGTGAGGAACGCCAGCGCGCGACCTCGAACCTGATAGGTGATCTCGAGTGGTTTGAGCCGCTGAGCATGCGCTAATCAAGATTGCACCCGTGTCAATGACATGTGACCCGAACAGAGTGAAATGGTGGAGCGAATTTGTCCGACGATACCCAGCCGCGACGAGCGTGGTTGAGGCCTGCAGTTCTCGCCTTGGCGACTCTTCTATCGGCTGGAGCAGTCGGTCTGGGAGCGCCCGCGTGGTTGGCGATCTGCGTGGCGGCAGTCCCGTGGGTGTTGACTGTGGCCTCCCGTCGAGGGTTCGCAGTCGCCGCTGGCGGCGTCGCGATCTCCTCCCTGCTTGTGACCCTTGCCCTGATGATGTTCGCCCGCCCTCTTCACCTACCGCTGCTAGCGACTGTCATCTCGGTTTGGGCGGTACTTGGCCTCATCGGTTCGTTCATCTTGTGGAGGCTGGGCCGCAGCGTCCATTTCGACCTTGCGGCTGCACTATGGGCATGGTCACCCGCGAGCCTCGGTAGCTTGGTGTGGCTCGGCGTTATGACAGCAACCAATTTCGTACCAGGAGCGGCTCGCCTATCGTGGTTAATGCAAGGTGATTCGGCCAACAACGTCCTTTTCGCTCGTGAGATCCTCGGTGAGGGGGGTGTCGCAATAGGAGCGAGTGCTAATCCAGTCCCGCTTCCGTCTGCCCTGATGGCAATAGTCATGGAAGTGGGTCGAGGCTCGATTAGCTCGTCAATGCTGACGCTGCACGATCTGTCCGCCTTCGCGCAGGTATGGATCATCGTTGTCGCTGGCGTTTGCTTCTTCACGGGCGCTGTGGTGAGCAAATTAGCATCGCTAGCCGGCGGATCTCCTCGGATCGCGGGGATTCTGGCGGCGGGCGGCTCGCTTATCCCCTTGTCGTGGTTCGTGACCGGCTATCCGTTCGACTATGGGTTCTTCAACACGAGCGTCGCTCTTCTCGTAATGATGGCAGCGATCCTCTGCTATTTTGGGACCGGTGCCAAGGCAGGTTTCAGCATCGCCGTGCTGCTTTTCGCGGCGACGCTTTTGTTGGCAATTTGGAGTCCGCTCGTCTTGCTGCCGTTGGGGCTGACCCTGGCTCTTGTCCTCACCCGCGGAAAAAAAATTCTACGCGATGGCGTGCTATCGATCGTGATCGACAGCATCGCCCTCCTTCAGCTAGCGCTCTATGGGCTCCTGATCGTGCTCCCTGGTCTCGTCGCCCAGTCGCAGTTCCTTTCGGCGCCAGGCGGCGCTTTCGCGTTCCGACGATGGGTCTTGTTCGCGCTCGCTGCGGCGTGTTTGCTCGTTGTCCTCATCGTGTTCAGGCGTTTGCGTGATCCAGTCGTCGTTGGTGTAGCGGCTATCGTGACCGCTTGTCTAACCAGCCTCGGCGCTTTGCTGTTCATCACGCGTGACGCTGCTAATCCTTGGAGCTACTACCCGCTAAAGTGCGCGTGGTTGGGGTCAGTGGTACTGGCAGTGCTGTTGGTTGGGCTTGCAGGAGCGTTCGTTGCTCGCTACTTGTCCAAGATCTGGATCCGGGCGCTTGGGGTTGCGGTGATCGCTGTCGTTACTATTGGGTTTCTCCATTGGTCGCCCACAGCGAGCCCGGGATTTGTCTGGAGGGAGCCGCTGCCGAAGATTCTTGCTGGAGAGTATCTCGGTAGCGGCGATCAGGTGACAGACCGGATCGTCAAACTAGCCAATCCGAAGCAAGCGAACTTTCTTTGGAAGTCGGGAAGTGAATACGAAGGTTCGATCAACTTCTGGGTTCTGCAGCTCTGGGCTGACTCCATGTCGAAGAACATCGATCTGAAGCGAATGGCCTACGGAATGTACGACCCCAAGGACACCAAGTCGCTTTGCACGGTTGTGACCCTCATGGGGGGGAGAGTCGATGTTTACACGCGCGACCCGAATCTGGCCACCGAACTCGACGCGGCCTGTCCGTCAGAGCTAAAGGGCATCAGAATTCTCCCTGAACCTAAGAGTTAGTTTCAGTGTTCAATACTTTGGTCCAGTTGCGATCTAGGGTTACCGGTCGAGAATAGCGCTGTCTGATTCTCTCAAGTCCAAGTCCAAGTCCAAGTCCAAGTCCAAGTCCGAGTCGGAGCGCTTGGCGTTGAGAACAGTCGATCTGTCGCTCGCGGCGCGGTGCATTCCTACCTCTCGTGGCGAACTGCGAAATGGTTAGCGGTAGGCCGCAACGGTCGGCACGGAATGTTAGCCGGATATTGCGGTAGCGCTCGAGCCTGCCCCGAGCTGTTGGTCAGGAACGTCGGGCACCCGCAGTGGGAGCAGACACTGAGCATGGTCGCGATCGGCGCTAAACGCGGAATGCCTCCCTCGACCGCGCGCACGGTCGTGACTCGCTGCCAGCCGCTCCGGTTCCGCCAGTTTCACATCCTGACCGGGAGTCCGCCCACCTTCACGAATCCCCGACGGTCCCGCAGGTGCTTTTCGGACCCTTACAGGGGCATGAATGTAGAACTGCTCAGTGACTGTCCAGCGCACCGGGCTCCGCGAGATCGTCATCGATACGACAGTCTGAACCGCTTTCGTCCGCACCGAGATCGACGAGAGTCGAAGAGCACGGTTACGAGACCGAGGCAACTTCCACTGCTAGGTGGATCGCTACGCTTCCGGATTCGAAGCGCACGGCGTCACGGTCGGCTCTGGCCCCGAGAGAGGTCCGCCCGCAATGTCCGTGACTGGCGCACCTGCGTCTAGTTCGGGCATTAGACCTAAAGAGATCGGCCCTGCCCGCCACAGACCTAGGGCGAGTTCGGGTCCGCCGAGCTTCTCGTAGAGGGCTGGCCTTTCGCACGCCACTGTATCTCGGGATGAGGCCGCCAGACGCATTCTGGGCCCGCCTCCACGAAAACAATTACCACAGTTCGTAAGTCTGAATCGGCGGCGGCATACTCGTCAGCAGATTGGCCAACCTGCCTGGACAGCGCACAAGTAAGCTCCTTACTCTAGGTGATCTCTTGTTAAGGCTCTGGATTTCTTTAGTTTGATGACGAGAGCGATACCCGCGAGAACGGCGACAATCCCGTAACTGGCGAGCGAAAGTGCCAGGCCGCCAGGGGGGGACCATTCGAGCGGCGCGAGGTCACCCCAGCTTCTGTCGAGCCCTACGGCATACCGGCGCTCGGCCGTCGCGAAGGAGTAGAACTGTCCGCCAACCCACGCCGTCGTGACTGCAGAACTTAGTTTGATCTGAACCGAGGGAGCGAGCTCAGCGACTGTGGACAACTCCATTCCTACTGCGACCACTAGGCAGACGAACAGCGGCAGGATGTACCGACCCTGCCATATGATTCCGCCGCGATTAATGTAGAGGCCCTGAAGTATCGCCGGAAGGAAGACTACCGCGGCGAAAAGAACTGCCGGGGTAATTAATTGCCGTCTCGTTAGTCTGATTCCCCCCCAGAGAAGTAGCCCACCGATAAACGCGGACCAGACGAAGAAAGTTGCTGGAGGAGCAGGGGTGTCGAGCCATCCGAAGACGCCCACAATTCCCTCCGAGTATTCCGCCGTTGACAGAAGTGTATAAAGAAAGCCGCCTATCGCTGAAGTGCCGACGCCCGGGGCGGTCGATGGCGGTCCTGAGCCGTCGATCCCTGCGCCGAGCGAGTTTGTGGCAATCACCCAGACGAGTGCGAACGTGGAAAAAGCGGCCACAACGCCGAGCGATATCCGTGTGCTTCGCTGTCTTAAGATCGCGACTGATCTTCTGCGCTGAGTGCCGACTAGAACGGCGACTACTGCGACACCAATCCACAAGAGCGAGAGACCCCTCATGTTCACCGCTATCGACGCTGACAACGTGAAAAATGTCCACAAAGGCCACGCAGGAAGGGAAGTGCTTTGTCGCACCGCGGAATACAACGACACGAATGCGGCCAAAGTTGTTGTGATCTCGAGCGAGTTCGGATTTACGACGCCGCCTAGAAACAGGACCATGGGTGTCAACGCCGTCAGCGCGGAGATGATTGGAATCGTGGGCCGCTTCCAAGTGAACAGCAACGCAATCGCGATCGCTGCGAACAGTGAGACAAGAAGCGCGCTCACGATGCGCATCGCGAACACCCCTGTTGTGTCATGGAAGATTAGCGACGGCCATCCGGTGAGAAGGTAGTACAGCGGGTTGTAGAGGCCTGCGGTCGTCGTGGCCGTCACCGTGCGGTTAGGGTCCCCGGGAACGGCTAACGCACAGGACGCGCTCTTGTCCCCGTCAAAGGCATAACACGTCTGATTGATAACGAAGCCAATGTATTGCGGTACCTGAACCAGTTCGCCCTCTGGGCCGCGAACGCCGATCCATTCGCCTCTCGCGACGGCGGCCGCTTTCACCAGGTGGGCGGGCTCGTCCGGCGCGCCGCCGATGGGCGATGCGAGTGACCATGCAGACATTAACCCGGCGAGTATCGCCCACGAAATTCCGAACGTCAGCCAGAAACTTCCGCGACGGACCTCATTCATCCGTCGTGGATTCGCTCTCTGATGCGCCGTCTGATTGGGCGAGTCGGAGCTCCAGGATTGCGAGGCGCTCCGCGAGGGTCCGCGTCTTGCTTTCCAACGCTGTGAGTTCTGAACTGTGCTGTAGGCAGACAAAGAACAATATCGCGATGCTTACAAAGAACACCAGGTTGATCGGAACAGTGATTCCGATCAACGACGCAGCCCAGGTGAGAGTGGTTGGGAAGACTCCAGCGATCAGCGCAAGTACTCCGGCGATCAGCCACCAAATCGCGTGCCGCTCCCGCAAGTGCCTTCGTCTAAGTAACTCCACTACTACGCCCAGGCCGATCACCGCTGAAGCGACCCCAAAAACATAACTCGTCACGGTCATGACCCGCTCCGCACCGCGTAGGTCGACGGCGGTCGCACGTATGCGAACAATAGCGCCATCGAGGCTCGGCCGAGGTAAGCGGCAGCCTTGAACGGGTTGTGCGACGGCACGCCTCCGGCGCGTGGGCGCATCGACACGGGTACCTGTCGAATTACGAGACCAGAGCGCGACGCAATCACGAGCGCCTCGATCGTGTCTCCCAAGTACTCCGCCGGATAATGCTCAGCGAATAATGCCACTGCGCGAGGTCCTGAGGCACGAAAGCCCGATGTCGTGTCGGTCAGCCGCGTGCGAGACGAACGACTGAGGATCTGGCCGAGGACCACCATGGCCCACTGGCGCGGGCCACGAACGGTATAGTCGCCCTCCCCAGCGAATCGCGCGCCGAGCACAAGGTCCGCCCGATTCAGCTCATCGAGCAGCGATGGGATGCCGGAAGGGTCATGCTGCCCGTCAGCATCGACCTGGATGACGTTGGCGTATCCTCCCTCGCGAGCGTAAATGAATCCCACTCGCATCGCGCCACCCACCCCAAGGTTGAACGGCAGAGTCGCGACGAGAGCACCGGCCTCCCGAGCCGCGACGCCGGTGTGATCTCGTGACCCGTCATCGACAACCAAGACATGGATTCCGGGTAACTTCTCTAAGACTTCGCGGACAACGCCGCCCACCGAGGCTTCTTCATTGAACGCCGGCATCACAATGAGGGTACGTTGATAGAGGCTTGACACGCGCTTGATTCTAGCGTTGAGGCGCTGACGGTTCTCAGAGCACCGGCGTGCATTTGTCAGGGTCGTATCAGTGGGGGCGCGACGCGGGAGTGCGCTTGACCTTGAAATCGCAATCCGCCCACTGCCACCACAGCATCGACCGACGTAAAGGCACCAAAGAATTGAGTACCGACGGACCTCTAGGGGCGGATGGCCCTGCCGACAAACAGTACGGCGCGCGGTCAGGCGCCGTTCAGATCATCATTGCAACGGCGATCGCAGGTGTGGCCGGGTACCTGGTTACATTCATCGTTTTCCGCGCGGTCGGTGCAGCAGAGTACGCGACGTTCGCTGTCTATTGGGCGACTCTTTATCTTGCGGTCGGTTCGCTTTCCGGAGTGCAGCAGGAGATTACGAGAGCTACTCGGCGCCGGGCTCCGGGTTCTTCGACAGTTAGGAATCGAGCGCTTCGCTTTGCGGTTGTCGTCGCCGTAGGTACGTTCGTGCTTATTCTCAGTACCTCCCCACTTTGGAGCCCCGCGGCATTTCCGTCCCAAAGCAGTTCGCTTGCTGTGCCTCTCGCGGTGGGCGCCTCATCGTACGTGCTGGTGGCAACTCTCAGCGGGTCGCTTTACGGGCTGTCTCAGTGGAGATCGTTGGCAATGCTGGTCGCCACAGACGCGCTGCTCAGGCTGGCGTTAGTTGGAATCGTTCTTATTTTCACCCGAAATCTCGCCTTGCTCGCCTGGATGGTCGCAATCCCGTTCCCTCTCACGATCGTCGTTCTATGGCGTTCGATTCGGGGTGGCTTGGTAGGGCAGAGTGAACTGGACGTTCGTTATGGTGCACTGACGTGGAATGTTGCGCGCACAGTTATCGCATCGGCTTCGACTTCCATCCTCGTCAGTGGATTTCCACTGATCCTGGGCGTTGCGGGGAGGAACGAGCCCGCCCCCTTCCTGGGGCAATTCATTTTCGCGCTTACGTTGACGCGTGCCCCGCTAATCGTCACGGTGATGTCTCTGCAGAGCTTCTTTATCGTTCGGTTTCGCGATGCTCCCGAGATAATGTGGAAAACATTCGCGCGCGCATGCCTGATTGTCCTCGGCGGCGGACTGGCGCTCGCAATTGCTGGTCTTTTCTTGGGCCCCTGGGCGCTTGCCGTGGTGTCGGGTGAGCGGGCGTTAATCGCCGGCCCTGTTCTTGCTGTTCTCGTGGCGTCGTCTGCGCTTGTAGCATGGCTGTCGATCAGCGGGTCTGCCGTCTTGTCACGCGGAGGCCACTTCGTCTACTCAGCCGGCTGGGTCGGAGCGGCGGTTGCGACGATTCTGGCAATACTCCTGCCGCTGCCGTTCCTTGAACGGGCCGAAATCGCAATGGTCGTGGGCCCCTCTTTCGGCTTGGTGATTCACCTGACCTGGCTCGCTGTCTCCCGTCATGGCAGCAAAACTGCATTGCGAACTACTGGGTAGTTCCCTAAGCGCTACCTGCGCTGTTGACGCGGCATCTTTTGCTCACGCTAGCCCGGGTCCTGGCTTAATGAAGCCCACTGGTGCTCGTTCGAGAAGGTCGCTCACTTGGCGTCGTAGGGCCAATTGAGAACATGACGAGCAAGAGTTCGTCGGCCGGTGGCGTTTCGCGAGCGCACTGCTCCGGGCAACTCAGTAAGCGCGTTCAAACGAGATGTGAAGTGGTGACGTGCGATTCGAGCAGCGCGCGTCCAACCAAGACTGAGTGACTGCTGTTCCGCCTCGTGAAATAGCGTACGTTCTTGACGAAACTTCGAGCCGTCAGGACCGGTGACAGAGGACACGCTCGCCGAGTGGCGGCGGTAATTGAATACCAGCTGGTCGTCCAGGACCAGAGCGCCACCATCCTTAACGATCTCGAACAGCTTTGCGAGGTCCTGGACCACATCGAGATCAGTCCTAAATCCCGTCGCGGTCAGCGATGCGGTGCGCCAAACGAGAGAGGGAAAGTAAGTCCAGTTTCCCCGTAGCAGACTCGCGGCGAGTTGCTGCCCGCTGAACGCGCGCGCGCCTGTTCCTGAAAACCTGTACCAACTCTTTGCGCGATCGGCAAGAGGTGAGGTCGGCCTTCCGTTCTCGTCTATGACAGACACTCCTGGTTGAAAAACATCCGCCTGCGGGAACTCGGAGATCAGTTGGTGCATTCGCTCGACGTAGCCTGAAAGCATCACGTCGTCGCACCCCATGATCTGGACGAACTCACTCCTTGCGAGGCCGATGCCCTTGTTGTAATTGCGGCTCGGTCGAAGGTTGGTTTCGTTCCGAATGTAAGTGATGCGAGGATCTCGAAGTGATCGCACCCACTCACCGGGTGCGACGTCGGGGTACACATCGTCGAGGATGATCAGGCGCCAGTCAGGCGAGGTCTGGGCGATCACGCTCTCGACGGCCTCACGGAAATGGTCGAACCGACCGTAAAACGGCATGACAATGTCCAGGGTCATGGATCAATAGCCTAATGCGACCGAAGGCGTCACTGATGGCCGGGTATGCTCGTCAGGTTCCATCGTCAACTTCGCGCACCTAACTTGCGTCCGCTGGCGTAGCTTCCGGGCCTTCCGCGCCTCAATCTTGATTCGTTAGGTAGTCAGCGCTTGAATGAAAAGCCGATCGACGTCGCGCTTTCGATGCTCACTCTTGTTCCAGGTGGCATGGGGGGAAGCGAGACCTATGCGCGCGCGCTGACTCGTGAATTCGCCGGCACTCCGGAAGTGTCCGCTATTGCCTACGTCCCCTCGAACGCGGCGGGTTTCAGTGAGGGTGTTGCGGAACATGTGGTGAAGGCGGTCACGACCGGCGGCTCGAGCGCGCGACGGTTAGGGGCGGTTTTGCAGGCGACAATTCGATCGCGCACGATACAACGATCTATGGCTGATGCGGACGTAGTTCATTACCCGTTCACTGTGGCCGTTCCGTCGCCACGGAAGCATCAAGCACTTGTGCAGACCCTTCACGACGTGCAGCACTTGGACATGCCTGAACTGTTTTCAACGGCAGAGTTGCTCTTCAGAAAACGGACTTACGAGGGCACTGCTCGGCGGGCAGACGCTGTGGTCACCATAAGCGAGTTCGCAAAGGAACGCGCCATCGAGTTTCTCGGGCTTGAGCCTGAAAAGGTTCATGTCGCTTACTTAGGAGTGGACACCTCGCGCTACGTCGCGAACTACGGCCCCAGAGAGGATTTCGTTTTGTACCCCGCAAGGGGGTGGGCGCATAAGAATCACACGCGGCTGATTCGCGCGATGGAGATCGTTCGAGCGACCCATCCCGAACTCGGGCTGGTGCTCACAGGTGGAGGCCTTGACCGGCTGGGCGAGCTTCCCGAGTGGGTCGACCGAAAGGGGCTGGTGAGTCAGGAGGAACTCCACGATTTGTATCGGTCCGCTAAAGTTATGGCTTTCCCGAGCCTATATGAGGGGTTCGGGCTTCCTCCTCTTGAGGCCATGGCGTCCGGCTGTCCCGTAGCGGCATCGTGGGCGGGCTCGATCCCTGAGGTCTGCGGAGACTCGGCAATACTGTTTGACCCCGTTGATGCCGAGGCGATCGCGGCGGGCATTCTCGATGCGGTTAGGCAGGGCGTTCAGTTGTCTCGCGGGGGAGTCGAACACGCTTCCGCATTTACCTGGGAGAAGTGCAGGGACTCTCACGTGACTGCTTTCAGGGCAGCGGTCGGGTAATTCAATAGCTCGATCGAGCATCCGCCCTCACGTGACATACGCGAAACGCACTCGCGATATGCTCCGACCTATCTCGAACAGATAGGCGGTATCCCGTGACCCGTGCCCTCATCACCGGAATAACGGGCCAGGACGGCCTGTATCTCGCTGAATCGCTCCTGGCCAAGGGGTACGAGGTGTTCGGAGTCGTGCGCGGTCAAGACAACCCGAAATATCGGATGGTGCGGGAGCTTCTGCCCGAGGCATGTCTGATCAAGGCAGACATCACCGATCTCTCGAGCATGATCCGGGCAATGGACGAAGCGCAGCCGGCCGAGGTGTACAACCTGGCGGCGATCTCCTTCGTTCCATACTCCTGGGAGAATCCTGGCCTGACCTCCGACGTCACGGGTAAGGGTGTGCTCACCGTGCTCGAGGCAATTCGAATCTGGGCAGGAACCGAACTCGATCGCGTACGGTTCTACCAAGCATCGAGTTCCGAGATGTTTGGGCGTGTGCAGCAGGTGCCGCAGGTCGAGACGACGATGCTCTGGCCGCGATCGCCCTACGGAGCTGCGAAGGCGTTCGGTCACCATCTCACGGTCAACTACCGCGAGTCCTATGGGATGCACGCAAGCAGCGGCATTCTGTTCAACCATGAGTCTCCGCGTCGCGGGCCCGAGTTCGTCACTCGCAAGGTGACGCGTGCCGTCGCGCGCATCTCTCTGGGGCTTCAAGCGGACATCCGTCTGGGCAACCTCGACGCTGAGCGCGATTGGGGGTTCGCGGGGGATTTCGTGGACGCTATGTGGCGGATGCTGCAGCAGGACGTCCCCGACGATTACGTTATTGCCACGGGCCGTACCCACTCGATTCGCCAGCTTCTCTCAGTTGCCTTCTCCGTCGTTGGTATCGACGACTGGGAACCGTACGTGATTCTGGACGAGAAGTTCCTTCGGCCGGCCGAAGTGGACCACCTTGTTGGCGATGCGAGCAAGGCACGACGACAGCTCGGTTGGGAACCAACGGTGACGTTCGAGCAGCTCATCCAGATGATGGTCGAATCCGACATCAACGAACAGACGAAACTCGACGCTCAACGGCACGCGTTTCAGCTCTAGCGGTCAGCTCAACGCTTGACGCGGCGGCTCCACCGCCAGCGCCCGCCGCCAACTCAGCTCCCGCGCCGCCTTCACCGAGCACACTACGAAGGTGAGCCAGCCGAACTCGACCAGAATCGAGCTCTCGGCCAGCGACGAGATGATGAGAACCACCAGCACGAGCGCAGGCCACGCGTAGACGACACTGCGCTGCCGGGAGGCGAGCAGCCACGAACGGATGAACGCGAGCCCGAGCAGCCCGACGAACAGCAGCAGCCCGATCAGACCGACCTGCAGCCACACGTCGAGATAGGCGTTGAGCGCCGAGTGGGGGGCATCGACGATGCTCGAGAACGGCGGGATGCTGAGGCGCCACTGCCCGATCCAGCCCCAGCCCTCGAGTTCGTGCGCGGGATTGAGCAGACGCACCTGCTGCCAGAGGCGCAGTCGTTTGGTCAGCTCGCTGCTGGCGGCGAAGGCGTTGATGACGGGAGTGCGGTACGCCCAGGCGAAGATAGCCGCGAGCAGCGCGACGACCAACAGCACGATCTGGCCGATGCGCTTGTGCTGCGGCTTCAGCCGACGGATGCCGTAGAGCGCGATCGCGGCGAGGAGAACGATCACGAGGGTGCCGATGCCGACGGGGGAGCGCGAGAGAAGCAACAGCGCTGCCGCCAGCACGAGCGAGGCGATCGCGGTGCCGCGACGGACCGACTTGGTCCGAAGCTCCAGGCCAAAGGTGACCATGGCGATCAAGGCGATCACGCCGAGGTGATTGCGACCGCCGAAGATGCCCTGGATCGGCCCCAGATCGGCGAGATTGCCAGCGACTCCGAGAAAAGGCAGAGGGGTGTCGATCAGTACCCCGGAGAAGATCTCCAGCGCAAGCGACAGCAGCAGAGCAGCCCGCAGCACGTCGCCGAACGCACGGGCGATCTGAATGGTGTCGCGCACCAGCGCCACGTAGATGCCGAGCAGCGTCACGGCCCCGAGATAGAGGATGCTGCCGACGGTCGCCCACTGATACTGGCTCCAGAACACCGAGATCGCCGCCCAGCCGACGAACACCATCAGGGAGATCGGCAGCAGGCCGTTCCACTCGATCATGTGCCGTTGCGCCAGCAGCGAGAGGGAGGCGAG
>Ga0247737_1000247_pt1 | contig 19900 bp, 27 predicted proteins | sample UWRJL028104C2_FD_180937 | JGI IMG/M metagenome (GOLD analysis project Ga0247737, IMG submission 180937) | Plant litter microbial communities from Arlington Agricultural Research Station in Wisconsin, United States - UWRJ-L028-104C-2 | ecosystem: Environmental > Terrestrial > Plant litter >...
CCTGTGTAACGGGAAGCGACGCGTCACCTCAAAGTAGCACTTGACGCGTAATTCAATCCTTACACTACACTTTATTCTCTACCCCTGCCACACCTGTTAAAAATGGTGAGTCCTACCTGATAGCTACTGCATGGATTCTGCTGATGGATATACAGTCGATCATGGATTACAACGGTGGCTCCGTAGTCGCCATGGTGGGAAAGGAGTGTGTGGCGATCGCATCTGACTTGCGGTTGGGAAATCAAGCTCTGGGTATCTCTTCAAACTTTCAAAGGGTGCGCCCTACCCTACTTCATATATTTCTGGTTTCATTAAAACGGATCGTTAGATATTCCCTATAACAGACCGCATCTACCTTGGATTACCAGGCCTCGCAACGGATGTGACGACTTTGTAGGTTTCTGCATGATTATTGATTCTGCGTTTTATAAACTTGTTAATAACGCTCAATCAATCTCTTCGCAGACGTGAACGATTCCGATTCCGCATCAATATGTACACAATCAAAGAGGAGCGCGAGATCGCACCGGAAACCTTCGCCCACCTCGTCTCATCAACGCTATACGAACACCGATTTGGTCCCTACTTTATTGAACCCGTCATGGCTGGCGTCTCCAAAACACCCTCGGGAGCATACAAGCCGTTCATTGCAGCCACAGACTTGATCGGATGTCTGAACTTTGCGAAAGATTTCGTCGTCGCAGGCACCGCAAGCTCTAAACTGTATGGTGTTGCAGAGGGTCTTTGGGAGCCCGATTTGGAGCCCGAAGATTTGTTTGAGACTATATCGCAAACGTTGATGAATGCAGTGGATCGTGACGCGTACTCGGGTTGGGGATGTGTTGTGCATGTTATGTGAGTCTTTTCATGATTCGTTTCCTTAGCTTCCTCATCGGTCGAATTTGATCCAGCACGAAGGACAAGGTCATTACGCGCACTCTGAAGGGCAGAATGGATTAATTGTACTATGCTAAGCTTCTCATCTGTTCCACTTGGCTCTGTACATCTGAGCAATAACATCAATTTCGCACCGAGAGAAGTAAGAGTTTCTCACGTAGTCCCATCAGTGTTGCGTGCGTTCAATAAACCTTTGTCACTGACGTCCACGTCCCTTTGCAGTGGTGGTTGGAGGATGATAACTGCTTTCGAACTCATTCTTTTTGCTATCCTTGCCTCATGCATTTCGTTGCTTACTGGCGAGAAATGGGGACGGCCTGATGATATCGCAAGACCAGCATTGAACACCACTATAGTCGTCTTGAACTGGTCACGGCTTGCTAATGTCAATAAAATAGTGTCTGATATCTGCAGGGAGTTGCTTCATGACACTGTTCATAGTGCTATCGTTTGGAATAATAGTCCAAGGGCATTATCCTATGAGGTGAGTTGCCTAGTCGACGACTATCGCTCTCTCTGCCATGCTTACAATACTGCAAGTCAGACTTCCAGAATACACTCTGCCCTAAAGACCGTCTACGAATAATCAATTCACCGGAGAACCTGTGCTTTCAAGCACGATTCATGGGATGTGCAGAAGCCACAACTCCATATTGTTTCATTCAGGTATACTATATTTCCTACTCCCCTAAAGAAACTGTTCAAGTGTTGCGTGCAGGATGACGACTTTCTCATTCTGCCGGAAATAATACGCGCATTGAGTTTAAGAGCAAACAATAGGAATATCTCGGCCATTCATCTGCAGCCTCCAGACGAAATGTTAACCAGTCATTTGCGTTCCATAGAAATTAGCGACAAGATTCAGACCACTTTTGCCTGGCTGGGCTACGGTACAATTATCCAACGCTCAAGGGCGATAGAATTCCTCTCCCTCCTCAAGGAACTCGATTTGACAGATGAGGAACACAAGATGGCTGACAACTATTTCACCATCCTGAGAAATGAAATCCCCGAACGGTGGTTTGACCAAGGCATCGAGTTAGGTGGCGGACAACCATTCACAGTCGGCACTGCAGGAGAAGAGAGGAACTTACGCCATATTGTGCGTTCCCTGCGTTATTTAGTCATTGAATATGCTGACTCTAACACCTCTGCCTGCCTAGATTCGAGCAGCTCAGTTGCTGGACCAAATCGTGTCAAAGGATGGACGTCACCTCCCCTACACGGCACTCGAAAAGGAGACGATGCTCCCGAGTTCATTGCAAATTTCCCGAGCACCATGTCATTATAATCTCTGCGTCTTCGAAACCTCGATCAACCTACTCCCCGATGATCTCATCTCTCCTACTTTTGCTTCAACAGAAATTATCTCCCTCGAGAGAACTCGGTTGCAAAATTTGGGTGAACAGCGAAAGTTTTATTACCTGAAGTTCCCTCCATCTAACGCAGTGGATGGGAATCCTCTGACTGCGTTTCGCAGCCCTAGACGTAAGTCTTCACTACCGCAACACTGGTCTCTATGCGACCTTACTGTTATAGATGCCCAGGGAGGTGATTGGATATCACTTGATATGCTCCAACATGCACCCCGTGAAGCACCTATCGATGTGGTCCTCCTTATCAATCCTGAAACGGAGATAATTCTTCGAAATTCAGTTTTTGAATCCTCTGATGATGGATTTGCTTGGGTGTGTCGGATATTTCTTAATTCCCTTAACCGTTATCACCCTCACTGACGGCAATGCCAGATCTCCTGGGAACCTGAGTTACTCTGCAAAGACTCAAGCCCCTCTAGTTCCGATTCGGGCCACGCAGACTCACAAGGTTGGCTTGCTGTTAGATCTTGCAGAACACCCCTCAAGAAACCAAAGCAATATACGAGAGTACGCCTGCTCCGCGATGTAGGTTATAGATGGGGTCTCCACGAATTCCGTGTCGAATCTTCACCGAAGAAATGAGAACATATATCATATCAAGCGCCTAGCAGGAACCCGAGAACATCCCTCAAACAACCGTATGCATACTTATTTTTGACATTAGTTTTAATGATCTTGCGAAATATACCACCTTGTAAATTCAATTGTCTTGCAATATATATCAGGTGTAATCCTCAGGACGATCTTCGCAAACGCAGTCTTTGCAATCTCCGCTTACGTCATGCCAAGGATGCTCAGGGACAAAGCGACTGGGTAACGTGCGGCGATGTGCGCTTGAGCTAACTTCCGGGTCCTCTTGCTACAACCTCTTCCTTCAACAGTCCCCACAACGATGTACTCTTCAGCCGCTCGTCGACTGGCCACTTCGGGCACTGTAGCCTCGTCTACTAGAAGAGGAATCTCTGTTCAGGTATGCCAAAGTGGTACCAAGAAATTACGAATTCCTGATGCGCCACCCAAATCGATAGTCCCTTCTCCATGGATCGCCAGAGGCAAAGCAAGCTGGAGATATCGAGATTCAACAGCACTCAAAACTCGTAGGACGTGGTAAATACATCCACGACTTTGAAAGTATGTTCCCTTTTGGTTCATGTACACAGCACATGCACTGACCCGATTCCCAGCCCATCGTGTTAAACCGGACAAGGTCGAGGAATACAAAAAGGCTGCGTAAGTAGCATAAATGTGCAATTTTGCGTTCATTAATAGGATTGTGTGCAGCGAACGTTATTACCAGGGCATTCGGGAGGACACTAGGCTATCTATCAAGCTCACTGGGAATTGGGAAACCCAGGTTGGGGATCGTGATGCATTCGTGCATATCCTTGAATACGAAAACTATGCGGGATACGACAAGGCGGTTCAACTGGTTCGGACATCTGAAGTGAGTTTGGTTGCTGTTGTCTTTGCCTCCAAGGTTGACTGAAGTATGTTTAGCACTGGGACGCATACAAAGCTATGTTACCCTTTGTCTACAGCCGCTCCAATCAACTCAATCAAGAGTTTGCCTTCCTCCCGACCTCACCACCTCATGCTGAAGGTGGTATATTCGAATTGAGGAGTTATCAGCTGAAGCCTGGAACCCTCCTTGAGTGGGAGAACACCTGGTGAGACCTTGTGTTGCCCTCTTGTCTCATTTACTTATGGGCTCGAATACGCTGCCTACAGGAGAAGAGGAATAGAAGCTCGCCGTAAGAGCATCGCACCAGTCGGGGCCTGGTTCTCCCAGGTCGGACTGCTTCACACCGTTCATCATATGTGGCAATACCCGTAAGCATATGTTGTACCTTCCCCTGTCGTTCCTGGTTTTTATGACTGTCCAGCAACCTGCAAACGCGAAAGGAAACTCGCGAGAAGGCATGGCAAATCGATGGTTGGGCGGAAACAGTCTCGAAGGTAAACCCTCAGCTTCACATCCTAAGCCATGATCTAAATCAAACACAGACCTCGCAATTGGCGTGGTCTATGGATGCTTCGATTCTCACAGCACTGCCTTTCAGTCCCCTAAAGTAATTGCTCTGTATGCACTTTGGACAATCTGATGAACGCGGATACAGCTATCGCAGTAACTATTATGTTCATATAAGATGAGTTTTACTCCCAGTCACAGCGGCATACATTGTCGAATGTTACTTGGCACGTCTGGCATTGAGTTATCAGCGCCAGCCGGGAAATTCTTGGAAGTCCGTTTCCACGGAGAAGAACTTCTTATTTTTTGAATGCCAGCGTCATAACTGTGTCAGCGTGCTGAACCCAACGAGCAAATAGCTCACGTGAGTAACCCCTGGATTTATGTGGGGCGAAAGAAGGTTAAAAACAGCAATAATTCTCACAGCTCTTTCTTTATATCTACGTCTGCAGCTGCGCAGGTCGTGTCAAACTGTTTACGATGGACTGGCGTGATAACACGGATCCGTCTGATGATGACAACCGCCAAGACCCGCAATCTACTTCTAGAAAACGAAGCAGTCGAGGTTGGAGGATGCAATAGGCGCTCAGCGTTCGCCTTTGATGTACTCACCTTAGCTCCTTTCAGCCTGTGATCAATGTCGAAAAACCAAGAGCAAATGCGAGAAGATTGCTGGGGAGAATCAAAAGTGCAAAAGCTGTAATCTGGCGGGCACTGGTGAGCAACGTCCAGGCTCTAATGTCAAAAACCGATCTTATATCGCGTTTAGAATGCACATATCTAGGTCCAACTCAATGTGATACTATCAGTGTCATTCTCATGAATTTTATCAGGGCCCAGCTACAAACGAGGTCCACCGAAAGGCTATATCCACGCCATCGAACAGCGTTGGCATCAAGTGGAAGCACTATTGGGCGCTATTCTCATGTGTCCCAACGAAGCTGTGCAACGTGTCGTCACCGATCTCAAGCAAGATGACCTTGCCCGAGAAATACTGGGAAGAGTTGACTCCGGCCCATATGTTTGTCCCTGCCTCTGTCCCTCTCCCGTTGAATTAGGAATTCTGATCTTCAATCAAGGGTCCCTCCGGGAGAAAAAACCAACCCCTTGACGCCACGAAAGAGGACTTCTTTACATCCATCCTGCGAAGCAGTGAGGCCACCAGCAACGTGGACACCCCGCGCTCCAGGCGACAATCACGCGTCTCTCGTGAGATCGTATCTTCTAATCCAGGTCTGTCTGGTCTTCGTCCCGACTCCAACCTCTCCAAACTAAAGCCATGGTTAGGTCACAGTCTATCTGTTGTTCCTACGAAGGAGTGGCAAGATAATCTTTCGAAACTGTTGGGGATCGGACGGGCGGCAGGAGGCCTCTCCACGAGTAGCAGTGCAGATCGTCCCGTAACACAGAGAAGACGGATGAATGAAGAGAAATCATTAACTACACTTCAAACTCTCGAGGCAACGGGTAAGTAAGCGTGATGCATCTTACTGTTCATGTAAACCAATTGCCCTTTAGATGAACCGGATGACTACGGAGATGCTACAGAAGGGATGGGACTGTTGTCGTTGGACGAGAACCGAGAGGTAGATATCTCTTTCCCTCAGCTCTTGCTATGAATGCCAATACATTACCCAAGGTTCGCTTTCATGGGCAAGCTAGTGGACTGCAGCTCCTTGGAAGGAATGAACGGACAGACGACCGAATAGAAGGCGGTGTGTGGTATGTTCTGTGTCGCTCCTGTTGTCCACATCTCACTATATGCAGGCATCTACCTATGGCTAGAATATGGCCGCCCTCTTCAGTTGGCTTAGAAAGGTATTATCTTGAAGATCCGTCCATTAAATTGCCGTCCCAAGAAATGCAGGATGAACTTATCAAACTTTACTTTACTAACATCCACCCTGTATTTCCCGTCATTCACAAGTCGCATTTTCTGTCGGAATACGAATCCAGGTGCGCGAACTTGGTGTAAATAGTTACTTCCAGTTGAAACTTCCATTTTCTAGGAAAAATAAGTGAGCAGCTCGGCCGTCGCCCCTCTCGAACTTTGACTTGAATTTTTGGAAGTAGCGAACACGGAGGGCGTCGAAGTTCTGCGAACTTGAAGTCTTACTCCAAAACGTCAACCTCAAGGCCTGAACCAACTCAAGAAATCACTCCCTTGCTTTTGCTTTCCATCTTTACGATATCGGCCCGATACATGGATGATGGCAAACCTCAAGACGACAGTATGTGGGAAGCAGGTTGTGATTACCTTGATACTGCATGCGGTCTTCTGTGTGAGTAAAATCCATTCATCCCACTCTTCCCATCATTGACTCGATATTAACAGCCAAAATCTTTCACATCGCAAGGCCCTCGACCGTACAATCACTGCTGTTGCTAGGTTATCGTGAATTTGGTATCGGATCTATGGAGCAAGGATGGATTTTTATTGGTACGACCGACCTAAATTAATTCAGACTTAATTGAAACGCTACAATAGGGATGGCGATTCGAATGGTGGGACATTCCTATCATAAGTGACGCATGTCTGACTGGCGGATAGGCTTTTGACTTAGGTCTTAACTGCGATTCATCGAAGTGGAAGATGCACGGACATGATATGTTTTCTCCTGAAGAAACTCAAACGCGCAGTCAAATCTGGTGGGTTTGTATCTTGGCGGATAGGTGTGTCTTGATTTGTGATTCCCCTCATTGCTCAATAACGCGATCTTCCAGATATGGGTCGATGTATATGGGTAGGTAAGTTATGGCAAAAAAGCATCGGAGCTGACAAGCAATATAGGCCGCCCAACAATGATTAAGGATGGAGACTTTGAAACACCATTGCCTTCTATTGAGCCGGTAAACGCCCAGCTTCTTCTCTGTTAGCGCAGTTCCTCACAGTGTAAATTAGGACGACGGAGACTATTGGCAGCCTGATCTCACCAGGAACAACTTAGAATTTGAGCCTGTCCCGGGAAACTTCATGGCCGCTTTCTGTGCTACCTCAAAATTAGGTAGGAGTTACGTCCACAGACTTGAGGTAAGACTTGAACGATTATTACAGCCATAATTCTTGGTGCCATTATGAATGAGATATACCCGATTCGTCCTCCCCAAGGATTTTCGAGGCAAAAGGTTCTATCTGCCCTTGAGGGGCGGCTTGATAAATGGTTTATCACTCTGCCTGAAGAGCTTCACTGGGACTTTAATAACAGGAAATCCAAGCCAACCCCCGCTATCATATCGCTCCATGTGCGTTATTGGGCCGCAGTTTTGCTGTTGCATCGTGCTTTGTGAGTTCCCAGCTTTGAATTGTCCTACAGTGCAAGTCACTCATCCAGTTGTCTAGCATACCGAACTGGAAGAAGTAACCTTGTTATCTGTGAGAACGGAGGGTATATCATACTTACTTCCCGTTCACAGCCACGAAGAAACATCAAATATGTCAAGCGGCGGGTTGAGAGCCCTCGATCTTGCTCACAGCGCAGCTTGCCATGTTACCTCGTTGGGTAAGATAAAGAGGGTTTTATATTGCCTATTTTTTAATGATCTAAATCGACTTACCAGTGGATATATATAATTCGTTGTTCACCATGGACAGAGCTTCGCCATTCTTGACATCGTATCTGCTTAGTGCGGGGTGAGTGCATTGTGTACTCATTTATAACCATCCTAACTAGAGTTGGCGAACAACAGAATCATGCACCTTCTAACGTGTATGTTATACAGACAATAATGAACGACATCGTTAATTGATCGTACATGCAGTGACCATCCGTCCCAACAATGCGGAAGCGGCCGTCGGCCTAGAGAATTGTAAGAAAGCCCTTAGAGACATGAGAGTGAGCAATTCCACCAACCTTCGGATGCAAGCGCTCATTTTCACAGATTCTATGGCCAAGTGCTGCGCGCGCTTGGGATCTGCTGGATGGTGTTTCGAAACGGGCTCCTGTGGATCCCAATATACCTGCCGCATTTCAGGCCGTGGACCGACGCAAGAGACCTGCACAAGACGCATTCGGGGAAGATAGAACTTCTCACTATCTCAAACATGAGACATTCGAGGAAACGGGAGGCACTGGTCACAGTACGCTGGCTCCTATGCCTGCTGATACTGGTGGTCTACAAGATATGAGCACTAGCTTGATGGCGCAGATGCTGGGGTTCGCCATGCCGGGCGTCGGGCTTTCGACATCTTACTACCCCGGTTACGAGTGGTGGCCAAGAACTGACTTCGGCTCGCAGGCTCTTGATGAGAATATGCAATACACTTCCGAGACGACTTTCGACGCTAGCATTGGTGTAGTGGCAACCCCTCAATCTGCAGATAGTCATTGGGATTCGCAGGGTGGAAATAGCGAAGCGCCCACAGAACAAAATTATGTTCCGAATATCCTGCAGCCGTATGGGTATGAATATAGGTACTACGGAGTATAAACATGTTTTTGGGTTCTGTGTATACAAAATAGTCTCTTTATTGTAGAGTGTTTTGTCATGTGGACATCATGATAAGCATCTGATTCGCTGGGACAATTGTGTGCGAGACAAAGTGTGTTACATAATGCCTCGCCTGAGGGGTATGTGATCGCAATCAGCATGGACCTTCGTGGACCCACGATTGACCAATCCCTCTGTTTGGCGTTGTCCTCAGCGCCTACCCACCTCAATGTCCCACCTCCACGACATCCTCAACCCAGACGCAGCTCGAAAGCAGCCTGCAATGTGAGCTCTTAAATTTATTCACATATACCGTGCTAATTCTCGAAATTTCTACTAGATTGGCTGTTGAGACTGAGTTTGAGGAGCAAATGTCTTCGTCCTTCGAAGAGGACGACGATATCATCGACATGTCTCCCATCTCAGATGAGGAAATTGATGAGTTGGACGACGATAGTTTGGGAGAGGACGACTATCGTGAAGCCTCCCCACCCACCTCACCCCGGCTCCAACACCCTCTAGACGGTTCTCCTGAGCATACGACTCAAGAAATCGGATTCGAGCGAGCTGCTGATCGAAATATGCAAAAAAATGAGGAAAAGAGACCTCAGAAACAGCCCAGACGAAAGTTGGAGCGCCATGACCGCAAAATAGACCTTGGTCTACATGATCACAAGGCCCACGCAGATTGTCCGGATACCCTTGCTTGCCTCCCTGACACCGCTGGGAGACCCCAACATACACTTCCCGTCATTCTACGCTGCGCAATTCTCGGAAGTCCACGAAAGCGCCTAACTATTCGAGAAATTTATGCGACTATGGAATCAAAATACCCCTTCTACAAAACTGCAGGACTTACTTGGAAGGTACAACATACCTCTTCCATCTCAATTTCCGTCGCATGTTGACCTCTGCGCGTTTGTTTTGGGTTTTCAATTGTGCAGCAATCTGTTCGCCACCACTTATCCCTCAACCGCCTTTTCGAGCGACAACCTCGACCCGTCACTGATCCAGGCTTTGGCTCATACTGGACTGTGAATCTGTCTGCCCCACCAGGGACTAAACGACCTCGCAAGAGAGGCAGACCAAACAAAGATAATTCAGATGGCGCAAGTGCGAAGAAATCTTCGATAAATCACCAACGAGAGTCATCGGAACCTCAACCTCTGACACCGGGCCAATCCCCCCCAGTCACTAAATTTCAATTCCAACCACAAACGCATCCACCACCGCCTCCCCCTCCTTTACCTCAACCTCAGATCAACTCACTAAACCCTCGTCCTTCCAATCCTCATCATCAAGTTTCGAATCACCAGATGCTGCCTCACGGTCGCCATCATGACAGCCAACATCCACACTACTCATCGTCTACACCTCACAATCAATCCTATTCACAACCCAGGCCCCAGCTTCAACATCATCATAGTTTTTCTCATCCACATCAAGCATCCTCTCATCACCAATCTCAACCACGTTCCAGTGGACCTTACACTCATTCACATCGCGAAGGGGAAATGCAGCGTTCTTTCCACCATTACCAGAAGCCCTCAACACCTATCACACCGGCATCGGGACGTGACTCTGACTATCCACCATCTTCCAGGGATTCAGATTTGGATGACAGTAGCCTATTAACGATGGAGGAGGACAGGGCCCACATTGCAACCGTGTCAGAAGACGAATGCGAAAGCGAAGAAGATATGGTGCGCCCTTACAATCGGCGTTCATCCCTTCCTACTACTTTTGTCCCATCACGTCTGCCACCACCAATACCTTCACTTCCTCCTTTCTCGTCGTTGGACCAAACCAAGGAGGATGTCATTGAACACATGCGACAGGAAATTGCTACCCTGCGTCGTACTTCCGCAGAGGCGGTTTCCACCTCGATTCGCCTTTCGGAACAATTGGCCAACGCTAACCTGGAAGTTTCACGATCTAGAGAGGTTGTTCGAGACCTAGAGGATATGCTCCAAGACGAAGCCAAAAAGCGAAAGGATGCAGAACGGCAGAAGGAGATGGAGGCCGAACGAAGGCGTGCGGCTGAGCTGGCTCTGAACAACATTGCTTTGCGTTCGCCAAACCGACCCCGACCAACCTAAAACCACGAGCAATGAGAACACCTCTAAACCTCCGCGGCTATTTCGTGGCGCGACATGCATTATTATGCTTACATATCGTGCATAGCGGATCCGAGTCTAAAGCTGGTACACATGGACACTTCTCATATCGTTGGGAACAATGGTTAGCATGTCTTGTTGACTACAACTGTGACATAGCAGGTCCTTCTCAGATCTTCAAAGAACTATGGTATTCATGCTTTGATTCTTTACACGTTTGTTATCGACAAACCTATTCGCCGGTAACTGTGTCGGGAATTGTTACATTTCCACGGGCCTAGTCCCGCTGTGGCTTCTCCATTTATCGTCGACCCAGTAGGCTTTGCGGTAGATGATGGACTTCAAGCTCGTGTACTTGGTGATGATTAGTGTTCTATAATTAGTCGATGTCAATCAAGTACAAATAAACGGCTCGAAATTTGTGATCAGCGCTTGTTCACAGGATCTGGATCTCTTTTGAAATCAGTCGGTCAAAACAAAATGGCTGTTCCCACAACAGGACGGCCTAAACTAAAGACTGCGTGCGTACTATCTTCATCTTCGTCTGCTGTTGGTGCTGAAGGCATGGTAGCTTTAAGAAAGCGCGGACAATTGCACCACTATATACATCAGGTGCAGTCGCTATTGCCCAGGACGGAAAGAGGCTTGTTACCTGCGTCTCAGAAGAAATTCTCCTTACCGATGTTGAGAGCGGTGTTGAAATATGCCGATTTGTTGGGGTACATCTTATGTCTTCCGTTTTCTCTCTTCAAATTGACTGACAATTGAACAGGATACTCAACCTATAAACTCCCTTTGCATCACACCCTCTTCGTCACACCTCCTTGTCTTCACTTCTGCACTTTCATTGCGGATGTTTGAGCTTCCTGGATCCAAAGATGTTCTCAAAAGGCGCGTTCCGCCGATTAGAGTCGTCAACCGCGCTCATGAAGCCCCGGTTCACGTTTGCAAGGTGGATCCTACATCAACCTATCTTGCTTCAGGATCTGCGGATGGAGTCGTGAAAGTCTGGAATATACTGGGTGGATTCGTTACCCATGTTTTCAAAGGCCATGGAGGAGTTGTCAGTGCTCTGGCCTTCAATTACCCCCAAGATGCATCCTCTGTTACGCAGACACGAACCATGCATCTCCTAACCGCTAGTGTGGACACCCGGATACGACTGTTCAATCTGACTGATGGCGCGTCGACTTCCAGCGGAGGTGGCAAACCAGAGGCTGTCCTCGAAGGTCATGTCTCAGTGCCGCGAGGTCTCGATGTGTCGGAGGATGGAAAGTGGCTCGTCAGTGGTGGCCGAGATTCCGTGGTTTTGATTTGGGATTTACTTTCCAAGTCATTGTCGACAAATAAATCCAAAAGCAAGAAAATCAACAACGCTACTGCTCCTCTGACTCCAACTCTGGTGAAAACCGTACCAATACTTGAAAGAGTGGAGGCTGTCGGGATTTTACGTTCGGACGGTAAACTCGGAGAGTCGGATGGGGACCTGAACAGTCTTAGATTCTATACCGGTGGTGAGAAAGGCGTCGTCAAGTTATGGAGTGGAAAGAAAGGGGAAATTGTGCAACAACTGGGCCAAGAAAAAGCTGCTTCCTCATCAGAAGAGTTGGAAGAACAGCGGCAGATCTCGAATATTCTGTGAGTTAATCGATACCTTTTCATCTAGCAAATCTAATTAGGAATAAGTTACCTGCCTGGGTGTTCTACACTAATATCCATTCACGCGGACCAGAACATCAATTTTCACTCTCTCGCAGACGGGTCGCTCTCGAGACAGTTAATCGGATACAATGACGAAATCGTGGATGTAACGTATCTAAGCTATCCGAATTCACCGAACTCTACTCCTTTAAACGACACTCACATCGCATTCGCAACCAACTCGTCTCTTATCCGAGTGTATTCTACCCAACATTACGACTCTCGTCTCCTAGAAGGACATGCGGACATCGTACTTGCCCTGGACCATTCTGCGGCCGGGGGTCTACTTATTAGCGGGAGCAAGGACAAAACAGCCAAAATTTGGGCACCCACAGCCCAGTCAGATTCGTGGGGCTATAGATGTGTGGGTGTATGCGAAGGTCACGCAGAGAGTGTTGGCGCTGTCGCTATGGCTCGAGAAGGTGACACACCAAAGTTTATGTTCACTGGGAGTCAAGATCGAACAATCAAGATGTGGGATCTCGTAAATGTACCCTCACGCTCATCGACGATGGAGAACGATACCGCTATTGTGCGTTGCAAGAGTCTGACGACGCAAAAAGCACACGAAAAGGACATCAACTCGCTGGATGTTTCGCCTAATGACCGCTTCCTGGTGTCCGGTTCGCAAGATCGCACAGCCAAGATCTTTGAGATTCAATATATCGCTGGCGCTGGCGGTGCCTTACGTGGGGAGTTGAAGTTAATCGGAACGTGTAAAGGCCATAAACGAGGGGTTTGGACTGTTCGATTTGGGAGGGCAGAGCGTGTACTGGCGACCGGGAGTGGCGACAAGATGGTCAAGCTATGGAGTCTGGATGACTATTCCTGTCTGAAGACGTTCGAAGGCCACACCAACTCTGTTTTACGGGTCGATTTTCTCAATGCTGGAATGCAGCTAGTCAGTTCAGCCTCGGATGGGTTGGTCAAGTTATGGAATGTCAAAGACGAGGACTGTGTGACCACCTTGGACAACCATGAAGACAAGGCATGTGGTCTTCTTTCCCCTCGGCCGTTCCTTTGCTCAACTATCTACGCAGGTGTGGGCACTAGCAGTTAGTAGAGACGAACGGACGATCGTCTCAGGTGCTGCTGATTCAGTTGTCACTTTTTGGGAAGACTGCACAGAGGAAGCGGAGACTGAGAAGGAAGAAAAGCGTGCAGATATGGCGTTGAAGTGAGTCGAGTCTAACTATTGTCTAAAGAAAACAGTTATTCACCTGGTTGTCACGTTTGCAGAGATCAAGACTTCCTCAACCACGTCGCATTGAATGACTATAAGCGGGCCGTAGAACTTGCGCTTGCATTAGCACAGCCTGGTCGTCTATTAAGCCTCTTCAAAAGCGTTGGCTCCTCTGAGGACGATGACAGTTCAAGCTCCATCACTGGTAGCACCTCAGTTGACGAAGTGATACGCACTTTGGGGGGTTCCGACCTCGCGAAACTCTTGCGTTACGTGCGAGACTGGAACACAAATGCCAAAACTTCCTCGGTAGCACAGAGAGTCTTGTTCGCAATTCTCAAACTGCGCCCTGCGGACGACATTGTCCAGGCGTTCGGAGACGAGACTGCGGAAGGAGGTTTCGTCGATGGGGATATCACCGGAGCCACACTCCCTCCCCAGCAAGGGAGTCAACCAACCACTGGCCGAACAGCACTCAAAGACTTGGTAGAGGCACTGATTCCTTATTCCGAACGACATCTGTCGCGGATGGAGAAGCTGGTTCAGGAAAGCTACGTGGTGGATTATATTCTAGGAGAAATGGATGACGGCATGTTCGACAACGATCTACTGGACGAAGACGATATGCAAGTGGAACTTTCTGCGAATGGATTGGTGTGAACGGAGGCTTTAAAGAGAGATGATGGGGGAACACGAGTCGCAGGAAGTCATGCACGGGTGGCAATGGAGACGGGCTGCATTTTCTATTGGCGTTCCAATCTGGCTTTTGGGATCTTCAGCCCTCAGGTTCTCCTGCAGATCTTTCCCAATCGGCAACCTTGAACCCCATTAAAGAGTAACACCCATTCGCCTTCATGGATCGATTCTGTTGTGAGAATCTCATCCGAGTCCTCGCGTATCTGATCGTTCTTCAGTAGCCATGCCCGCATTACGCCTGGGAGGCAACCGGACGTGGTTGAGGGAGTAAGCCAATAAGGGGCGCGGTAGAAAGCAACATTAGAGATTGTAGCCTCTGTAATCTGATCGTCCTGGTTGTACATGAGGACATCGGAGTCTTCACCATCTGGTGTTGACTCTATTAGGTTCTTGTTCCTGGCCTTTGCTTGATCATACACCTCTCGCAATGTCGTCTTCGTCGATGTAAAGAAAGATATCTGGGTAGGCTCCTTATCCATATAGATATGTACGGGGGGTGTAGGAAAGTTGTCTGGATGAGATCCAGGATCGGGAGTTGATATCGCTGTGGGGTCGGAAGAGAAGTTTGATGCCAATGGACTTGCTGTGACTACTGTTCGTCCATCTTTCGACAAGGTTATTCGGACCTGTTGAAAATAGTCGTCAAGCATCCGGGGCCCGCTGAGCTTCTGAAATAGTTACCTTGAACGCATTTGCTGTTTTCCCTCTGATTCGTTGCTCGTATATGGCATCCATACATGCCGACTTGAGCTGACCATACTTAAGCGATGATCTAGCATAAAACCAGTTATGAATTTCTGCTGCAGATACCAGCCGACTGAAATGAAGCGGGAGGAAAAAAAATGGGGATGGACCGTCCGTGTCGTTATTCCACTCCTGTCGCTGCAGGTATGTGTCGTATCGAGTACATGTGAGCAGCTGATAGGGATTTTTGGCTGCTTCCTCCTCCAACAAGCGCAAGATGCTCATTCCGTTGGGTGGTATCAAAGGAGACCTTGACAATCCTTCAGATTGGCTTAGGTGTAAGCAGGGAGGACGCCGAATCCAGGAGTTCATTGCAGCATGTCTGTATGACGTCATGATTGAGAAAAAAATTCATTCAGAGGTAAAATGGCAGATAGGTATTCGAAGACATGGCTACTCGTAAATCGTGCGTACATCCACATGACAGATCAAAAAGAACATTAGTAAAATTACAGGTCGTCAATAACCGTGATCGTAGGCTGAGGAAGCAAGTCTAAACTTCCTCCGCAACATGTTTGACATCAACCTAGAACACACAAACAGACGTGAGGTGGTATCCTAAATATCAAAGATGTTCACATACTGTAGCAGTTTGAGGTAGCGCGAAGGTTTGGCTCGCATTTTCCATTTTGTAGTTATCAGTACCAACCTGGCCAGAACACAGTAAGTCACAAGGTTTGGTAGCTTCGAAACTATATCTTACATCTGATCCCGCGTTGGCACTGGCGCTCATCTGCTTCAATTCGAGACGCGAGTTGAGAGTGTCGAGCAGAGTCTACAACATTTGTCAGCTTCAGCCGCAGAACCAAACCAGGCATGACCTACATTGGTGTAGATACGACCGATGGGATAGGCGAACATGGCGTACAAGTTAGTGTCACGATGGAGCACGAACGAGAAAAGATCGGCAAGCGCAAACAGGGAGGCGAAAAGGCCGGTCTGAATGGCGCCGCGGATAAGCCTGTTGATGACAGTGTCCGTCTTTCGGAAACCAGTGCGGGCGCGAGCGAGCACCAACGCCAGTACACCAGTGATCAAAAGATCAGCGCAGGTCTGGAAGCCAAGCCAACAGGTAACAAATGGCACCAATGGCGTGAAGTTGGCCACCCTAACACGAACAATAAGATGCTTTGAATTAACAACGGAAAAAAAAAGCGTACTCAGCGATGATGCCAGAACGTACGCCGGAGTAGATTCCGAAGACAAATCCGACGAAACTCAAGATGCTAATTACAACGACGATTGGAATACTGTTGGTGAGCTTGTATACACTAGACTCATATTTAGCAAATGAATAAAGGACAGAGATGAAATACTTGCCGGTGTGCCAAGAAAGCTTGAGTGAGGATGGCTGCCACAGAAGTCGCAACCGCCGTGAATGGAATGGTCCAGCTAACGACTGAATAGAGAAATTAGCGGAGGATACAAGTCGCCAGGTTAATACTTACAGGCCAGGCTTGACGGATTAGCGTAGTTCGTGACACTGAAACATGTTAAGTCGAGGACGACAGAGTTTAACCTCGGTGACTACTTACCACATCTCCCAAGCTGCGTAGATCGCCCTGTTGGTGCGATTTTGACGGTTAGGAATTGGTCCAGAGCGTCAAAGATGAAAGGGACGTACACCATGCTGTGTGCTGTGTCGGTCACGAATAGCGTAGCAACGATCGTCCTGAAGAGAGTCCGTTAAGAAACCTAAAACTGAGAGAGCAAGACAGTGATATACTTAATCCACAATGGGTCATTGAATTCTAGGAAGTAGGTTAGATATGAGCGCAAATGATTGCACGAGATGCTTACTGGTGTACTTGTAGATGATGAATTGGTATGTCACAAGGCCATAGAGATAGGTGTTGACTGTGAAACAGACACGGATCAGTACTCATACATAATGAAGGACGTTGCTGGAACGTACTAAAAAGGCCGATGAGGAGAACACCTTTCATTTGATTAGCCTTCGATCACAGAAGGCATAAGGGTGTGCTCACCAACAACAAGATCGAAAGCGCCCATTGTGAAATTTGGTAGCTGGATGGAGAGTTGTCGAACTGGACTGGGGGGGAGATCCAATGCCAATCTTATTCCTCCATCGCTGATTATATGCGATTTTTTCTCGATAACATAAGCACATTGGAGTGTACCTTTTCGAATTGGAAAGCAGAGAGGGGCAGCTCTCACATGAAGGGCCGACCAAACCTTGCATGCCCACTTGGGCAAGGAAGAAAAATCAGACAGAGTTCTCAGAATGCTGTAAGGTCAGGACAGGTTGATGTAAAATTTCTCCAAGGGAATAGCTATCTGCCTCAACCCCACATTCAGACAGAGCTACAGTTGCGGACACTCAAAGTCAACAAATTTAGTGATTGATTTTTCTAGACTCCCTAAATACCCGGAAACGGTCGGAAACAGCGTAAACTTGCTCAGAGAATATTTTCGAACCCATTTGCACGAGCCAAGTTATCTGGGAGGCCCTTTTGAAGTTTTTTGTACCCCAAAATATTGGCGCGGCCCAAAACAATTCGCTAAAATCTCGAAAAATACGCCAATCGACTCGTTTTTAAATTCTACATCTGATTCTGTAAAAATATTTTCCAAAATAATTCATACACGGCCTACAAAAATCGTGGAAATTTGGGACATATTAGCCCCTGATAGTCCCTGAGGTTCATCAGAAGTCGTCCAAACCCTTGATTTCAGGCCAAATGTAACCTGAGTCAGCCTAAAACATAAGGTTCTAACCAGAAAGTGATTCAAAGGGCTCCAAAGGTCGCTTGGAGGACCCTTTATATCCCTTAACATTGCAAATTTTTTGCTCAAAATTTTGGCGCAGCTAAAACCTCGTGGGAATAACATGAAAATACCATTTTTGAGCTCCTTTCGCTCGTCCGAGTTCAGATCCGTCGTCAGATTCTCGCTAAAAAATCTAGTTCCCAAGATATTCAATTTGTTGGCTTTGAGTGTCCGCAACTGTAGCCCGCATCGGGAAAAAGTAAGGATATCGCGATAGCCATCGCAAGGTCTGGCGAATGTAGCAAGCAAGACGGAACCCAAGTAGAGATGCTGCATGACTTATGCCCTGAGTGAAGGTCCCGAGCAATTAGCGAACATGAGGTAGTTCATGAGACCCCCGAATCCGTTTGCGTAGCATCTAGAGACTGTCCAGACTCTATGGTGTCAAGTTACAAACGCAGGATGTGCGCCTACCTATGCCGGCCGGCAAATTTAACCAAATAGAGTAAAATATTGAAGAAACCGGGAGCCGCAAAGACCCTTCACTCCCTTCAACTTCGTCGCCCTCATCGATCATATCACTGGCAGTTTCCTTCGGACCTGCATCAGGTTGAACGGCTTCTCCATGATTTTAGCTCCATCCAATTGCACCCGGCTCGACATTCTCTGCTATCGCACACAATTTGGAGTAGTGTCTCTACCAGCCATATCGTCTTCTTCAGAGACCAGTGGGTGCCTATCTGTTATCATCCTTTCAAAATAGAGACATTTCCGGCACCAACGCCCACAAACTTCAAAGCGTACTAATAGTGGAGCTGGGACGGAATTACTGGAAAGAGTTAGGCACCTTGACCACATTGGCAAACCTGAAATGTTGACTTCCATCTTTTTCTTAGCGAGATAAATCATTCCGGCCCCATCTTGGCCCCATCATGTTTTTCTTAAGTGCCCTTCGAGAGGCACGAACCATGTAAAATCCCTGAAAAAGAATACCCGATTGTCCGCAATTAATGCCAGCACGCTGCCTTTGTCCATTCGGTCAAGTTCATTGCTAAGGAAACATGCTGCATTCAGCCCTCATATACGATAAAAATGAGGGACCCAGGCGAAAACATTCACGAGAACCTCCTAGCCAACCTTCGCAGCCATGTCGATTTCTGAACTTACCAGCCTTCAGCAGACGCTGAACGCCGCGATTGACGCCTTCAAGGCTGAGCTCGCTGCTCAAAATCTTCCGGAGCCATCACTCAATACGTCCAAGTCGCATCCCATCGATGACATCGCGTACCTCCCGACACCTGCGATGTACGAAGCACGAAGGGCCGCGTTGGCCAGTCTGGTATGTTCCCAAGCCATTCGTCTGATGCTTCTATATTTTTGGCTAATTCGTTTCCGAATACAGGGACTTATCAAATCGTTGGTCCAGTCCCCCTACGATGCACTCACCGCCAACACCTGGATGGTTCTTGAAGTTGCAGGCGTACGCCTCACAGCTGAGATTGGACTCGCCACGATCCTTGGGGACTTAGAAGAAGGTCTTCCCATTTCGGAAATCGCGAAGAAGACGAATGTCGACGGTATCAAGCTCGGTTTGTCGACTTCGATTCTTCAAAGTCTTGGTTTTGACTCTTACATCTTGGCTCTAGAACGTGTGATACGGCTTTTGATTACTCAAGGCTGGTTTAGAGAGGCTAAGCCTGGATATTTTGCGAATAACCGACTCAGCAATCTGATCAAGAAGGACCAACCTGGATACCACCTCGCTACCTACATGTAAGCTCTCAGTTTCGCCTTCGTCTGATTCATCTTATGACTTGGTGATTGTGATTAGGAATGACCTCTTCAACAAAGTTTCCGCCAGCTTCTCTGATATGGTCAATCACCCTGAGGCTGAATTCCGCGACAGCATTAGTCCCCTCCACACTGCGTTCCAGCTCTCATACAAGACCGATGTTTCTTTCTTCGGTGCCGACGGCTGGCTTACGAAGGACCCTCAAGAAGCTGTCAAGTTCGGTCTCGCGTAAGTAAATTGAGGACTTTTTGGGTTTGACACATTTTA
>Ga0247737_1000248_pt1 | contig 19891 bp, 17 predicted proteins | sample UWRJL028104C2_FD_180937 | JGI IMG/M metagenome (GOLD analysis project Ga0247737, IMG submission 180937) | Plant litter microbial communities from Arlington Agricultural Research Station in Wisconsin, United States - UWRJ-L028-104C-2 | ecosystem: Environmental > Terrestrial > Plant litter >...
CAGTGCATAGCCGGCGTCCCCCTGCGTCTCGGCGCGGGCATAAGCGAGGCCGCGCACCGCCGCGAGCAGGGTCTCGATCGGCCCGAACGGCGCGCCTTCGCTCAGCCGCTGCAGCCAGCCGTCCGCGGCGAGAGCGCCCGCCGCCTTGATCGCTTCGCCAATGGCGATCCCGCCGCCCTCGTCATAACTCGCGACGTCGGACAATCGCGCGGCGAGGCCCCGCCGCCGTCCGCGCCCGCCCGATTCGGGGCCGAGGATCCAGCGCCGCAGCTCGATCGTCTCCTGCCCGGTGAGCGCGGTCGAAAACATGGAATCCGCCGCGTCGAAGATATGGTGGCCTTCGTCGAACACGTATCGCGTCGGCCGCGTCGCCAGCTCGCGACCGCGCGCGGCATTGACCATCACCAAAGCATGGTTGGCGATGACGATATCGGCCTCGGCGCTCGCCCGCGCAGCGCGCTCGATGAAGCATTTCCGGTAATGCGGGCAGCCGGCATAGACGCATTCGCCGCGCCGGTCGGTCAGCGCAGTCGATCCGTTGCGCCGGAACAGGGTGGGCAGCCAGCCAGGCAGATCGCCACCGACCATGTCGCCGTCAGCGCTGTATGCCGCCCAGCGCGCGACGAGCTGCGCCAGGATCGCCGCGCGCCCGGCGAAGCCGCCCTGCAACGCATCTTCCAGGTTGAGCAGGCAAAGATAATTCTCCCGCCCCTTGCGCGTGACGACCTTGGCCTTGCGGACCTCGGCATCGGGAAACAGGCGCGCGCTTTCATGCCCCAATTGGCGTTGCAGCGCCTTGGTGAAGGTCGACACCCACACGGCACCGCCCGCCTTTTCCGACCAGAGCGACGCGGGGGCGAGATAGCCGAGCGTCTTGCCGATGCCCGTGCCCGCTTCGGCCAGCACCATGTTGGGCGCATCACGTACCATGCGCGGGCCGAACGCCTCCATCGCCGCCTGGGCAAAGGCGCGCTGGCCCGGGCGCTGCTCCGCGCCATTGCCGGTCAGATGCGCCAGCCGCGCCTGGGTCTCTTCCGGATCGAGCGAGATGGTGCGCGGTGCGGGGCGCGGCGCGACCTCGGACCATTCGGGCAGTTTCGAAAACAGCCAGCGCTCCGCCGTCACGGGCTTGGCCAGCCGGTCCGCCACGACCGGCGCCCAGGTCCAGCGCAGTCGGAACAGCGATTGCGCGGCGGTCCAGGCGCCTTCGCGCTCGGGCCAATCGCCCTTGGTCATCTCGAGCAGCTTCTCCGCGGCGCGGCGCAGAAAGGCAGCGACCTCGGCGTCGGTCGCCGGCGCCTCCAGCCCGGTTTCCCGCGCCAGCCCGCGTGGCGTCGGCACCATGAAGCGTGCCGGACAGAGGAACGCGAACAGCTCCAACACATCCAGCCCCGAAAGGTCGGCATAGCCCAGCCGCTGTCCGATCAACGGCGCGTTGAGCACGATCACCGGGGTATCGGCGGCAATGCGGATCGCTTCGCCCCGCCCGATCGGCCGTGTGCCGTCGGCATCCGCAATCCAGATGCCGCTATGGCTGGCGTGCAGCGCGGGATGGGGGAGCGAAGCCACGACATCCCATCGCGCGAATGGAACGAAATGGCAACGGCGACCCGTCGCATTCGCGTGGTGCCTGACCTATTTGCTGTCCCCGACCGCCGCCGGGAAAGCAGGAACGGTGCTACCTCCCAAAAAGGAGCGCCATGTTGTCGCTCACGCGCCAGCGCGCTACTGCGCCCCGCATGACCGTACCCGAATTCCGCCCCGCCGACCTCAGGTCTGCCGCTCTCGAGTCCAAAGCCTGGCCCTATGAAGAGGCGCGCAAGCTGCTCAAGCGCTATCCGGACGGCAAACAGGGGGCGCCCGTGCTGTTCGAGACCGGCTATGGTCCCTCGGGCCTGCCGCATATCGGCACCTTCAACGAAGTGCTGCGCACGACGATGGTGCGCAACGCTTTCCACGCGCTCAGCGACACGCCGACTCGCCTCGTCGCCTTTTCCGACGACATGGACGGCTTGCGCAAAGTGCCGGACAATGTTCCCAACAAGGCGATGCTGACCGAATATCTCGGCAAGCCGCTGACCAAGGTGCCTGATCCGTTCGAGAAGTTCGAAAGCTTCGCGCACCACAACAACGCGATGCTGCGCGATTTTCTCGATCGCTACGGCTTCGACTACGAATTCCTGTCCTCGACCGTGGAATACGCCTCGGGCCGGTTCGATCCGACCCTGAAGCTGATCCTGCAGCGCTATCAGGCGATCATGGATGTGATGATCCCGACGCTCCGTGCGGAGCGGGCCGCGACCTATTCGCCGATCCTGCCGATCAGCCCGAAATCGGGGATCGTGCTCCAGGTCCCGGTCGAGGTGGTAGACGCCGAGGCCGGCATCATCGCGTTCATGGATGATGGCGACCGGATCGAGCAGTCGGCGCTTGGCGGCATGGCCAAGCTGCAATGGAAGGTCGACTGGGCGATGCGCTGGACCGCGCTTCAGGTCGATTACGAGATGTCGGGCAAGGACCTGATCGACAGCGTCACCCAGGCGTCGAAAATCACGCGCGTGCTCGGCGCCCGTCCGCCCGAGGGACTCACCTATGAGATGTTCCTCGACGAAAAGGGCGAGAAGATCTCCAAGTCCAAGGGCAATGGCCTCAGCCTCGACGACTGGCTGACCTATGGTCCCGAGGAAAGCCTCGCCTTCTACATCTATCGCGAGCCGCGAAAGGCCAAGTCGCTGCACATGGGCGTCATCCCGCGCGCGGTGGACGAATATTGGCAGTTCCGCGGCAATTATGCCGCGCAGGAGCTGAAGGAGAAGCTCGGCAATCCGGTCCATCACATCCATGACGGCAAGATGCCGACGGGCGACTTGCCGGTGACCTTCGGGCTGCTGCTCAACTTGGTCGGGGTGATGGGCGACGCGACCAAGGAGCAGGTGTGGAGCTATCTCTCCAACTATGTGCCCGATGCGACGCCCGAGGCCTATCCCGAACTCGACCGGCTGATCGGCCATGCGCTGGCCTATGGTCGCGATTTCGTCGCCCCGACGCTCCAGCGCCGCGCGCCCGAGGGCGTGGAAGTGGCAGCACTTGAACGCCTTGATGCCGATCTCGCCGCGCTGCCGCCCGAAGCGAGCGCCGAGGAGATTCAGAACCTGGTCTATGAGATCGGCAAGACCGGCGGCTTCGAGAATCTACGCGACTGGTTCAAGGCGCTGTACGAGACCTTGCTGGGGTCTTCGCAGGGCCCGCGCATGGGCAGCTTCATCGCGCTTTACGGCATCGAGAACAGCCGCAAGCTGATCGCCGAGGCACTGGCGCGGTAACGCCTTAACTCCCTCTCCCACGTGGGTAGAGGGAGCAGATGCGGTTCCGACTTCGCTTGCTAGCGGACCAGTGAAACCGCCATATCCTTCCCCGAAAGGAACGCGCAGATGGTCAAAAAACGAGGGTCCCCGGCCTCGGCCCTGCGCGACTTCCTCGCCAATGAGGCGGCGGGCGGAATCCTGCTGATCGCGGCGGCGGTATTGGCGATGGTCGCCGCCAACTCGCCGCTCGCTCATGGTTATTTCCACCTGCTGCATGTCGAGACCGGCCCGGTGCTCGCGCCCGCGATCGGGCCGATGACGGTCCATCTCTGGATCAACGACGCGCTGATGGCGTTGTTCTTCCTGCTGGTTGGCCTGGAGATCAAGCGCGAGCTGATCGATGGCCAGCTCGCCAGTGCGGAGCGCCGCCGCCTCCCGATCATCGCCGCGGCAGCCGGGATGATCTGCCCGGCGCTCCTCTATCTCGCCGTCACCGGCGGCGCGGCCGAGTTACGCGCCGGCTGGGCGATCCCGGCTGCGACCGACATCGCCTTCGCCATCGGCGTGCTGGCGCTGCTCGGCCCGCGCGTGCCCGCGTCGCTCAAGCTTTTCCTCACCACCGTTGCTATCGTCGACGATATGGGCGCCGTCACGATCATTGCCGTCTTCTACAGCCATGGCCTGTCGGTCCCGGCACTCGCCGGTGCGGCGATGGTCGTCGGCGTCATGCTCGCGATGAACCGCTTCGGGGTCGTTCGGCTCTGGCCCTATCTGGTCGCTTTCGCGCTGCTCTGGCTGCTCGTGCTGATGTCGGGGGTGCATGCCACCATCGCCGGCGTCGTCGCGGCGATGACGATCCCCATCCGTTCCTCGCGCGGTGCACCGGACGATCATGAATCGCCGCTTCACCGGCTCGAACACGGTCTCAATCCATGGGTGGCCTATGGCGTGGTCCCGCTGTTCGGCTTTGCCAATGCCGGCGTGTCGCTGACCGGGCTCGGCCCCTCGATCCTGGTCGAGCCGCTCGTAATGGGCATCGCGCTCGCGCTGTTCTTCGGCAAGCAGATCGGCATTTTCGGCAGCATCTGGCTCGCGGTTCGCATGGGGATCGCGAAGCTGCCGGGCGGTGCGAGCTGGACGCAGGTTTACGGTGTCGCGCTGCTCGCCGGTATCGGCTTCACCATGAGTCTGTTCATTGGGGGCCTCGCATTCCCCGGCAGCGCAGCGATCATGGACGAGGTCAAGATCGGAGTCCTTGCCGGATCGATTCTCGCGGCGACAACCGGCTTCCTCCTGTTGCGCTTCGCGGCGCGTGAAACGGAAGAGTGATGCGCTGTTTCTTTGATCCTCGCCAGCTTGCCCATGCCCCGCTGAAGGAGCTGCACAATGGCGGCTTCACGGATTACGCGGAACGGCCGGTTAGGGCCGAAGCGATCTCGGAGACGCTTGGCGCGCTGGAGCTGCCCATCGATCACGGCGACGCGGCGATCCGCGCGGTGCATGACGCGGGTTATCTCGATTTCCTGAAAGAAGGGCCGGCGCGCTGGGCCGCGGCGGGGCGACCGGGCGACGTGATCGGCTATATCTGGCCGATCGTTCGGAGGCGGACGCTGACGCTCGACCGGATCGATGCGCTCGCCGGTCGCTACAGTCTCGATGCTTCCACCCCGCTCACGGCCGAGACCTGGGACGCCGCCTATTGGAGCGCGCAGTCGGTTCTTTCTGCGCTCGCCGCGGTGCGTGGAGGGAATCGCGCCGCCTTCGCGCTCTGCCGGCCCCCCGGCCATCATGCCGGCGCCGATTATCTCGGCGGCTATTGCTACCTCAACACCGCGGCCATCGCAGCGCAGGCCGCGCGCGATGCGGGCGCGCGTCGCGTGGCGATCCTCGATATCGACTATCATCACGGCAACGGCACGCAGGACATCTTCTGGGCGCGCGGCGACGTCTTCTACGCCTCGATCCACGCCGATCCGGCGACCGACTATCCCTTTTTCTGGGGCCACGCGGATGAGACCGGGGAAGGTGTGGGGGAGGGGGCGACTCTCAACCTGCCGCTCCCGCAGGGTTCGGGGCTCGATGCTTTCCGCGCAGCGCAAACCTCGGCGCTCGATGCCATCGCGCGCTTCGCACCCGACCTGCTGATCGTCAGCTTCGGGGCGGACACGTGGGACGGAGACCCCATATCCTTCTTCAGGCTCGCGACCGCGGATTATGCGGTGCTTGCCGGCGACATCGCCGCACGCGGCTGGCCGACGGTGATCGCGATGGAGGGCGGCTATGCCGTCAAAGCGCTCGGCGGCAACGTCGCCAGCCTGCTGTCAGGCTTCCCCGCCTGATTCAGGCGTGGGTTTCCGCGTCGGGGACCTTGATCACCGACAGGAACAGGCCAAGCTGGCGGATCGCCTGGGCGAAGCTTTCGTAATTGACCGGCTTGGTGATGTAGACGTTCGCACCAAGATCGTAGCTGCGCTCGATCTCGACATTGTCGTCGGTAGTGGTCAGCACGACTACAGGGGTGCGCCGCAATGCCGGCGCGCCTTTGATCTTCGCTAGGATGTCGTTGCCGTTCATGTCCGGCAGGTTGAGGTCGAGCAGCACTAGTGCTGGTCCGCCAAGCGCCGGGCCCTTTTCATGGTTGAACAGATAATCGAGTGCGCGGGTGCCATCAGTGAAATGCACAATCTCGTTTAGGATGCCGGCGCGACGGATGTTCTTCTCGATCAGGCGCGCATGACCCTCGTCGTCCTCGATCATCACGATGCCGACTGACTGATGATCGTTCATGTAATTCCCCAGCCCTTCAATTCCCCGGCGCCTCGGAAAGAGCAGCTGGGAGCGACAGACGAAATGTCGCGCCTTTTCCGATGTCCGACCGAACGTCGATAACGCCACCGAGCCGGTACGCCAAGGCTCGCACATGCGCCAGACCGATGCCTTCGCCCGGCTGGTCCTGATTTCCCGACCGGCGGAACAGATCGAACACACGGGCATGGTCCGCCGGCGCGATGCCGCGGCCATTGTCGCTGATCTCCAGGGTCACGCGCCCGCCATGACGTTCGCCCCGGACCTCGATCAGGCCCGGCTGTCCGGGTTTCAGATATTTCACCGCATTCTCTATCAGGTTGGAGAATATCTGTTCGACCGCCAGCCGGTCGCTCACGATGTCCGGCAAAATGCCGTCGATCGCCAGGCGTGCGTCGCGGTCGTCGATCAAATGCTGCAGGCTCGCGCCGACCGACGCGATCAGGGCATTCAGCTCGATCCGTTCGGGAACGATGATGCGGCGCCCCTCGCGCGACAGCTTCAGGATCGCGTTGATCAGCCGCTCCATCTTTTCACTCGAGGTGCGGATGAAACGGATCGCCTCGGGCAATTCCTGCCGCGCCGCGAAGCGGGCATCCTCGTCGACGATGCCCGGCGCCTCGGCCTCGGCGCGGTCGATCAGCGCGCTAAGCGCCGCGGCGGCGGCATCCAGTTCGGCGGTGAAGCCCATCACATTGACCAGCGGCGCGCGCAGATCGTGGCTGACGATATAGGCGAAGCGCTGGATCTCCTCGTTCGCACGGGTCAGGTCGGCGGTGCGCTCGGCGATCAGCTCCTCGAGCGATTCGGCGAAGTCGCGCAGGGCGTCGCGCGACGTGGCGAGGTCGCGGGTGTAGCGCCGGACGGTCAGCAACGATGCGATCGCCACGAACAGCAGCAGCGCGCCCGCAATGCCGATCGTCGCATAGAATGTTCGCACGCTTGCCTGTTGTTCGGCATCGCGGACCGAGAGCAGCCGCTGCTCTTCCTCCTCCATCGCCTTGCCCAGGTCGCGGATGCCGCGCATGCGGCGCGCGATGGTCTCGTCGGTGAAGGCGCGGATCGCCTCGTCGACCTGGCCTGCCTCGACCAGTGCGTTGGTGATGTCGCGGCGCCGTTCGATCGCTGCGACCAGGCGGCGCAACCGGGCGAGATTGGCCTTTTCGCGTGGGTTGTCCGCGGTCAGCTGGTCGATACGGTGCAACGCGCCCGGAATTTGCTCGGCGATCGTCTTGTAGCTGGCCAGATATTCCGGATCCTTCGCGATGATATAGCCGCGCCGAACCGATTCCGCCTGCTCGACCAGGATGTTGGCGCGGGCGATCGCCAGCTCCACCTCATAAGTGTGGTTGACCGCGCGGATATGTTCTTGGTTGCGGCCCGTCGACCAGATGGCGGCAATGCCCGCAGCGCTCAGGCTGGCGAAGCCGATCACCATGCAGCCGATCAGGAGACGACCCATCGACTGGTTCGCCGATCCGAACCGCCGGGCGATCCCATCGAACATCGGCGTTTCGGCCATAAAGGTTTCTAGAATCGCAAATGCGCAAACGCCAGTACGAGTGGCGCCACATTTATCAAGATCGTTTCGATTGCGGAGCGATCTAGAACAGGGCGCTCTGCAAGGTCGTCCGCCCAACTGCACCGCCGTTGCGTCGGCGCGCCAGCTCGGTCTCCGCAGTGAAGCGCACGTCGATATCGCGGTCGCCCAAGAAGCGCGCGAGCGACTCGTCCTCGATCTCGCGCCAGTCCTTGCCGCGGTCCGGTCCCTGGCGGACCCGCGGCAGCAGGCCCGGCAGGTTGGACCATTCGATCAGCTGGGGCAGGCCGACCTGGTTGAGCATGTCGCGCAGATGGAAGGCGGTGACATAGGAATCGGGAAAGGCGCGGTGCGCGGGCAACCCGCGCTCATGGACGATCCCCTCCGGCTTGCGCCAGTATCGCAACACCTGGTTGGAGAAGCTCGGGCAATCCGGCCATAGCCGCATCGCGCATTTCCAGGTGCACACCCAATCCGCGTTTCGCGTCAGCGCGGGCGTACAGAATTCGAGCTCGGCGGTGGTGCGGTGCGCGGCGAGCGCCAGGCGCCGCGGCCAGGGATCGAGCACCGCGCGCGCGACATCGTGCCAATAAGGCGCGTCGGCCACCTGCTCGTCGAGGATATGGTGGATCGCCTGGGTGATCGGCGGGATCTGCCGGCCCGGGTTGACCAACCGGCTGCCACCCTCACCGTGCAATTCCCAGCGTCCATCCGCCCCGAGCGCGACGTCCTGCCAGCCGATCTCGCAAACGCCATGGACCGGCGGGGCCGGTCCAGTGGTCTCGAGATCGACGACACGAATAAGCTGAGGCGGAGGGGGAGGCATGCCCTTACGTGGCGGTTTGGGGCATGAAATGCCAGTCTCTTGAAGCCCCGCCCGGTCAGAGGCGGGGCTTCGGGCCTAGTGTCCCGCCTGCTCCCCGCGCACGATTCCGCTGGCCGCAAGCTGCGCGTCGATCATCGCCATCAGCCGGTCGAGCCCCGCCTGGTCCTTAGCCTCGGCGCGCGCGACGAGCACGTCCTGCGTGTTCGAGGCGCGAAGCAGCCACCAGCCGTCCGCCGTGTTGACTCGCGCGCCATCGGTGCGATTGACCTCGGCGCCCTCGGCCTCGAGCCGATCGAGCACTTCGTCGACCACCGCGAATTTGCGGCTTTCATCGACCTGGAACCGCATTTCGGGGGTGTTGACCATCGCCGGCATCGCACCGCGTATCTCGGTCATCGACTTGCCGATCATGTGCACCGCGCGGATCAGCCGGACCGCGGCATATTGCGCGTCGTCGAACCCGTAATAATCGTGCGCGAAGAAGATATGGCCGCTCATTTCGCCGGCCAGCGGCGAATGCGTCTCCTTCATCTTCATCTTGATCAGGCTGTGGCCGGTCTTCCACATCAGCGGCTCACCGCCCAGCTCCGCGATCCGGTCGTAGAGCGCCTGACTGGCCTTCACGTCGGCGATGATCGTCGATCCCGGCAATTCCTTCAGCACTGGTTCGGCAAGGATGGAGAGCAGCTGGTCGCCCCAGATCACCCGGCCCAGGCCGTCGATCGCGCCGATCCGGTCGCCGTCGCCGTCGAACGCCAGCCCGAAATCGAGCTGTTTTTCGGCAACCAGGCGCTTCAGGTCGGCGAGGTTCTTCTCCTCGGTCGGGTCGGGATGATGGTTGGGGAAGGTGCCGTCGACCTCGGTGAACAGCAAGTGATGCTCGCCCGGCAGCAGCTTGGTCAGCTTCTCGATCACTGGCCCGGCGGCGCCATTGCCGGCGTCCCAGCCGATCCGATAGGCACCGCCCGCATAGCCGGCGAGCAATCGGCCGACATAGTCGTCCTCGATATAGAAGTCGGAGACGCTGCCTTCGCCCTCTTCCCAATCGCCCTCTTCGGCCAGCTTGCCCAGGTCCTGGATGTCGGCGCCGAAGAACGGCAGGTGCTGCAGCACCATCTTGAAGCCGTTGTAGTCGCCGGGATTATGGCTGCCCGTGATCTGGATGCCGCCATCGACCTCGAGGATCGCCTCGGCATAATAGAGCATCGGCGTCGGCCCCATGCCAACGCGCACGACATCGACACCGCTCGCCGTCAGGCCGGCGATCAGCGCCGCCTCAAGCTCGGGCGAGGAGATGCGGCCGTCATAACCGACCGCCACGCGCGTGCCGCCGGCGCGGCGCACCCGCGTTGCGAAGCCGCGACCGATCGCGGTGGCGTCCGCCGGGCCAAGCGTTTTCCCGACAATGCCGCGAATGTCATATTCGCGCAGGGATGTGGGGTCGAAGCGGTGCGTCATCGGTCCTCCTGTTCATGTGTCGTGCGCCCAATAAGCGAGCACCCGTAAAAGTTCATTGTAAGGAAAGATCAGTCGCGCTTTTTGAGCAGCACGTCGCGGGCCGCGTTGATCCGGCGCGCCAGTTCGGTCGATCCGCCGCGATCGGGATGGACGGCCGCGACCAGCCGGCGGTGCGCGGCGCGGATCGCCTCGGCATCGGCCGCGCGGTCGACGCCCAAGATGGCGCGGGCTTCCTTCTCGTCGATCTTCGGTGCCGGCGCGGTCTTGCGCAGCAGCAGCCACAGGCCGAACAGCACCAGGCCGACGAAGAGGATTTTCGCCATCAGGCGAACAGCGGCATGGCGGGCTCGGGCAGGCCGAGCGCCGCCATCATCTCGCGCAGTTCCTGGCGCGCGGCGACATGGGCCAGGCCCATCTCGCCGAATTCGCGCGCGTCGAGCATGGTCAGCCCCTTGGGGAACAGCTCGCGGTAGATCACGCGTTCGCCGAGCCCAGGGATGATGCGGAAGCCGACCCGCTTGGACAATTGGTCGAGCGCTTCGGACACGCGGCGCATGTTGCGCGCCTCGATATGCTGGACGCGATTGCGCAGCACGACCCAGTCAATCGTCGATCCGTCCGCCTTGGCCCGGGCCTTGCGCGCGTCCCAGATCAGCTCGGCATAAAAGCTCGGACGGGTTACCTTGTAGGTTACCGGGTCGACCTGCCCGATCAGGTCGAAATCGACGAAGCTGTCGTTCATCGGCGTGACCAGCGTGTCGGCCTTCTGCGCGGCGATCCGCGCGAAGCGGTCGTCGCGGCCGGGCGTATCGATCACCAGGAAGTCGGCGCCCTCGCAAAGCGCGTCATATGTCTCGGTGAAGCGGGCCAGGCTCTCGCCGTCATGCGTCGCATGACGCGGGATGTTCAGTTCGCGCCCGGTGCGCTTGGCGGTCGCCGCGCGGTTGTCGAGATAGCGTCCCGTCGTGCGCTGGCGGTGGTCGAGGTCGAACGCGGAGACCCTCGCACCTCGCGCCTGCAGCGCAATCGCGACATGGACGGCGGTCGTCGATTTGCCGGTCCCGCCCTTCTCGTTGGCGAACACGATGATATGTGGCTTTAGTGCAACCGTCGACAAGTCGCTCGTGTCCTTGATGAATGGCCGTATTGATCGGTCGCGCTGCCCCCCATAGAAGCCCGCCCCGTCCTTACCCGTCCTTATCGAAGGCCCTTCACGCGTGCAAACCATCCGTCAACTCGATCTGCTCCGTGGCGGGATTGCCGAATTCCGAAGCGGAGGGGCCGTCATCGCGCTTGTCCCGACGATGGGGGCGCTGCACGCGGGCCATATGGCCCTGATCGAGGCGGCGAAGCGCCCGGGCGTGCGCGTGGTCGCATCGATCTTCGTCAACCCGAAGCAGTTTGGCCCGAACGAGGACCTGTCGCGCTACCCCCGCAAGGAGACTGCCGACACGCGCATGTTGAAGGAGGCGGGCTGCGACCTGCTCTGGATGCCGCCGGTCGAGGTAATGTACCCTGAAGGCTTCGCGACCAATGTCTCGGTCGCCGGCGTCAGTAAAGGACTCGACGGGGCGGCGCGGCCCGGCCATTTCGATGGGGTCGCGACGGTCGTGTCGAAGCTGTTCAACCAGGTTCGGCCGGATATCGCCTGGTTCGGCGAGAAGGATTATCAGCAGCTCGCGGTGATCCGACGCATGGTGGCGGACCTGGATTTCGGGATCGAGATCATGGGCCTGCCAACCCAGCGCGAGGATGACGGCCTCGCCCTCTCGTCGCGCAACGTCTATCTCGACGACGATCAGCGCAGCCGCGCCGTCGCGCTGCCGCGCGCGCTCGGCGTTGCGGCAAAGGGCATCGGCAAGGGCGACGATGTCGAGGCGGTGCTGCTCGCGGCGCGGGAATCGCTGGCCGCCGCCGGGTTCGAGGTCGACTATGTCACCCTGGTCGATGCCGAGACGCTGGAGGAAGGCCCGGCCGCTGGTCGCCCTTGCCGCCTTCTGGCCGCGGCGAAGATGGGCGGGACCCGGCTGATCGACAATATCGCGGTCTGACGGTGACCATGCCTAAGGCGCGTTAACCATTTGGTGAAGTCTTGACCCCAAAGTCGCCCGACAGGGATGGTTAACAGGGGTCAAGATCATGGGCAGCAGCCTGAAGAGTGCGCAGTTCCTCATCGACAGCCGATTGGCCGATGCGGCTCGTGGCGACATGAATGCCTTTTATGATCTCGGCATGGTCTTTTCGAGCGGCGCGGCCGGCATCGATGTCGATCTGATCGAGGCGCATAAATGGTTCAACCTGGCGGCGGTCGCGGGCAGCGAGGAGGCTCAGGCCTGTCGCAGCGAAATCGCCGAGGACATGACGGCGCGCGAAATCGCCGAGGCGCAAAAGGCGGCACGGGCATGGCTCCATCTGACGTCGCGCCGCGCGGCCTGACCCGGATCGACGCTTCTCTTCAAAGGGAATAGAACCACCTCCGCAATGAAGACGGAGGGGGTAATGCACCTGACGATCACCGCACTCACCGCGGCCGCGCTCGCGCTGCTGCTGGTCTTTCTGTCGATCACTACGATCCGCATGCGCATGAAGCACAGTGCCGCCTATGGCGATGCCGGCCAGCACGACCTGAACTGCGCCATTCGCGCGCATGGCAACCTCACCGAATATGCCCCGATGGGCATCATCCTCATCGCCCTGCTCGAAGCGGGCGGCGCCAATGCCACTGCCCTCTCGATCGCTGCCGCCGCCTTTGTCGGCGCGCGTCTGCTCAACGCCATCGGCCTGTTCAACCCGCCCGGACCGCCGAAACCCGCCCGCTCGATCGGCATCGTCGTCACGCTGCTGACCCTGCTCGGGCTGGCGATCTGGCTCGCGGTCAGGGTGTTGATGCCCGACATGGGCTGATCAACCCATTCCTCACGCCGAACGCGCAGCCTGGGTCCATCGGCCCGCAAACGCGACCTCGGTCGCGCTCGCGGAACGGTGGATACCGGAACGAGCCCGGCATGACGTTTATTTGGCGGCAGCCTTTTTGGCGGGCGCCTTCTTTGCCGGTGCCTTTTTAGGAGCCGCCTTTTTCGCCGCCGGCTTCTTCTTGACCTTCTTCGCGGGTGCCGCGGCGGCGCGCGCGTCGATCAGCTGGGCCGCTTCCTCGAGCGTCAGCTGGTCCTTTTCGACGGACTTGGGCAGGGTCGCATTGGTCTCGCCGTCAGTGACATACGGGCCGAACCGCCCTTCCATCAGCTTGATCTCGGCCTCGGTGCGCGGATGCTTGCCCAGCACCCTGAGCGGTTCGCGGCTGCCGCGCTGCGGACGCCCGCCGCCGGCGGCTGCTTCGGCCAGCTTGACCACGGCGGTGTTCATGCCCGTCTCGAACACCTCGGCGGTCGAGGTGAGCCGGGCATATTTGCCGTCATGCGCCAGGTAGGGGCCATAACGGCCGATCGACGCCGTAATCGGATTGCCGCTTTCCGGATGCGTGCCGACGGTGCGCGGCAGGCTGAGCAGCTTCAATGCCCATTCGAGCCCGAAATCCTCGCCCGGCACGTCCTTGGGGATCGAGGCGCGCTTGGCTTCCTTGCCCTCGCCGAGCTGGACATAGGGACCGAACCGACCGCTGCGCTTCGTCACCTCGGCCCCGGTCTCCGGATCCTGGCCCATCACCTCGGGGCCGGTATCGCCGGCATCGCCCTCGCTGCCCGGCTGGCCGAAGCGGCGGGTGAATTTGCAGTCCGGATAATTGGAGCAGGCGACGAACGCGCCGAACTTGCCGCCGCGCAGCGCCAGATGGCCCTGGCCGCAATTCGGGCAGAGCCGCGGGTCGCCGCCATCGGCCTTGGCCGGGAAGAGATAGGGTTCGAGAAACTTGTCGAGCGCCGCGGTCACTTCGGACGGCTTCTGCTCCATCACCTCGGTCGTGCGCGGCTTGAAATCCTTCCAGAAGGATTCGAGCACGGCCTGCCACTGCGCGCGGCCGCCCGAAACCTCGTCGAGCTCGTCCTCGAGCCCGGCGGTGAAATCATACCCCACATATTTCTCGAAGAAACGCTCGAGGAATGCCGTCACCAGCCGCCCGCTCTCCTCGGCGAAGAAGCGGTTCTTCTCGACCCGCACATAGGCGCGGTCCTTCAGCGTCTTGATGATCGAGGCATAAGTGGAGGGGCGCCCGATGCCGAGCTCCTCCAGCCTTTTGACCAGCGACGCTTCGGAGAAGCGCGGCGGCGGCTGGGTGAAATGCTGCTCGGCATTGACCGCCTTCTTGGCCGGCGCATCGCCTTCGCGCATGCGCGGCAGGCGACGGCTGTCCTCGTCGGCGCTGTCGTCGGTGCCTTCCTCGTAGAGCGCGAGATAGCCGGGGAAGAGCACGACCTGGCCGGTCGCGCGCAAGCCCGTCTGGCCCGACCCGTCGCTCAGCTCGACCGAGGTTCGCTCCATCCGCGCCGATGCCATCTGGCTGGCGAGCGCGCGCTTGAAGATCAGGTCGTAGAGCCGGGCATGGTCGCCGCCGCCGAGCTTGTCCTTGCCGAAATCGGTCGGGCGGATCGCCTCATGCGCTTCCTGCGCATTCTTGGCCTTGGTCTGGTACATCCGCGGTTTGTCCGGGACATAGCCGGCGTCATAGCGGTCGGCGATCGCCTTCCGCGCGGCGGAAATGGCGGAACCGTCCATCTGCACGCCGTCGGTCCGCATATAGGTGATCGCGCCATCCTCGTAGAGGCCCTGGGCGATGCGCATCGTATGGTCGGCCGAGAAGCCGAGCTTGCGCGACGCCTCCTGCTGCAGGGTCGAGGTGGTAAAGGGCGGCGGCGGGTTGCGCGTGGCCGGCTTGACCTCGACGGTCTGGACGCTGAAGCGACCTTCCTCGACCGCCTTTTTGGCGCGCAGCGCGGTGCCCTCCTCGCCGATCGACAACCGGTCGAGCTTCTTGCCCTCGAAGGTGACGAGCCGCGCCGTGAAGGGCGTGCCGTCATGCTCCATGTCGGCTGTGACCGACCAATATTCCTGGGCGCGGAACGCCTCGATCTCGCGCTCGCGGTCGACGATGATACGCAGCGCCACCGATTGCACGCGTCCGGCCGATTTTGCGCCGGGCAGCTTGCGCCACAGCACCGGGGACAGGGTGAAGCCGACCAGATAGTCGAGCGCGCGCCGTGCCCGATAGGCGTCGATCAAATCGGTATCCAGCTCGCGCGGATGCTTCATCGCCTCCGTCACCGTCGCCTTGGTGATGGCGTTGAAGGTGACGCGCTCGACTTCCTTGGGCAGCGCCTTGCGGCCTCGCAGCACTTCCTGGACATGCCAGCTGATCGCCTCGCCCTCGCGATCGGGATCGGTAGCGAGGATTAGGCGATCGGCCTTCTTCGCCTCGTCGGTGATCGCCTTGAGCTGCTTCGACTTGTCCGCATAATTCTCCCACTCCATCGCGAAGCCGTCGTCGGGATCGACCGATCCGTCCTTGGCCGGCAGGTCGCGGACATGGCCGTAGCTCGCGAGGACCCGGTAGTCGGAGCCCAGATATTTCTCGATGGTTTTCGCCTTGGCGGGCGATTCGACGATGACAAGCTGCATGGGGGTCTGATGCGTCCTTACGTGTACGCGCGAGGATGGAGAGGTGTTCGGGGCGCCGTCAAGCGGTTGGCAGGCGATCGCGGAATGGCGGAACTTCCCGGCCGTTTGAATCGAGCTGATCGAATCTGGTCGTGTGTCGGGGTCAAATCAAGCTCACCCTCCCGCCGGCGTGGCGCTCCAGCCGGCCGGCCAGCTCAAGCTCGAGCAGTACGGTCTGGACGATCGCCGGCGCCAGGCCCGACTGCCGGATGATTTCGTCGCTCGCCACCGGCACCGGCCCGAGCAGTTCCGTCACGTCGCGCCGGTCGGTATCGCTCGCATCGTCGGGCGGCGGCCCGTCGAAGCGCGATCCGGGCGCGCGCACCATGCGCGGATCGATCGGGCGCACCAGTTCGAGGATGTCGGCGGCCGACTGGATCAGGGTCGCGCCGTCGCGAATCAGTCCGTTGCAGCCCTGCGCGCGCGGGTCGAGCGGGGATCCGGGAACTGCCATCACCTCGCGCCCCATCTCGCCGGCCAGCCGTGCGGTGATCAGCGATCCCGATTTCGGCGCTGCCTCGACCACCACCGTGCCCTGCGCCAGCCCGGCGATGATCCGGTTGCGATAGGGGAAATGGCGGGCACGGGGTTCGGTGCCCGGGGGTTGTTCGGCGATCAGCAGGCCACGCGTGGCGATCGCTTCCTGCAACGCGGCGTTCTCGGGCGGATAGGCGATGTCGATGCCGCCCGCGATGACCGCGATCGTCCCGCTGTCGATCGATCCGACATGCGCGGCGGTGTCCACGCCGCGCGCCAGGCCCGACACGACGGTCACTTCCTCACGGCCCAGCTCCACGGCCAGTTGCCGCGCGAACCGGCACGCGGCCGCGGAGGCGTTGCGCGCGCCGACCATCGCGATCGTCGGGCGCCGCGCCAGGCCGATGTCGCCACGCACCATCATGGCGGGCGGCGCGTCGTCCAGCTCGGCCAGCAGCGCGGGGTAATCGGGGTCGTCGACGAAGATATGGCGCGCGCCCAGCTTTGCCGCCACGGCCAGTTCCTTCTCGGCGATCGCGGGCGGCGCGACGACAGGCGCCTTGCCGCCGCCACGTGCCGCAAGCTGGGGCAGCGCCTCGATGGCGGTCGCCGCGTCGCCGAAACGATTGATCAGCTGGCGATAGGTGACCGGGCCGATCTGCGACGTGCGGATCAGTCGGAGGCGTGCGACCGAGGCCGCGACGGCGCGCGGCGGATCGTCACGCACTTTTCGCGCCGACCTTCGGTTCCGTGCCGTTCAGCAGCCGCTCGATATTCTCGCGATGCTTCCACAACACCAGCAGCGCCAGCGCGAGCAGCGGCAGGACGATATCGAATTCGGAAAAGAAGGCGGCGCTGAGCGGCGCGCTGAACGCCGCCGTCATGCCCGCGAGCGAAGAGAAGCGCAGCAGGGCGAGCAGCCCGAGCCAGACGACCGCGAACACCACCGCACAAGGCCAGTAAAGCGCGAGCACGATGCCCATCATCGTCGCCACGCCCTTGCCGCCGCGGAATCTGAGCCAAACCGGATAGACATGGCCGAGGAACGCCGCCGCCGCGGCCAGCACGCCATGGCCAGGCCACAGCGCCTCGACGATCGTCACCGCAGCGTAGCCCTTGGCCGCGTCGAGCAGCAGGGTCGCGGCCGCCAGGCCCTTGCGCCCCGTGCGCAGCACGTTGGTCGCGCCGATATTGCCCGATCCGATCTGGCGGAGGTCGCCGGCGCCGAACGCGCGGGTAAGGATCAGCCCGAATGGAATCGAGCCGAGCAGATAGCCGAGCAATAATGCGCCCGCCGGCGCCATCCAGACATATTCGGTCGGCAAGGTAAATCAGCCCCCCATTGCCCGTCAGCATAGCCCGATCCGGGTGGGCCGCCAACAACCTCTATCTAGGTCGGGCAGGTCCTGCCCCGGTTCAAGTGCCGGATCCCCGGGTTCAGGTATCGAAACATTGTCAAACCCGGCGCCCGCGCTACATCGCGCTGGTGACGGACACGCGGCCCATCCTGTTTTTCGATTCCGGGGTCGGTGGCCTTTCCGTGCTCGGGCCGACCCGCGCCCTGCTGCCCGCAGCACCCTTTGTCTATGTCGCCGATTCGGCTGGTTTCCCTTATGGCACCAAGACGGAGGCGGAGATCGCGGCACGGGTTCCCGCCCTGCTCGGACGCCTGGCCGAGCGTTACCATCCGCGGCTGATCGTCATCGCCTGCAATACCGCCTCGACCATCGCGCTGGCGGCGGTGCGCGCCGCACTCGACCTGCCGATCGTCGGCACCGTCCCCGCGATCAAGCCGGCCGCGGCGTTGAGCGAGTCGCGGGCGATCGGCGTGCTCGGCACCGACGCAACGGTCCGACAGCCCTATGTCGACGATCTCGCCGCGCGCTTCGCCAGCGATTGCACGGTCGTGCGCCACGGATCGGCGGAGCTGGTCCAGCTCGCCGAGGCCAAGCTTCGCGGAGAGCATACGCCGCCCGATCGCTACCGCGCGATCCTCGCAGGCCTGTTCGGTCAGCCGGGCGGCGATCGCATCGACGTGATCGTCAATGCGTGCACGCATTTCCCGCTGGTGGTCGAGGAACTGGCGGCTGCCGCGCCGCATAAGGTGCGCTTCGTCGACGGGTCGGAAGGGATCGCGCGCCGAGTCGCCCATCTCACTCAGGGCCAGTCGTGGCCGGATCGTCCGGGTGAGGGAGTCGCGGTGTTCACCGGCCATGCGGATCACGCCGCGCTCGTCCCGGCACTCGCGCGTTACGGCCTCAGGCGGGTCGAGACTCTCTGACCGGTTCGGCCGGCACCTCGATCGACTCGGCGGCCAGCACGGCATAACGACTCGCCAGTTCATGGTGGATATGGCGCGCCGCACGGTCGGCGCTGCGCCCGGCGAGCTCGCGCTCCTGCGCTGCCCTGCGGAAGAAATAATCCTGTTTTCCGGTACTTGTACCTTGGTCGGGCATGACAAAAGCTCCATGCGTCAAGCGGGAGCGCAGTGCGTCTCTGCGGTCGCGGGCAGGCTCGTCGCAATCTGCCCGGCGACGGCGCACCTTAGCATGAATCGCCGTGGCGCGCTTGACCGAAGCTAAGCGACGCGATTCTTTTTCCACCGGTTCCGGCGCATCTTGGGTACGTAAAACGCTGGAAATCCTCGGCGTCGCGCGCTAGTGCGGCCGGCATGGAAGCGGACGGAACGGCGCTGCGAGGAGTTGATTACTCGCGCATCTTCACCCAGGCGATTGACCGCCTGCATGTCGAGGGCCGTTATCGTGTCTTCATCGACATTCTGCGCAACAAGGGAGCGTTTCCGAACGCGCGTTGTTTTGCCGGGCATAACGGGCCGAAGCCGATCACGGTTTGGTGTTCGAACGATTATCTCGCGATGGGCCAGCATCCGTCGGTGATCGCGGCGATGGAAGAGGCGTTGCACGATGTCGGCGCCGGGTCTGGCGGCACGCGCAATATCGGCGGCAACACGCATTACCATGTCGATCTGGAGGGTGAGCTTGCCGATCTCCACGGCAAGCAGGGCGCGTTGCTGTTCACCTCGGGCTATGTCTCGAACGAAGCGACGCTTGCGACCTTGGCCAAGATCCTGCCGGGCTGCATCATCTTCTCGGACGAGATGAACCACGCCTCGATGATCGCGGGCATCCGCAATTCGGGCTGCGAGAAGCATGTCTTCCGCCATAACGATCTTGCTCATCTCGAGGAGCTGCTGGCGGCGGTCGATCCGGCCGCGCCGAAACTGATCGCGTTCGAGAGCGTCTATTCGATGGAGGGCGACATCGCCCCGATCGCGGCGATCTGCGATCTCGCCGATCAATACAGCGCGCTGACCTATCTCGACGAAGTCCATGCGGTCGGCATGTACGGGGCGCGGGGCGGCGGCATTTCGGAGCGCGACGGCGTCGCCGAGCGGCTGACCATCATCGAAGGCACGCTGGGTAAGGCGTTCGGGGTGATGGGCGGGTACATCACCGCCGACCAGACGATCATCGACGTGATCCGCAGCTACGCGCCTGGCTTCATCTTCACCACCAGCCTGTCGCCGGTGCTGGTCGCCGGCGCGCTGGCGAGCGTGCGCCACCTCAAGGCCTCGGGCGTCGAGCGCGAGGGGCAGCAGGCCGCGGCGACCTTGCTCAAGACGATGATGGCCGAGGCCGGTCTGCCGGTGATGAACTCGACCACGCATATCGTGCCGCTGATGGTCGGCGATCCGGTCAAGGCGAAGAAGATCAGCGACATCCTGCTCGCCGAGTACGGCGTCTACGTGCAGCCGATCAATTACCCGACCGTGCCGCGCGGGACCGAACGGCTGCGCTTCACCCCCGGCCCCGCGCATGACGAGGTCATGATGCGCGAACTGGTCGGGGCACT
>Ga0247737_1000250_pt1 | contig 19876 bp, 16 predicted proteins | sample UWRJL028104C2_FD_180937 | JGI IMG/M metagenome (GOLD analysis project Ga0247737, IMG submission 180937) | Plant litter microbial communities from Arlington Agricultural Research Station in Wisconsin, United States - UWRJ-L028-104C-2 | ecosystem: Environmental > Terrestrial > Plant litter >...
GGTCGAGGAGGGTCGAACGCCGGCTCAGCGCCCGGGCCAGGCTGAACTTGTTGCCCTGCCGCCGGGCCTCCGCGACCGCCTCGTCGAGATCGGCGAACGCGTCGACGGTCTGCGGTTCCCGGAGCCGTTCCCGGGCGTGCTTGCGCACCCAGAGCCGCATCGCCACGGCCGTCGCCACGGTTCCCGCGCCGGCCGCCAGCAGGGCGGCCCGCGTCGGCAGGCCCATCGACTCGTGCAGGATCCCGTACAGGTACGGGTATCCACCGGCGGCCGAGCAGAGCGCGACGATCCAGGCGCTGACCACCTCGGTACGGTAGTCGCCGGCCAGCAGCAGCACGAAGACGATGGTGCCCAGCGGGGAGAGGATCGCCGGGAGGAGCCGGAGCCAGAACGCGTACGGGTTCCCCTCGTGCAGGGTGTGCCCGGCCCACCAGACGACGATGCCCCACAGGGCCGAGCCCACGACCAGCGTCAGGACGAAGGCTCGCCGCGCCCGCCGATGACCGCCGATGCTCGTCGGGCGGTACTCGAAGAGCGGCATCCTCAGCAGGCCTCGTCGGCGGCGTCGACCGCACGAATCCGCAGCCCGCTCGCGCCGTCGGCGAGGGTGTAGACCATCGTCCACACGGTGCAGGTCTCGTCCGGGCGCCCCTTCGGCCCGTACCCGGGATCCTGTTGGCTCCGGAAGCTGAGTTCGGCGCTGACCGTGGCACCCCGGTCGGCCACCGCACCCAGTCGGATCTCGTCGTCCTGAGTGGTGGAGATGTCCGAACGGAACTTGGCGACGTGCTCGGGATTCGAGGGGTTGAGGTTCTTGCGCGGCTCCACGACGCTGAGCGCCCGTTCCGGGTCACCGTCGTTGACGCCGCCGAAGTAGGTCTCGAACATCGCGGCCACCCGTTGAGCGAGGGCGCCCGGCTGCTCGATCGTCACGAGCCCGGCCGGTCCGGTGGTCGGCTCCGGCGTGGTCGGCTCCGGCGTGGTCGGCTCCGGCGTGGTCGGCTCCGGCGTGGTCGGCTCCGGCGCCGGGTCGGCCGTACGGGTCGTCGTAGCCGTTCTCGCCGTCATTGTGCTGACCGGCGGGTTCGCGTTCTCCTCGGCGTCGCCGGATCGGGTCGCGATGAACACCCCACCGAGGACGACCAGCAGCAGCGCGAACAGCACGAGCGCCGGGCCGCGGCCGCGCCGGGGCCGGGGGCTCTCCGTCCGCTCCGGCGGCACGGATCCCCACGACGGCGGCGTCTCCGGCGGCGGAATCTCCCGCAGTGGCGTCTCCCACGCCGGCGTCCCCCACGCCGGCTCGGGCGGCGCCGAATACCGCGGGGGGTCGGGGTACAGCGGGGGTTCCGAGTATCGCGAGGGCTCTGACTGCCGTGCGGAAGGTTCCGGCGGCGCCAACCACGACGGCAGCTCCGGCTCCGCGTGCTTCGTGCCGTAGCAGGCGATGCAAGTGGCGTTGGTCAGGTCGTTTCGCGTGCTGCAGGCCGCGCAGGTCCACCCGGCCATCTAGACACGCTCGGGTGGCTCGATCAGTTCTCCCCTCGACAACGCCACGGTGTCGTCGAGGGGCCAGCTCAGGAGAAAATCGTCCAGGACCTCCGCCAGGTCCGGTCCCTTGATCGGCGGCGGGGGCGGGGGCGGTTCCGCTTTCTCCGAGATCGGCGCCGCGGCGTGTCGTCCGGGGGCACCGCCGTCCGCGTGCCGGGTTCTGGCGTCCTCCACCGGACGGAAGCTCTCCGATTGCCGCACCCGGCTCCCGACCGGAACCTGTACCGCCTCGTCCGGACCGTCGGAGCCCGAACCCGCGGCTTGCGATTCCCCGTCCCGCGTCTCCCGCGTCTCCCGCGCCTCCCGCACCTCGGCGTCCGACTCCCGCGATGCGGCGTCCGGCTGCCGGGGTTCGGCGCCTGACTCCCGGGCTTCGGCGTCGCGGTGCAGGCTGGACCGGATCCGGCTGCCGACAAAGGTCTCCACCTGGTCGAGGAATATCTCCTGACCGGCCTCCGGCTCGAAGGTCCCCTCGAAGGTCAGTTTGTAGCTGCCGATGCGGTCGTTGAAGTCCGACGCGACCTTCAGCCAGATCCCGCCGCTTCCCACCTTGTCCAGGCCGTACTTGATCATCCAGTAGAGCGGCACGACGAGCTGCATCCCGTTGGAGAGGGTGACCCGCAGGCCGTCCGCGTTCACCGTGAGGTCGGAGTTCACCGGCGGGGCCGGGTCCGCCGCCCGGTCCGTCCCGCCGGACCCGGCCCACGATCCGTCACTCACGATGCCCGCCTCCCGCTCGCCGTGGCCGCACTCAGATGCTGTTGCTGATGGCGTCGATGATCTCGGTGAACTCGATCTCGCTGAGCCCCTCGCCGGCCCGCGACGGCACATAGATCGTGTTGTTCCAGTCCGCCGCGATCTCGTTCCAGGGAGTCGTGTCCGGCGCGAAGAGCAGCAGCCGTTTCGCCGCGTTCTCCATGGCCGCCGACTGGCCGCCGCCGTACCCCCAGACCTCCAGCAGGTCATCGATCGTGGCCGGCGCCGCCTGCGGATAGGTGGCGGCGGAACTGCCCGTGCCCAGCGGATGCGCCGACGCGTCAGTGAACAGCGCGACAATGTGCCGACGCCGGTCCAAGCCCCGCTCCCAGTCCGAGTGCAGGGCGACCGCCAGCGCCTCCAGACCCGACTCCGGTTCGTCGCCGCCGTCGCCCGCCCGCAGCCGGCTGACGAACGACTCGAACTCACCGGCCTGACCGGGCATGGTGAAGAACGCCGACTGCTCCAGCGCGTTCGACGGCTTGTCGGCGAAATCCCGGTACGCCACCACGCGCAGGCGCAGCTTGCTGATCGCCTTGTCCTTGGCCGCCATCGAGTCCTCGAGCCGCTTGTGGAAGGTCAGCGCCCCCTCCTTCACCTGGTCGAGGACCGGGTACATGCTGCCCGTGACGTCGATGCAGAAGACGATGTCCACGGCGTACTTGAGGCTGATGCTGTTCGCGTCCATGACTTGCTCCTTCACTTCTTCGGATCGAAGTTGATGCGTACGCGGGAGGGGCCCTCGGCCGGCCGGGACGGTCTCGGCGGCGGCACCCGCGACGGCGTGGAGCCGCCAGACATGTTGATCTTGACTCGACCGGTCGCCGATCCTTCGCCGGACCTCGCCTCGGGAGTCAGCGGGACCGTGGGCTCCGAGCCGCCGAGCTGGACCACCCGGTCGTCCTCGAAGATCTTGATGATGCTCTCGATGGTCGGCCGGGCGGCGATGTCGGACGAGACCATGCTCGCGACGAGGTCGCGCGTCTTGGGGTGCAGCTGGCCGGAGAGCACCAGCGACTGCCCCGCCCAGACCGCTTCGGAGGGTGCGCCGAACTTGCTCCGGTCGTACCCGGGAAGCTCCCCGACGAGGTAGACGTGGGTCATCAGGCCGAGCGTGAAGATGTCGGCGGCCAGCGTCAGGTGCCCGGCGTCGACCCCGGGATCCTGCTTGACGTAGCGCAGCCATTCCGGCGCACCGTACTGCTGGTCGCCGACGATCTGGTCCGGCGGCGGTGGGTCGCCGGTCAGGTACGAGTCGTCGAAGTCGATCATCTTCGCGGTGTAGAGATCGGCCGTGCTGGACCGCTGCAGCAGCACGTTCGCCGGCTTGAGGTCGCCGTGCACGATCCCGGCCCGGTGCAGCAACCGCATGCTCATGAACAGCGTCCGCAGCACCACCACGGTCTGCCGATCGGTGAACTTCGTCAGGTCCTTGGCCGCCTCGGCCGCGACCCGGTCGGTGACCTTGTAATACGTGGTCCCCTCGCGGAAGAAGTGCGTCGCCGTGACCAGGTTGCCGCCCCCGGCCACCTTGCCGTTGATCCGGTTGTTGACCTCGTTGTGCCGCTTCTCGAACTCGTGGCACACTTCGCGGCGCCGCGCCTTGCTGGCCGGGCTGCCCATCGACTGCTCGGTCGGCCACTTCGGGTCGAGGAACTGTTTGATGAAGTACTGCCGGCCACCCTGTTCGGCGAACGACCACACGCACCGGCCGCCGCCGCTGTTGGTCGGCTCCGCCACCACGGTGAAGCCCCGGATGTTCTCGCCCAGCTTCACTTGACCCTCCCGGGCATGAGTTCCATGTACGTCTCGCGGTACCTCGCCCACGAGCCCTCGCGGAAGTCGTCCAGCCGCCGGTCCCGCTCCGCCTCGTCGAGGTCGGCCTCCTCGAGCCGTCGCAACGGGTCCGCGTGCTCGCGATGCAGGCGGTCCAGCCGGTCGCGGAACCCGTCCCGCAGACCGCGGAAGTCGTCGAACCCGAGCGCCACCAGAGCGAGCGAGGCGTCGTCCCCGGAAGTCCCGTGCCGCCAGTCGGCCAGGCGCCCTCCCCAGTCGTGCGGGTTGCCGGCCTGGGCGAGGGCGCGCAGCAGGTGGTACTCGAACATCGCCGGGCTGGCCACGTACCCGAAGAAGCCGTCGGTGGCGCAGAGCAGCATGCAGCCCGCCGCCGGCCGGTCCACGACCTGCTCGTGCAGCTGGAACGGGAAGCCGGCGGCGAGCTGGTTGGTCAGCGGCTGATCGGCCAGCAGGGTGAGCAGCGGATCGTTCTCGTCGGAGTCGTCCACGCTGAGCTGCTGCAGGCCCAGGCCCGGGGAGAGCAGGTAGCACCGCGAGTCCCCCGCCCAGCGGGCCGTCGCCCGGAACCCGCCTCGCTCGCCGGGCTCGAAATCGATCATCGCGATCGTGGTGGGGAGCTGCTTGGTCATCGTGCCGCGGACCTTGAGCACCCCCGGCGGCCGCGCGCCGTCGAAGACCTCCCGCAGCCGGCCCTCGAGCGGCACCTTCTTGTCGCGTCCTTCGACGAACCATTCCCGTACGGCGAGGTGCGCGAGCCGCGAGGCCGCGAACGCGCTGCTGATCGACCGCCCGTCCCGGCTGTGGCCGAGCGACCGGGCCCCGGCGCCGCCGAGCCCGTCGTAGACCCCGATCGATCCCGTCCGGGTGCTGCGCCGCAGCAGCAGGGTGGGCTCGGCGTCCTCGCCCAAGCCGGGGCGCTTCTCGGTCCACACACCGAGGCACTGCACGCGGGCCGGACGGATGCTCTCGCACGCCCACACCGCCTGCCGGCTGCCGGTGGTCCGCTCGTCACGAAGAATGAGAGACAAGGTTCGGCTCCTTTCCGGCACCCACGGTGCCGGGCGAAGGGTCGACCAGTACACCGTCCGTACGGCCGACGCGTTCCGCCTCTCGGGGCGGCGATCGGCAGTGCTAACCGGTCGAGCAGGGTTGATTCCACCGAATGACCGAACCGTTCCGGCTGGCTCCGGGAAATGCTGATTCCGGCATTGCGGATGCCGGTCTTTCGTCTCGATCTTTCTTCGTAGCCCTGTGGAACCCGTTGGCCGACACCGATGATCTGTCGAATTTCGGTTACTCCGAGGTGTCGGCCCGTTTGCCGGGGCGGCCGCGGCCGAGGGCGATCATGGGGACCTCGACCCAGCGGTAGCTGAGCGCCGCGACCAGCAGAGTGGCCGCGATCGCCGCCACGAGGCTGATCCCGCTCGGCACCGCCGAGAAGACCGGCAGCACCGAGAAGACCAACGGATGCAGCAGGTAGACCGAGTAGCTGATGGTCCCCAGATAGACCAGCGGGCGAGGGAAGCGACGCCGCCGGAGTGCATACAGGGCACCGAAGGCGGCGAACGCCGCGGCGAAGCTCACGCCCGACGATCGGAACCCGGCGTTGAAGTGGACGGTGCCGGAAACGAGCACCGCCACGCCGGCGTAGGTCAGCCCGGCGACCCGGCCGGACAGCCGGCCCTGGAAGTGCCGGTACAGCACGGTCCCGGCGAATAACGGCGCGAACAGCGTGACGTTGAGCCAGACCTCGCCGTGCCGATTCAGCATCAGGCCGATCACCACCACTGCCAGCGTCCCGCCGACGAGCACGAGCCTGCTCGACCGTCCGTGCCGCAGGGCCAGGACGGCCCCCACCAGCGAGACCACCGCGAGGATCGGGAGCGCCACCGCGGGTAGACCCCGATTCAGCAGGCCGAGGCCGAGGGCGAGCAGAGCCACGATGCTCGCCGGCACCACCGCGTCGCGATGCAGGTTCAGCAGGAACAGCAACGAGATGAGCACGTAGAACCCGAGCTCGAAGCCGAGGGTCCAGGAGAGTCCCAGCGCCAGCGGTGCGCCGATCAGCGCCTGGGTCATGGTCGCGTTCGCGACGGTGTGGGACAGCCAGCCGGCGGAGTAGTGGGGGTCGAGCTCGTAGCGGTCCGCCGCCGCCAACGCCAGGGCCGCCGCGACGACGAGCCAGTAAAGCGGGAAGAGACGGAAGAAACGGCCCGTCCAGAACCTTCTCAGCGACCCGTGGCGCTCGATCGACGCCGGGATGATGAAGCCGCTGCAGAGGAAGAAGGTCACGACCCCGAACTGGCCGAGCCGGAAGACCTGCTGGTCGAAGGCGGCATAGCCGGGGAAAGTTCCCTCGGCGCCGTGCCCGGCGGCGACCGCCAGGGCGGACAGGCCGCGCAGAGCGTCCAGGAACGACAGCCGGGCCGGGGCCACCTCGCCGCCGGCCGTGGCCGAGTGCGGCCTCGTGTCCTGCGACATCTACCGGGTTCGACAATCCACGACGCGATCAACGAGAAGCCGGCACCTGAGGTAACGACCGCGCACCGACGCCCGTGCCGTGGCCCCTCCTGGGAGGTAAGCCGGCCGAGGTCCTGGCCGAGATGCTGAACCGGGACACCGGACGACGGAGAATTCCATTAGCATCAGTCAATGCGACGTCGTGTGCTGACCGTTCTCGTCACCGTACTGGCTCTCCTCCCGTTCCCGGGCGCGGCAAGCGCGCGCACCACCACCACCGCCGCTACCTCGGACGACCTGGCTGATCGCCTCGCCGCCATCCCGGGGTTGACCATCGTGTCGCAGAGCGCACCCACCGGCTACCGGTTCTTCGTGCTCACCTACCGCCAGCCGGCCGACCACCGGCATCCCGGTCGGGGCAGCTACGAGCAGCGGCTCACCCTGTTGCACCGCTCCACCGCTGCGCCCGTCGTGCTGGCGACCGGCGGGTACGGGCTGGCGGCCACGCCCCGGCCCACGCGCACCGAGCCGACCGCGCTGCTCGACGGCAACCAGGTCTCGGTCGAGCACCGGTTCTTCACCCCGTCGCGGCCGCAGCCGGCGGACTGGTCCGACCTGACCATCTGGCAGGAGGCGAGCGACGAGCACCGGATCGTCCAGGCGCTCAAGACCGTCTACTCCGGCAAGTGGATCCAGACGGGTGCCAGCAAGGGCGGCATGACCTCGGTCTATCACCGCCGGTTCTACCCGCGTGACGTGGACGGCGTGGTTGCCTACGTCGCGCCGAACGACGCGCTCAACGACCTGGACGGGGCGTACGACAGGTTCTTCACCACCGTGGGCGACGCCGCCTGTCGCAGCGCGCTCGACAGCGTACAGAAGGAGGCTCTCAAGCGGCGTGACCGGCTGGTGCCCCGGCTGGAAACGGACGCGGCCGAGCAGGGCTGGACCTTCGCCCGGACGCTCGGGACCGCCGACCGGTCGTACGAGCTGACCGTCCTCGACACCGTCTGGGCCTTCTGGCAGTACCAGTCGGCCGCCGACTGCCCCGACGTGCCCGGCGCCACCGCCACCGACGAGCAGCTCTACGAGTGGATCGACGCGGTCGCCTCCTGGTCGTTCTACACCGACCAGGGCCTGGAGCCCTACTGGCCGTACTACTACCAGGCCGCGGCCCAGCTCGGCTGGCCCAATCTGCGCTTCGACCACCTGCGCGGGCTGCGGAAATACCCGGCTCTCTACACGGCGCTCTCGGCCCTGCCGAAGGAGCTCCGCGTCCGGCACAACCCGCTGCCCATGATCGACGTGGACCTGTGGGTGCGTACCGCCGCCGAGCGCATGATGTTCGTCTACGGCCAGAACGACCCGTGGGGCGGCGAGCGTTTCGTCCCCAGCCGCCGCGACTCCCACCTCTTCGTCGCTCCGGGCGCCAACCACGGCGCGAACATCTCCCGTCTGATCCCCGCCGACGCGGCCCAGGCCACCACCACCCTGCGCCGCTGGGCCGGCCTCCCCGCCACCGCCCCCGACACACTGCGCGTCGCCGAACTCCCCCTCGACGACATGCTGGAGACCCGCCGGCCGCGCTGACCTGAGCTTCCCCGAGAGCTGTCGTAGGTGACCCGACCAGATCGACGAGTACGGACCATTCGTTCGCGGTGCCGGCGGTTCGCCGCTCACCGACGAGGCCCTGGTCGACCTGTCGGCGTACGCCCTCGATCGCTTAAGGCCCGGCCCCCGTCACGGCTCGAGCAGATGCTCGGCGGACGGTGTGATGAGCTCGATGTCGGAGCGGGCCGGGGCGGGGCTGCGCCAGTCGGCCAGCAGGATGGTGGCGTCGTCCTGCAGCCGGTCGTCCTGATAGTCCAGGATCGCGTGGACCAGCCGCCGGGCCGTCTCGGGCGCGGGGAGCTGGTCGGCCACGGCTTTGAGGGCGAAGTCGATGAGCCGCTCGGTGCCGAACTGCTCGCCCTTCGGCGAGCGGGCCTCGATGATGCCGTCGGTGTAGAGCAGGAGGCGGTCACCCGGTTCGAGCGTCTCCTCCACCACCACCGGCGGCCGCTTGTCACCCAGGGTCACCGGCAGGGCGGTCGGGGTCGGCAGGACCTTGGCCACGCGGCCCTGGCGGATCACGATGCCGCTCGGATGACCGGCGGAAATGACCTGCAGGACGCCCGTACGCTGGTCGATCTCAGCCAGCACGGCCGTGATCAGGCCGTACCGGTCGTGCGTGCGGACCGCGTCGTCGATGTGGTGATAAGTGTCGATCAGGCTCATCCGGCCGCGGCGAGCGTTGCGATAGGACGCCAGCGCGAGCGAGGCGAGCATGACCGCGCGCATCCCCCCGGAGGAGCCGTGCCCGGCGGCGTCGAACAACGCCAGGTGCGCGATCTCCCCGTTGACGGCGTAGTCGAAGGCGTCCCCGCCGACGTCGTAACACGGTTCCAGGATGCCGCTGATCATCAGGTGGCCGGTGGAGAACGACAGCGGGGGGAGCTGCGCGCGCAGCATCTCGGCGGCCAACCGCATCGGCTCGCGGCGGCGTACCTGCTCGATCGTGTCGCTGTAGAGGCTGCGGGTGACGACCAGCTCGGCCATCAGGGACGACACCGAGACGCACCGGTCGACGGCCTCGTCGTCCAGCGGCGCCGACGAGACGATCTCGAGCACTCCCATCCGCTCGCTGCCGTTGATCAGGGGCGCCCACAGCCGGGCGCCGTCCTCCGACTCACCCGCGCAGGGGCTCACCAGGGTGTAGGCCCGCCCGGCCAGGGTCCCTTCGACGCGGACGGGATCGCGCTCGGGGGCCGAGCCGCCGAGCAGGGGCAACAGCAGTCGTTGCTGGTGGTCCACCACGTAGATGACGATGGCGGCGACGCCGATCAGGTCGGCCGCCCGCATGGCCATCTCCGGCAGATCCTCCGGTCGGGCATGGTGCGACTGGCGCAGCAGCTGCCGCAGCGCTTCCAGGGTGCTCACGCGGATCCCTTCGGGTTCACCCGACCAGGATGCCCTGCCTGAGCCGCGGGCAACCGGTGGGGCGGACGATCTCAGGGTGATGTCACTCGCAGCATCACCACGGCGGTGACGCCGTGCCGCGTTCCGGTGATCGACATGGCGTCGCTGAGCGTGCGGGCCAGCACCAGCCCACGCCCACCCTCCGTGTCGGCGGCCGGGAACGTCCCGGTCGGCGGGACCCCGGCGACGAATCCGGGACCGTGGTCGCTGACCTCGGCGACCAGCATGCCGCGGCCGAGCCGCAGGGTGAGAACGCCGCGGCCGCCGCCGTGGCCGGCGGCGTTGATGACCAGTTCGTGCACCGCGATCAGGAAGTCCGCGGCGGCGTCGCCGGTCACCCCCGCGTCACGGATCCAGCCGGACGCGGCCCGGCGCACGACCGGCACGTCGTCGGCCGAGAACCTGTGCGTGAAGGCGACCGGCAGGTCTCGGGCCAGCTCCAGGCCGCCGCTGTCACCTGCCCGCATCAATACCGATCCCGCAGCCACGGACGACCATTAACCCGGTACGTGAACCACAAACCTGGACAAGCCGTCAATAGTTCCGGAGCGGCGTTTTAGGGGGTTTTCGGCTGGCGGGACGGGCGGCCGAGCAAAAGCTGGTAGACCTCGTGGACGGCGGTCGCGGTGCCGGCGGCGGCATAGGTGGCTTCGGCCCGGCGGCGGGCCGCGACACCCTCGTGGCGGCAGAGCTCGGGCGCGGCGAAGTGAGCCGTGACGGCGGCGGCGAGACCCGCCACGTCCTGCGGGGGCACCACGGTGCCCGCGGGCGGCAACGGACCGCCGAGCAGGGCCTCCGCGCTGCCCGCCACGTCACTGGCGACGGTCGGTCGGCCCGAAGCCATCCCCTCCAGCAACGACAGGGAGAGCCCCTCCCAGCGGGACGGCGACAGCACCAGGTCGGCCGCGGCCAGCACCGGCCGCACGTCGGGGCGGGCCGCATAGGTCACGACACCGTGAACGCCGTCGACGCTGTTGCCGTACCCCTCGCCCATCAGCACCAGCAGCGCGCCCGGCACGGCGGCCCGCACCAGCGGCCACGCCGCCAGCGCGACGTCCTGGCCCTTCTGCACCGACTTACGGCCCACGATGACGGCGACGCGCGCCTCCTCGGGCAGGCCCAGCGTCCGACGGGCGGCGGACGGGTCCGCCGGGGGCGCGAAGCGGGTCAGGTCGACCCCGTTGAGCACCACCCGCCCGACGGCCGCGATGCCGGCCGCCTCGCCCTGGCGCAGTTCCCGATGACTGCAGAAGAGCGTCATGTGCGCCCACCGCGCGGCATATCGTTCCCACCCGACCGCGGCGGCCCGCGTCCGGCCGGAAGCGAGGAACGACCACGCGTGCGGCTGGAACACCGTCGGGTGCCGCCCCCGCAGCGCGAGCCGGCCGACCAGTCCCGCCTTGCTGGAGTGCAGATGCACCAGGTCCGGGCGGAGGCCGGCCATGATGTGCCGCAGCCGCTCACGTTCCCGGAGAACTTCCGGGCCCGGTCCGCGCTCCGACTCCCACACCCGCCACCGGACACCCGCCGCGGCGAGCCGGCCGGGCAGTTCGCCGTCCGGGCAGGCCACCGTCACGTCCAAGCCCGCCGCCGCCTGCGCCACCGCCAGGCTAAGCACCGTCCGGGCCACCCCGGCGCTCGTCGGCTGAGTCACGTGCAGGACAGCCGTCACCGGGTCAGCGCCTGACCCGGTCGAACGCCGTCAGGGCCAGTTCCTCGAAGCTGCCCGCCACCCGCCCCCACTCGAAGCGGCGGCTCCAGTCGCGAGCCGCGGCCGACATCCGCGCCCGGCGTGCGTCGTCGGTGAGCAGCTCGGTGACGGCGGCGGCCACCTGCCGCGGGTCGGTGGGGTCGACCAGGACGCCGCTGACCCCGTCGCGTACGGCGTCGACCACGCCGCCCTGCGATCCCGCGACGATCGGCAGCCCGGCCGCCGCCGCCTCGGCGTAGACGATCCCGAAGCCCTCGCCGGTGCGCCCGTCGCCGGCGGTGCGGCTCGGCAGGACGAAGACGTCGCTCGACGAGAGCAGTCGGTCGCGGGTGACGTCGTCGACCGGGCCGACCAGTTCCACGTGCGCGCCGAGGCCCCGGGCCCGCACCTCCGATCGAAGCCAGTCCGTGCGGTCGCCGCCGCCGACCACTGTCCAGAGCACGTCCGGGATCCGGTCACGGATCATCGGCAGCGCGTCGAGGATCACGTCGTGTCCCTTGTAGGCGTCGTTGATCCGGGCCACGGTCAGAATCGTCGGGCGGGTCCGGGGTGACCCGGTCGCGACGCGCGGCGACGGGATCCCCGGCGGGATGACCGAGAGCGGACCGGACCGGGGCGCCACCGCCCGCACCAGGCTCCGGGTGTAGTTGCTGACCGCCACCCCCCGGTCGGCCCGGCGGGCGCAGAAGCGGGTCGCGCCCGGCCAGGTCGGCACCTCCTTGGCGTGGTAGTACTGAATCCAGACGGCGCCGGTGGTCAGCCTGGCCAGCGCCGCGGCGTACCCGCAGCGGACGTGCATGCTGAGGATGATCTCGGGGCGGAACCGGCGGGTCTGGGCCACGACCGCGCCGGTCAGCCGGGCCATCGACCGCCGGCCGCCGCGCGGCACGTTCGTCACCCGGCGCACGGGGTAGCGGGCGGTGGCGTCCCACTCGGAAGATCCGGGCTCGTCGAGGGTGAGGATCTCGACCTGCCCGGCCCAGCGCTCGGTCAGGCCGTGGGTGAGCGACTCGATGCCGCCGACGGCCGGCGGGAAGACCGGCGTGACGACCAGCAGGCGCGGCTTCAGCGGCTCCAGCGGCGTCAGCGGCGTCGATGGCATAGACGGCTTCGATGGCTTCATCGGCGGAACCCGAGGCACGCTTGGTACTGCTCAAGGTATCGCTCGGCGACGGTGTCCCAGGACCAGCGGACGGCGCGGGCGCCCGGCAGCAGGCGGCGCGCGGCGAGCAGCACCGACGGATCGTCGAGCAGGGCCACGACGCCGCGGGCCAGCCCGGCCCGGTCGGCGGTCGGGGTGACGAAACGTGAGCCCAGGTCCCGTACCAGCTCCGGGTTGGCCCCTACCGGCGTCACGAGCACCGGCGTGCCGCAGAGCAGGGACTCGGCCGTGGTCAGTCCGAAGCCCTCGAGCTCGGCCGTCGGCATGACGGTGAGGGTGGCCCGGCGATACCACGACCGCAGCTCATCCTCGCCGATCCGGCCGAGCAGTTCCACGTTCTTCGCGAGGCCGAGCCGCGCGATGTCGGCCTCGATCCGGGGGCGGAGGTGCCCGTCGCCGGCGACGACGAGCCGGGCGCGCGGATGCCGTTCCACCACGGAGACCATCGCGGCGACCAGCTCGGTCACTCCCGTGCGCGGGGTGAGGCGGCGAGCGGTGAAGAGGAGCGATTCCTCGTACGGCTGATCGCCCGGCCGGAACCAGCCGGTGTCGACGCCGCCGGGCAGGATCTCGGCGCGTTCCGCGACCCCCGGGGCCAGCTCGGCCACCTGCGTGCGCATGAACTCGCTGAGGACGGCGACGCCCGAGGCCCGGGTCAGGATGGACGCCTCGGCCCTGCGCAGGGCGGCGACGACCGGCCGCTGAACTGCCGCGGGCAGCACGTACGTGCCCTGGCGCTCGGCCAGCAGTTCCTTATGCACGGGAGCGTGCAAGGTGTAGATGTACGGCCGCCTCGGTGGAACGACGAGCGGCAGTGGGAAATGCCCGTGCAGAACGGCGTCGGGGTGGTCCCGCAGGATCGACCGGACCGATCGCCAGGTCCGCCAGGGATAGCGCAGCGCGAACGATCGGCCGGCTTTGCTCGGCACGTCGTGCCGGATCAGCCGTACGCCGTCCGCGCCGATCTCGTCGCCGGCCAGGTGCGGCGCCGTGCGCTTGGCCACGACCGCGGCGCCGACCCCCGCGCGGACCAGCGCCGCCGCGAGCTCACGGACATAGCGTTCGAGGCCGCCCAGCTTGTCCGGCGCCACGGCGTTGGTCAGGAGAAGGACGTCCGGTCGCACGCATCGCTCCTCTGCTGCCGAATGGTGGAGTTGGTCGGTTCCCCGAAGACCGCGGCTTCCCAGCGCGGCCAGCGCTGTTCCCACGTCTGCGTCCGGGCCCAGCTGATCGCTCGCCCTGCCGTCGCCGCGTCCACGTCCCCGGCGGCGCGGACAGCGTCGGCGAACGCCTGGGCCGTGTCCGCGAACCGGACACCCGGGGGCGCCTGACGATCGAGACCGGCCGCCCACCGGGTGCTGACCACCGGGCAGCCGCGCGCCGCGTAGTCGAGGAACTTCATCGAGGACTGTCCCCGGCAGTAGCGGGCGCGGTGCGGCACCAGGGCGACGTCGGCCCGGTCCAGCGCGGCACCCAGCTCCGAGCGTTGCCGCACACCGTGCCAGGAGACCCTTGCGCCGTACGTCTCCAGGAGCCCGACGAGCTCGGGAGCCGGGCGGTCGCCGTGGCCCGCGTAGCGCGCTTCGCCGTACAGATCGAGCGACCAGCCGGGCAGCAACGCCAGCACCCGGCCGACCAGGTGGGCGTCGAAACGCTCGGTCAGCGTGCCGACGTAGGCCATCCGCCGGGATCCGGGGGTTCGCGCGGCCGCGCCCGCGATCAGGCCGGCGGGCGTGCCGTTCGGGACGAGGCGCACCTGGCGGCCGGGGAAGAGCGACGAGAGGCTTTCGTTGGCGACGACGACGGCGTCGGCCTCCTCGGCGATCCGGCGATAGGCCCGGCGTACGTGCGGCCGCCGACCGTCGAGAAGCAGGTTCCAGTCGTCGGCGGCGTCGAAGACCCGCCTGGCCCGCACACCGGCGGTCGCCCCCCACTGCCACGGCGTATTGACCACGATCACGGCATCGTTGCGACCCGGCACGTCGCACAGCGCCCGCAGCGTCCGGTGCAGCAACCGGTTGTCGACGGCCGCGGCGAGCGGATGCCGATGACCGGGCACGAGGGTGGACCGCGCGTAGGAGGTGCCGGCCGACCGCGTTCGCAGTGGGGGGACCGCCCGGAGACCGGCCGTCCAGCCGGCATGCCGCAGAGTTCTGAGGTCGGCCGGCGCCTCGACGAAGTCGACCCGCACCCCGTGGCGCTCGGCCTGACCGGCCAACGCGTGCTCCCGCCGGATCGCCGGTTCCCAGGTGCTCTTGGCCACCATCACGAGCCGCCTCATGCCGCGACCCCGACCACGTCGTGACCGGCGAGGCGCTCGGCGAGCGTGCCGAGCGCGACGGCCGACGCCGCCCAGCTGTGCCCGTTCAGCCCGGCTGCGGCCGCCTGCGACATCCGTCCCCGGAGGCCGTCACGGGCGAGCGTCCGCAGGGCCTGCGCGGCGGCCTCGGCGGTGCGGGGCACGACCAGACCAGTACGGTCGGCCGCGACGGTCTCCGGCAGCCCGCCCTCGTCGGCCACGATCACCGGGCTGCCGCAGGCCTGCGCCTCGAGGCTGACCAGTCCCAGCGGCTCGGCCGCGGCCAGGTACAGGGTGGCGAAGGCACGCCGGTAGAGCCCGATGAGCTCGTCGTCGCCGACCCCGACCCGGATGTCGGCGCGCACGCCGCAGCGATCGGCGACCGCCAGCAGCCGCTGCCGCTCGGGACGGTCGTCGCGGTGGGCGACGATCACTACCGGCCGGTTCAGGCCGCTGCGGGCGGCGGCCTCGATGACGAGCCGGTGTCCCTTGCCCGGGATCAGCGACCCGACGGAGAGCAGATGGTCCGGCTCGGTGAGGTCCGCGGTCATCCGGGCCGGTGCGCCGCACGGCACGACCGCGGCGTCACGCTGGTAGGCGGCGCCGAGGCGGGCGGCGGAGTACGCCGAGTTCGTGGCGATGACGTCCGCGGCGGCGACCGCGGCCCGGTCCAGGTTCCGCTCGCGTTTGCGCAGCCCGGCGTAGAGCGCGCGGGTCCACGGGTTCAGGGTGTCCCGCAGGCCCGGCTCGTAGTCGATGCGGCGTGGTTCGTCGCAGTAGCGGAGGACCGGGGTCGCCGTCACGCCGAGCGGCATCGAGCCGCGGAGCACGGAGTCGGGGTTGGCGAAGATGACGTCGGCGCCGTCCCGCTCGGCGAGCTGCCCCAGCCTGAGCCAGACAGCTCGCAGCCGACGCAGATCGGCCGGGCGCCGCGGCGGACGCAGGACGGCGGGCAGCCCGGGCGCCACCACCTTGACCGGCAGGACGTACGGACGCGGGGTGACCGGAACCGCCAGCGAGGTGGTGAACTCGACGATCTCGGCGTCCCAGGCGGCGATCTGCTCGGCGAGCCGGCGGTGCGCGCCGCCGGCGGTGAGGTTGTGCAGGACCGCGACTCTCATGTTTGTCTCTCCTTGCCTGTCCCCGGGGGGTCAGCTGCCGCGGGCGCCGAAGGCCTGCCCGACCGTCCAGATCAGAACTTTGATGTCGAGCCACAGGTTCCAGTGGTCGATGTAGTAGTTGTCGTGGAAGATCCGGTCGTCGATCGACGTGTCCCCGCGCAACCCGCTCACCTGGGCCAGCCCGGTCAGCCCGACCGTCACCCGGTGCCGCGACCCGTACTCCGGGAACATCGCGCTGAACTGCCGCACGTAATAGGGGCGCTCCGGCCGCGGACCGACGAAGGTCATATCGCCGTGCACGATGTTGAACAGCTGCGGCAGTTCGTCGATCGAGGTCGCCCGGATGAACCGGCCGATCCGGCCGATCCGAGCCGTGCTCTCCGCCGACCACGCGGTGTCCGTCGTGGTGGCCGAGGCGGGCCGCATCGAGCGGAACTTGTACATCGTGAAGAGCTTTCCGTCGCGGCCGACCCGGACCTGTTTGAACAGCGGCGAATGACCGTCCTCGGCCATGATGAGGACGGCGACGACCGCCATCAGGGGAAAGAGCACGACCAGGCCGAAGAGCGCCATCGTCAGGTCGAAGAGACGCTTCCCGAGGCGCTGACCGAGGCTCCACCCACGCCGGACCCGGACGATCGGCACGCCGCCGATGCGGTCGTCGGTCCCCGCCGCCCCGCTCGCCTCCCAGCTCTGCGGCAGCACGAAGGCGGACGGTGCCCCGGCCCAGGCCCGGTAGGCCTCGAGCAGGCCGCGCTGGTGCGACGTGGTCTCGTCGAAGACCAGGATCTCGATCCCGCGCTCGCGGACCACCGCGGCCAGGTCGTCGAGCGATCCGAGATGGTTCCAGTCGCCGCCCGCCTCGCCCGCCTCGGTGGCGACGTCGGCCAGGTAGCCGGTGACGCTCAGCCCGTAGCTGCGGTGCCGGGCCAGCACCCCGACCACCTTCCGGGCGCGGGGGCCGTTGCCGATCATCAGCGTCGGGTGGGCCACGGCGCCCGAGATCCGGCCGACCCGGACGGCCGCGAAGATGATGCCCCGGGCGGCCAGCATGCCGCCGATCAACAGGGCGCCTCCGGCGGCGTGCCGGCGCAGCTCCAGCGGGACGCCGAGCAGGGCCGGAACGGTCAGCGCGACCGTCACGGCGATGAACGAGTGACTGAGCAGCTGCGGCGCCTGATCCAGCAGGGCGAGGTGGAGCCGCGGACGATAGAGACCGGCCGACGCGTGCGACGCCACGATCAGTGTCCAGCCCAGCAGCAGGGGCCAGGTCCACTGCTGCCACCAGATGGCGAAGGCGAGGGCGACGAGGGCATCCCCGAAGAACAACTGGCGGCCGAGGGTCAGTTGCCGAGCCAGCCGGGACCGTACGGGCTTCGCGCCGGCCTCCATTGCGGAGAAGACGGTGGGTGTCACGTCGGCCCGGGTGTTCACCGAATGCGTGTCGCCGGCCTTCCGCGCCGGATTCTTCGTCTGCAGCAGGTTCATGTGCGCCCTATTGTCACGCGACTGTGAGTGGTCAATTGCAACACCCAAATCCTGCGGCAACTCCCCAAGATCGTTGGCGGTTTCACAGATTGTCAGACCCTCTACCGGGGTAATCCGAACGGATGAATCCGGCGGCTGCCCAGTCGGGCCGGGTCCGACGAGGACCTGGTGAAGGCCGGACAGGGCAGAGATCCGGCCGAATTGGCCAGGCCGTTATCAGAGTCGGCGGCGCGGGGCTGCGATATCGCCAACATTTCCGGTCGAAGCCCATAACCCGTTCGGATGACGCGAGCCGAGAGCCCGGCGCACAGCGGATATGGCAATATCGCCCCGTCGGTGAAAGCGAACTCGAGCTCGATGGAGATACCGCTCGACGGCCTCGTGCGCCATGACTCCACGGACTATTGACGACTGACAGAGGAAACTGCGGCATGCCTTCGTCCGATCACGACCGTCCCGCCGTCCCCGACCCCGGCACCACGTCCGCGGTCGTTCCCGGGCCGAACGATCCGTCGCTCGACGAGCCGCGCTCCTTGGTGATCTGGCGGGCCAAGTGGCGCATCGTCGCCTGCGCCCTGGTCGCCGGGGGCGCCGCCGGTGCCGTCACCACGCTGCCGCCGACGACGTACAGCGCGCAATCGACGATCCGGGTGTCGCTGCTCTCCGTGAAGGGTGTCCCGCGCGAGGCGGTGCTCGCCCAGAACGACCTGGCCGCCCAGTACGCGATGCTGGCCGCCAGCGCGCCGGTCCTCGCGCGGGCCGAGGCGACTCTGGGCCGGAGCGTCGGCCCGGTCGAGGTGACCCCGGTCAACGGCTACAACATCGTCGGCGTCACCGCCCGGGCCGGCGACGCGCATCTCGCCGGCCAGCGCGCCGAGGCCGTGGCCCGCGCGCTCATCTTCTATGTTCGCAGCTCCGAGACGTCGGCCGCGGCGACGGCCAACAAGACGATCGAGCCACAGCTGAAACAGCTCGACGCGCAGATCACCGCCGCGCAGCGGGCCGTCGGCATCCTGCAGAAGCGGATGGGCCAGACCGACCCGGAGCAGAGCGGCGGTCTGCAGACACAGCTCAGCAGCCAGATGGCGCTGCTCGGCAGCCTGCTGTCGAACCGGACCAGCTACTTCACCGCGGCGACCCGGGACGCGGCCGCGGCCGCCCCGCAGCTCACCCTGCTCGATCTCCCGCCGCGGGGCCGCGCCGACCCGCGGTACACCCTGGTCTACGGGCTGGTCGCGGCGCTGATCGCGGGCCTGGGCACGGCCGAGATCGTCGTCCTCTCCCGCCGCATCCGCGCCCTCCGCGGACGAACCTCGGGCAAGGGCGGCGGCACCCGGCCCAGCGTGCCGGTCTCCCGCAAGGACTCCGCCGCCCCGAAACTGACCTTCAGCAAGACCCGAGGGCACCTGCGCCCGTGACCTCGTCGCCCGCCACCCTCGACGCCCGGTACCGCACCGAGGTCGTCCGGCTCGTGGTCTTCTGCGGTGCCCTCGTGGCCGCGGTGATCAGCGCCGGCGGGCTGGTCCAGTCGCTGCTCTTCGCCGCCCCGAGCCCGCTGAAGTACGCGGTGACGGTGGCGGTGTCGGCCTACTCGCTGATCGTCCTGGCCACCCCGAAACCGATGCTGGTCCTGGCCGTCACGACGACGTTCGTCGCGCCGTTCGCCGCGACCGCCTCCTTCGCCGGGGTCTCCGTCACCCCCGGTCTGCTCGCCCTCTTCGTCAGTGTCGCCGTGCTCGTGACGACCCGCCCCGGCGCCGGGCCCGACGTGTGGACCCGGCGCAGCCTGCTGGCCGTCGCGGGCCCGGCCGCCGTCGCGAGCCTCGCGGTGCCACTGCTGCGCGGTCACCGGACGGTCGAGGTCGCCGTCGTCGTCCTGGCCATGTTCGGCATGGGCTGGCTGGTCGCCCGGGTGGCGCGGGACGACCTGGGCCGGCGCTGGGTGGTCACGGGCCTCTGCGCCGGCGCGGCCCTGCAGGCCGGGCTCGGCGGGTACGAGTTCCTGACAGGCCGGCCGTTGAACCTCTACGGAAACTCGGCCGGATACGCCGCGTCCTACATCTTCAGCTACACGTCCGGCCAGTCGTCCGTCATCTTCCGGCCGTCGGCGGCCCTGCCCGACCCGATCTCGCTGGGCAACCTGCTCGCCGTCGCGCTGCCGTTGATGCTGGCTCTGACGGTCTCGGCCGCCTCCCGCCGGCTTCGGTCGGCCGCCACGGTGGCGACCCTCGTCACCGCGGTCGGGCTCGTCCTGACGCTGTCGCGGATGAGCTGGTTCGGGGCGGTCGGCGGGCTGCTCGTCGCGGTGGCGCTGATGCCGGCGAGGAGGCTGGTGGCGGCGGTCGCCACGCTGGCCCTGACCGCTCTGCCGGTCGTCGTCTTCGCGTTCTCCGGGCTGGCCGGCGACGCTCTCCACAGCCGGGTCGTCTCCGCGTTCGACCCGACCGGGACGAGCAGCGACAGCCGTGCGGAGGATCTGACGCGGGTCGCCATCTGGCACGCGAGCGTGCGGCTGG
>Ga0247737_1000251_pt1 | contig 19875 bp, 20 predicted proteins | sample UWRJL028104C2_FD_180937 | JGI IMG/M metagenome (GOLD analysis project Ga0247737, IMG submission 180937) | Plant litter microbial communities from Arlington Agricultural Research Station in Wisconsin, United States - UWRJ-L028-104C-2 | ecosystem: Environmental > Terrestrial > Plant litter >...
CGCCTGGATGCCAGACTGCGGCGCCGGGTGCCAGTACCGGACTGACTTGGCTGGGCAAGCTCTAGGCGTCGTCCAAAGACCGCGAAACTGTGATAACTGGTAGTTTGCCGCCGGCTATGGATAAGGACGTGGGTTTAGACTCAGAATCACTTAAGCCTTCCACACAATATCTCTTGAAGTTCAGTACACTTGACGTAGTGTGATGTTAAATCCCGGTTCGGCCAGACGGGTTCGTGCGGCTGTGATGACTTGGCATTGTAAGAGCGTGCCTCAAGCATCGGACTCTATTCTTTGCTGTGTTCGTGGGCTGAAGCGCGCTGCCAGAAGGCTGATTCCGGTCACGTTCCGATGAGGTTTGTTCTGAACCGGCCGGCTGAAGGACGAGGCGCTTCGGTAACCTTTAGGATCGATCGAAAGTTGATGAAATTTTCTTTCTTGGAATCAGGAGAAAGCAGCTTCTATGGTGTGGATCTGGCTTCTGGTCGCGATATCGATGGTTTCTACGGCCGGCACTTGACTGATGAAACATTTGAGAGATGTTTCCACGATTGCGTCGACGAGGTCAGCTGAGAGCGATTGACGTACACAGAAATCAGTTTACCGAGGCACAAGGCGGCCGACCGGTGAAGCCGGTACGGCCGCACTTCAAATGCTTGCGCTCGGAAGCGTGCCGTCTGAAAGCTTCCCGAAGCACGCCGTCGGTTGCCTCAATTCCGGATCAGCGCCTTGGAGCGTAATTGCTGCGAAGCGCTGATGCACGCTCGCCCGCTTCACACAGCTACAACCTGCTCGCATCTACGCGAATTGATAAAGCAGATCGTGCAATCGACCGTCCCAACCGCCGCCGTTCAGCTCGCAGCTGCTCGCCGAGCGTCGTTGGTTCTCGCCACGGTCCCTTGCCCATGAATGAGATGATGGCCGGGTACTGCGCTACCATCCGCGCTTCTCCGCCCAGGCTCCCAGCTTGCGTGGCCGAACTGGCTGACGCCCATAGGGCGTGCCGCATCGATCTGCCGAAGCGCCAGTTGGATGCGCCCGCGGTCGAGTTTCGCGCCAAGCATGTCGCCTTCGAGTGCCGCGGTCGGGCTTTGTAGCACGTGCCCGTGCGCGAACACCCGGAATCAAGAAGGCAACATGGCCACACTGTGCAGCCGAAAGCAGGGGCCTGACCAAGGCGACGCAGATGGCCTTGATCCCCCTGGAATCGTTCTGGGCATCGCACAGGATATCTGCGTCACTTCGCCGAAGGCAAAAAGCCCTGTCGCGACGACTCTGCCCCTGATCGATTGAATGCTTTCAGAAGCCCACAACGTTTCCTGCGCGATAGAAGCGGCAAACGAGGCTAGTTGGAACCTGCATCCGACCATGGGCAATCACTCGCCATTCCAATGATTTCGGGCCGGTACCCTGACCCAAAGGTCAGGGCGAACTGCCATTTGGCGAGCCGCATTCAATCTTCCGAACGATAGTGCGCGCGCGTTCCTCCGGGCATCTTCGGGCTTGCTCACCCTGAGTGCGGCATATGCGGTCACCTCTGTCGGCAGGCCGCGACGGCAGCTTTTGAGCCAAGCTAAGTACCAAGGAAATGTCATGACCAATCGTATTGATTATCAAAAACAGTCCCCCGAGCTTTACAGGAAATTCCTCGAGTTCAGCATGGCCTTCGCTCAGTCGCCCGTCGAGGAAGCGATCCGGGATCTCGTGGATATCAGAGCATCGCAACTCAATGGCTGCGCCTTCTGTGTCGACATGCACGTCAAGGCGGCGACCATTCATGGGGAGCGTCCACTCCGCCTGCATCATGTTTCCATTTGGCGTGAATCCAATCTCTTCAGCGAACGTGAACGCGCCGCGCTCGAGTGGACCGATATCCTTACCAACGTCCCGGTCCATGGCGTTCCCGACGAAGTCTATGAGCGCACGCGGGCGGAATTTTCGGAGAAAGAGCTGTCCGACCTGACCTTCCTGGTGATGTCGATCAATGCCTGGAATCGCGTCAATATCGCGTTTCAGATCGCGCCCGGAAGTTATGACAAGGCGTACGGCCTGGACAAGTCCGGCCTCTCCTAAAGCCCCCATTAGCTGCTTTCAAAGCGGCACATAGCTCCCGCCGTCCGATCACACGGGCGTTGCTCGCCCCAGCAAATGGAAATGCACGATGAAAATCTTCCATAGTCTCAGCCCCTTGTTATTGCTCGCCGCAGGCACCGCCACGGCCCAGGAAGCTCCGCCCGCTGCGATCGTCGAAGAGGTGATGACCAAGGCGCTCGCCGATTATCCCGGCAAGGAGGCGTTGGTCCTGACGGTGGTATATCCGCCCGGTGCGGTCGACCCAGTCCACCGCCACGATGCGCATGCGTTCGTCTATGTTCTGGAAGGCTCGATCATCATGGGGGTGCGCGGTGGCAAGACCGTGACGCTCACGCCGGGTCAGACCTTCTACGAGGGACCGGACGACGTCCACACAATCGGCCGCAATGCCAGCGCGACAAAGCCGGCCAAGTTCGTGGTCGTCCTGTTGAAAAATCGTGGCGAACCTGCAGCGACTATGGCTAATTAAGCGGCTTCTGTGCAGCCTCGCGGTCGGCGATTCCGGCCGCGAGGAAGCCTTTGTGGCCCCGCGAGCGCGGGGCGGACGCGCCCGGCCGAACTAATGATCGCTCGATTGCGCTTAGCGTGTTCTTCCTTTCCGCAAGCCGGTGTCGATGCACACCCCGATCAACGGGCAGGCGCGCGCACGAGATGATAGCTGGTGCTGCGCCCGCCGCCCTCGTCGCGGGCGAGCATTCCCTTGTCGACCAGGTCCTGGCTGTCCCTGGGCGCGGTGTCGTTCGATGTCTTCGCCATCTTGGCTCATTTGGAGGTGTTGAGCTTGCCCTCGAACGGGCCGAACAGACGGTTGCCGTTCGGTGCCCGGGAAAGACGAGTGATGCGCTTTCGGCGTGACAGGCGTGGCATCAAGCCTCGTCGCCAGCGCCGAGACGAAGGGGCTGAAAGCCGGTCTCGCATCCGTGAAGAAAGCCATAGCGGTTGGGAGGACTGTACGATCGCCGCTGCGTTCAGCCGGCGGAATGCGACACGATGTCGATCATCTGTGCCGTCGGCCAGTTGCGGCGCAGTGTGCTGCTGTCGCCCCCATACCTCCCCGGCGGCAACAGCATATCCGCCGGCCCGGAAAGGACCGCGATCGTCCCCGGTTGTCCGGGGTGATAGTCAAGACGGGCATCCATCCTTCTGGCGAGGTCGGCCATGATCCGTGTTCCCAGACCGTGATGCGTCGAGACGGGATCGATCCCTGCACCGTCGTCCGCGACGATAAGGACGAAGCGGGCGTCGCTGATAGAGAACCCGATCCTGATCTCCCCCGGGTCGCGATCCGCATAGGCATATTTGAGGCTGTTGGTGATCAGCTCGTTGATCACCATTCCCAACCGCATGGCGACATCGGCATCGACCGTTTCGCCCGTATGATGGACGACGATGCGCGGCGACCTGATACCCGCCCACAACAGTCCGATATTTCCGGCAAGCGCCTCAAGATAGTCGCCGAAGGCCACAGGACCAGACTCCCCGGACACGCTGAGCATCCGGTGGAGCGTCCCGATCGCGGCGATACGCGACGTCAGCGTTTCGCGGCTGGACGCCATATCCTCGCAGGAGTTTCCGGGTGGCGCGACGCATGCGGCCATCACCTGTTGCAGCGAGTTCGCGATGCGATGGTTTGCTTCTCGAAGCATCACCTCAACGGCGCGGAAGTCGTCGTGCGTGTCGATACGGGCTCGTTCGCCGCCGCTCTGTTCGATCATGTTCGCTATCTCCTCATCGACTATCGAGGGGAGGGGCTCTCGTATTCCGTCGGGATCGGCCAGCGAGATGCTGATAGGCCGCGTGATACTGGCCGCTTTGCCGTTAGATAATGGAAATGGCCGAGCTTCAGCCCCCCGCTGACTCATCTGCGCGAATCGCTCCGGCGAGGGCACGGGCCCGCAGCAAGTCGGCAGTCTCGTCGATGGGGGCCATTTTGAGGTGCACTCCGTCAAGCAGTTTGAGCGCTTCGCCGGATCGACCGGACGCGCGTTTGATCGTTGCCAGATCGATTGCTGCCCTCATCCGCCACGCGAGCGCGCCTTGTTCTTGCGCAAGGTCGATCGACCTCTCAAGAAGCGCGGCGGCGGCGTTTTCATCATTTCGGCTCAGAACGCCCGCCTTGATACGAAGGAGCTCCGGCATGGCGAAGCGTTCGCCACTGGCCTCGCACCGGGCGATGGTGCCGTCGATCAGCTCGCTGGCCTCGCGCTCCCGCCCTTCGAGAAGCAGCCCGCGCGCCAGCGCGATCGAAAACGGCGTGGTCAGCAGTTCGTAGCGCGCCGCGCGGAGGCGGGCGAGACTTTCCACGACGGCGCCGAGCGCATCCTCGGTGCGACCGCGGAGGATCGATATCTCGCCCTTCATTCCAGCCGCCGCAGCGATATACGGCCCAAGCGCGTTGACCTCCGCACAGTCGGTAAAGGCTGCGAGGGTTGCGTCGGCGGCGTCCAGATTCTCCATCCAGGTGTGGATCGCCAGCGACCAGATCAGTGCGATGCAGTGGGTGACGGGGTGGTTGAGCCTTGCGGCAAGGTCGACCGTCTGACCGGCGATCTCGTCGGCCCGATCGGCATGGCCACCGAGCCACAGCGCACGGGCGAGGGCGATTCCCGAGCGGTTGCGATGGTCGAAGCCGTAGTGGATCGTGCGGCTGCGCACCGACCTGGGGCTTCGGGCGAGCGACAGTTCGAGTTCCCGGCGCGCAGTTATCTGGTCGCCGGCGAGGTGGTGCGAGATGCCCGAGAGCGAATAGGCGACGCCAATGGCCTCGTCCTGACCGATGACTTCGGCGATCTCGACGGCACGCCGCGCATAGCCCATCGCGACGTGATACTCTCCGATCCGCTCGTGGAAGATGTGAAGCCGGCCAAGCATACGCAGTTGGTTCCAGTGATCGTCCAGTGCCGTGGCGACCTCCAGGGCACGGGTCAGTGCCCGGCCTGCGGCATCGCTGTTGCCGCGCGTGAACATCAGCGCGATGCCGAGCGCGCCCTGCAGCTCCAGCTCGAGGGCGGTTCCAAGCTGGCCATCCTCGATCTCGGCGAGCGCGCGGGCGCACCACTTGCGGCATTCGATCAGGTGCGACAGGTTGAGAAAGACCGACGCGCTTGCAGCGGCGAGCCGGACTGCGATCCGGTGATCGTCGTCGCGTCCGAAGCTCCAGTCGAGCGCGCTGCGGATATTGCCCAGTTGCTGACGGAGCGGCCGCTGATCCTGGAGGAGATCTTCTTCCTGCGCGGCCACAGCCTCCAGTTCCGCAAGGAAGAACCTGGCGTGCCGACGGGAGGTGCCATTGAACTGATCGATGCTGCGCGCGAGCAGTTTCTGCTTTGCATAGGCTCGCGTCATCTCGAGCAGTCGGTAGGTGCCGTTGCTGCGCGAGCGGTCCGGAGCCACCAGCGACTTGGACGCGAGTTCGTCGACGGCGGAGGCCACTTCGTCCGCGCCGATATCCTCATCGGCGACCACCTCAAGAGCGGCGTCAATGGAGAAGGGGCCGACGAACACCGAAAGCCTCTCGATGACGAGGCGCTCGAGGTCGGTGAGCAGGTCGTAGCTCCAGTCCAGCGTCGCTTGCAGGGTTTGGTGCCGGGGCAGGGCGGTGCGCCGGCCGGGCCAGGCGAGGCTGAAGCGCTCGCCGAGCTGCTTCGCCGTTGCCGCGATCCCATGCGTCGCCACGCGCACCGCCGCCAGTTCGATCGGCAGCGCCATCCCGTCCAGCCGCCCGCACATCTCGGCGATCAGCCGGGCAGCTCCGTCATCGATCTCGAACGAGCTATCCGCCGCCGTGGCGCGCTCGCAGAAGAGTTGGACTGCGGGGAAGGCGAGCAGTTCGTCACGCGTGAGACGCGACGGATCCTCGGGATAGCCGAGCGCATCCAGCCGGTGGACGTTCTCGCCCCGGACCCGCAGCGGCTCGCGCGAAGTGGAGAGGATGCGGACCCGCGGTGCATCCTCGATGAGCCGCTCGACCAGCCGCGCAGCCGGTTCGACGACATGCTCGCAATTGTCGAGAATCAACAGGAAAGGGTCATGGCGGACATGGCCGAGGATCACGGCCAGCGGATCATCGCTGTGCACGGGAATTCCCATCGCACCGGCAATCATCGACGGGACCAATGACGGATTCTCGAGCATGGCGAAATCGACGAACGTGACGCGGCCATCGAACGTCGCAGACAGCCTGTGCCCGATCTCGATCGCCAGCGAAGTCTTGCCGACACCCGCGGAGCCGATGATCGTGAACAGCTGTGTCTCGCGTACGCGTTTTTCGAGCAGGTCGAGGTCGCCGTCTCTGCCGATGAGGTTGGGCAGCCGTGCGGGAATATTGGGCGCGACAGCCGACGGTCCCGCATCCCCGATGGTGAGGCTTGCCGCGGTCGCCACCGATCCAGGAACGCTGTGGCGGTCGATCTGGGCGACGAAGGCATAGCCAACGCCAACCTGCGTCGCGATGTAGCGGGCGCCTTCCGTGCCGTCACCGAGCAGCTTGCGCAGACCGGCCATGTGGAAGCGTAGGCTGCCGTCCTCGACGACCACGTCGGACCAGACCCGCTTAAGCAGCTCGCGTTTCGACAGGACGCGGCCGGGCTGTTCCGTGAGCACGACCAGAAGATCGAAGGATCGGCCGCCGATCTCGACGGGTTCGCCATCCTTGGTCAGCAGCCGTTCGTTTGGAGAAAGCGAGAACGGACCGAAGACCAGCCGTTCGCGCGCGGTGGAAATGTCTATATCCGCCATGATGGCCACCATGTGCACGCGGCCGTGACGCCCGGCACGACGCGGTTCAATCCCTCATGCGGCGATCGGCGATTGGGGGAGGGTTGAGCGACGATACTATCCATGCACACCATTTTCCCCCGATATCACGGTCGGATTGGTTCTTGAACCATCGTTCCAGTATATTTGTCCGTTTTTCTAACCGCATCATCCGAATGTGAAAACATAGGCACGCGCGCCCGGCCGCTCGAAATCGATCGTTACCGTGCGATCGTCGATCGGTCCCGACTGCCGTATCAATTGATAGAGGCGATCTTCCCTGATCTCCCCCCGGCCGTCCGCATCCACGTCTGTGCCGTGGTTGATGCCGGGCGCCGCGCCGTCGATCGTCACTCGAAAGCGGATGGGGCGTCCACCCGAGGCGCCGCCGAGCACGAGGTGCACATCACGCGCGTGAAACCGGAAGCGCAGGGTGCCGGCGGGTCCATCTAGGGTCGCGAATTCGCGGCCGATGGTCCATGTTCCGCCGAGATCCCAACTGTTGAGCGCCAGACTGGAGGCCGCAGAGTAGCGTTTGGTGACCTGCTTGCGGATCCCGCCCGGAGATCGGAAGTCGGCGGCCTTCGCATAGCCGAGATAGGCTTCGGATGAGCCGATGTTGCGCCAGTCTGCCTGCGCCTCGATGCCGGTGGCGGGAACGGGGGCAAGCGGGATGGCCGACACGTCTTGGCCAGCTTCCGTGAGCAGCCTACGGATGAGCTGCTCGGAATGGTCATAGCTGCCCTCGCCGATGCGATAGCCCCGCATACGACCCTTGGCGTCGATGAAATAGAAGCCGGGCCAGCCCTCGTTCGCGAACTCCCGCCAGACCGCGAAATCATTGTCCTGCACATTGGGATAGCGGAGGAGGAACTGCGAGGCGGCGAGGCGGACCTTGGCTGCGTCGTGCTCGAACTGGAATTCGGGCGCATGGACGCCGACGACGACAAGGCCCTTTCCGCCATATCGATCCTGCCAGGCGCGCAGATAAGGCAGCGCCCGCAGCGAATTGATGCACGAATAGGTCCAGAAATTGACCAGGACGATCTTGCCGCGGAGTGCCTCGGGACCGCCGGGCACCGGGGTCAGCCACGGATTTGCGCTCGCTAGCACGCCGTTGGGCCTCGAAGTGGCACCGATTGGCGGGTTGGAGACGGCGCCTGGGCTGGCGCCAAGCGAAGCGGGGCGTGCGGGCACCAGTCCGAGCGCGTCGCCGAAGCAGGCGGCGGTCGTGGCGCCGGCAGTGAGCAATGCGGCGGCGATGTAGCCGAGCGAACGGGTCCTGATCATGAGCGTGAACTTTCAACGGCAACCGGGAGCGGCTGATCTGTCGACTGTGATGTAGCGGCACAGCGACGCGATTCACGTTAGAGAGACGTTGGCTCCCGTTAGTTGCTGAGAGTTGCGCGCCCCGGCTCACAAGGGACGGAAATGGCGCCGTGAGCAGTTGTTCCCGCCATTGGCGAACGCTAACGCCGCATCATCGCGCCTAACGAGCATCGCCCGGCCGCTCCGCTATCTCCTTCGACACCAGTGCAGGTCGAGGAGACGCCAAGTGATTACAGACCATTCAACATCGCGCCGCCAGTTCGTCGCTGGAGCCGCCCTTGCCGGGGCGATGAGCGCCATCCCGTCGGTCGTTCGCGCCCAGGTCACCAGCGCGGTTCGTCCGTTCAGGGTGGCCATTCCCGGCGCCGACATCGCCACGATGAAACGGCGAATCATGGAAACCCGCTGGGCAGACGCGCAACCGGCGGGCGACGACAGCCAGGGCGTGCGTGAGCAGACGCTTGAGCCGCTGATGCGCTATTGGGCGAACGGCTATGACTGGCGCAAGGTCGAGGCGCAGCTGAACGCGCTACCGATGTTCATGACCGAGATCGACGGCCTGGACATCCATTTCATCCATGTCCGGTCGAAGCACGACAAGGCCATGCCGATGATCCTGACGCATGGCTGGCCCGGCTCGATCCTCGAGTTCATGCGCGTGATCGAGCCGTTGACCAATCCCACCGCCCATGGCGGCAAGGCGGAAGACGCCTTCCACCTCGTCATTCCCTCGATCCCGGGGTTCGGTTTCTCGGGCAAGCCCACCAAACTGGGCTGGGGCTCCGACCATATCGGCCGGGCGTGGTCGACGCTCATGCTGCGGCTAGGCTATGACCGGTTCGTCAGCCAGGGCGGCGATTGCGGTTCGGTCATCTCGCAGCGCATGGCGCTCCAGCATGTGCCAGGACTGATCGGCATTCATCTGAACATGCCGGCGGTCGTGCCGGCGGACATCGCGAAGATCCTTGCCGCCGGCGATCCGGCGCCGGCAAGCCTCTCGCCGAAGGAACGCGGCGCGTTCGATCAGCTCGAGGCGTTCTACCGCGACAATTCAGCCTATGCGGCGATGATGAACACCCGGCCGCAGACGATCGGCTACTCGCTGGTCGATTCGCCCGTGGGGATGGCAGCGTGGATGTATGAGAAGATCGCGCAATGGGTCTATGCCGACGGGCATCCCGAACGAGTGCTGGGCCGCGACGCGATACTCGACGACATCTCACTCTATTGGCTGACCGGTACCGGCGCATCGGCCGCCCGGATTTACTGGGAAGACCACAGCAACAACTTCAATGCCCGCGGCATGATCGACATGCCGGTCGCCGTCTCGGTCTTCCCCGGCGAGATATTCCGCGCGCCAAAGAGCTGGGCCGAGCGCTGCTACAGCAACCTCTTCTATTTCCATGAAGCCAGCAATGGCGGCCATTTCGCAGCGTGGGAGCAGCCGCGGATCTTCGCCGACGAAGTTCGCGCGGCTTTCCGCCCACTGCGCTGAACGACCCGAACACCCCACACGATCGAGAAGGAGAAGACCCATGTCCGATACCAAGACCCTCTACACCGCGAACGTGCATGTCACAGGTGGCCGAGACGGCGCCGCCAGAAGTTCCGACGGCCGGCTGGACCTGAAGCTCTCGACTCCGGGCGGCCCGGGCCAGGGCACCAACCCCGAGCAGCTGTTCGCCGCCGGCTGGTCGGCCTGTTTCGAAGGCGCGATGGCGATCGCCGCCAAATCGAAAGGCGTCACGCTGCCGTCCGATGTGGCGATCGACGCAATGGTCGAACTGCGCCTCGGTGACGATGGCTTCTCGCTTGCCGCGCGCCTCACGGTGCACGTCCCGGGCCTTGACCCGGAAATTGCGCGCCAACTGATCGAGACCGCGCATCGCACATGCCCGTATTCCAAGGCGATCAAGGGCAATATCGACGCTATCGTTACGCTCGCCTGAGCGGCGGCATTGAGGGGAGACCGAATATGAAGATGCTCATCGCCGGCGGGCTCGCGCTCGCCGCCGGATTGCTCGCTCCGGGCGCGCAGGCCCAAACCGTCAAGCCGACCGTCGTCCTCGTCCATGGCGCGTTCGCGGACTCGTCGAGCTGGAACGGCGTCATTACCATTCTCGAGCGCGACGGTTACAAGGTGATCGCCGCGCCCAACCCGCTGCGCAGCGTCCGTGCCGATGCGGATGTCGTCGCCGATGTCGTCAAGAGCATCCAGGGTCCGGTCGTGCTCGTGGGCCATTCCTATGGCGGATCGGTCATCAGCGAGGCGGCGGTGGGCCAGGCGAACGTCAAGGCTCTCGTCTTCGTGGCGGCGTTCGCGCCGGACGCGGGCGAGACGGCGCTAGGCCTGACCGGCAAGTTCCCCGGCAGTACGCTTGGGCAAGCGCTGGCGCCACCGGTCAACCTGACCGGAGGCGGAAAGGACCTCTATATCCTGCAGGCGCGGTTCCACGACCAGTTCGCGTCGGACGTGCCGGAGGAGGCGGCGAGGCTGATGGCCGCGGGCCAGCGTCCGGTCGCGGAAGCGGCATTGTCCGAGGCGTCGACCGCACCCGCGTGGAAGGCGCTCCCCATATGGTTTATCTATGGGGACAAGGACCGGAACATCCCGCCGGTGGCCATGGCGTTCATGGCGGAGCGGGCGCATTCCAAGGAGACCGTCGTGGTCAAGGGAGCGTCGCACGTGGTGATGGTATCGCACGCCCCCGAGGTCGCGAGTTTGATCGAGCGGGCCGCGATAGCTCGCTGAGGGTGCGGCGCGCCGGGCTTCCCCTGTACTCCACGGAGCCGGCGCGCACTTCACGGCCGGTCCCGCACAGCGTGGGCGGCCGTAAGTCCGTCGTTCGGAGATTGCGAGGCTCTCATCCCATGGCAACATGCCGCCATGCTTTGGCGTCACGCTATTTAGAATAGCCGGTGAAGACGAAGTCGGCGCCCTTTTCCAGTTTCTCCAGCTTCACGTGGCACGCGAAGCAGGCTTGCACCACCGCCGGATCCGGATTGGGGATGCCGTTCTCGAACTGGCCATATCCCCATCCGCCAGTGGCGGCGTAGCGTTTCGAATCCTTGACGCTGACCTGGACGTTGGTCGGCTCGCCCGCCACGAACGACTGAGGTGCTGGGAAGACGGCGTCGTTACGGGGAGACGACTGGTAATGCCACGCCAGCCGGACGATGATCGCGCCATCCGGGAAAGGGCGTCTGCCCGCGCGGTACGCCTTCACCGCCATGTCGTTGCCTAGAATGGCGCGGATATCATTGTTCTTCCCATTTTCCTGCGCGACGCTGATCAGCTTCCAGTCCCTATATTCTTTCGGGAGCGTCACGCCGTAGACCGGAGAGCCCTGATCGATGGGCCGTTCGGCGGTCGCGACCGTCGAGACGCCAACGACGAGTGTGACGAGGCCGAGAGCGATGATACCGATGGTCTTCATGTCTTCCTCCTCGAAGCGATGGCGACCGTCACGCTGACATCGCGGCCGCATCCAGTACCGCCCTGGCGAACGCCTCCGGTGCCTCTTGGGGCAAATTGTGGCCAATGCCGCCAGAGATCAGACGATGTTCATAGCGTCCGGTGAACCTAGCGCGATACTGCGAAGGATCGGGGTGCGGCGCGCCATTGGCGTCGCCCTCCATCGTGATTGTCGGGATGGCGATGGGGGGCGCCGCAGCCAGCTTCGTTTCCAACACGTGGAACTTGCTCTCGCCTTCGGCAAGGCCGAGCCGCCAGCGATAATTGTGGACGACGATGGCGACATGGTCGGGATTGACGAACGACTGCGCCGACCGATCGAAGGTGGCGTCGTCGAACTTCCATTGCGGGGAGGCAAGCTGCCAGATCTGCTTGTTGAACGCACCGGTGTTGGCGGCGTAGCCCAACTTGCCGCGTTCGGTAGCGAAGTAGAACTGATACCACCATTGCAGTTCCAGCGCTGGCGGGAGGGGCTTTGCGTTCCCGGCCTGGCTGCCGATCAGATAGCCGCTGACCGACACCAGCGCCTTGCAGCGCTCCGGCCACAGCGCGGCCATGATGTCCGCGGTCCGGGCACCCCAATCGAAGCCTGCCACCACGGCCTGCTTGATGCCAAGAGCGTCCATAAGCGCGATGCCGTCGGTGCCGAGCGCCGCCTGCTGGGCGTTACGGGCGGTCGCAGCGGAGCGGAACGCCGTGGTGCCATGGCCGCGCAGATGCGGGATGATGACCCGGTGGCCCTTGGCGGCAAGCAGCGGTGCGACTTCCACGAAGGCATGGATGTCATAGGGCCAGCCGTGGAAGAGCAGGACGGGATCGCCGTTGGTCGGCCCCATGTCGACATATCCGATATTGAGCACGCCGGCGTCGATCTGCCTGATCGGTGGGAAGGGGGCATAGAGACGGGAGAAGGGGGAAGCCGCCCCGGCAACGCTGGCAGCGGTACTCCCGCCCACCAGTGTGGCGGCGACCGCCGCGGCGACGCGAACGAATTCCCGACGGCGGGGATCGGCGGGTTCGAGATTCTGGTCCATTGACGTGCCTTTCGTCGTGATTGGATGGGATCGTCCGGGGATAGGCCCACTCGCCCGTCACGGCCCGTTATCCACTGCGAGATCGCGCGAGGCGAGCTTCGCGCGGTAGTGGCCGATCCGGACATGGTGCAGCACTAGGAGAATATAACAGCGACTAACTGGCATGTTTGCCGCTGACCGCCATTCTGACGCGGTGCGGTTGCGGTGATGTCCGGCCAGCCGTTTGCCGTTCGGCCCTGCTCCGGCTCGAACCTGAAGATGGAAGAAAACATGTCTCGATTAAGCCCGGCCACGAAACAGCGGGTCCGCGACGCGGAAGATGCCTGGAACGCGCGCGATTGCGACACGCTGGTGTTGGCAAACGCGATCGACTGCCTGTGGCGCAACCGCGTCTACTTCCTATGGGGTCGCGAGCAGGTCAGAACCTATGTCGAGCGGCAACTCCGCCGCGAGATCGATCACCGTGTGATCTTCGAGCCATGGGCGGAGGGGGACCTCCGCCTCGCGGTCCGTTTCGCTTCGGAATTCCGCAACGACAGCGGTTCCTGGTTTCGGACCCATGGGTGCGAGGAGATGGAGTTCGACGAAAGCGGACTGGTGCGCCGCAGGTTTACCTCGGCCAACGAGCACGCCATCCAGGAGCATGAGCGCATGCTGCGCTGGACGGCCGGCCCTCGACCGGCCGATCATCCGCCACTCACCGAACTGGGCTTCTGATCAGATCGACGGGCGTGAGCGACGGGGGCTCGGTGGCTCCGCCTGCGATCACGAGATCCATTCCGCGCGTCTCCTTCAGGAACGCGGCGGCAAGCAGGATCAGTGCATAGGAGCCGGCGACATAGAGGCCGATGGCATGCGCATAGCCCAGGGTGCCAACGCTTCCGCCGACGGCGAGCGGCGTGATGCCCGCCAGCCCTCGACCGACATTGTAGCAGAACCCCATGCCTGAGCCGCGTAACGCGGTCGGATAGAGTTCGGTCAGCACCGGGCCGATCGCGCTGTAGATGCCGAGGGCGAAGAGTCCGAGTATCGGGGTTACGAAGAGCAGCGCGGCGTTCGAAAGCTGGAGATGCGTCGCGGCGAGCGCAGTGACTACACCGGCGGAGGCGAATGCGCCGAGCGTCGCTCGCCTGCCCAGACGGTCGCTCAGCCAGGCACCGAGCATATAGCCGATGAACGAGCCGCCGATGAGCGCGGTCGTGTGTGCCGTCGTCTCCCCAGGCGACATGCCCCGCTCGACCCGGAGCATGGTCGGCCACCAGGTGGCGATGGCCCAGTATCCGCCATGGGTGCCGGACGCCAGCAGGCTGCCTTTGAGCGTGGCGCCGAGCATGTCGCGTGCGAAAATGCGATGCCACGCCCGACGCGCGGCGGCTGCCTTGAAAATGGGGGAGTCCGTCATCGACCCACGGATTCGGAACAGCGCGATGGCCGGCAGAAGACCGGCGAAAAAGGTGATCCGCCAGGCGATGTCGACCGGTAGAAGCGTGGCCGACACCGATACGATCGTCGCCGCGATGGCCCATCCGACTGCCCAGGCGCTTTGAAGCATACCGAGCGTGCGCCCACGGGTCGCGGGAGGCGATATCTCGCTCATGAACACCACACCGACAGCCCATTCGGCACCAAAGCCAACACCCTGCAGGAGCCTCGCGACCAGGAACTGGTCGTAACTCTGTGCCAGTCCGCACAGCAGGCTCGACACTCCAAGCCACAGGATCGAGACGCGCAGCAGACGGATTCGACCGATCCTGTCCGAGACGGAACCCGCGAGCCATCCGCCGATCGACCCTGAGAGGAGCGCCGCAGAGGCCAGCAACCCGGCGCCGCTCGGGGTCATGCCCCATATGTCCATGAGCCCGGGGAGCACGAAGGCGTAAAGCTGAACGCTCATTGCATCGATGCTGAACCCAGAGAACGAACTCCAGAACGCGCGCCGAGCGGAACCGTCCAACGATCGATACCAAACCGGCGACCTCACGAAACCGGCTCCGACACAAAGCCGATCGTCATTTCGTCAACGGCTACGGTAAGGATAGCAGTGCGGTTGACGGCGGGGTCGGCCAGGAACTTTTGCATCACCCGTATTAGCATCTTGAACGATCGTTCCAATACCCTATCTGTACGTCATGGGACGCCCGAAGGAATTCGATATCGATGTAGCGGTGGAGGCCGCAGCAGGCGTGTTCCGTGATCACGGCTACGAAGGTACCAGCGCTCAGATGCTAGTGGATGCGATGGGCATCGGGCGGCAGAGCCTTTACGATACCTTCGGCGACAAATGGGGCATCTATTGCGCCGCGATGCGCCAATATTGTCGTGACGAGACGCGGGCCCACAGCGACTTGCTGGCCAGCAAGCCAAAAGCGATCGACGGAATCCGGTCGATGTTCGACCGCGTCATCGACGAGGCCGCCAGCGGCTGTTTGGGAATAGGCTCCATCGTCGAATTCGGCTGTAAGGAGCCTGAACTGGTCGAAATCCGCAACGCGTTCGGCGAAATCCTCGCGAAGGCGATGAGGGATTCTCTTGTCGCCGCCCGCGACCAGGGCGATGTCTCCGATGATCACGACCTCGACCATCTCACGACATTCATGTTGCAGACAATCTCGAGCATCCGCCTGACCGCCCGGTCGGGTGCGAGCCCCGAGCATGTCGCTGCCATCGCCCGGATTGCCATGCGGGCGCTACGCTGATCCCTTTTTTTGCGAAATTCTGGAACGATCATTCAAAATGGAAGGAACGCTTGTGAAAATTATATCGATGGAGACGACGGGAAGCCCGGATGTGCTTCGACTGCGGGAGGCGGAAGACCCGCAACCGGGGCCGGGTCAGGTCGTCGTCGACGTCTCGGCCATCGGGGTCAACTTCATGGATATCGGGACGCGCAGAGGCATGAACGCAATGCCGCTTCCGCTTGCCCCTGGCGTGGAAGGTGCCGGACGCGTCGCAGCGGTCGGAGAAGGTGTGACCGATCTCGCAGTGGGGCAGCGTGTCGCGTGGGTATTCGCGTGGGGCAGCTATGCCAGCAAGGTCGTGATGCCCGCGACGTCGGCCGTTCGCGTGCCGGATGACATCGACGACCGTGTCGCGGCGTCGCTGATGATGCAGGGGCTGACCGCAAGCCACTTCGCCACCGACTTCTACCCCGTGCAGCAGGGCGATATTGCACTCGTGCATGCGGCCGCAGGCGGCCTCGGCCAGATTCTTTCGCAGATCATCAAGCTGCGCGGCGGCACCGTAATCGGCCGGGTGTCGAGCGAGTCCAAGGTCCGGGCGGCGAAGGCGGCCGGTGCCGATCATGTCATAATTGATGCCGATGGGGATTTCGCCGCCACGGTTCTCGAACTGACCGATGGCGAGGGTGTGCATGTCGTCTATGACGGTTCGGGGCCGGCAACCTTTGACGGCTCGCTGAGCTCGCTTCGCCGTGCGGGGACTTTTTGTTGGTATGGACCCGTGCTCGGCGGTCCGGGCGGTCTCGATATCATGAGCCTGCCGCGCAGCGTGAAGATCGGCTACGCGGTATTCTTCGATCATATCCATACGCCGAAGCTGCTGCGCGAGCGCACACAGCGCCTGTTCGACTGGGTTCGCGAGGGCAAGCTGGTCATCGCGCCGGCTACCGAGTTTGCCCTTGCGGATGCGGCGAGGGCGCACGCCGCGATCGAGAGCCGCGCCACGACCGGTAAGCTCCTACTCATACCCTGATCGGCGTTCCAGTGCATCGTGGTCGAGGGCGCCGAGTTCGGCGGGGCGATCGCGCCCCGCCGGCAATCGGTCAAAAAGTGTAGTCGACCCGGGTGCGACGAAGGTCGAGGCAAGCGATCCGCCAGACGCCGTCCATCCGGCGATAATCCACATGATAATGGCCATAGCCGCGCATCGTCCGGAACGCCGGGGGCTCTGTTCCGGACTGATGATCGATCCAGTCTTCCATCGACCAGATGCCATGGGCTTTACTATCGGACTGAACCTCGATCTCATAGGAAAACAGGTGGTGAAGGACCGTTGCCGAGCCAACACCGGCGTCGATGCCCGAAGAGATTTCGCGTCGCCCGGTCATTACTGCCACCACCTTGCCGGCGACGTCGTAAGCGGTGAACGTCGCGCTCTCGTCAAATAGCCCGCTCAGCGCGTGCCAGTCTTTGCTGTCGGCGAGCCGGACATAGCGCGCCTGCAGCGTGCGGATTTGCTCTTTAACCAGCAGTCCCTCGAGTTCAGTCATGATCGGTCTCCCGCGCGCGGCCGCCAGCATGGCCGCCGATGACGGGGAATTAGCGGTGCGTTGCATCGGCGGAAGAGCCATCGGCGAACGCTAACGCGCTCTTCGTGTCCGCTTTCACCGTCTAACCCTCGCTAACGCCGGCGCCCCTGATGTCGGTCCAAAACCGAAGAAGAGAGCCGGTCATCAGGGGGCGCGTCGCGATCAGCGACTTTCCGGTCCGGCTCCCATCGGGAGCTGTCAGGGCCTCACGGCGCATAACGGGTATCACGCCGCCAGTTCGATTAGCAGGAAGCCAGGAATGAACGAATTGGAGAGTCGTCATGTCGATCTACCCGAACGTTGAACCCTTCCGAATCGACGTGCCCGCGGATGTGCTGGACGACCTGAGAGATCGGCTTCGCCGGACGCGATGGGCATCGGACCTGGACAATGAGGACGAAGTCTATGGCCTTAGCACCGCCTATCTCAAGCCGCTCGTTGACTATTGGATCGACGGATTCGATTGGCGCGCCGCCGAAGCCGAGATCAACCGCCATCCGCAGTTCAAGGTCGAGATCGATGGCTTGCCGATCCACTTTATCCATGAGCGTGGGAAGGGACCTGACCCCATACCGCTCATCTTGAGCCATGGCTGGCCCTGGACCTTCTGGGACTGGAGCAAGGTCATCGGGCCGCTAACCGATCCTGCGGCGTTTGGCGGGGATCCAAGCCGATCGTTCGATGTCGTCATCCCATCGCTGCCTGGCTTCGGCTTCTCGACGCCGATGACGCGTGGTGACGCCAATTTCTGGAAGATGGCGGATGCGTTTCAAAAGCTGATGACCGATACGCTCGGCTATGAACGCTACGCCGCCGCCGGGCACGATTATGGTGGGCTGATCACCACCCAGCTTGGCCACAAATATGCGGACAGCCTCTATGGCATCAATGTCTGCGCCGAGCTGCCGCTCACCATGTTCCAGAGCGAGCGTCCATGGGATCTCACCGAAGGCCAGATGGTGCCGCCTGGGGTGACGGTTCGGCTTCGAGAGGAGATACTGCTGTTTCAGCGCTACTATGCGTCGCACGTCGCGGTGCACATGCTCGACGCGCAGACGCTTACCCATGGTCTAAACGACAGCCCCGCTGGGATGCTGGCTTGGATTCTCCAGCGCTGGAAACACTGGAGCGACAAGAACACCAACTTCGAGTCGGTATTCACCCGCGACCATATTCTCACCAACGCTACGATCTATTGGGTGACGAAATCGATCGGTACATCGATCCGCGCCTACAAGAACGCTAATCGCTATCCTTGGCGCCCGTCACACGACCGGACGCCGCTGGTAGAGGCGCCGGCCGGCTTTACCTTTCTGGGCGGCGACCCCTATCCTCCCGGCGAGACCGTCGAGACGCGTGTGCCGAACTTTGAACGGGGGCCGCTCGCTGCGCAGTTCAACATCGTTCACGCCAAGGCTTATGCGAAGGGTGGGCATTTCGCGCCGTGGGAGAACCCCGACGCGGTCGTGGAGGGAATTCGAGCCACGTTCAAACGTAGCGGGTAACCATAGGCGAGAGCCGGGCTCTGGCTCATCTCCGTCTTTGGGAGCCACGCCGAGGTGCTGGTCGTCGCGGACGACCGAGTTGAGCATGAAGGAATGCTGTTCGTTCTCATCGTCAACGCAACGGCGGCGAGCGAGGGACAGCGGCGGAAGAGCATGGAACTGCATTACGGCAATGCGCTTGCTTCCATTACGGCCGAAGAACGAGTGCAATCGCACACGCCTTCTCAGTACTTCGGCCGGTGACTCGAAGCCTCAGACGTTGAGGAATATCCGCGCATGGGCGAGGAACAGCGCGGGATACTGGAAATGCGGCGCGTGGCCAGAGTCCGGATAGATGATCAACTGCGCGTCGGGGAGGTGCTGCTGAAGGCAGAACGAGTTGATGGTATTTAGCAACACGTCGAGGTCACCGTTCACGACCAGTGTCGGCATGGCGATCGCCGCGAGATCGGCGAATCGCTCGCCATGGGGATCGCCAGCCACGGCCGGCGGTGATCTGGGCCGTGAGCGTGGTGCGACTTTGCTCACGGTCATCCACAGGGCGGATGTTCGGCTGCTTACGCGCCAAATTGCCGCTCCACGCCGTCGACGAGACCGATCAGGCGGGAGCGTTCAGAAAATCCGAGAAAGCCTTTTGACCGGGTGATGGTGCCCCGGCCGTAAGTTTAACCACCTTTTGGATGACCTTAGCAATCTGAGCCGGCTCATCGCAGAGCGCCATGTCCCACCGGCCGAACTCGCGGCGAGTGGTGACTCGTCGGCTCAACAAGAGGAGGTTTTGGTGCCGTTCATCGTTTATGATCCGCAGGAACGTGTCTTCGACCACCTCCTTGGGGCCTTCCAGCGCCTGTAGAAAGTGGTCGGCCTTCGCGATGAGAACACCGGTAATCTCGAAGCCCCTGTTGTTGCGCCGCGCCTGTTCAGACAAGTCAGTAATCTCCTGCGAACTAAGCCTCCTTCGGGCGGTGCTGGTATAGACAAGCTGCAGCAGAGCATGACTCCTGTTCAAGGTTTGGCCTATTCAACGGGTTCGTAACGTGCCGAATTTGCCTGTGTTCCCGGCTGTGGTCCGCTGCGTTTGCTCGCTGCCGGCTCGGCATGGCTCATTTATTTGCGGTGCTGCGACGCTGGTCCCAGCGTTGCGAGCGACTGCTAGCCGGCTCTCCACCGATCCGACGACACCTGCGTGTGGGTTGAAGGGCTCGCGGGTCCCCAGTCGCCAACAAAATACGGCAACGAATTAGTCCGCGTGGATGAATCGGTCCGCATTTGACGGCTAGTCGATCCGAATCCGGCAGCGCGCAACTACGCTGTCGCTTGATGTCTTTTGGTGAGTTTTTTAAAAGACCCGCGGGCTGCCGTTAAGTCATTGAAAAGCTGGCGTACCCGAGAGGATTTGATCCTCTGGCCTCTGCCTTC